>ERZ779874.1701-NODE-1701-length-20364-cov-5.447339_pt1 | contig 20364 bp, 15 predicted proteins | sample MGYA00511031_ERZ779874 | MGnify/ENA primary metagenome ERZ779874 (study PRJEB29588, sample SAMEA2156850) | human gut metagenome | biome: human gut; feature: human-associated habitat; material: faeces | place: Denmark | collected 2008/2010 ...
TTGAATTTCAATAATTTCAAAGAACTTCTATGATTTTTTAGTGGACACTAATGAATTAGATAGGTTTCCACCTGATGAGCAACGGGTTTAAACCCGAGGCTCACCAATTACCGCCGTGAGGCAGGCATTGGTGGAATAATATTAGTAAAAGGTTTAAATAAGTGCCGTAGGATCTTCGTGAGAAGCGAGTACGGAGAACGAATAGAGAGAGCTTGCCGTTGGTGAGCTCTCTTTTTTTATCTGTATCTCGCCAAAATAATGTACCTTCGCGGCATTGAATAAGAATATAAATAGTAAAGAGTTATGCAGAAACCGTCTATACCCAAAGGCACCCGTGATTTCTCGCCGGTGGAAATGGCTAAACGTAATTATATCTTCAATACTATCCGTGAGGTTTATCATCTTTATGGTTTCCAACAGATCGAGACACCCGCGATGGAGAACCTCTCAACCTTGATGGGTAAGTATGGAGAGGAAGGCGATAAGTTGTTGTTCAAGATCTTGAACTCGGGTGATTGTTTTGCCGGTATCGCAAAGGAGGAGCTGGAGGAGATGAACCCGGTAAAGTTTGCCGCTAAGGCTTGCGAGAAGGGCTTGCGTTATGACCTGACCGTTCCATTCGCCCGTTTCGTGGTGCAGCATCGTAACGAGATCTCTTTCCCGTTCAAGCGTTATCAGATCCAACCGGTATGGCGTGCCGACCGGCCCCAAAAGGGACGTTACCGTGAGTTTTACCAATGTGATGGTGATGTGGTAGGTTCGGATTCCTTGATTAATGAGGTGGAGTTGATCCAGATTATGGACGAGGTGTTCCATCGGTTTGGTATCCGGGTTTGTATCAAGATGAATAACCGTAAGATCCTGTCGGGTATCGCTGAGGTGATTGGTGCCGCGGATAAGATTGTCGATATTACGGTGGCGATTGACAAGTTGGATAAGATTGGTCTGGATAAGGTGAACGAGGAGTTACGTGATAAGGGTCTTTCTGAGGAGGCAATCGCCAAGTTGCAACCGGTGATCCTGTTGAGTGGCTCGAATCGTGAGAAGATCGCTTCATTGAAAGAGGTACTGGCCGCTTCCGAGACTGGCTTAAAGGGAATCGAGGAGATGGAATTTATTCTTGATCGTATTGAGAAGCTGGCTTTGCAGGCTGAACTGGAGTTGGACTTGACATTGGCGCGTGGCTTGAACTATTATACGGGCGCGATCTTTGAGGTCAAGGCTCTCGATGTACAGATCGGAAGCATCACCGGTGGTGGTCGTTACGACAATTTGACCGGCGTGTTTGGCTTGGAAGGCGTATCAGGCGTTGGTATCTCTTTTGGCGCAGACCGTATTTACGACGTGCTGAACCAGTTGGATCTTTATCCGAAAGACGCATTACAGACGACCCAGTTGCTGTTTGTCAACTTCGGTTCTCAGGAGGAAACTTACCTGTTGCCGATCGTGGCTAAGGTTCGTGCCGCAGGTATCCGTACGGAGCTTTATCCGGAAAGCTGCAAGATGAAGAGGCAGATGAGTTACGCTGACGCGAAGAAGATCCCGTTTGTGGCGATCGTAGGCGAGACAGAGATGGCTGAAGGTAAGATTAACCTCAAAAATATGTTGACCGGTGAGCAATCTATGTTGACGATTGATGAGCTGATCGAACGGATGGGGTAAGAAGAATCCATAGATTGTTCTATACCTTATATTATATACAGGCTGGCAGACAAAAACTGCCAGCCTGTCGTGTTTTATGGAGCTGGAAGTTGTTTGACTCGTGTAATAATGTCAGAATATGGCTTTATTCCGGTTTTGGCACACTATTCGCTATAGAATAAGCGTGAGTCGATAAAATGGGCTTGCGCTATTAACAAGTAATTATTAACATTTAAATTATAAGATCATGAACATTAAACCATTAGCAGACCGTGTATTGATTAAGCCGGCTGCCGCAGAAGAGAAGACACTTGGCGGAATCATCATTCCGGATTCAGCGAAAGAGAAACCGTTAAAAGGCGAGATCGTTGCTGTAGGTAACGGAACTAAAGATGAAGAGATGGTTGTAAAAGTTGGCGATACTGTCCTGTATGGTAAATACGCTGGTACAGAGATCGAGCTTGAGGGCGAGAAATATTTGATCATGCGTCAATCTGACGTTCTCGCTATTATCTAATCTAATCAATTTCAATAACGACTAAAAATATTAAGAATCATGGCAAAAGAGATTAAATATGATATGGATGCCCGCGACCTTTTGAAGAAGGGCGTGGATGAGTTGGCGAACGCTGTTAAGGTGACACTGGGCCCGAAAGGTCGTAACGTTATTATCGAGAAGAAATTTGGTGCTCCTCACATTACGAAGGATGGTGTAACAGTCGCTAAAGAGGTTGAGCTGGCTGATCCGTTCGAGAACATGGGCGCTCAATTGGTTAAGGAGGTTGCTTCTAAGACTAACGACAATGCCGGTGATGGTACGACTACCGCTACTGTATTGGCTCAGGCAATCATTGGTGTTGGTTTGAAGAACGTAACGGCTGGCGCTAACCCAATGGATCTGAAGCGTGGTATCGACAAGGCTGTCGCTAAGGTTGTTGAGCACATCGCTGAGCAGGCTGAAGAGGTTGGTGATAAGTTCGAGAAGATCGAGCATGTCGCTAAGATCTCCGCTAACGGTGACGAGGCAATCGGTAAGTTGATCGCTGAGGCTATGCAACGTGTCAAGAAAGAGGGCGTTATCACAGTAGAAGAGGCTAAGGGTACTGAGACAACAGTTGATGTTGTTGAGGGTATGCAATTCGATCGTGGTTACATCTCTCCGTACTTCGTAACAGATACAGAGAAGATGGAGTGCCAGATGGAGAATCCTTACATCTTGATCTACGATAAGAAGATCTCTGTATTGAAAGACCTTCTGCCTATCCTTGAGCCGGTTGTACAGAGCGGTCGTCCGATGTTGATCATCGCTGAGGATATCGATAGCGAGGCTTTGGCAACTTTGGTTGTTAACCGTCTGCGTGGTTCTTTGAAGATCTGTGCTGTTAAGGCTCCGGGCTTCGGTGACCGTCGTAAGGCTATGTTGGAGGATATCGCCGTATTGACAGGTGGTACGGTTGTTTCTGAGGAGAAGGGCTTGAAGCTGGAAGGCACGACTTTGGATATGCTGGGTACGGCTGAGAAAGTAACTGTCAACAAAGATAACACGACTATCGTTAATGGCGCTGGCGACAAGGAGTTGATCCAGGCTCGTATCGGTCAGATCAAGATCCAGATGGAGAATACAACTTCTGACTATGATAAAGAGAAACTGCAAGAGCGTTTGGCTAAGATGGCCGGTGGTGTTGCTGTTCTTTACGTAGGTGCTCCTTCTGAGGTTGAGATGAAAGAGAAGAAAGACCGCGTAGATGACGCATTGCACGCGACTCGTGCGGCTATCGAGGAAGGTACAGTTCCTGGTGGTGGTGTCGCTTACATCCGTGCGATCGAGGCATTGGAAGGCCTGAAAGGTGATAACGAAGATGAGACAACAGGTATCGAGATCGTTAAACGTGCGATCGAGGAGCCGCTTCGTCAGATCGTCGCTAACGCTGGTAAAGAGGGCGCCGTTATTGTCCAGAAGGTAAAAGAGGGCAAGGATGACTATGGTTACAACGCTCGTAAGGACTGCTTCGAGAACTTGTGTGCCGCTGGTGTCATCGACCCGGCTAAGGTAACTCGTGTCGCTTTGGAGAACGCCGCTTCTATCGCGGGTATGTTCTTGACGACTGAGTGTGTGATCGCTGATAAGAAGGAGGAGACTCCTGCCGCTCCGATGAACCCGGGTATGGGTGGCGGAATGGGTGGCATGATGTAATCCGTCCCAAAGAATAATAAGAGAAGGCCGGTTGCCAGAAGGTAACCGGCCTTTTTTTGTCCATATTTTTGTACTCCAGTTCCAATTGTTTTGAAAATTCGGAAATCGTGTTTATTTTTGTTCATTAATGGGTTAACTTGAGTAAAAAAGAATAGATAAAAGAGAGAAATTGAAGGAAATGCGAACTCAAATAGAGGAGGAGATCGTTTTGCTGTTGCGTGATCCGGAAAGGGCACGTGAGGGTTTTTCCAGGATAGTCAACCTGTATGCGGAGAAACTGTATTGGCAAATACGAAAGATGGTGTTGAGTCATGACGACGCGAATGATCTTCTTCAGAATACATTTATGAAAGCATGGGCCAATATCGACCTTTTCCGGGGTGAGGCGAAATTGTCGACTTGGCTGTATAAGATCGCCTTGAATGAATGCATCACGTTCTTGAAAAAGCAACGGGCGCAGAATCAGGTCTCGATCGATGATAACGACCTGTTCTTGATGGATCAGTTGAAAGATGATCCCTATTTTGATGGCGATGATCTGCAGAAGCGTCTGCAGGAGGCGATCCTGACTTTGCCTGAAAAACAAAGGATCGTTTTCTTGATGAAATATTATGATGACATGAAATATGAGGAGATGTCGGAAATACTGGGAACCTCGGTTGGTGCCTTGAAAGCCTCGTATCATCATGCGGTCAAGAAAATAGAGGATTTTTTATCACAGTAACTTTAAACCTTTAGTGGGTAGATGAGTCTAAATAGTAGTGAAAAAAACAGAATTTATGGAAAGAGAAAAGCATAACCTGGAACGATTGAAAGGAGAGAATCCTTTTAAGGTGCCTGAGAATTATTTCTCGGACCTGACAAGGCGGATTATGGATCAACTGCCCGAGCAAGAGTTTGAGAAGGAGAAGCCAGTCACTATGCTGGATCGGTTGAGGCCATGGCTTTATTTGGCTGCCGTATTCGTGGGGTTGGGTTTTTTCTTTGAGGCGGTCATGAAGACAACACAGTCATCAGAGGCCGGATTACCCGATTCTCTTTTGGTGCGGACTGAAGTGGCTAAGGATTCTTTTGATATTGTTGATGAGGATGAGGATTACTATGATTTCCTGGAAGATCAATATGCCGAGATTCTTTTGGCGGATGAGATGTCTTTGTATTCGGAATGAAAAAACGGTAAAAAAAATATAAAACACTTGTCAGTATTATATGGGTAAAATTATTATTATTATATTTGCATCGTTTTCGATGCTATTCATAGAAGATGCGGGAGCGCAAGAGGCAAAACGGTTTGACCGGGCTGCCTTCGAGGCAAAGAGAAACGCTTACATTATGGCTGAGATCGGCCTGACTCCTGAAGAGGCTGCGGAATTCATTCCATTATGCGATGAGTACCGCGATAAGAAAATGGAGATCGGAAAAGAGGCTCGAAGGTATGAGCGGAGGTTAGGAAAGAATCCAACAGACGAGGAATACAAAAGGGTCTTAAATTCGAATGTCGATGTCCGGATTAAGGAGGCAGAGCTGGAGAAGGAATATAATGATAAGTTCTTGAAAGTTATTTCGGCTGAAAAGCTTTACAAGTATAAGAAAGCTGAAATTCGTTTCGCTCGAGATTTTATGAAAGGTAATCGAACAGATAAAAAGCATACAAGATAGGAATTTAGATATTATCATTATTTGTGTTTTTTGTTTAGATTTAGTTTTGGCGTTTAAGTTAAGGGAGGGGTGGCGACGTGAGTCGGTTCCCCTTTTGTTTTTATAATCCCTTTCGTTTAGCTTCTTCCCATAATTGGTCCATCTCCTCAAGAGTCATCTCTTTCAGCGAACGACCTTGGCTGATCGTATGCGCTTCCAGGTAATTGAAGCGACGGATAAACTTTTGGTTGGTACGTTCCAATGCGTTGTCCGGATTGATCTTGTAAAGACGTGCGGCATTGATCAGGCTGAAGAACAGGTCGCCGAATTCCGCTTCCATCTTATCGGGATCCATATTGTCGATCTCTTGTTTTAACTCGTTGAATTCTTCTTGTACCTTATCCCAAACCTGTTCACGTTTTTCCCAGTCGAAGCCGACATTGCGAGCCTTATCTTGAATCCGGTGTGCTTTGATCAAGGCGGGTAATGCGTTGGGTACGCCAGCTAGGACAGTCTTGTTACCGCCTTTTTCCTTCAACTTGAGTTGTTCCCAGTTTTGCTCTACCTTTTGTGAGGTGTTGGCTTCCGTATCTCCAAAGACATGTGGATGGCGATAGATCAGTTTCTCGCAGAGGCTGTCGCATACATCTTTAATGTCGAAAGCTTGTTTCTCATCACCAATTTTAGCGTAAAAGACGACATGCAGCAGCAGGTCGCCCAGCTCTTTCTTGATCTCGTTATTGTCCTCACGCATCAGCGCGTCAGAGAGTTCATAAGTCTCTTCAATCGTATTTGTGCGCAGGCTTTCGTTGGTTTGCTTCCTGTCCCACGGGCATTTTACTCTCAGTTCGTCCAAGATGTCCAAAAGCCTTCCGAAGGCTTCCATTTTCTCTTCTTTTGTTGACATATGCATTTACTATTTTATTAAAGGAGAAAGGGCATGCTTTAATGGCATGCCCCTTACTCGTCTGATTGTTAATTCTTTTTATTTATTCTTGTATTGATCCAATCCCTTTTGCAGGAAACGGACATATTCCGCGACATCCTCGTTGAACGCATATGAGGGAGCCAAAGGCTTTCCGTCGTTGTCCAAGAGAACGTAGAACGGTTGGGCATTGGCGCCGAACTTGCTGCGTTGCAGATAACTCCATTTATCACCAATTGTTCTCAGCTTGCGGACACGGCCATTCTCCTCGATCTCCATCGGTGTGGGTAACTTGGTCTTGTCGTCTACCATCAAGGTGATCAGGACGTAATCATTCTCCAGTATCTGTTTAACCTTCGGGTCTGTCCAGACAGAAGCCTCCATTTTACGGCAGTTGACACAGCCATAGCCGGAGAAGTCGATAATAACCGGCTTGTTGTGCTTCTTGGCGTATTCCATGCCCGCCTCATAATCGTCGAACGCCGCATGAACCTCACTGTCGTAAAGGTTGAAATCTTGCGTGTAAAGCGGTGGGGCGAAAGCGCTGATCGCTTTGAGCGGAGCGCCCCAAAGACCAGGGATCATGTAGATCGAGAAGGCGAAAGAGATAATCGCCATGAATAATCTGGGAACAGAGACGTAAGGCAGGTCGCTGTCGTGGCTGAACTTGATCTTGCCCAACAGATAGAAGCCCAATAGCGCGAAGATCGCGATCCATAAGACGATAAAGACCTCGCGATCCAGCAGGCGCCAGCCATAAGCCAAGTCTGCCACGGAAAGGAACTTCAAGGCCAGTGCCAACTCAAGGAAACCAAGGACAACCTTGACGGAATTCAACCAACCACCAGATTTAGGCATGCTTTGAAGCATGTTGGGGAAGATGGCGAAGAGACTGAATGGGATAGAGAGCGCCAAGGCGAATCCAAACATACCGATTGCTGGGCCTACAGCTGTTCCCATAGTTGCCGCCTGGACAAGAAGCGTTCCGATGATCGGGCCTGTGCAGGAGAAGGAGACCAATACCAGAGTGAACGACATGAAGAAGATACTGATGATACCGGTTGTCGTATCGGCTTTGCTATCCAACTTATTGGTCCATGAAGCCGGCAAGACAAGCTCGAACGCTCCAAAGAAGGAGACGGCGAAGACGACCAGCAACAGGAAGAAGATGATGTTGAAGATGGCGTTTGTCGATAGGTCGTTCAGGGCGCTCGCTCCGAAGATGCCGGTGATCAGCAAGCCCATGACCAGATAAATGACGATGATAGAGACACCATAGGTCATAGCGTCGCGTATCGCTTTCTTACGGTCTTTAGTCCGTTTGAGGAAGAAACTGACTGTCATTGGGATCATCGGCCAGACACAAGGTGTCAACAGGGCGATCAAACCACCCAGGAATCCAGCGAAGAAGATAAATAACCAGCTGGTATCGGTCGCTGAGATCGTCGCGTCGCCGAAAGCCTTGAGATCGTCGATGACAGGTGCCCATAAGTCTTGTCGGTTTGTAAGAGTAGAGGTAACCGTTGTAGTCGGCGTTGACGGTGCCGGTTGGGTCTTCTCTTCTGTCTGCTGACCGACTTCTTCGGCGGGTTCGTTGTTGGTAGCTGGCTCTTGAGCTGTTACCTCATTGGACTCCGTGCTTGCCGCTGAGGCGTCAAGCGTAATTGCGGACTTGTCGAATGTGAAGTTGTGATTGTCGGGTGGCAGGCAAGTCTCATCGTTGCAAGCCATAAACTCCACATAGCCATCTACCTTAAACTTACTCAAATCGTTTACCTTGATCTTCTGAGTGAAGCTGACCGCTCCGGCGAACCAACGCAGGTCCATTTGGAATTGCTCATCGAAGACGGTTGTTGGTTTGGTTGAGGCAGTTGCCTTACCAACCAGTTCCGCACCGTTCAAGGTCTCGAAGTTGAATGAGGTTGATACGGGACCACCTTCTGGCAGGTCCATGTCATAGAGGTGCCAGCCTTTATCAAGCGTGGCGGTGAACACGATCTCCTTTTCTGGAGATCCATTGTTGTCGTTGACTTTTACTTTCCACTTGACTGGTGTCAAGATTTGCGCTTGTGCCAGGATCGTGATCAGGGCTAACGCGAGTGTACTGATGATTTTTTTCATGATGATGAGATTGATCTTATTTCGTTAATGAGGTGAACTTATCCGGAATGCGAGTCTCGAAACGCATCTCTTCGCCCGTAGTCGGGTGTATGAAGAAGAGCTTGCGGGCATGAAGCATCAACCGTCCTGTCGGATCCGTCTCCGCTCCATACTTATAATCGCCGGCGATGGAATGGCCGATCGATTGCAACTGGGCACGAATCTGGTTCTTGCGACCGGTTTCCAGTTCAAGTTCCAGTAATGAGTAGGCGTTGTTGCTTTTTAATAACCGATAACGGGTGATGGCCTCTTTACCATCCGCTCCGGCAGGTGCCACGTAAACCTGCATCTTGGCGTTCTCTACGAGGTTGGAGATAATCAGGTCGGTCTCTTTTTCTGGACGTCCTTCCACAACGGCGACGTAACTGCGTTGCGTGATTACCTCATTCCAGTTTGCCTGCATCTTTTCCTGTACTGCTTTTCTCTTGGCGAACATCATCAGACCGGAGGTCTCGCGATCGAGCCGGTGAAGGACGAAAATCTTATTACGTGGGTCTTGGCGTTTCACGTAATCACTCAAGATATGGAAAGCCGTGCGCTCCTTTACCCGTTGGTTGGAAACGGAGAGCAATCCTTCGCGCTTATTGATGACAATCAGGTCATCGTCTTCCCAGATAATGTTGAGAAGCGGGTTGTTGAATTCCGCTTTCCGGCGCTCGAAGCAGATCCGAACCGTATCGCCGGGCTCTAGCGGGGCGTCGAATTGGCGAATGGACTGGCCGTTGATCATGATTTGTCCGTGGCTAAGCAGGGACTTGACCGCTGTCCGGCTTTGTTCTTTGAGGGTTTCCAATAGAAAGGCGAGCAAGGTGGTTTGCTCTTTGACATGAATGTCTCTTCCTTTCGGAAGAGCTTGTGGGGTATTGTTACCCCTGTTTTGACCGTATTTTTTACCCATATATTATAAATATCTCTTGAATTACGCGAAGATACGGGCATTCTTCCTAAAACCCATGAGGTTTGTGGGTGATTTTTTATATTTTCGCGGTTGCTAATAATTTATGAAGAGATGGAAATCGCAAGTAAGTATAATCCCGCTGAAGTAGAGGGAAAATGGTATCAGTATTGGCTGGACCACAAGCTATTCAGTTCTAAACCCGACGGACGTGAGCCTTACACCGTCGTCATTCCGCCGCCTAACGTGACGGGTGTGCTTCATATGGGACACATGTTGAACAATACGATCCAGGATATCCTGGTGCGCCGGGCGCGTATGATGGGCAAGAACGCTTGCTGGGTGCCGGGTACTGATCATGCGTCGATCGCCACGGAAGCGAAGGTGGTGAACAAGTTGGCGCAACAGGGCATCAAGAAAAGCGACCTGACTCGCGAGGAGTTCTTGCGTCATGCTTGGGAATGGACTGACGAGCATGGTGGCATCATCCTGAAGCAGCTTCGTAAGCTTGGCGCCTCATGCGATTGGGACCGGACTGCCTTTACGATGGATGAGGCTCGTAGCAAGAGCGTGATCAAGGTATTCGTTGATCTCTATAATAAAGGCTTGATTTATCGTGGTGTCCGTATGGTTAACTGGGACCCGAAGGCACTGACAGCTTTGTCTGACGAGGAGGTCATTTATAAGGAGGAGCATAGTAAACTTTATTATCTGCGTTATAAGGTTGAGGGTGATCCTGAGGGACGTTATGCCGTGGTGGCGACTACTCGTCCGGAGACAATCATGGGTGATACGGCGATGTGTATTAACCCAAATGATCCGAAGAACACCTGGTTGAAAGGTAAGCGGGTAATTGTTCCGTTGGTGAATCGTGTAATTCCGGTAATCGAGGATGATTACGTGGACATTGAATTCGGTACCGGTTGCTTGAAGGTGACTCCGGCACACGACGTGAACGACTATATGCTGGGTGAGAAATATAACTTGCCGTCGATCGATATCTTCAATGATAACGGTACGCTTTCTGAGGCGGCAGGTCTTTATGTTGGTATGGACCGCTTCGACGTGCGTAAGCAGATCGAGAAAGATCTGGCTGATGCGGGTCTTCTGGAGAAGGTTGAGGCTTATACCAATAAGGTTGGTTTCTCGGAGCGTACGAACGTGGCGATCGAGCCGAAGCTCTCAATGCAATGGTTCTTGAAGATGCGTCATTTTGCCGATATGGCTTTGCCGCCAGTCATGAACGATGAGCTGAAGTTCTATCCCGCTAAATATAAGAATACCTATAAGAACTGGTTGGAGAACATCAAGGATTGGTGTATCAGTCGCCAGTTGTGGTGGGGCCACCGGATTCCGGCCTATTTCTTGCCGAATGGCGGTTATGTTGTGGCCGAGACTCCAGAGGAGGCGTTGAAGCTGGCGAAGGAGAAGACGAACGAACCGTTGACGATCGAGGATTTGCGTCAGGACGAGGATTGCCTGGATACTTGGTTCTCCTCTTGGTTGTGGCCGATCTCCCTGTTCGATGGTATCAACAATCCGGGTAATGATGAGATCAAATATTATTATCCGACGAGTGATTTGGTAACGGGACCGGATATCATTTTCTTCTGGGTAGCCCGCATGATCATGGCCGGTTATGAATATATGGGCGACATGCCGTTCAAGAATGTCTATTTCACGGGTATTGTCCGTGATAAGATTGGACGGAAGATGTCGAAGTCATTGGGTAACTCGCCCGATCCATTGGAGTTGATCGATAAATATGGTGCCGATGGCGTGCGTATGGGTATGATGCTCTCAGCGCCGGCTGGTAACGATATCCTGTTTGATGATGCGCTTTGCGAGCAGGGCCGTAACTTCAATAACAAGATCTGGAATGCTTTCCGTTTGGTGAAGGGTTGGAATGTAGCGGATATTGAACAACCGGAATCAGCTAAGATCGCTACGGATTGGTTCGATTCGATGCTGTCCGTGGTTGCCGCAGATGTGGACGACCTGTTCAACAAGTATCGTTTGAGTGAGGCTTTGATGGCTGTTTATAAATTGTTCTGGGACGAGTTCTCAAGTTGGTACCTGGAGATGGTTAAGCCTGCATATGGTCAGCCAATTGACAAGGTGACTTACGAGAAAACTTTGGGCTTCTTCGATAACCTGTTGAAGATGCTTCATCCGTTTATGCCGTTCATCACTGAGGAATTGTGGCAACATATTTACGATCGTCGTCCGGGCGAGAGTATCATGGTTCAGGAATTGCATGTGCCTTTCGTTGATGGCCGTTGTGTTATCGAGTTTGATGCGGTCAAGGAGGTGATCGGTGGTATTCGTACCATTCGCTTGCAAAAGAACATCGCCCAGAAGGAGGCGTTGTCTTTGCAGGTAGTAGGTTCAAACCCGATCGAGGCTTATCTTCCGGTAGTCATGAAGTTGTGTAACCTTTCTTCTGTTGAGACGGTCGCTTCGAAGGCGGAAGGTGCCGTTTCGTTCATGGTTGGTACAACTGAATATGCTGTTCCGCTGGGTAATTTGATCAATGTTGAGGAGGAGCTGAAGAAGTTGGAGGCCGATTTGAAGTATCAGGAAGGATTCTTGCAGAGTGTTCTCAAAAAACTCAGCAATGAGAAGTTCGTTAGCAAGGCTCCGGCCAACGTTATCGAGATGGAGCGCAAGAAACAGGCGGATGCCGAGACGAAGATCGCTGCCTTGAGAGAGAGCATCGCCGCCCTGAAAAAGAAATAGGAGAATTGTTGTAGGGGCGTACGGCCCGTGCGCCCTTAATCTATTGATGAAATAATTTGAGCCGTGTCGCATATAAAGGAGTGCGACACGGCTCTCTTTCTTTAGGACTTTCTGTTCAGAGTCATTCAGGCCTTTCTCAAGTGCCATTTCCTTGCGATATTCCGTACGATTCCTCAGCCCGGTCGGAAATACGCGATTCTCCGGAAGTTCAGGATTTCCATATTTCTTTGGTTTGAGCCTCTATCGTGTCTTGATTTATCTTTTTTTTGTTGTTTTTTGGAGACGATTGCTCGCTTATATAGGATTATTTAGGCGATTTTGATAGATTGAGGATGCTCGGCTTTGAGCCTTCTTTTTTACATGCTTTGCCTTCATCTGACACATACGTTCGTGTAAGCCTACACGTACTATTGCGTCATCCGACACGTTCGGTCGTGAAGGATTATGCGTACGTTTGTGTCCAGTCCAAAAAATAATTCCTTAATTTCGCGTATCCTATATGTTGTATTAATTAAAAATTTTCGTGTTATGAAGAAAATGATGTTATTCAAGGCGGCTATCCTTTGTGTGGTTATGATGGCTTTTGGCTTGTCGTTGACCGCTTGTGGGGATGACGAGACAGTGACTGAGGTAGTGGCGAACGATCGGCAGACGATCAATATGACTTATTCCGTCTCCTTGTCCGATAATTGGTATAAGTATTTTAATATAGAGGTGACCTATACCGGTGCGGGTGCGGTGCAAAGCGAGACATTGGATATGGACTGGAAGATGAATTTCTCGATTCCTGCCGCTAACGAGCCGGATGAGTATGTCTTTAGTGTTGTCGCCAAGCCGAAGGCTGGTGTTGAGTTGGATCCGGAGGTCGAGAGCTATGAGTTGCCGGTTAACATCTCTGCCGAGGTCTCCGCTGTGAAAGCGGATGGCTCCGCGGATGACTCATATGGTTTCTATAAGTCGGATAACGGAAGCAAGACGCTCAGTGCGGCTAATATGGCGGAATATATTAAGGAAGAGCATTCCATTTTCTCTTTTAGTGAGAAGGTAGAGGAATAAGCCTGTTCTGGCTGGAACGGGATGAAAAGGCACGTGGGTGAAAAGGGCATAAGAGAGATTCCCCGTTCGTCCATGTGCTTTTTCTTTTATATGATTTGTCCCTTGATCCCTAGGTTTCGTCGCGAAACCGCCCCCTGTTGATAAGAAAGCCCCCTGTTGATAAAAAAAAACTTGACAAGGGATTGCGGGTATAAAAGAAAGATGTACCTTTGCGATGATGAAAAGAATCCAGCGTTAGATGCGTCTTGATGGGACGGCTGGATCCGATGGCCGAAAGGCCCTTTAGATTAGATAGTTTTTTATTTAAACCTATATTACTAATTTAATTATTTAATTATGAACAAAAAGTTTTCTACTTTAGCTGTTGCGGCTATGCTGGCTTCTGCGTTCACTGCGTATGCAGGACCGGGCGAGATCGTAACAAAGTTGGCCGAAGGAAACAATGGCAAGCAGTATCAACTGCGTACTAATCTGAATGGTACAAAGGGATCCTATTTGACATTGGATGAGAAAGATGGTGAACTTATGTTAGTCGAAAACCCGAATCAGTGGGAGAATGAGAAAAATGAGACAGTTTCTATCTTGGGTAAGTCTCTGTGGTGTGTAGACGTAACTGTTGAGAACCAAGGCAAAAATCCTATCTTTGATTTCATCAACAAGGGAGTAGGCTCTGTATTGGATATCACTGTAGGTGGATGGAGCGAAGATAATGACGCATGGTCTGCTTATGATGCTAGTGGTTCATTATTGACTTCTGTAAGTGATGAAAATGCAGTCTATTGGATCCAGAAGAGTGCAGCTCATGTCGGCGGTGAGGTCCGTGGATGGGAATTCACTCCAGTTTTGGGATCAGACGCTGTGCCGATGTTTAAAAAAACTGGTGATGCGGATACTAATTTGAGTTCTGCAGAAAAATATAGCCTGAACTCTTATATCTCTTCTACTCATATTGCTACTTTGGTTTGGGATCGTAATTCTAATGAGATTCGTGTTGCTGTCGTCAAGGCTGATCAAGTTAGTGCAATTGAAGCAAAGCAAGTTGAGTTCTTCTTACAAGAGGCTTATCCGGTAGATTTGACCGCTGCTCAATTCAATTCTATTTTGAATACTCAGAAGGAAACGGAAACTGTTAAAATGACATTCGATAAGGATTACAACAATACGGATGTTATTAATCTGCTTTCAACAAATGAGTTCAATGCTTCAGATGTAGAAACAAGTCTGTCTTGTACAGATACTAAAGATCTTTGTAAATTGGATGGTGAACATAATTTTGTCTATCTGTATAAAACAGAAGCGAATGGAGACAAAAAATATCTTCACGTTGATACAGCTTACGCAAATGGCTATGGCACAAAGTTCTTAACGTTTGCGTTTGGTTCTTTTAAGAATAATGTTGCTCCGAATCATGTAAATGATGGTGAGAAGATTATTCCGAACCAATACAAGTTCCGTTTGAATTATTGTCCGACAGACGATAGCTTAAGTATTCAAGTTAAGTCTGCTTTGTATAAATTGCAGGATGACGGTAAACCTTGGAGAACTTTGGTGAAAGCAAATGTTGAGGATGGATATGCTGAAGGACTGAAAACGGGTGAAAGTGGTTATGGCAAAAGCTTGACAGATTATGTGGTCACTAGGTGGAATGATGAGCCTGTAACTGGTACCCCTAATCCATCAGATATGGATATTCATTACACAAACTGGGTTAAATTGCAAGACCTTGAGTTGTCTACTGAATCTCGTATCATTACGATTGGTGATGCTCCGATTAATACGCATATCTCCTTCGGTTATGGTGATTGCGCAACTGTAGCGAGCGAGTACACTTCTGTCGCTGATGGCGTTTACTACATTAAGAACGCTAAGGGACAATATTTGGCTCATCCGATTTATAACAATGGTCAGAGCGCTCCTTTGTTTGTGACAGTCAATGCTGATGAGCAAGAGGTTGCACATATGCCTGCTTATCAATGGGTGGTTTTGAAGAAGTATACGGATACTCCCGCAGCTCAAGCAACTTCTCCAGTCTTGATCGCTAACCGTGAGTTTGATGAGACTTTCATATATGATGAACAGTTGCGTCAAGCAGAAGGAGCACAATATATGTATGTTTCCGGCAATAAGATTAATAGCAGCACATCGTCTGGTAAAAACTTTAATATTGCTGTTGACTCTTTGCAATTTGTAGCTGTTCCGACCGAGTCTGTCGAGAATCAATACTTAGGTTACAAGAAAATCGATGCTGATTCTTTGTTAGTTAATAAGTATACATTTAACTATTGGCATCCTTATGCAACAGATAAATTCATCGCTAAGTCTGATAAGGACTCTACTTTGACTGTATTGGATGGTAAAGATGCGTTTACGATCAAGGAGATCAATTCTTTGATTGGTTATGATAAGGATAAAGATACTCATAAATCTGCAGTCGATATCTTGTATGGTTTCGCAAGCAATGTAGATGCTGACGACGATCATGTTGTCGAAATCAACGGCGAGAAAAAGACAATGAAGGATATCCAAGAGAGAATCCCGGGCTTAGCTCAGTTGAAACGTACGGTTTATGAGGTATATCGGAACGCACCTTATTGGAAGGTGAATGACAATGAGCAATTCAATGTCGGTGCAGACAAATACAATAATAGCAAGTGGGATCAATCTGGTGAGCGTTACTTCGCATTCTTTAAGGAGAACAACCATGTAAATGGTAAGGATTATTATGCAATCGTTCGTGCTCAGGCAAATAAGAAGGATATTAATTACAATGGTGATGTAAAGAATCCTGTCTATGAGTATGAAATTGCAGGCTACAAGGCAGGTGTTTCTGACTATGATGGTGCCGCTACTTTGAAGAATCAAGTATTGGTTGAGACTCGTACTTCTGCATTCGCTATCGAGCGTGATGAGACTCCGTTGTATCGTCGTTTCAACTCTGCTTTGTTAGAGGGTCAAGAGGGTGACGGTGTAGATACTTTGCGTTTCTATGAGAAATATCGTAATGAGTATTTGATGATTGAGGCTAATCCAAGCTTCATGGTTAATCATATCGACTTCTTGGGTATCGACGCTCAGGATAAGGCTCAGGGTGGTTTGGCGTTCATCGTTGATACTGCTTGGGTAAATCGTGGTGCTGGTAATATCAAACCGCAATATTTGATCTCAATCGATCGTCACGATTATCAGGGTGTAGCAGGTGAGCCTTGTACAGAGGCTGGTCCTCACATTGATGAGAGCGGTCATATCACAGATGATCCTATGGAGTGTGTACATGCTCATAAGGCTGTTCCGGGCTTCAAGAGAGGTAAGTTCTTGATCAACTTCCATAATTTTGCTAACGCAAATGATTATGTAGGTAAGGATAAGTACAAATGGGCTGAGTATGATCGTGCTGGCTTCAAGGAAGCGATCGTTGTTAAGGATACATTGTATATCTTGCGTGATGAGTTCAAGAATCTGAAGAATGAGGAGATCGACTTGGCGAAGATTGCTTCTGCTGAGGTTGAGGCACAGAAGGCTTATTCTAAGGAGAATGGAGACTTGAATGGCTTCTTGAATTATCGCTATGAGTTGACTGGCGACAATCATAAGTATGTGACTTGGTCAATGCGTTTCTTCGATCGTAGTGTAGCTGCTAACGAGGTAGAGGCAGACCGTGCGTTCTTGTTCGAGTCTATGAAGTCGTTGAAGGAGGCTACATCTCATGCTGATACGCATAATGGAATATATGCTCTTAATAGCTCTGAGGGTGATATCGCTCCTGCACAGGCAGCTTGGTTGAAGATGCAGAATGGTTGCTTGGTATTGTCCGATGAGAACTCTAAGTTCAATGAGGTAACAACTGGTGCAGACGACGCTTTGATCTTCAACGTAGAGCACGTATGTGGTGACAAGGTAGCTGTTGACAACGAGAACATCGCAGTTGAGGGTGTATCTGTAGTTGCTGGCAACGGTCAAGTTACTATCATGGGTGCCGCTGGTAAGAACGTAACTATTACTAACATCTTGGGTAAGGTTATCGCTTCTCAGGTAATCGCATCTGACAACGCTACAATCGCTGTACCGGCAGGTATCGTAGCTGTAGCTGTTGAGGGTGAGGCTGCTGTTAAGGCAATCGTAAAATAATCATTCGATTATAAATTAAATAGGTATAGAGACGTGGCTCCGGCTGCGTCTCTATTTTTTTGTACCTACCTAACCCGGATACATGTATCCGCTTGGTGCGGTTTAACTTCAATAGTTGATGAGGATATCTCCTCTGGCAAAGTAAGTATATATTCATTGACAAAGTAAGTATATATTCATTGACAAAGTAAGTATATATTCATTGGCAAAGTAAGTATATATTCATTGGCACTTGAAGTATATCTTCTTTTTTGGGGGGTACTATATCTGTGGCCTGAAAAAATACATAGCCGTGAAATTAAAATGGCATGCCATGAATACTCTAAATATGCGTCGCCTTTTTGGAAGAAGAACTTCTTACCGGCAGAATAAGATAGTTCTCTCGATAAATTTATATCTTTGTTAGCTCCGGACTTCAGTCCGGAGGAAAATGTTAATATTAGATTTATAGAGCCATGGAAAAATCAAGAAGAGTTTTTTTTAAGCAGAGTTTGGCGGGCGCGCTGTTGTTGGGTGCTGCCCCGTTGGTGAATGCCGCTCCTGATCCCGCTAAACCGAAGACGGCGCCTGCTGTCAATCCGTTCCATTTGGGAATGGCGGGCTATACGTTTGTTAATTTTGACTTGGAGACGACGTTGAAGACCTTGCAACGTTTGGACATTCATTATCTTTGCATCAAGGATTTCCATCTGCCACTCGATAGTATGGATGAGCAGATCCGGGCGTTTCACGAGAAATGCGCCTCTTATGGCGTGACCGGTTATGCCGTAGGACCTATTTATATGAAAAGCGAGGCGGAGATCGATCGGGCGTTCGAGTACGCTAAAAGGGTTGGCGTGAAGTTGATCGTGGGTGTCCCTAATTATGAACTGTTGCCTTACGTGGACAAGAAGGTCAAGGAATATGATTTCCATTATGCGATCCATTTACATGGACCTGATATCAAGACCTATCCTGACGCTACGGATGTATGGGAGCACACGAAGGATTTGGATCCTCGTATCGGTATGTGCCTTGACGTAGGACACGACTTGCGAAACGGTTGTGATCCGGTGGCCGACCTGAAAAAATATCATACCCGTGTATTCGATGTGCATATTAAGGATGTGACAGATGCATCGAAGGCTGGTAAAGGTATTGAGTTAGGCCGTGGTAAGATCGATTTTCCCGCTTTGATCCGGATGTTGCGTGAGGTGAATTACACCGGAATGTGCAGTTTGGAATATGAGAAGGATATGAAAGATCCTTTCTTGGGCATCGCTGAGTCGATTGGCTATTTCAAGGCGGTGTCCGATTGGGCATAATATAAAGGAAAAGAGTATATGAGAAAAAGTCTGTTCGTTTTGTTGACTGGGGTATTAACCTCGTGTGGATCCGTGAATTATTTCCAGATAGAGACCTATAATCCCTCTGAGGTTACCTTCCCGAAAACAGTCAACGAGATTCTTGTGGTGAACCATTCGGTGCCCCAGCCGGCAAATGCCGGTTACCGGTCACAGGTATTGGGTGAGGAGGAGAAGGCCGTGCATGCCGAGGCGGATAGTGCGCTTTATGACGCTTGTCGCTCGTTGGGCGAGGCGATGATGCGCTCCTCTTTTTTCTCCGATGTGTTGATCTACAACGATACCCTACGGACAGACTCACTCTATTATTCGGACCAGAAGATGACTGAGGAGGAGACACGGCGGGTGTGTGAGCAGACAGGTGCTGATGCGGTTGTCGCGCTCGATCGTCTGATTTTCCGGATGGACCGGGATGTCGTGCCCTTCTCCGGCAGCTATTTTATGGGTAAGGTCAATGTCCAGATGCGGGGCGTCTTCAGGGCTTACTTGCCGGATCGTAATCAGCCGTTGGCGACTGTCCTTGTGGAGGATAGTGTCCAGTTTATTGAGAGTGCTGAGTCGTTACGTATTCTGAATGATTATCTGCCGGAACCGGAAGAGGCCCTTCGGGTTTCCGCACGTTATCTGGGAACAAAAGTGAGTGAGAATTTTGTTCCTCATTGGACGCAAGAGGACCGTTGGTATTATACAAGCATGAGCGCACGTTGGAAGGAGGCCTCGGCTTATGCCTCGAAAGGAGATTGGGAGAGTGCGGGACAACGCTGGTTCTCTCTTTATGAGAAGGCGAAGCCGGGTGTCCGTCAAGCCAAGTTGGCCTCTAATCTCGCTTTGGCCGCTGAGATGAGGGGTGAGTTCGTGAAAGCGCTCGAGTGGGCGACCAAGTCGCGTGCGGCTTTTGTCAAGGCATTAGGTGAGGAGGCGGACGAGTCCAAGTTGCTTTTGCTTTATGAGAAGGCACTTGGTGAGCGTGTCAATGCCAACCGGAAATTAAATGCGCAATTTGGGGAGGAATAGGAACAGCTTTCTCGAATTATTATTACTTTTGGAAACCGAAACAGGAATAGAAATAATAAGAAAAAGGATATAGCATATGGCCGAGAATACGATGAAGGTACACTCTCTGATTGAGAAAGCGTTTACCGCCGCGGTTGACAAGTTGAACCGTGATCCGGAAGGGAACTACATCAGTGACTTGTATGTCCAGATAGATAAGGATAATGGCGAGTTGCAGATATATGATGACGAGGAACGATTGATCGAGAAGGTTACGATTTTCGATTGGGCGAACAGTGATCTTGACGAGGAGGCGTTCACGAAACAGGCAATCGCTACCCTGAAAGCGGTCTTGACCATTTTATCCACTAAAAAGGCTTTTGAATGTCCTCGTTTGCTCCGTCCGTTGTCGGTTAGCTTAACAAACGAATCTTTTATTGTGATAGAGGAACTTATCTTTATCGACGATGACACGCTGCGGTTGGACGACCCTTTGCTGAAAGATTTAGATGAAGATTTAGATAAATTTTTAGCGGATCTTCTTTCAGATGTCAAATAAACGTATTATCTTTGCACCCGTGTTAAAGAAATAAGCACTTCTGCCGAAATAGCTCAGCTGGTAGAGCAACGCATTCGTAATGCGTAGGTCGCCGGT
>ERZ779874.1704-NODE-1704-length-20357-cov-6.754507_pt1 | contig 20357 bp, 18 predicted proteins | sample MGYA00511031_ERZ779874 | MGnify/ENA primary metagenome ERZ779874 (study PRJEB29588, sample SAMEA2156850) | human gut metagenome | biome: human gut; feature: human-associated habitat; material: faeces | place: Denmark | collected 2008/2010 ...
ATATTTATTATTAAAATAATAACATTAAATAAATTAAATTCAAAATTCATATTCATTTATTAATCACTTCCTATTTAATTAAGCCCAGAATCCTTTCTAAGTCATCATTTGAGTTATACTCAATAACTATCTTTCCTTTTCTTTTTCCAGCCTCTAATTTAACTTTCGTGCCAAAGAAGCCTTGGAATGAATTTTCTATGTCTCTGTATATAGCCTGATATTTTAGAGATTTTTCTTTATCCTTTTTTGGTAAGTTCTTATCGTTATTTATTTTTCTCTCTAATTCATCATATTTATCGCCATATTCAATAACTCCTAAAGCTAATTTATATTGTTTTTCTGGATCTTGTACCTTTAATAGCTCTCTACATTGTCTTTCACTAAAATTATGTTCAACAACTAAGTCAATTACCCTTGGGTCTAAGTTCAAAATTCTTACATTATTAGTCAATCCACTTCTGCTCATTCCTAACTTATCAGCAAGTTCTTGTTGAGTTAACCCATAATCATCTAACAATCTTCTTAATCCTTTAGCTTTTTCTATTGGATTTAGGTTTTCTCTTTGAATATTTTCAATAAGTGCAATTTCTCTATTTTCTTGTTCTGTTTTCGTTCTAACTAAACAAGGAATTTCAGTAAGCCCAGCCTTTTTTGCTGCTCTCCATCTTCTTTCTCCTGCAATTATTTGATAATAGTCATCTTTTAGTGTAACAATAATTGGTTGTATAACACCATATTGTTTTATTGAATTAGCCAATTCATCTAGCTTTTCCTCATCAAATCTTTTTCTAGGTTGTTCTTTATCTGGTTCAATTTTAGTAATTTTAATATTTTGTACTATCTCCCCTGTTACTTCTTCAATTTCAGGTTCTTTAATAGTATCACTAAATAACGCATCTAATCCTCTTCCTAGACCAGTTTTTTTTGCCATATTCTATTCTCCTTTCTTCATATGCTTTGCAGCTTTTTGTTCTTCTTCATTAATCTTCAGAAATTCTCTTGTAAATTTCTCGTAACTCTTTGCTCCCTTAGATCTTGGATCATACAATGTTATTGGCATTCCATAGCTTGGAGCCTCGCTAAGTTTTACATTTCTTGGAATTACATTTTTATATACCTTGTCTTCAAAATATCTTTTTACTAATTGTTTTATTAGCTTTACAGAATGAATATCAGTCAAATCAGCTTCATTGTCTTTGCATAACTTTTTTTCCTTCAAATATCTATATCGTATTTTTCTAAAATTATCATCAAAAATTTCCATAGATATAAGATTTAATTTATCTCCAACAATAAATCCAAAAATATTTTCAATTTTTCTAACATATTCAAATATATCACCATATTCAAGTTTTTTCTCTTTGAATGTTATAACTATTTTGGCAGGGGTAGCAATAGTTGCTTTATTTCTACTATCAGTCATACTTGGCAACTTATAAACTTCAATTTTAAGTTTATCATTTTCATATAAATGTATTATTGTTTTATTGGCTGTAATTTTTAAACCATTTTTAGATAAGTTTTCTTTTATTTGCTCCTTTATAAAGACTCTATCTAATTCATAAAAATATAAGTATATTTGCTTTATACTATTACTATGAATATTTTCTATCCATCCATCTATAACATAGTTAACTTTATATTTATATATTGCTACATCATTTTCTCTTATATGATTACTAGCAATAAAATAACAATTTACCAATGTTACCTTTTTAGACTCTTCATCATATGAATAGATTATCTCATAATTATTTTCTCTCGGATCATTTTCTTTCAATTCTATATATATATAATAATTGTTTTCTTCTTTTCTCAATATACCATTTGTTTTTAATTTATTATGTTTTCCTTTTAAAATACAGTCCATAAAATCCCTCTTTTATTTATTTTCCACTAACCAATTATAAACTTCATCTTCAGTAAGTTTTCCTTTTTTTATCTTATTTATTCTATCTCTAGCTTCTTTTTTCCATTGTTCAAATTCTTTTTGAATAGTCTTACTTTCTTTATTTCTATATGCAGTCATAAATTTTTGTTGATATATTCTTCTATAAAGTGCTTGTACTTTATTATTTTCTAAATTCTTCCTATATTGTTCGCTAGCACCTTTTTCTTTACAAGTTGGGCTTTTATCTGCATTCGCTAAATCACAATATATTTCGTTTTGCCTATAAGTTGGTATAAAATATCTACCACAATTTAAGCATGTCTTAATTTGTAAATTATCATGTCTTACAATTTGATCTAATACCATAAAACATATACTTGTTAAATTCTTACTTGTATAAACATTGTGTAGTTCTAGTTCTTGATTTTTACTATCTATTTCCTTTATTAACTTATCTAAAGTATCATAATGATATTTATTGTGTATGTTTATATAATTATCTGTTATAATTTCAAGTTCTTGTGAATATGTATAGAAATCACTATCTTTTATTGTATAAGCAATAAATTTTGATAATCTATTTTTTTCTTTTAAACTTTCGTTTCCATTTAAGTTATAGACAAAATCTACACATTTTTTAAAATTATTTTGCCACTCTATAAGTCTATCACTGCTTGTATCATATATATCTTTTATAATATTCTTAAACTCAATGTCGGTAATATAATCGTCATTTTTAGTATATTGATAAGGTACATATTCTTTTATTAGTTCATAACCATAAGCATAAAAGAAAGTATTATATGTCGTTTCAAAAGTAGTAAAATCTGCATTTAAAAAATTTATTAAAATAGCTCCTATGCTTTCTACATAATGAATATATATAGTAGAAGGTTGTCTTATTATTTCTTTTTTCTTATTTAGTTTTGTTCTAGATATATCTTTTTCTAATTTTAAACATAATCTTGTTTCATCATTTGGTTTTATTCTCTCTCTACTTACATTATATAAGTATAATGGTGTTGCATAATATTCTTCTTTTTCTTCAAAATTAAACCATAGGTAGAAGTTTTCGTTAACGTTTGCACGAGGTAATTCTCTCATAAATATTCCTCCTAAAAATCTCTTTGTAAAAAATACTAAAAATATTTTTCAAATGTGTTGACAAATAAAAATTATGATAGTATAATGACAATATCAAACAACAATTTGAAATGTGTTTACAATATAATTGTACTACTATCAAGAAAAGTTGTCAAGCGTTAATAAAAGTTTCTTGAATTTAGTTATTCAAAGGAATAACTAATAGGATTTTTATGTTTAAAATTCTGCAAACAAAAAGTCAACCATATTTGGAAGGAGATATTTTAGGTTGGAAAATCAAGAGAACATTTTAGATTTATACTATAATAAACATCTGAAACAAAAAGATATTGCAACAACGGTTGGTGTTTCTAAACAATATGTTTCAAAAGTAGTAAAAGCTGATAGCAGATGTAAAGAAGAAAAGCAAACTCGTAAAGATGAAAATGCTATTAAGCGAAAAGATTATATGAAAGAGTATTTTAAAAGTTATGACAGACCAAAGAAAGAAGATAATTCTTACGAACAACTAAAAGCATTATTATATCAAGATTCATTAGAATTATCATATTCTAGTAGTAATATGAATGACTATTCTTTTGCTAAGTATAATTCTAGTATTTATCACAGGGATAAAAACGGAAATCTAAGACTTAATAAAGGCATAAAAGTTGGTAGCGATGTTCCAAAGACAATAAATATGAACATTCCTATTCCAACTCAAAAATACAAATATAGATGTTATAGTATGTAAATCAAGGGACTTTATAGAAAGTCTTTTTATTTTATAAATTTTTAAAGAAGGAGGATAAACTATATGGGTAATATAAAAGAAAATTATGACTTAATGTTTACTGCATATCCTGATATAGTAAACATTGTTCAATTAAAAGAAATGCTTGGAATTGGCGTAAATCTTGCTTATAGATTAGTAAGAAACCAAACTATTCCATCGCTTAAAGTTGGTAGAGAATATAAAATACCAAAAAGAAATATTATTTATTATTTAACAAATCAAAACTAGGTTGTTATCAACTAGTGGTAACGGCTTTTACTTATTTTAAAAGTAACTAGAATAAAATTTGCTTATATGTTATGATTTTAAAATCAAGAGTAAGCTAAATTTAAACTGTTATTTGGAAAGGAGTTTATGTATGATAACAGGTAGCGTACAAATTAACAAAGGTTACTATTTTTTAGTATTTAATATGTATAATGAATATGGAAAAAGAAAACCTGAATGGCATTCTACTGGATTAAAAGTAGATAGTAACGAAAGAAAAAATAATCAAATCAGAAAACAAGCTGAAAAAATGCTAAATGAAGAATTAGTAAGAGTAAATGCTGAAAATAGCTTTAGCAATAAATTAAATACAGTTGCTAAAAACTCTAAATATTCAAATATGCTTTTTAGTGATTATATGTTAGAATGGTTGGAAAATATAAAACCTAAAGTAGTTCAATCAACTTATATTGGGTATGAACAAGTTGTAAAAGGAAAGCTATGTCCTTATTTTAAATCTAAAAAAATAAAATTAATTGATTTAAGACCTAGAGATATACAAGATTTTATAAATTATTTATATAAACAAAATCTAAAGGGTTCAACTATAGCACATTATACATCTAATATGAATACTGCTCTAAAAGAAGCTGTTATTGCTGAAATAATACCATCTAATCCTATGGGTAGAATTGAGAGTGTAAAAAAAGAAGTTTACATTCCAGAATTTTATACAGATGATGAACTTATTGAGCTAATTGAGGTTATAAAAACTCAAAAACTAGAACTACCCCTTACTTTAGGTATTATATATGGTTTAAGAAGAGAAGAAATTTTAGGATTAACTTGGAATGCAATAGACTTTAAAAACAAGAGTATTACTATTAGAAAAACAGTTGGTAGAGGAAAATATGATGGTGTTACTCAATTTCTTATAAAGGATATTCCTAAAAATAAATCAAGTTATAGAACTTTGCCTATGTTTGATTTTATTGCTGATTTATTAAAGAAGTATAAAGAAAAATATAAATTAAATGAAAAAATCTTTGGAAATACTTATATAACAGACTATAAAGATTTTATTTGTTTGATGGATAATGGAGAATTAGTAAAACCTGACTATGTAGATAGAACTTTTAGTAGAATATTAAAAGAAAATGGATTTAGACATATTAGATTACATGATTTAAGACATTCTTGTGCTACATTACTTTTAAGAAATGGTGTACCACTTTCAGAAATTCAAAAATGGCTAGGTCATTCAAATATTATTACTACTCAAAGATATTCGCATTTGGATCAGAATGATAAATCTATACCAGCAAATATGATTGAAACAAAATTTAATATGTCATTTATATCAAATGATAATAAAAAAGAACAAATATCTATTGGTACTAGATAAATGTTCAAAAGAATATATTTCAAAACATTTTCTTAAACTTACACTAGCAAATTGAAAGTGTTAGGAAAAATGTTAGGAAAATCTGCATTTTTTATAAATTAAAACCTCAAGCATATCTTACGAACTACTTGAGGTTCTAATGGTGCAGATGGCCGGAATCGAACCGGCACGGTTTATTCAACCGCAGGATTTTAAGTCCTGTGCGTCTACCAGTTCCGCCACATCTGCGTATTTGAACTGACAAGTTATATTATAATACGATGTGGGTAGATTTGTCAATACAAATATAAAAAAAATAAAAAAATAATGTATATGTGTAGACATTTATGGAAATTTGACTTAAAATATTGGAATAGAAAGAAGGAATACGATTATGAATATATGGCATGACATAGCAAAAGAAAGAATACAAAAAGATGATTTTATAGGTGTAATAGAAATATCAAAAGGTGGAAAAAACAAATATGAATTAGATAAAGAAACAGGTATGCTAAAACTAGATAGAGTATTATATACATCTACACATTATCCCGCAAATTATGGATTTATTCCAAGAACATATGCAAGAGATAATGATCCATTAGATGTACTAGTACTTTGCCAAGAAAATATTATTCCACTTACGCTAGTAGAATGTTATCCTATAGGTGTTTTAATAATGATAGATGGAGAAGAATATGATGAAAAAATAATTGCAGTAGCAAAAAAAGATCCATTTTTAAATGAATACAATGATATTTCAGAAGTATCACATCAGATTTCAGCAGAAATAAAGCATTTTTTTGAAGTATATAAACAATTAGAAGGAAAAACTACCACAATAGAGCAAATATTAGGAAGAACTGAAGCAGAAAAGATAATAGAAGAATGCATGGAAAGATACAACCAAAAGTTTGAAAAATAAAATATTGGAGGAGATATGATATTTGAAATTATATTTAATATAATAGCTGTTGTCATGTTTATAACAATGTTCTTTAAAATGATAAAAAAAAATAACACACAGTATTTATACATATTATTAATGCAATTTATTGGAATTTTAATAAATTTTATAGAACTAATTTTTATAGAAGGTGCAAATGTGACATTAAAATTAATTGCATTTATATTATCAATAATGCTACCAGTTGTAGTATTTGGATTGGAAAAAAGAAAAAAAATAGACTTTCCAGAGATGTTGAATATATTTTTAGCAAATTTGATGCTAAAAATGGGAAAAGAAACAGAAGCTAAAAGATATTTGCTTACATTAATAAACAAATATCCCGAGAGTTTTGAAGGCCATAAACTTTTAGCAGAAGTATATGAAAAAGAAGGAAGAATCTCAAATGCAGTTTCAGAATATTTAAGAGCAATAGAAATAAGTCCAAAGGAAATAGAAATAAATTATAATATTGCTAATTTAATGCATGCAGAAGGAAAAAATAATGAGGCAATAGAACTGTTACAAGATGTGTTAAAGAAGAAACCGGAGCATTTTAAGTGTACTGAATTATTAGGAGACATATTGATAGAACAAGAACGATACAAAGAAGCAATATCAGCATATACAAATTCGCTAAGATATAATCCGGCCAACTATAATCTTTATTACAACTTAGGAATAGCTTATACAATGCTAAATGATTTTCAAAGAGCAAAAGAATACTATGAAAAAGCAGCAGAATTAAATAGTTTGCTATATCACGCAAAATTAAGTTTAGCACAAATTGCCATAATATATGGAGAACTAGATGAAGCCGAGATGTACTTATTTGAAAGTTTAAAAGATAAAGAACTTGAATCAGGTTCATATTACTATTTAGCACAAATAGCAATGCTTAAAGGTGATGAAGACAAAGCCATAAATTATATGAAAGTTGCGGTAGAAATAGAACCAGAATTATATGAAAAAATGGAAAAGGACACAATATTTATTCCCATAAAGAACAATATAGAAAAACCAGCAGAATATAGAAAAAAACAACAACGAAAACTAACAATGGATCAAAAAGTTCAAAAGCATTTAGAAAACACTTGCTCAATAGTAGGAAAATTAAATAATAGTGATTTGAAAATGATGAGAAATGTATTAGAAAATCAAAAATATAAAGGCAGAGAAAGATAGACATATTTTAAAAACTCTTTTTATATAATTAATATGATAGTGTAAAGTAATTTATGAAAAATGTAGGGGCGATTTTAATCGCCTGCACTTCGAAAAAATTACTAAAATTAATATAAAAGGAGAATGAATATGGAAATTTCAATAATTGGTGGAGATTTAAGAACTGTAAAACTAATTAAACTGTTAGCACAAGATAAAAATAAAATAAAAGCGTGGGGATTTGAAAATTGTGAGGAGTTGTTGGATTTTGAAAAAAAGAATGATAATTTAAAAATCCATAATAATTTAGACGAAGCATTGCAAAACCAAATAATAATAGGACCAACGCCATTTACTAAAGATAGAAAATACATATGTACACATTATACAAACCAAAAATTAGAAATACAAACACTTGCCAACAAAATTAGAGACAAATTACTAATAGGAGGTTCAGTACCTGCAGAGATATTAGAACAAATAGAAACAATAGACATATTAAAAGACGAAAGGCTGGTTATATTAAATGCTATATCTACGGTAGAAGGCACAATAGAAATAGCAATAAAAGAAACGCAGAAAAACCTATATAATAGTAATATATTAATAATTGGATATGGAAGAATAGGAAAAATACTTGTAAACAGATTGACAGCATTTAAGGCTAATGTGTATTGCAGTGCAAGAGGGAAAGACATTACTTGGATAGAAGCATATGGAAGCAAAAGCATAAAATATGAGGAACTAAACAAAAAAATAGACATGTTTGATATAATAATAAATACAGTACCAGTTTTGATATTAAATAAAAAAAGGCTAGAACTGCTAAACAAAAATACACTGCTAATAGACGTTGCATCAGCACCTGGAGGAATAGATTTTGAAGTTGCACGACAATTAAATATAAAAACAATATGGGCGCTAGGAATACCTGGCAAAATAGCACCAATAAGTTCAGCAGAATATATAAAAGAAACAATATATAATATAATAAAAGAGAGGAACGATAACAAATGACAATAATACAAACAATTATTTTAGGAGTAATACAAGGATTAACAGAATTTTTACCAATATCAAGCTCAGCACACTTAAATTTATTTCCTTGGCTATTAAAGTGGCAATCGATGCCAGATTCTTTTGATGTTGCACTACATGTGGGAACACTATTGGCAATAGTAGTATATTTCTTTAAAGATTGGATAAAGTTAATAGTGGGAGGCTATAAGCAAGTAGTAAAAAAAGAAAAGACGATAGAAGGAAAAATATTTTGGCAATTAGTAATAGCAACAATACCAGCGGGAATATTAAGCTTAATATTAGATAAAATCTCAAGCAAAATAATAGGAGACAATTTAAACCTAAAAATGATATTAATAGCTATTGCTTTAATTGTTATGGGCATTTTATTATACTGGGTAGACAAAAATTCTAAATCAATAGTAAAATATGAAAAAATAACATTAAAACAGTCTATATTAATAGGCATATCACAAGCATTAGCTGCTGCATTTCCGGGAGTATCACGTTCTGGAATTACTATGACAGTAGCAAGATGGCTAAAAATAGATAGAGAAAGTGCTGCAAAATATTCTTTTCTATTAGCAACACCAATAACAGCAGCAGCAGTAATTTTCAGCTTAGGAGACTTGGCATTAACAAGTTTATCATTTTGGATAGGAGTAGTAACAAGTTTTATTGTTGGAATTTTAGTAATTAAATTTTTATTAAATTATTTAAGGAAGGGAAGTTTTAAAGTCTTTGCAATTTATAGAATAATAATAGGTTTAATAATAATAGGAATAGTATTTATAAGATAAAGGAGGGGTTATTTAAATAAGACTATTATTTAAATAACCCTAAAAAGGAGCAAAAGATGAATGTAATATTATATTTAACAATATTTATAATAGGCGCAATTTTAGGAACTCTTACAACATTAATAGTTAAAACAACACTAAAGGAAAAGGTAACAAGAAAAAGGCCATATATAGTTAATGCAATATTAAGTGGAATAATATTTATTTTATTTTCTATATCTATTAAATTAAATATAAAAACAATAAATACTGATATGTTAATAAATTTTATGTTTGCCACATTTTACATTGCTACACTATTTGTAATTGCAAAAATAGATAAAAAAGAGCATAGAATAGATAAAAAAATGATATTATTAGGATTTTTATTAATGGCAATATACATGATATATACATATATTGCTGACAAGAATAAAACAGTATATGGATACATTATATATTTATTTATAATCTGCATATTAATAATAGCAGATACCATATATATGAAGAGAAAAGCAAAACAATGCTATACATTAAACATATTAATGTTATCTATGATAATGATATTATTTACATATGAAGGTGTATTTTTCTTTACAGTAAATTATACTTTGCTAATTATAGGGTTTAAATTGCTAATAAGCAAAATAGCAAATAAAAAAACAAGGTATGTAAAAACAGATAAAAAAACACAATTACAGATTCCTATAGCTTATTATATGTGTATTGCAAATATAATAATGCTTTTAATAACAAATTATTATATATTTTATTATATGTAAAAAAGGAATGAAAAAGATGAAAATTGGTGTAGATATAGGTGGAAGTCATGTTGCAATCGGAATAGTAAATAAAGACAAAATAATAAATAAAACAGAAGTAGAAATAAGTAGTAATATTATTGAAATAGAGGAATTTATAACCAAATATATTGTAAACTATATAGAAGAAGCAAAGAAAAAGGAAAGCGTAGAATTAATAGGAATAGCAACCCCTGGCAATGCTAAAAATGGTATTATATATGAGATTGTAAATTTGGGAATAAAAGAATTTAATATAACTAAAGAATTGCAACAATATTATAATGTACCAATACTTGTTAGGAATGATGCAAAATGCGCAGCAATGGCGGAAAAAATATATGGAAGTCTAAAAACATATGAAGATGCCGTATTTTTGTGTTTGGGTACAGGAATAGGAGCAGGAGTTTTTCTAGATAATAAATTATTAGTACCTAAAAAAAATACGGGATTTGAAATAGGACATATGATAATAGAAAAACATGGAAAACAGTGCAATTGCGGTAAATATGGATGTTTTGAGACATATTGTTCTATAAAAAGATTTAAACAAAACATAAGAGAAATATTAAAACTGGAAGAGGAAATTGAAGGAAAAGAACTATTGACAATCATAGAAGAAAACGAAGAAAATACGAAAGTAAAAAAAGAGATAAATGAATATATACAAAACCTAATAATTGGTTTATCAAACATAATAGACTTATTTGAGCCACAAGCCATAGCTATAGGAGGTGGATTTGTATATTACAAAAACATATTATATAATAAACTTTTAGAGGAGTATTACAATAAAAAATATGTATTTAATAAAGAATTTATGCCAGAAATAAAATTAGCCAGCTTAGGAAATGATGCAGGAATTATAGGCTCTGTTATAGATTTAAAATAACATTTTGAAAGGAACATAATAAAAATGAATTTATCAAATAAAAACATTGTTCATGTAAAAACGGATAATGTGGAATATATACAATTTAAAAGATTGCTAGAATATAAAAACATTGCCCATTGCTACACATTGAAAAGTGATGGGCAATTGAACTTTAAAACAGAAAATAATCCAATAATGTTGAAAAGCTACGAAAATATTTCTAAGGAATTAGAATTTACAGATATTATAAAACCTATGCAAAAACATACAGATAATGTTTTGACAATACAAGGTAAGCAAGAATTAGACGGAGTTGATGGATTAATAACTAATATCAAAAATGTAACGTTGGCTACTACTTCAGCTGATTGTATATCTTTGCTTTTCTATGATCCAAATAAAAATGTAATAGCAAATGTTCACTCAGGATGGAGGGGAACAGAAAAGGGAATATCTAAAATAACAGTAGAAAAAATGATGAATGAATTTAAATGTAATCCAGAAGATATCATTTGCTGTATTTGTCCAAGCATAAGAAGGTGTCATTTTGAGGTTGATACAGATGTAAAAGATATATTTTATAATAAATATAGTAATTTGCCAGAAATTAATGATATAATAAAAGAAGACCATGAACGTAATAAGTATTATATAGATACTGTATTAATAAATAAATGCATATTGAAAAAGTTGGGATTAATAGAAGAAAATATAATAGACAGCAATATATGCACAGTATGTAATAGCAATTTGCTACACTCATATAGAAAAGCTGGAGAAAATTCTGGAAGGAATATGGCAATAATCGAAATAAAAAAATAGAAAGAGACGAAGAAAATGTATGATAATTGGGAAGACTTAGAAAAAAGTATTTTAGAATGTAAAAAATGCAGATTATGCACAAATAGAACCAATATTGTATTTGGACAAGGAAATAAAAAGGCTAGGTTAATGTTTATTGGAGAAGGACCAGGGGCAGATGAAGATAAGCAAGGAATTCCATTTGTTGGAAAAGCGGGGCAACTTATGAATAATGCGTTTCAAGCATTAGAGATTAATAGAGAAGATGTATATATAGCTAATATAGTAAAGTGTAGACCACCATCCAATAGAGTACCAGAAGATGATGAAGTACAAACGTGTTTAAATTATTTAAGAAATCAAGTAATACTAATAAAACCAAAAATTATAGTGTTATTAGGAAGTACAGCATTAAAGAATATATTAGGAAAAGAGTATGGAATAACTGCGGTACGTGGAAATTGGATGGAGAAAAACGGCATTAAATATATGCCAACATGGCATCCGGCAGCTCTATTAAGAGATGAAAACAAAAAAATAGAATTTTGGCAAGATTTAAAAGAAGCTAAAAAATATATAGACAATAATATAGACTGGGAAGGGAAGAATTAAAAAATGGAAGCTGAATTAAAAGAAAAGGTAGAACAATGTTTGAACTGTAAAGTAAAACCATGTACTAAAGGTTGTCCATTAGAAAATAATATACCAGCCTTTATAGAAAAAGTAAAACAAGACAAGCTTGAAGAAGCATATGAAATACTTTCAGAAACAACTGTATTGCCAGCAATATGTGGAAGAATTTGTCCACATTATAAGCAATGTATGGGGAAATGTGTTCGAGGAATAAAGGGACAACCTGTAAATATAGGCGATATAGAAAAATACATAGGAGATATGTCAATTAAAAATAATTACAAACTTCCTAACTGTGAACAAGAAAGAAATGAAAAAATCGCAATAATTGGAAGCGGACCTGCAGGACTTACATGTGCAGCGTTTTTAAGAAGAAACGGATTTAAAGTTACAATATATGAAAAATATAGTCAATTAGGTGGAATTTTAAGAAATGGTATTCCCAATTTTAGACTTGACAAAAGTATATTAGACAATACAATTCAAAAAATATTAGATCTAGGTATAGAAACAAAATGTGGAATGGAACTTGGAAAAAATCTTGACTTGAATGAATTGCAAAAAGAGTATAATGCAATATTTTTAGCAATAGGCGCAAACATCACTAAAAAAATGGAAATAAAAGGGGAAGAATTAACAGGAGTATATGGAGGAAATGAATTATTAGAATTAAATAACCACCCTACATATGTTGGAAAAAAAATTGCTGTAGTTGGGGGTGGCAATGTTGCCATAGACTGTGCAAGAACAATTAATAAATTGGGAGCCAAAAGTGTAACTATAATATATAGAAGAGAAGAAGAGCAAATGCCGGCAGAAAAAAAAGAGATAGAAGATGCAAAAAAAGAAGGAGTTAGTTTCTTATTTAAACACAATATTACTCAAATAATAGGTAATGAAAAAGTAGAAAAAATAGAGTGCATAAAAACAGAACTTGTGCAGAAAGAAGGAGAAACAAGAAAATCACCAGTAGAAATTGAAGGCAGTAATTACACAATTGATATGGACTATGTTGTAATGGCATTGGGGTCAAAAACAGAAATAAATGTTGTAAAAAACCTAGGATTAGAGCTGACACAAGAAAAATATGTTAAAATAAATGATAAGAAACAAACATCTAACGAGAAAGTATTTGCAGGTGGAGATTTAGTAGGAGAAAAATCAACTGTAGCATGGGCAGCAAGAAGTGGAAGAGAAGCGGCAGAAAGTATAGGTCAATTTTTATGCAAACAGTTGGTGACCAAGATACCCAAGAGACCATAAACATACAATGGTAGCAAAAATGATGTCAGGCATAGAAAGAGAAGATGATGGCGCAAGATAATGTACATTTATAGAAATTAGAAAAAGATTCTCTATTGCTTTTGCAATAGAGAATCTTTTTCTAATTTACATTGTATCTTTTTTCGCCTTTTAAAGAAAATACATTTTTCAGGCTATGTAATATATTTTGCCATTTTGATGTATTTACAGGAACCAAAGAAACATTGTTTATAATAGAATCATACTTGATATCTAAGGCTTCCATTTGTTGAACATAATAATCATTAAAAAATGTATAACCATCAGTTGAACCTAAATAATTTTTAAAATTATATAATTTATATCTATATTCATCTATATCTGCTGTAGTTACTAGTTTTTTTATTTCATTGTCAAAATATGATGTAAAAATAATATTTTGTGTTTCAAAATACAATTTTTTTAATGTATTTTTATATGTTGAAATCTTTTTTCCGTATTTTGCAGCTTGACTATCTGTACAAGAAATATTAAGCAATTTATTATTTAAGTTAATTATTTTTTCCTCTGCATACAAAATTCTATCTAACATATCTTGTACATAAAAGAAGACTTTTTCACCACATGCTTGTATTATATTTTGTTGAAACTGTGTTGTTGCAGAAAACATACTATCATAAAAGTCGTTTTCATTGGTTATATAAACAAGTTGAGCAACTAAATTGCAAAGTATAGGATAATAAGTTGGAGAAGTAGTAGAAAAAGCAATATCGTAATACTTAACCATCTCATAATTATGTCTTAATGCTTTAGAAGTAGCCAATTGAACAGCAGCTTCGTTTAAAGCCATACCATATTCTTTAGAACTAGTAAATACACATAATCCCAATTTCTTTAAATTTCCTCTTTTATCTTTAACCTCTTGCAAATAATGTATAACCTCATGAATAGCAAATTTTTCTATTTCATCAAGAGATAATCCTGCCCTAAAATATATAGAAGAATTTTTGTAAAAATAATTTGCTTCAGATAATCCTTCTGGCATTTCCGCATAATACATAGGAATTCTTGATATTGCAATAAATAGTTTTTGTGCTATAAAACGTTGGTTAGGGAATGCCCTACACAATTTTTGAGCAATGTTTTTTGCCAAAGTATTGATACTTAAAGTATCTAATTTATCTATAACTGTAATTCCATTTTTCTTTAATTCTTTTTCTATATTCATTTATTATTTCTCCTTAGTACATATTACAACATTATTATACAACAAAATACAAATAAAAACATTACAAAATAAATACGTTTATATTACAAAAATATTACAAACTATTTTACAACAATATTATAAATTTTATTTTTTACATAAATTTCTTTAACAACAGTTTTGTCTTTTAAATTGTTTATAACTGTTTGGTTATTATGAACAATTTCTTTAACAACACTTTCATTCGAATCTCTTACTATTTTGACCGTTGCTCTTAATTTACCATTAAACTGAATAGGTAATTCTATTTCATTATCTATAGTTTTACTTTCCTCGTACTTAGGCCATGTTGTTTCTGCAATGGTTTTGCTCTCGCCAATTCTTTCAAATAACTCTTCGGAAACGTGAGGGGCAAAAGGATTTAGCAATTGTAAAAATGTTTTAAATTCTGCTTTATTTATTCTTTTTAATTTATAAAACTCATTAACCATTGTCATAAAAGTAGAAATACAAGTATTAAACTTCATTTCCTCAATGTCTGCACTTACTTTTTTTATTGCTTTGTGCATCATTTTTTCAAATTCTGGCGAATATGTAGAACCTTCTACTAACATATCTTGCAAATTCCATACTCTGTCTAAGAATTTACCACAACCACGGATACTTTCCATAGACCAAGGAGCTGTTTGATCAAATGGTCCCATAAACATTTCATAAACTCTAAAAGTATCAGCACCAAATTCTTCTATAATATCGTCAGGATTAACAACATTCCCTTTAGACTTTGACATTTTTTCACCATTTGATCCTAAAATCATGCCATGTGCAGTACGTTTTTGGTAAGGTTCCTTTGTTGAAACAACACCAATATCATATAGGAATTTATGCCAGAATCTTGAATATAGCAAATGCAAAGTAGTATGTTCCATTCCACCATTATACCAGTCAACAGGAGCCCAGTATTCTATAGCTTGCTTAGAAGCTAGTTCCTTGTCATTATGTGGATCCATATATCTTAAATAATACCAAGATGACCCAGCCCATTGTGGCATAGTGTCAGTTTCTCTTTTGGCAGGACCATGACAATGTGGACAAGTTGTATTAATCCAATCTGTTTGCTTTGCAAGTGGAGATTCACCATTTTCACTAGGTTCGTAATCCTGTATTTCTGGAAGTACCAAAGGCAATTCGTTTTCAGGAAGAGGACTCCAGCCACATTTCTCACAATATACCATAGGAATAGGCTCACCCCAATAACGTTGCCTAGAAAATACCCAGTCACGTAATTTATAATTTACTTTTCTTTTACCGATATTGTTTTCCTCTAAATAATTTATAACAGTGTTTATTGCCTGTTTGCAAGATAAATTATTTAAAAAGTCAGAATTAATAATAACTCCAGAGTTTACATCTGTAAAAGGCTCCTTATCAACTGAAACAGAATTAGAATTTGCAGGTTTTATAACTGGAATAATAGGCAAATTAAACTTTTTAGCAAATTCCCAGTCTCTACTATCATGGGCAGGAACAGCCATAATTGCACCTGTGCCATAAGTAATTAAAACATAATCAGAAGCCCATATAGGAATTTCTTTTCCAGTTAATGGATTAATAGCTTTAATTCCCTTTATTTCTACACCAGTTTTTTCTTTGTTTAATTCTGAACGTTCAAAATCAGATTTTAAGGCAGCAAGTCTTTTATATTCTTCAATTTCTTCTAAATTTGTTATTTTATCTTTAAATTTATTAATAAATTCGTGCTCTGGTGCAACTACCATATATGTTGCGCCAAACAAAGTGTCAGGTCTTGTAGTATAAACAATTAATTCTTCATTTGAATTAGCAATTTTAAATTTGACCTCAGCACCTTCACTTCTACCAATCCAATTAATTTGTTGAGTTTTAATTTTATCTAAAAAATCAACTTCCTCTAAATCATCTATTAATCTTTGGGCATATTCTGTTATTTTAAGCATCCATTGGCTTTTTTCCTTTTGAACAACTTCACTACCACATCTTTCACAAACACCATTTACAACTTCTTCATTTGCCAATCCTACTTTACATCCAGTACAATAGTTAATTGGCATAGTTGTTTTATAAGCTAATCCATGTTTATATAGTTGAATGAAAATCCATTGAGTCCATTTATAATAATTAGGGTCAGTGGTATTAATTTCTCTAGACCAATCAAAAGAGAAACCAAGAGCCTTTAATTGTTCTCTAAAATGATTTACGTTTTTTTCAGTAGTAATTTTAGGATGAATATGGTTTTTTATGGCATAATTTTCAGCAGGTAATCCAAATGCATCAAAGCCAATAGGGTAAAGAACATTATAACCCTCTAATCTTTTTTTCCTTGCAATAATATCTAAAGCAGTATAACTTCTAGGATGACCTACATGAAGTCCTTGACCAGATGGATAAGGAAATTCAACTAAACCATACCACTTTTTTAAAGAAGGATCTTCCTTAGCAAAAAATGTACCTTCGGTTTCCCATTTTTTCTGCCATTTTTTATCTATTTTTTTAAAGTCATATATCATAAAACTCTCCCCTTAAAAATAATATAAAACATTATATAATATTTAAGAATAAAAGTAAATAAAAAATAAAGTAAAATACCATTTACAAAGCCATAAATTAAAGCAAATTTATAACTTAATAAATATTGACTTATCTAAATTTATTAGTATATAATAATCAATAAGTGCAAATAATTATACAAAAGAATTTTTGCCAGAAAGGATGATGAAAATATGGCAGTAGAAGTTACTGATGAAGAAAAACAAAGAATAAAAGAAATGATAGATAAACTTGTGGAAAAGGCTAAAATAGCTTCAGAAGAGTATATGGACTTAACTCAAGAACAAGTTGACAATATAGTAAAACATATGTCAATGGCAGGATTAGAGCACCATATGGAACTTGCTAAAATGGCAGTTGAAGAAACAAATAGAGGAATATATGAAGATAAAATAACTAAGAATATGTTTGCAACAGAATATATATATCATAGTATAAAATATGATAAGACTGTTGGAGTAATTAATGAAAACGATGAAGAAGGATATGTGGAAATAGCAGAACCAGTTGGCATAATAGCAGGTGTAACGCCAGTTACAAATCCAACTTCAACTACAATGTTTAAATCGATAATTGCTGCTAAAACAAGAAATGTAATAATATTTGGTTTTCACCCTTCAGCACAAAAATGTAGTACTGCAGCAGCAAAAATATTAAGAGATGCAGCAGTAGAAGCAGGAGCACCAGAAAATTGTATATTATGGATAGAGGAGCCATCTATTACTGCAACGTCAATGCTGATGAATCACCCAGATGTTAATTTAATATTAGCAACTGGTGGAACAGGAATGGTAAAAGCAGCATATTCTTGTGGTAAGCCGGCATTGGGAGTTGGCCCAGGGAATGTTCCTTGCTATATAGATAAAACAGCGCACTTAAAAACTTCGGTAAATGACTTAGTAATGTCTAAATCATTTGATAATGGCATGATTTGTGCCTCTGAGCAATCAGTTATAGTTGACAGAGAAATACATGAGGAATTTGAAAAACTTATGAAAGAAGCAGGTTGCTATTTTATGTCACAGGAGGAAACAGATATATTAAGAAATAGCATGTTTATAGAAGAAAAAGGATGTGCCTTAAATGCAGATATTGTTGGAAAAAGCCCATATCAAATAGCAAAAGGTGCAGGAATAGAGGTACCAAAAGACACAAAGGTATTAGTTTTAAAAGAAAATGGAATAGGGATAGAATATCCATTTTCAAAAGAAAAGTTAAGCCCTGTTTTAGCATACTACATTGTAGAAAACGCAGATGAGGGAATAGATATAGCAGAAAGATTAATAGAATTTGGAGGATTAGGACATTCAGCTGTTATTCATTCAGAAGATGAACAAACAATATTAAAATTTTCAGAAAAGGTTAAGGTAGGAAGAATAATAGTAAATTCACCATCAACACATGGAGCAATAGGAGACATATACAATACAAATATGCCATCATTAACATTAGGATGTGGCACATTTGGAGGAAACTCTACAACAGCAAATGTATCATCAGTTAATTTAATAAATATAAAAAGGGTTGCAAAAAGAAGAGTAAATATGCAATGGTTTAAAGTTCCAGAAAAAATATACTTTGAGGCAGGTTCAATAGGATATTTAGAAAAAATGCCAAATATATCAAGAGCATTTATAGTAACAGACGAATCAATGGTTAAATTTGGATATGTAGATAAAATATTATATTATTTAAGAAAAAGAAAAGAATATGTTCATTCGGAGATTTTTGCAGATGTAGAGTCAGACCCATCATTTGAAACAATTAATAAAGGAGTGCAAATGATGAGGGAATTTAAACCAGATGTAATAATTGCATTAGGTGGTGGAAGTCCAATAGATGCAGCAAAAGGAATGTGGCTATTTTATGAACATCCAGAAGCAGATGTTGAAGGTTTAAAACTTAAATTTATGGATATTAGAAAAAGAACTTATAAATTTCCAAAGTTAGGAAACAAAGCTAAAATGGTAGCAATACCTACAACTTCAGGAACAGGCTCAGAAGTAACATCTTTTGCAGTAATAACAGATAAAAAACTTAATAAAAAATATCCATTAGCAGATTATGAATTAACTCCAGATGTAGCAATAGTAGACCCAGATTTGGTTATGAGCTTACCAAAAGGAATAACAGCAGATACAGGCATGGATGTATTAACACATGCAATAGAGGCATATGTTTCTAACATGGCATCAGATTATACAGATGGATTAGCAGAAAAAGCAGCGGAACTAGTGTTTAAAAATATTAGAGAAGCATATAACAACGGAAGTAATAGAGTTGCAAGGGAAAAAATGCATAATGCAAGCACAATAGCAGGAATGGCATTTACAAATGCTTTTCTAGGAATAAATCATTCATTAGCACACAAAATAGGTGGGGAGTTTCATTTGCCACATGGAAGAATTAATGCAATCCTTTTACCATATGTTATAAAATATAACAGCCAAAAGCCAACAAAATTTGTATCATTCCCTAAGTACGAATATTTTATAGCAGATCAAAAATATGCAGACATATCAAGAAGAATGAACTTTCCAGCATATACAAACGAAGAAGGTGTGTGGTCACTAATAAATGAAATAAAAAAATTAAATATAGACCTAGGAATACCAGCAACATTTAGAGAAGCGGGAATAGACGAAAAAGAATTTCTAGATAAAGTTGATATGCTAGCAGATAGAGCATTTGAGGACCAATGCACAACAGCAAATCCAAGACTACCATTAGTAAGTGAATTAAAACAAATATTATTAGATAGTTACTACGGAAATAATATATAAATGTTAAAACCTAAACAAGTCTAGAACCATAAAAGATTCTAGACTTGTTTAGGCGTGTAGGACCAAGCAAGGCAGAATAATGTTTTTAATTTGACATACATATATCAGTGTAAAATTTAATAAAAAACATTACAAAAATATTAATTTTTATAATAAATAAA
>ERZ779874.1706-NODE-1706-length-20354-cov-5.107986_pt1 | contig 20354 bp, 13 predicted proteins | sample MGYA00511031_ERZ779874 | MGnify/ENA primary metagenome ERZ779874 (study PRJEB29588, sample SAMEA2156850) | human gut metagenome | biome: human gut; feature: human-associated habitat; material: faeces | place: Denmark | collected 2008/2010 ...
GTCATCCCCGCCTGGGGCTCGCCCCAATGCCAGATGGGGGCCATTCTCTTCTTTTCCTCTTTCGTTTTCATAAGCTTTCAATTTTTCGGTTATCGTAAACACTTTGTTCCCTAAGACGCGGATCCCGGCGAAAACCCCTATCGGAAAATGTTAAAAAAACAGATAAAAATCCCCGCCGCCTGAAACAACTTTGTAATATTTTTTGCCGAACTTCGCGAAAAAGCGATCATTATGCCTAAGAAAGAAACATTTGAGGATTATTACCTGCCGAGAGACATCAGCTGGATGTATTTCAACCGGCGCATCCTGCAGGAGGCCCACAAGGAGAACATCCCCTTGCTCGAGCGGCTGAGCTTCCTGGGGATCTACTCGAACAATCTCGACGAGTTCTTCCGGGTCCGCGTGGCGACACAGAGCCGCGTCGCCGAGTGCGAGGACAAGAGCGCCAAGAAGGAGCAGGAGGAGGCGAAGAAACTGCTGAAGCAGATCTATAAGCTGAACAGCAAATACGCCAAGGAATACGAGCAGACCATCACGGCGCTCAACCGCGAGCTGCGCGACAACAACATCTACCTCTTGCGCGACAACGAGGTCGACGACGAGCAACGGGCCTTCATCCGCGATTACTACTACCAGAAGCTGAACGGCTTCATCAACCCCACCTGGTTCTCGCGACTGGCGCAGATCGACGACCAGAGCGACGAAGACATCTACATGGCCATCAAGATGACCAAGAAGGCGGCCGAGAAGGGGAAGGCCGAATACGCGCTTCTGGAGCTGCCGATCAGCGTCTGCGGCCGCTTCGCCGAGCTGCCCACCCGCGAGGGGCGCCATTACCTGATGTACATGGAAGACGTCGTGCGCTGCTGCCTCCCGCTCGTCTTCGTCGGGCTGGAATACGAGCATTTCGAAGCCTACTCGTTCAAGTTCACGAAAGACGCCGAGATGGAGATCGACAACGACCTGCGCAACGGCACGCTGCAGAAGATCTCGAAGGGCGTCAAGAGCCGCAAGAAAGGCGAGCCGCTGCGGGTGATCTACGACGCCAGCATGCCGAAAGACCTGCTGAAGAAGGTGCTCGGCAAGCTGAATCTTGACAAGCTCGACACCGTCCTGGCCGGCGGGCGCTACCAGAACCACCGCGACCTGATGAAATTCCCCGACTGCGGCCGGCGCGACCTGAAATACCCGGCGTGGCCACCCATCGTGAAGCGCGAGCTGTCGGGGCCCAAGAGCCTGCTCGAGAAGATCCAGAAGAAGGACCGCTTCATCCACGTCCCCTACCACAGCTTCGACAGCTACATCCGCGTCCTTCAGGAGGCGGCGATCAACAAGGAGGTGAAGGCGATCAAGACGACGCTCTACCGCCTGGCCAAGGAGTCGAAAGTGGTACAGGCGCTGATCTGCGCCGCCCGCAACGGCAAGAAGGTGACGGTCGTCATCGAGCTGCTGGCCCGCTTCGACGAGGCGTCGAACATCAACTGGTCGAAAAAGATGCAAGACGCGGGCATCCACGTCATCTTCGGCGTCGAGGGATTGAAGGTACACTCGAAGATCACCCACATCCAGATGCGCACGGGCAACGACATCGCCTGCGTCAGCACCGGCAATTTCCACGAGGGCAACGCCAAGATGTACACCGACTTCCTGCTGATGACCGCCTCTCGCCCCATCGTGCAAGACGTGGAGAACGCCTTCAAGTTCATCGAGCGGCCCTATACGCCGGTGCGCTTCAAGGAGCTGCTCGTCTCGCCCAACGACATGAAGCGCCGCTTCGTCCGCCTCATCAACGAGGAGATCCGCAACAAGCGGGCGGGCAAGCCGGCCTACATCATGGTCAAGATCAACCACATCACCGACCCGATCATGGTCAAGAAACTCTATGAGGCGGCGGCGAACGGGGTGCGGATCGACCTGGTGGTACGCGGCAACTGCTCGCTCTGCACCGACGCCCCCGGCACGAACGGCAATATTCGCATAAATGGAATCATCGATCGCTACCTGGAACACTCCAGAATCTTTATCTTCGCGAATGGAGGCGACGAGAAGATGTTCATCGGGTCGGCCGACTGGATGCCGCGCAACCTCGACAACCGCGTGGAGGTCGTCGCGCCGGTCTACGACCCCGAGATCAAAGCGGACCTGAGACGGGTCGTGGAGTATGGCCTGCTCGACACCCTGCAAGGCAGGAAAGTGGACGGCAGCGGCAAGAACGAGCCCTGGACGACCGACGAGAACATCCCTTTCCGCTCGCAAGAGGCCTTATATAACTATTATCTGGAAAAAAACGAAGAAGATGAAAAAGAAAAATGACCCCACCCAGGCGACCGTTTACGCGGCGATCGACATCGGATCGAACGCCGCCCGCCTACTGATCAAGAAAAGGAACAACAAGACGAACCTGTTCGACAAGCGCCTGTTGCTCCGTGTCCCGTTGCGGCTCGGTTTCGACGTGTTCTCGATCGGCAAGCTCTCCGCCAAGAAGGAGGAGAACCTCACCCGGTTGATGAAGACCTATCGCCAGCTGATGAAGATCTACGACGTAGAGTGCTTCCGCGCTTGCGCTACCTCGGCCATGCGCGACGCCCTCAACGGACCGGATATCATCAAGAGCATCAAGAAGAAGACCGGCATCCAGATCGAGATCATCAGCGGTCAGGAAGAGGCGCAGATCGTCTACAGCAACCACATGGAGTGCATGGAAGACCGCAATGGCAATTATATGTACGTCGATGTCGGTGGTGGTAGTACCGAGATCAACCTGCTGATTAGCGGCAAACTGGTCTGCTCACGCTCTTTCAATATCGGTACGGTGCGTATCCTGAGCGGGAAAGTCGACGACGGCGCCTGGACCCGCCTGAAGAACGAGATCACGGAACTGACCAAAGAGTACCAGAATATCAACATCATCGGATCGGGTGGTAACATCAACAAGCTCTATCGCCTGACCGAGAAGAAGAACAAGAAGAAGAAACGGTTACCCATTTCCTCGTTGCAGGCACTCTACAACGAGCTGGCACCTCTAACACCCGAGGAGCGTTGCGAGCAGTTCGACATGAAACCGGACCGCGCCGACGTTATCATCCCGGCGGCCAAGATCTTCCTGACCATCGCCGAGACGATCAACGCCAGCTACATCCACGTACCGGTCATCGGTTTGGCGGACGGTATCATCGATATGCTCTACGCCAAGAATCAGGCCTCGGCCCCGGATCCGGAGGAACCCAAGAAAAAGCGTAAGGACAAATAAGCGAATCCCGTCATGAAGAACCGTAAATTCATATTGACGGCGTTGTTCGCCAGCCTGATCCTCCTTGGAGCCTACGCCCAGAAAAGCGTCGCCTTCAGGGAGGGCAAGCTCAAGATCGTGCAACTGACCGATATCCATTGGGATCCCCAATCGAAGAATTGCGCCCAGACAGCCCAAACCATCGAGGCGGTCCTGGCGCTCGAGAAACCCGATATCGCCATGCTGACGGGCGATGTCGTCACCGAGAAACCCGGACCGGAGGGATGGAAAGCGATCATCGCCCATCTTGAGAAGGCCCAGGTTCCCTTCACGGTCATGATGGGCAACCACGACGCGGAGGTGATGCCCAAGCAGGAGATCTACGACCTGCTGGCTCAATCTCCCTATTTCATCGGCGAGAAAGGCCCCGAGACGATCCACGGTTGCGGCAATTATGTCGTCCCGGTCTATGGAGCGGATCACAAAACAACAAAGGCATTGCTCTATTGCATCGACTCGAACGACTATCCGGAGAGCAAGGATTATGGCACTTACGACTGGATTCATTTCGACCAGGTCGCCTGGTATCGCCAGACGAGCGCCCGCTTCACGAAAGAGAACGGAGGCAATCCCTTGCCTGCCCTGGCCTTCTTCCATATCGCCCTTCCGGAATACGACGCGATCCCTAACAACGGAACAATGTTGGGCGAGAAAAACGAGGGATCGGGCGCTTCGAAGATCAACTCCGGCCTGTTCGCCTCATTCATCGAGATGGGCGACGTCATGGGTGCCTTTGTCGGTCACGATCACGATAACGACTTCATCGGTACGCATTACCAGATCGCCCTGGCCTACGGACGTGTCACGGGAACCGACGCTTATGGCGACCTGGAAAGAGGCATGCGGGTGATCGAACTGAAAGAGAACGAGAGAAGTTTCGATACGTGGGTTCGCACACCCTCCAAGAAAAGCGATATCTTCTATTATCCCTCAGGCCTGACCTCGCTCGACGAGGAGCAAATGAGCTATCTCCCGGCCACAACTACGAAAGCACGCAAACCGGGCGTCGCCTATACCTATTATGAAGGCAAATTCAAGAGCACGGCCGACGTGCTGAAGGCCAAACCGGTCAAGGAGGGAACTTTCCGTAATTTCTCCATCAAGGAGGCCGCAGCCGACGATCATTTCGGTTACCAGTTCCGCTCACTGATCAATATCCCGGAAAAAGGGGTCTATAAATTCCACATCTATTCCGACGATGGCGCCCGCCTCTTTATCGATGACCAGGAGGTAATCGATAACGACGGCTCGCACAGCGCGGGCGAGGCGACGGGCAAAGTTGCCCTCGAGAAGGGATTCCACGAGATTCGTGTGATCTATTTCGAGGATTATATGGGTCAGGCGCTCGAGATCGGCATCACGGGAAAAAACCTTCCCAAACAGGTCCTGCCGGACGAGATGCTCTTCCTGCCGGAATAAGCGGACTCGCATGAAAAAAGGAACGCACTGCAGTGTATTTGGAATTTCACTGCAGTGCGTTCCTTTTTCCACTTAAATGGCCCCTTTTTCGAAGCCAAGCCTTATCTTTGATCCCAAAACATAATAATAACCTTATTTCTTAAAATCATGAACGTAAAATCTTCCGAAAGACTGCTCTCGCTCGATGTCATGCGAGGCATCACCATCTCGGGAATGATCCTGGTGAACAATCCAGGCGATTGGGGACACGTTTACGCCCCTTTGCGTCATGCCGCCTGGAACGGCCTCACCCCTACGGATCTCGTTTTCCCCTTCTTCATGTTTATCATGGGTGTCTCCATGTTTTTCTCACTCCGGAAATACGGCTTGAGACTATCCAAAGAGAGCGTCACGAAAATCCTTCGCCGCACGGTTGTCATCTTTTTGATCGGCTTCGGTCTCAACCTGTTTGGCCACATCCTGAACCACGGCTTCGCGGAATGGGAAAAGGTCCGTATCCTGGGCGTCATGCAACGACTGGCATTGGCCTACGGTATCGGCTCACTGATCGGACTGGCGATCAAGCCAAAGTACCTGTTGCATACGGCCGCCTTTATCCTCATCGGCTATTGGGCCTTGCTCGGCTTGACAGACAGCATGGAGATGACGGAACAGAGCCTGATCGCGACCATCGACCGCACCCTGTTCGGTGAGACACACATGTATCACGACACGACAGCGGAAGGCATCCGTATCGCCTTTGATCCGGAAGGCTTGCTGAGCTGTATCGGCAGTGTCGCACATGTCCTGCTTGGCTTCTATGCCGGTAAAATCATCCTAGAGGGCAAAAACAACAAGGAACAGATCCTCCAGCGGCTCTTCATCTTCGGTACGATCCTCCTGTTCAGCGGGCTTCTCCTGCAATATGGCTGCCCGATCAACAAGAAGATCTGGAGCAGCACCTTTGTCTTGACTACCTGTGGTTTCGGTTCGTTGCTGCTGGCTTTGCTGATCTGGATCATCGACATAAAAAGACGTAAGAACTGGACACTATTCTTCGAGTCGTTTGGTATCAATCCGCTCTATCTCTATGTGCAAGCGGATCTGTTGGGTGTCCTGTTCGGGGCGATCGGACTCTCCTCTTTCTTAGTTAACGGCGTTTTCCAACCTCTTTTCGGAGCTTATGGCGGCTCGTTGGCCTGGGCGATCTTCTACGTTATCGCCAACTGGATACCGGGTTATTTCCTCTATCGGAAACGGATTTATATCAAGATTTAATAACCATCAATAAACACACTTCCATGAAAAGAATCCTTTTATTCCTCTGTTGCCTGGGATGGGCATTCACCTCCCATGCGCAAAAACAATTGAGCCTCGCCTCTCCGGATGGCCGTTTGACCACCACGATCCAGATCGGCGAGAAATTGACCTACGATATTCGTTTGGATGGCCAACAAGTACTGGCCCCCTCACCTATCTCCATGACCTTGAGTGATGGCGAAGTATGGGGCGACAACGCCAAACTCTCGAAAACACAAAAGAAAAGTGTCAACGAGACCATTCCTTCCCCTCTCTATAAACGAAGTGAGGTTGTAGACCATTATAACCAGTTGACCCTCACCTTCCGGAAACAATGGAGCATTGAGTTCAGGGCTTACAATGATGGCATCGCCTACCGTTTCGTCAGTCAACGGAAACAACCGTTCACCATCCAAAACGAGGAGGTCGCTTATCAATTCGATCACGACCCAATGACTCGGATCGCCTATTCCAATCGGGGCAACGACGGCGATTTTGAGTCGCAGTTCATGAACTCATTCGAGAACATCTATGAGGTAAAACGCCTCTCCGAACAGAACAAGGGCCGATTGATGCTCCTGCCGCTCGTCGCTACGACCGATCAGGGTATCCATCTCTGCTTCACCGAGGTCAATCTCGATAATTATCCCGGACTCTATCTCACCAATCAAACAGGTGGCAATCGGTTAACCGGCATTCAGGCCGCTTATCCGAAACGGACCGAACAGGGTGGCCACAACAACCTGCAATTCCTGGTTAAGGAACGTGAGGCATACATCGCCAAAGTAGACGGCCCACGTGCTTTCCCTTGGCGTGTAGCGATCGTCGCGGAAAACGACATCAAGTTGGCTGATACCGATATCACCTATCGTCTAGCGGAACCCTCCAAACTCGACGATATCGCCTGGATTAAACCGGGTAAAGTCGCTTGGGAATGGTGGAACGACTGGAATCTTGAGGGCGTAGATTTCAAGACCGGCGTCAACGACGCGACCTATCGGTATTATATTGATTTCGCCGCACAAAATGGTATCGAATACGTGATCCTCGATGAGGGTTGGGCAGTAAACCTGAAAGCGGACCTCACGCAAGTCGTTCCCGAGATCAACCTGAAGGAACTGGTGGATTACGCCAATAATAAAGGTGTCGGCATCATCCTTTGGGCCGGTTATCACGCTTTCAACCGTGACATGGAAAATCTCTGTAAACATTACTCGGAAATGGGCGTGAAGGGCTTCAAGGTCGATTTCATGGACCGTGACGACCAAGAGATGGTCGCTTTCAACGATCGGGCAGCGGAAACCTGCGCACGCTATAAGCTCCTGCTCGACCTTCACGGTATGTACAAACCGGCCGGCTTGAACCGAACCTATCCCAATGTGCTCAATTTCGAGGGAGTTCACGGCCTGGAGCAGATGAAATGGTCGCCCAATACGGTTGACCAAATGGCTTACGACGTTTCCATTCCTTTCATCCGGCAAGTAGCCGGCCCGATGGACTATACGCAAGGTGCCATGCGCAATGCCTCACGGTCAAACTATTATCCCTGCAACAGCGAGCCTATGAGTCAAGGCACCCGTTGCCATCAATTGGCGCTCTATATCGCCCTCGAATCGCCACTAAATATGCTTTGCGACGCGCCCACCAACTACCTGCGTGAGCGAGAGTCACTGGATTACATCGCCAAAATCCCGACCGTATGGGATGAGACAATCATTCTTGATGGCAAAATCGGGGAATACATCGTCGTTGCAAGAAGAAGCGGTGATACCTGGTATGTCGGCGGACTCACCAACTGGACGCCCCGAGACTTGACCATCGATCTCTCAGCCCTGAAAGTTCAAGGCAAACAGGCGACTCTCTTCAAAGATGGTGTCAACGCAGACCGAAAGGCACAAGATTATAAACTGGAGAAACAGACAATCGGTAACCAAAAATTAACCCTTCATCTCGCCCCTGGAGGCGGATTCGCTATGCGGATTGAATAGATTAAGAGTTTACCGAAATAGATAAAAACCCACTGATGACATTTGAAAACGGTGTCATCAGTGGGCTTTTTATTAGAACCTATTTAAACCGCATAAACATCAATACCGGATTATCTTCTTCATCCATTCCACGGACAATCTCGGCTAATTCAGGCGATTGGATCCGACCCTCATCGCGAGCCGCCACCAATTCCTCGGCGGATAATGAGAGGAAACCCCAAGAAGCGTTTACCGAACGATCTATTACCTCTGGGTCAAGATGAATCTCATAATCCTCAATTTCATCATTAACTAAATGAACTCGACAGATCTTAAGGCTTCCCTTTTCTATCATATAATATGCCTGTTCAAAACCCTCCTGGCTTTCGGCATCAAACTTCCGTTCTACGGTCGACAGGAAATAACCCAAATAAGTCTCAACCCAAGCATTCACAAAATGTGGATAGGTCTGATCCTGAACAGAAGGACGACGCACCAGATAAGGTCGCAATACTTTTTCAGCCGACAAAAGATAAAAGGTATCCGCGGATATATTATTAATCAAGAGCCCATCATGCGAACGAACCACATTATAATAAGAAGGCATATAAACATATCTCATGTTATTCCTCAAATCAACCTGAACATAAGGACTGATCGCCTGTTCAGCTACCACACCAATCGAATCAACCACTTTTCCGCTTGCCTTATCGATCATCAAATAGGCGGAAGTGAGGGAATGTAAGTTATTGATCAATAGCCTGTCTGATGAATAGTCTTTCACGTCCGACACAAAAACAAACGAATCCAAGGTCTGCTCCCGCAAGAATTCGCCCGACATCGTATAATAAAGGATCTTATTGTTGTATGCCACAACCAGACAATCCGATGCCGCATCGTAAATAACCTTACCGATATAGGCATACTCACCGGGACCTGATCCTCTATGATTGAACTTCCTTACGAAACGACCTTGCCTGTCGAAGAAAAGCAGATCGCTTTCCCTGTTCGAATAGATAATAAACTGATCCGTCACCAACCTCGGACGCCCACCGACAACCTCAACATTATCCAAAGGAACATATGTCACATCACAAACCTCACTCAAAAGGATCTCCCGTTCCGGATAAGAAGCCTCCGTATCAAACACCACAAGTTCATCCTCTTTATAGGAGGAACAAGCAGACAACACCAATATCAAAAAACCGAAAATAAAAACTCTCCCCATAAGAACTATTATAATTTTAATGTCATGATTTCTTGATTCACGACAAAACTAGAGGGATTTCCCAAAAGGCACATAAAAATAGAGGCGACATTTCCCGTCGCCCCTATTTCCGGAATTAGATATTAATTATAAATGGTTTAAGTAAAGAATCACTATCTAAAACGAGCGACAATCCTTCAAGAAAAGTCAAAAATTCCGGATGTAATCAATCAATCCGGTATCGTTAGCGGGTTTCTGGCTCAGGTGTTCCCGCAAACGTTGTTTCTGTTTGCTTACTGTTTTAGGCTCGACAGCGAGCAAGATAGCCAACTCCTCCCAAAAACCTAAACGAAGCAAACCACAAAGTAAACGGTCGCCCACGGTCAAAGCCGGATTTGCCTCCCGCAAACGAGTGATGAAAGCATGACTTACGGCATCCAGATAAACGGGAATCGCCTGACGTTCCCGTTCATTCAGGGCCCGTGGCTTCCGACGCAACTGGGCGATCGTCTCCTCCATCGTCAAAAAGCTATCGATTGCCATCTCCGGTCGTGCTTTGGCTTGCGCACGCATCAGTTTCTGTTTGGCTTTTCGCTCCTCCACATATTTTTCCCGCCATTGCTCGACCTCTTGTATTAAACGTTTTTGGTGACCATGCTCCAGGGTCAATTCCTCTTCCCGTTCCCGTAATCTCGACAATTCCTGATGAACCCGAGCCAGCTGTTCCTTTTCCCGACGATACCGATAAATGAGTCCACATATAACAGCTGTGAGCATCAAGCCGATAAGTCCTATAATTAGACCTTTTCTTATCAACGCAGATCGAAAAGTCTCCTCCTGGTCCATTTTTTTGGCGGAATAAAGGTCAAACGCACTGCTCATACCTTGAATACGATGTAATGCGGCATTCAACTGGTCGGGGGCCGAATATTCATGCGCCAATAATTGCACTCCCACTCGCAAATCAAAATAATCCATCTGTTCCGCCAAGTCAATCGCTTTCCGGTAACTGCTATCCGAACGAGACCACTCCCCGACCTCGCTATACATTCGCCCCAAATAGAGATGAGCGATCGCCTCATTGGTCGGATCATCAGCCCGCAAAGCAATATCAGATGCCTTCTTGAAAACATTCAGGGCATCACGTATCGCCCCTTGCTGAGCCAAAAGATTGCCCCAATGGATGAGAATCCAGAATAAAAGATCCTGATCATCGGTCTTAACCGAATAACCATAAGCCCGAACATAAGCGTCAGACGCAGACTTCTTATCCTCCAATTCATTATAAATCCGACCCATATAATAATAGGCTCGTGCCCGTTGAAGATTATCCCCATAACGGTCATAATAATCAACCACACGATGAATCATCGAATAAGAAGTAAAACGTATAATTGAAGATTTATCACGACTCCGGATCTTAAGCAATGCCCAACGGGCCCATTCCGCCGAATCCAATCGCTCTGGCGCTACGATCCGTTCTAAAAGCAGTGAAGCGCTATCAGGGCGCACGTCCACGACACGCTCCACCTGCCGGAACAAGGCATCGTGCTTTTCCCTCTTATCGCACGAGAAGAGGAACAACGACATGGCCAAAAGCAGAGAGACCAATATCCGGGTACCAATAAAGCTGAATCGAGAACTCATTAATACAAACAAACAGAAGGGCGAGTTATCCCCGCCCTTACAAATATTATATAATCATTAATGTAACTGCCCAATGACAACAATCGGGTTATCCATCTCGCCGGTCGATTTCAATGGAGCCAATTTGGGATTCGAGGCCCAATCGCCGGATTCGCTTTCCGACCATTCCAAGAATGTCTCCGCATTGACATAACCCACCAGGCGACCGTTGGATACCGAAGAGAGTGTCATGGGCGCAAAACCATCTACGTCGTTCGTCAACGTACCGCCCTCGGCGGCATGCGTAACCTGCTTTGTCCGCTTATTATAAAGTGACAAGGCGGGCTTGCCTTGATAAACATAGCTGACAAACAGGAAATCACCGGTCTCACCGACCATTTGAGGATAACAAAACTCTTTTGCGGCGGCTTGGTCGGCCATATTCTCGATTACGATCCGATGGCTGCCCCAATCCAGACAGTAACGAGCGGACAAGTCGCCTGCCGAACTGATCGAGTAGATCGTATCGCCTAAAGACTCAAACAGATTCACCTGATTGTCGTACTCGAAGAAGCCACAATTCGGCACCAAAAAGGCGTTCGTTTCAGCCACCTTCGAATTGGCAATACGCTTCACTTCACGTCCACTCTTATCGAACAAGATCAACTTGTCCGGCATATTGAACTGATAACCAGCATAAAGATCCGGAGCCACCCGTACCAGGTCGAAACAGGCGGCGTTTTCCGGGCGGTTCACCTGGCCGATCACCTCGCCCTCATAAGAATAGGTTATCAACCCCTTCCCCGTATAGGCGGAAACGCTACGCTCACGCTCGTTCACTGGCAACTGGCGGGTTATCCGCGAATACTCGCCCGGCCCCTCGCCACGTTTCGCGATGGCCCGCACGAAATGCCCGTCTTTCCGGTCGAACAGGTAGATCTGCCCATTGGAGAACGAGAAAATATATTGGTCGTCCGCATAAAGCTGGAAATTATTACCGATCAGGCACGAGTCGTTCGTCTCCAGCTTAACGTAAGTCACGTCACTTGTCACGTCGGATAACTTGATCTCTGTCCGGTTGGTTACGTCCGTAAGATTAACAGAGGGTAAAACTTCCGGATTCTTTTCTCCCACGCAGGAGAACAGCCCCATCAGGGCCAAAAAAGGCAAAGCATACCATCGGTTGCCCCATGCCTCTTGAATTCTTTTTGAGAATGCCATAAGATTATTATTCTAAATATATTATTCTATAAATTCATATTTACCCAAACAGCAAGAACCTATCATCTTATCTATTCAAACCCCGCCGGGCGTACCGCCTCCTTCCGTACCGCTACCGTCAAGGCCTTTTACCTTTTTATAATTCGCCAACGAGCCATAGTAAACATCGTCCTCCTCGACACCCGCGTCCTCAAAGGTGATATCACGCAAGACATTCGATCGCAAATTGGAGTCGGGAATGAAATTGATCTTGATATTTCGGATCAAACCCGTATGGAAGTCGCGGATGTCGTCCACGCCCTGACTTCCGAAGGTGATCCGGAATGTTCCCAAGCCGGGTATCTTCGCCCGCTTGCCATTCATGATCTGGTTATAAATCCATTTTGAGATGAGCTTGGAGGCTCCCTCCAACTCAAAGTCCGCCATTGTGGTGTCTTCCGTAGCCAAACGGGACATGACGTTCTCATCCGCTGGCCCTCCCGTCTTGGGGACCGCATACCACTTCGCTGCCGCCTCACGGTCTTGCGGGTTTTTCCGTTTCAATAGTTTGTAGGGTGTTCCCATGATAAAACTTTTTATTTGTTTATAAATTAGTGAATTATATGGATTAGACAATCATTGGCAGACACATACGTATCTCTCCCCATGACACATACGTAAGTGTCGGCAAGAGACATACGTAAGTGTCGACGGGACACTTACGTATGTGCTTCCAAGAGTTTATGATAACTCTGTTTGATTATTCGTTTCGCCGCAAAGTTCAGTTTTTACAAAAAACAGGTCAAATATTTATAGTGACAATTTCAGTCATCTCCCAAACAAGCATTATTTATTGATTATAACCAACTTATATTTAACAACACTCCCTAAAACAGGGTGACAGGAATAAGCCGGGAAATCAGAAATTACGGATATAGTCGGTCAATTCGGCGTCGTTAGCTGGCTTTTGGACCAATCGACCCCGCAGCCTTTGCTTCTGTTTGGTGACCGAATTGAGGTTGATGGCAAGCAACGTCGCCAAACTCTTTCCCGAAAAACCCAGCCGGATAAGGCAACAAAGCAAAAGATCGCCCGTCTTCAGGTCGGGATTCGCCTCCAACAAACGGACCGTGAAAGAGTTGTTTTGGGCATCCATAAAGAGCCGGAGCTCCTGCCGCTCCTGTTCGCTCAATACCCGAGGCTCCTTGCGCAACTGGTCCAGCACCTCCTCGAAGGGGCGGCGTTCGGCCAACGGCCCGTCGGCATACTGGCGCAACTCCTTCTTGTAGCTCTTGGCCAATTCTTGCGCCTTGGCATATTTCGTCCGCCATTTGGCAGTCTCCTGCTCCAATTGTTTTTGAACAGCCGCCAAATCATGAGTCAGTCGATCTATAATCTCTTGGTTTCGCTTTCGCCTGAAATCTTGATCTTGATTGATGCCCTCCTTCAACTCATCTTTCAATCGCTCCTCCATTTGCCGCAAATAGAGAATTTGCCGCTCCAACCGTCTCCTATTGGTCCGGTAACAATAATAGGAATAACCCAAAGCGACCAACAGAGCCAATACAACCGTACCAGCCAACAACCAACGCCGCGTATCTACCGCCTGGCGATTAACAACCTCATGCGCCTCCTTCACCTGATAGAGATCCGAAGCGTTGCCCATCTTCGCGATGGAATCCGCACTGGCATTAACAAGTTCATTATACTTAATGGCTTTGGATAAACTGTCCGCTTCAATATATAAATAATACAAAGCTTGATATGTAGAACGTCTGGTATAAATATTTTCAGAACCAAGGGCTTTCTCCAAATAGAAAAGAGCACTATCAACCTGACACAATTTCCTATATATGTTGCCTATTACCAAATCCGTACTGAAATCATGAGTAATATCATATTTTATTTCCAACTCTACAGTACGTTTCATCAAGTTCAAAGCAGATATCAAGCTATCCTGCCTCGCATAAACAGAAGCCAATTCTTGCATACCTATAAGAACGACATCAATATTTTGACTCTGTCTAGCAATTTTAATGGCTTTTTTTTTAAAATCACTTGCTTGTGTCCAATCGTCTTGTTTACCATGGCCCCGAGCCAAATATACTAATGTATACGCAATGTTTAAGCTATCCTTTGATCGCTCAGCAGCCTCTTTAGCCTTATTAAAATATTTAAGTGCTAAATCATTCGCTCCTTGATGAACATAAATATCTCCCAAATAGGATTCTATCAAGTATGTTAATTTATAATCTCCTGTTCCTCTAACAAAATCAGCAGCCTTTAAATAAGCCTCTAATGCCTTTTTCACATCACCTAAATCCTCATAAACCCTACCCTTATAAAAGTAGGCCAACGCTTTTTCATGCCGGTAACGGAAAAAACTGAAACCATCGAAATAATCAACCACCCGGTTAATAACAGAATCCGACGTATGGCGGATATAGAGCTTGTCTTTCGCCTGGGTCGCCAGCAACGCCCAATAAGCCCAATCCCTTTCAGACAATCGTTCCGGATTTTGAATGGATTCCAACAACACCAACGCACTATCAGGCCGCTTGTTCATGACACTTTCCACCTGCCGAAACAGCGCCTCGTGCTCGCCAGCCCGGCTACAAGCGAGGAGAAGCAGGAGCAAAAGCCCGAAAAGATATTTCCATTGGTTCATCATCATCTCGATTTATTTAACCACGATCCACCGCTCGATATTCCGGACCGCCGACGAGAAATTGACCCCGACCTTGATCACCTCCCGCCCGTCGTGGACGAAAGGATCGGCGTAACCCTTTTCCTCGATCTGCCGCAAGGCCTCCTCCGCCGTGCCGTCCAGCTTGAACTCCATAATATAAATGTAGCGATCTGTCTTCAAGACCAAATCGATCCGGCCCCGGTTCGTATGGTATTCCACTTGCGTATAAAGCCCCACCAGGCGGAAGACAATGAACAACACATTCTGGTAATGCAGCTCCAGATCACGAGCCAGCTCATAAGGCGTATCCGCAAAGAAGGACTGGAGACGCTCGAGGAAGGCGTCCACGTCGCCCTGACGGACCTCACGCACGAAACGCTGGATCTCGAAAGCGGTATTCACCCTGTTGACCGAGGTATAATAGGGCAACAAGTAACCGACAAAGCCCTGTTCCACCTCCCGGTTCGGGAAGCCCAGGGTATAAACCCCAAATTCCGGATCGTAGGCCTTGATCGTCAGGTAACCGCTCTGGTAGATCACCGGGATGGGATGAGGGGAATCAAGATCGACATCCAGCAACCCTTTGGCGTGAACCCTCGCGTGGAATAGATCATAAAGGTTACAATCCCAACGCTTTAGAAGCTCAACCAGATAGGATGGCGTACCGGTCGCACACCAATTACTTTCAATTCGCTGATGCGATAAAACGATCAGGAAGCCAAACGGATTATAAACTCCCGCCGAATGCCCCGAAAAGTGATAACCATCATACCAGAGGCCCAATTCATGACAGGTCTTCTCATAATTCCAGTCTTGCTTTAGGGCAAATTCCCGCAAGCTAGCTTCCAAGTTGGCCTGAATCTCTTGCTCCGTAAAACCGCAAATCTCCGCGTAACGGTCATCCAACGTAATATCCTCAATTTGATGGAGATCATCAAAAACATTGATCCGCCCAAACTCGGTCACGCCCGTTATCAAAACAAACCGGATATAATCATCCATCGTTTCCAAAACCCGATAAAAGGGTTTCAGGACCGAGCGGAATTCCGCCCGCAACGCCTGATCGCGCAAGGCATGGATCATGGGCTTATCGTACTCGTCGACCAGGATAACCACCTTTCGGCCCGTCCGCTCGTAAGCCCGGCGGATCACTCTTACAAAACGGTCGGAAATCGTCTCATCACGCTCATCTTTTCCCCATTGGTCTTCCCATCCTTCTATATAATGAGATAAGGAATGTTCCAAGACCTCTCTCTTTGAATAATGCGCCAAATTCAAATCCATGTGAAAGATCGGATGCTCCAGCCATTCCTTCTCGAGGGAGGCCATCGCCAACCCCTCGAACAGCTCCTTCTTCCCCTGGAAATAGGCCTCTACCGTAGAGATCAGCAGGCTCTTGCCAAAACGACGAGGGCGGCTCAGAATATAATAGTTTCCCGTTGTCACCATTTGATGGATCAGGGCAGTCTTATCAATATAAAGATAGCCATCCTTACGAAGGCTCTCGAAATTCTGGATACCGATGGGATATAATCGTGGACTCATAGCGCTCGTTAGTTTAATTCGACCTCTTTACGCGAAGATAAAAAGATATGCTGCGAGAACAACAGAAAATAACTACCTTTGTGGCTTTAGAATGAAAACATTAGATCATAATCAGAAGAGTCATGGAATATAATTTCAGAGAGATTGAGAAAAAATGGCACGAGTACTGGGTTGCCAACAAGGTTTATCAGGTGGAAGTAAACCCTAATAAACCAAAATACTATGTATTGGATATGTTCCCCTACCCTTCCGGCGCGGGATTGCATGTCGGCCACCCGCTCGGTTATATCGCCTCAGATATCTATTCACGCTATAAACGGCTGAACGGCTTTAACGTGTTGCATCCCATGGGTTACGACGCTTATGGACTGCCCGCCGAACAATACGCTATCCAAACAGGACAACATCCGGAAGTGACCACCAAGAACAACATCGCCCGCTATCGCGAGCAGATGGACAAGATCGGTTTCTGCTACGACTGGAGCCGCGAGTTGCGCACTTGTGATCCGGAATATTACCATTGGACACAATGGGCCTTCATCCAGATGTTCAAGAGCTATTACGACAACGACAAGAAGCAGGCCCGCCCCATCAGCGAGCTGGTCGCCGCCTTCGAAAAGAACGGTACGGAAGGATTGAACGTCGCTTGTAGCGAGGAATTAAGCTTCACCGCGGATGAGTGGAAAGCGAAGAGCGAGAAGGAGAAAGAGGAGACCTTGATGAACTACCGCATTGCCTACCTGGGCGATACGATGGTTAACTGGTGTCCGCAACTGGGAACGGTATTGGCCAACGATGAGGTGGTCAACGGTGTCTCGGTTCGTGGCGGTTATCCGGTTGAGCAAAAAGTGATGCGCCAATGGTGCTTACGTGTTTCCGCTTATGCCCAACGCCTGTTGGATGGCCTGGAGACGATCGACTGGACCGACTCCCTGAAAGAGACCCAGCGGAACTGGATTGGCCGTAGCGAGGGAACAGAAGTTCGTTTCAAGGTCAAGGACAGCGATATGGAATTCACCATCTTCACGACCCGTGCCGATACGATGTTTGGTGTCACCTTCATGGTATTGGCTCCGGAGAGCGAATTGGTACCCCAACTGACTACGGCAGAGCAAAAGGCGGATGTCGAGGCCTACCTGGAGCGGACCCGCAAGCGCACAGAGCGTGAGCGTATCGCCGATCGTTCGGTAACGGGTGTCTTCAGTGGTTCTTATGCCGTCAATCCTTTCACGGGCGAAGCGGTGCCCATCTGGATCAGCGACTATGTATTGGCCGGTTATGGAACAGGTGCGATCATGGCGGTTCCGGCGCACGATAGCCGCGACTACGCTTTCGCCAAACATTTCGGATTGGAGATCCGTCCGTTGGTGGAGGGTTGTGATGTCAGCGAGGAGAGCTTCGACGCGAAAGAGGGTATCGTTTGCAACTCGCCTAAAGCCGGCGCTACACCCTATTGCGATCTCTCATTAAACGGCCTGACCATCAAGGAGGCGATCGCCGCTACCAAGAAATATGTAAAAGAGCATCATTTAGGCCGTGTAAAGGTTAACTATCGTCTGCGCGACGCTATCTTCAGCCGCCAGCGTTATTGGGGCGAGCCCTTCCCTGTCTATTACGACGCGAACGGTATGCCACAGATGTTGCCGGAAAGCTGCCTGCCGCTTCTCTTGCCGGAAGTGGATAAGTTCTTGCCGACCGAGACGGGCGAGCCGCCATTGGGCCACGCGACAAAATGGGCTTGGGATACCGTTAACCAACAGGTTGTAGAGGTTTCCAAGATCGACCGCAAGACCGTCTTCCCATTGGAGTTGTGCACGATGCCGGGCTTCGCTGGATCATCGGCTTACTACCTGCGTTATATGGATCCACGCAACCATGAGGCATTGGTGGATGAGCAGGTTGACAAATACTGGCGTAATGTCGATCTGTATATCGGCGGTACGGAGCACGCTACGGGCCACCTGATCTATAGCCGCTTCTGGAACAAGTTCCTGTTCGACCTCGGTTTGGTATGCGAGGAGGAGCCGTTCAAGAAATTGATCAACCAAGGTATGATCCAGGGACGCTCGAACTTCGTTTATCGTATCAAGGATACCAATACTTTCGTCTCTTACAATTTGAGAGACCAATACGAGGTAACACCGATTCACGTGGACGTAAACATTGTCTCCAACGATATTCTCGACCTGGAGGCCTTCAAGCAATGGCGCCCGGAATACAACAATGCGGAGTTTATCCTCGAGAACGGTAAGTATGTCTGTGGTTGGGCGATCGAGAAGATGTCCAAATCCATGTTCAACGTAGTGAACCCGGATATGATCGTCGATAAGTATGGTGCCGATACACTCCGTCTCTATGAAATGTTCCTCGGTCCGTTGGAGCAATCCAAACCATGGGATACGAATGGCATCGATGGCGTACACCGTTTCTTGAAGAAATTGTGGAGCCTCTATTTCGGCAACAAGGAGGCAATCCAGATCACCGAGAACGAGCCGAACGCCGACGAGCTGAAGTCGCTGCATAAATTGATCAAGAAAGTGACGTTCGACATCGAGCACTTCTCTTATAATACTTCCATCAGCGCATTCATGATCTGCGTCAACGAGTTGACCAGCCTGAAATGCAACAAGAAGGCGATCCTTGAGCCGCTGATCATCTTGCTGGCACCATTCGCTCCACACATCGCCGAGGAGTTGTGGCACCAGATGGGACACGACACGACAGTTTGCGACGCTCCATGGCCCGCATATAATGAGGAATACCTGAAGGAGAAATCGGTTGTCTACGCGATCTCATTCAACGGCAAGGCCCGTTACAACCTGGAATTGCCGGCAGACATCTCACGCGAGGACGCCGAGAAGGCGGCCCTGACTCACGAGAACTCAGCGAAATGGCTGGAGGGAAAGACGGTCCGCAAGGTCATCGTCGTCCCGGGTAAAATTGTTAATATCGTTGTGGGATGAACCGCCGATTGACAAAAATCTACTTTTCCGTGCAGGATTACTTGATGATCCTGCTCGGAACCATCTTGTATGGATTTGGCTTCAATGCCTTTATCCTCTCAAACGAGATCGTGACAGGCGGCGTGAGCGGTATCTGCGCGTTGATCTTCTTCGCGACCAACGGATTGATACCCGTCTCTGTCTCCTATTTCGTGATCAATGTCGCCCTCTTGATTGTCGCCCTGAAGATATTGGGTGTCAAATTCCTGATCAAGACAATCTTTGGCGTCTTCTCGCTATCGGCCTCCCTCTCGTTTTTCGAATGGCTGTTCCATGGCGATCCTTTATTGCACGACGAACCTTTCATGTCGATTATCATCGGTGGTTTCTTGTGCGGAGCGGGTTTGGGATTGGTATTCTCGGCCAACGGAAGCACGGGCGGTACCGATATCATCGGCGCGGTGATCAACAAATACAAGAACATCTCGATCGGTCGGATCCTGTTGTTCTGTGATTTCATCATCATCAGTTCCTCGTTCGTGATTTTCCACAACGTAGAGAAGATCGTATTCGGTTTCGTGGAGATGGCGGTCAGCAACTATGTCCTTGATATGGTGTTGAACGCCAACCGGCAATCGGTCCAGTTCCTGATCTTCTCGCTCAAATACGACGAGATCGCAGAGGCAATCATCCGGGACTTAGGACGAGGATGTACCATTCTTGATGGTGTAGGTGGCTATTCCAAGAAGCCGGTCAAGGTGGTTGTGCTCCTGGCCCGTAAGTCGGAATCCGGAAACATCTTCCGGTTGGTCAAACACATTGACCGAGACGCTTTCATCTCGCAGAGTATCGTGCAAGGTGTCTATGGCGAGGGATTCGACCAGATCAAGACATAACTTTTCTGTCGTCTCACCAATTTGCCGTAATGACAAAAGAGCTTTTCAAAAGCCTCACCGGAGTTCCGGCGGGGCTTTTGAACTTTTCTCCAGACCAAACGAGCGTTAAAATTGGCCAGAGAACTTTTCTCCAGACCAAACGAGCGTTAAAATTGGTCGGAGAACTTTTCTCCAGGCAAAACGAGCATTAAAATTGGCCGGAGAACTTTTCTCCGGGCAAAACGAGCGTTAAAATTGGCCAGAGAACTTTTCTCCGGGCAAAACGAGCGTTAAAATTGGCCAGAGAACTTTTCTCC
>ERZ779874.1719-NODE-1719-length-20210-cov-48.362342_pt1 | contig 20210 bp, 16 predicted proteins | sample MGYA00511031_ERZ779874 | MGnify/ENA primary metagenome ERZ779874 (study PRJEB29588, sample SAMEA2156850) | human gut metagenome | biome: human gut; feature: human-associated habitat; material: faeces | place: Denmark | collected 2008/2010 ...
GTGATAGCATTGGAACTGGAGTGAGCCGGATTCAGATAAACAATATTCCGATAATTCCGCAGAACAATCCTACGAAAAATCCTCCCGCAACCTCATTTAAGGTATGTTGGCGGACGATGATGCGTGCCGAACCCAACATGCCGGCGAGCAGGATAAAAGCGCAAAGCCAGCTTATCGGGTTGAACTGGAAGATGAAGCTGTATGAAAGCAATCCGCCTACCATCATGCCGCTGCTTGCCGTATGGGTACTGATTTTCCATTTGATGTTGATAAGTGCGCAGATGACCATGCAGAGCAGGGTTGCGGTGATGATGCCGCCCATATAGCGGGGAAGGTGATAACGGTACATCGTGAAAATGCATCCGGCGTAACTTAATATCGTAAGCAAATAGGGAACGAAACGCCGTTCGCGCTTGCCCAACTCGTGAAGCGTCCAGCCGTTGATTTTCTGCATCAGGTAGATGCTGAGCATGGGCAGGAGGATGGTGAAGCAATACACGATGCCGAGTACAATCAATTTGTACTGGAGGGGCAGGATGCGCAGGTAGGTGAATGTGAAAAGCAAGACGAATGCCACGAACGGAAGCAGGAAAGGCGTGAATATCGCGGAGATGATTTGTGCCGTCCTATACAGTTTGTCCTTCGGTTCGGTGCGCTTATAAGGCTCTGGTTCGTGATAAGTCAGTTGGTCGGGGATGTTTGTATCTTCCATGTTCGGTCCTTTTATCTTCTTAATCGGGCTACGGGGATATTTAATTGTTGGCGGTATTTTGCCACGGTACGCCGGGCAAGGGGATATCCTTTTTCTTTCAGGATGTTAGCCAGTTCGTCATCGGTATACGGACGGTTCTTGTCTTCATGGTCTACACACTCTTTCAGGAGGCGTTTGATTTCACGTACCGAAAGCTCCTCGCCACTTTCGGTGGTATATCCGTCGCTGAAGAAAAACTTGAGCGGATAGATACCGAAGTTGGTCTGCACATATTTACTGTTGCTCACACGTGAGATGGTCGATACGTCCAGATGCGCACGTTCCGCCACGTCTTTCAATATCATCGGGCGCAGCAGTGATTCGTCTCCTTCCTGAAAGAAAGGACGTTGCAGGTCGATAATCGCCTGCATGGTGCTCATCAGGGTTTGTTGGCGTTGCTTCACGGCATTGATGAAGTTTTGTGCCGAGTCTACTTTTTGCTTCAGGAAGAGCATGGCGTCTTTCGATTCTTTGCTTTGGTTCGCCTTGTTGCGGGTATGTTCGTCCAGCAGGTCGGTAAATTCCCGGCTCAGGCGGAGTTCGGGCACATGATGGTTGTTGAGGCTTACGTTGATGGTTCCGTCGTCCTCGGTTTCCACGATGAAGTCGGGGATGATTTGCTGGAGGTTCTTTCCGATGGCTTCTCCCATTGAACTTCCCGGGCGCGGGTTGAGCTTTACCAGTTCTGCCACGGCATCATCATATTGTTTTCCGGTGATGTTCAGCTTTTGCAGGATTTTCTCTTTGTTTTTCTTGGTAAAGTCATCGCAGCACTTGTCGATGATGTCGTATTCGATTTGTTTCAGGGGAGAATCTTCCTTGCGTTTGATTTGCAGGAGGAGGCACTCCTGAAGGCTTCGTGCGCCGATGCCCGCCGGGTCGAAGTCTTGAATGATGGAAAGTACATGCTCCACTTGTTCCGGCGTAGCGTTGATGCCTTGATAGATGGCAAGCTCGTCGATGATGGTGTCGGTATTTTTCCGTAAGAGTCCGTCATCGTCTAAAGAACCGATAAGGTATTCGCCCAGTTGTTTTTCTTCGGGGGTCAGCTCTTGCATGTCGAGTTGCTCTTTCAATGTCTCGTAAAAAGACACGCTGTCCGAGAAAGGAATGTCTTCAGGTTTATCGTCCTTCGAACGGTTATTCTCCTGCAATTTATAGTCGGGTATGTCATCTTCGGTGCGGTAATCTCCCAGCGAGAGGTCTTCGCCATAATCGGTGTTCGGTTCGCCGTCCTGGTCGGTGGCGTAGTCTTCTCCTTCCTCCCCGTGCAGGTCGTCTCCCGAAGTCTCTTTGCCTTCTTCCAGTGCCGGATTGTCCAAGAGTTCCGCATGGATGCGTTCTTCCAGTTCTACCATAGGAAGTTCCAATAGTTTGACCGCCAATATCTGTTGGGGCGACAAGGTTTGCACCTGTTGCTGGGTCTGTGTCTGTACCTGACTTGAGTTGATTGCCATAAGCCGAATTTGATTAACTTTCGCAAAGGTAGAAAATAAATTTGGAAATGAATCGTTTTTCCTTATCTTTGTCGAAAGATAGTTGGTGGGGGGCTGCCCCTGCGAGTAATAACAAATTAACCTTAACCTTATGAACAGATTGTTGTGTGTCGGTGTGCTATGTGCACTTTTGGCTGCTTGCGCCTCTCCGTTCGAGAAACAAGTGAAGGCGGATTTCGAAGAGAAGAAAGCTTTGTTTCCGCAAGAAGGTGATTTCTTTGGTGTGCTTGATTCGGAAGGACTTACATCCGATGAGCGGGATGCCCTGATATTTTTGTATGCCTATATGCCGGTAGGAGATGTGACCGATTATTCCGGTGAGTTTTATTTGGAGAACGTCCGAAGCTCGTTCGCCACACGCGAGGAGACGGCCTGGGGACAATCGATTCCGGATGAGGTGTTCCGGCACTTCGTTCTTCCGGTGCGGGTGAATAATGAGGCGCTCGACCGTTCCCGTATGGTGTTTCATGATGAATTGATGCCCCGTCTGGAAGGCTTGTCTATGTATGATGCCGTACTCGAAGTAAACCATTGGTGCCACGAGAAGGCGAACTACCAGCCTTCGGATGCACGGACCAGTTCACCGCTTGCTACGGTGAAGACCGCTTACGGACGATGCGGGGAAGAATCGACTTTCCTCGTGGCGGCACTCCGCTCGGTGGGCATTCCGGCACGTCAGGTATATACGCCCCGCTGGGCACATACCGATGATAATCATGCATGGGTAGAGGCATGGGCAGACGGAAAATGGTATTTCCTGGGGGCTTGCGAGCCCGAACCTGTCTTGAACCTGGGCTGGTTCAACGAGCCGGCAAGCCGGGGGATGCTGATGCATACCAAGGTGTTCGGGCGTTATGAAGGACCGGAAGAGGTGATGCGCACAACCGCCAATTATACCGAAATAAACGTGATAGGCAACTATGCGGAAAACGCACCTGTATCGGTACGGGTAACGGATATAGACGGGAAGCCCGTCGAAGATGCTTGCGTGCGCTTCGGCATCTATAATTATGCGGAGTTCTACCCGGTTTCATCCCAGCATACGGACAAGGACGGATTGGCAAGCCTGTCGGCTGGTTTGGGCGACATGGTGGTACTGGCGGTGAAAGACCGTGCTTTCGGGATGCGGAAAGTGTCGTTCGGGAAAGACAAGGAGGTAGTCCTCAAACTCGAACATCAGATAGGCGATACGCTTTCGTTCTCGCTTGACATTGTTCCTCCAGCAGGCAACCCTGCCCTTCCGGAAGTCACTCCCGAGCAACGTGCTGAGAACGATATCCGTTTCAATCGGGAGGATTCCATCCGCAATGCATATATCGCCACGTTCCCCGATGCAGATGCGATTCGTGCCTTTGCATCGGAAACGGGATATGACGCAGAAGCGATTACACCTTAATATTGTCGCTTCGCGCGGAAACGCTTCGGAGATAGAGGCTTTCCTGAAAGAGGCCGCCGGACGGGAAATGCGCGCACGTGCGCTGGCGTTGCTGGGTACGCTTGCCGAAAAAGACCTTCGCGATGCTGAAGCCCGTGTGCTCGACGACCATCTGTATCATACCGATTCGTTGGCGGATGTGGCTACGGTTTTGGCTCCCCGTATCGGGAATGAGATGCTTACCCCGTATCGCTCGTTCTTTCAAAAGGCGATATCCGGGGAAGATGCCGCCCGTTTCCGTGAGAAACCCTTGTCGTGGGTGGAATGGTGTAAGGATAGCCTGACACTTCGGGATGACTTGTGTACGGTGGGTACGGTTATTTCCCCCGAAGGCGTATGGAAGAGCCGTATGGCGGACCGTACTTCACGGAATACATTCTTCGTGGCGGTGGCACGTTCGATTGGCATTCCCGCATGGATAGACCGTGTGACGGGATATGTATTATATAAGGAGAACGGCAAGGATGTAGCGGTTGATTTCGAAAGCGGAAGCTCGGAGCAAGTGGCGGAAGGTACGTTGAAGTTGGACTATACGCCGATACCCCGGCTGGATGACCCTGCATACGCCCGTCATTTCAGCTTGTCGCGTTTCGACGGAGAAGGATTTGCGCTTCAGACTTATCCCGATTTCGAGCCTTGGAGCAAGTTGTTCAAAGAGCCTGCCGTACTTCCCGCCGGATATTATATGCTGGTATCCGGCACCCGTCTGGCAAAAGGGGGCGTGCTGGCGCAAGTCTCATTCTATAACGTAGAGCAAGGCAAGGAAACCGATACGAAGTTGGCGGTGCGCGAGAGCGATGAGGCGGTCAGTGTCATCGGAAGTTTCAACTCGGAAGCCAATTATATTGATGCGGAAGGAAACGAGACTTCGGTATTGCTCACCACGGGCCGGGGGTATTTCGTGCTCGGCATAGTGGGCGTGGGTGATGAACCTACCAATCATGCCTTGAAGGACATAGCCGCCAAGGCGAAGGAACTGGAAGCGTGGGGCAGGAAAATCGTGCTTCTTTTCCCCTCTCGTGCCGCTTACGAGAAATATATGTCGGCTCCGATAGCAGGTTTGCCCGCCACCGTTTCGTTCGGGATTGATTCGGATGGAAGCATAGAAGCCGCTATCCGGAAGGAAATGAAGCTCAGTTCCGGCACACGGTTGCCTATTTTCATCATTGCCGATACGTTCAACCGGGTGGTGTTCGAATCACACGGATACACCATCGGCATGGGAGACCAGCTGTTGAACACGGTTCACGGATTATAGTAGATTGGTTTTCACCACAGATTGCACAGACTAAAAAAGATTGATTTGAATAATCAGTGTAATCTGTGGTGAATGAAAAAAGAAACATGATGAAAAACGAGATTTTACATTCACTCTCGAAAGAAGAGTTGATACGGTTGATAGAAGATTATTCGAAAAACTGGCTGGCGATGGACGGTGTATGGTTTCAGTCGGTAGAGCGGACACGAGGGATGGACGAGGCGATGTATCACGATGCGGAGGCATGGCGGAGGTTTACCGTGATTGAGGCAAAACGCATCAAGGCGTTCCTGGGTTTGCCCGAACGTGCCGGATTGGAAGGACTTGCCCGTGCCCTGCAATTCCGTTTTTACGCCAACCTGAACGAAGCGGACATCATCGTGGACGAAGACGGGAAGACGTTGGTCTACCGCACCCGCGAGTGCCGTGTGCAGCGGGCACGTGAACGCAAGGGAATGCCCTTTCATCCGTGTAAGCCCGTGGGCGAGATAGAATACGCAGGGTTTGCCCGTACCATTGACGAGCGCATCTCATGTGAATGCATTTCGTGCTTCCCCGATGTCACCGACCCCGCCTGTTGTTGCGCTTGGCGGTTCCGGCTGGAGGAATGATACATTGATTCATCATCCGTATGCCGGTTCATCCCAGAGGGCACAGCGCATTCCAAAGGGAATGGTTAAAAATGAATGTCCGCATTCAGTCGATGCATACCCTTTGAAAATGAATATATACTTCATGTGCGGTTGGATATATACTTCATCCGCCTTTGGATATATACTTCATAGGCAAAGTAAGTACTACTGCGTTTTTTAACGCTATCAGACTGGCTAATTGCGGACATTTAAACAGGCTCTAAGGAAAAATTCGGTGTGCCCTCTGTGGTGAACAGGTTTCGACTCATTTTATTTGTTTCCGCATACCGCTTCAATCGTAGCCTGCACCCGTCGGGCGGTGGTCACGTCGCACGAGTATTCGTCCGCGTTTTTGTCTCCCATGGTTACTTCGGGATTGGTAAAGGTCATCAGGCTCTTTACTTTCTCGCGGGCGGAGAAATGAAATTCACGGATGCCGGTGTCTTGTGCCAGTTGGCGGATGTTTGTTTCGTTTACGCCGCATCCGGCTAACAGGATGATGCGTCCCGCGGCATAAGCTTGCAACGCTTTGAGGAGCGGTGCACCTTGAGGGGCGGTGGGCTGTTGGCCCGAGGTAAGGATGCGTGTCACGCCTAACGATGCCAGTTCATCGAGGGCGCGATAGGGGTCTCGGCAATGGTCGAAAGCCCGGTGGAAGGTGACGGGAGTATCTTGGGCGGCATCCATCAAGCGTTTGGTGGTTTCGATATCGATGTCTCCGTTCTCGCGGAGACATCCGAATACCAGTCCGTCGGCTCCCGCCTGGCGTGCCATGCGGATGTCTTCCAGCATGGTCTCCACTTCTATGGGGGAGTAAAGGAAATCCCCTCCACGGGGGCGGATGATGACATGCAGGCGGATATCGAGCAAGCGTCGTGCCATCGTAATTTCACCATACGAGGGGGTAGTCCCTCCTTCGGGGATGCCCGCGCATAGTTCTACGCGCTGTGCCCCTCCTTCTTGTGCGGCAAGGCAACTCGCTACGGAGTTGGCGCACACTTCGAATGTGTAAGTTCCGTTATTCATTGTTTTGTTTTTGATAGAACACAGAGGCACGGAGGCACAGAGGTTTATAATTAAGTATTTGTATGATAATCTCTATCTTTTATAAAAATCTCTGTGTCTCCGTGTCTCTGTGTTCAAATTGAAAATATTAATATACAAAGCTGCTTCCACCCAGGAATTCGCGGAGAAGCGAGGTGGGAGGCAATTGGTTATCGGGTACGGACGTGAAATAGCCTAAGAAACGCAGAAGGCGGTTCGCTTCGGAATATGCCGTACAATTGTTGGGCACTTTACGCAGGAGCGGTTCGGCATAGTCTTTCAATACGGCAAGTTCGAAGAGGAGAGCCGAATTGAACATGGCATCGGCATTTTCCTGATAAGGGAATATCCATTTGTCTTCACCGGCACGTACGCTTGCCCAGCGGTTGATGGTGTCTTCGGCGCTGCTTCCCCGGTATTTCGAGTCGCGGATGATGCGCCGGATGAGGCGGTTGTCTGTAGTGGGGATGTAATTGTGGTTATCCAGTTGGATGGTCGTGAGTGCCGATACGTAAATCTTATATTTGTTTTCATCGGGGATTTGCGAGGTCAGTTCGGGATTGAGGGCATGGATGCCTTCCAATATCAGAATCATGTTGTCATTGACGCGGAGCTTTTTCCCGCTCATTTCCCGCTGGCCTGTTACGAAGTTGAAGCGGGGAAGTTCGATTTCTTTTCCCGCTATCAGTTCTTTCATCTGCGCTTCGAAGAAAGGCAGGTCGAGGGCATAGAACGATTCGAAGTCGTGTTTCCCCTGTTCGTCTAATGGCGTGTCGTCACGGTTCACGAAATAATCGTCTAACGAAATGGGGTAGGGACGTATGCCGTTGGTGATAAGTTGGACGCTCAGGCGTTTGCTGAACGTGGTTTTTCCCGATGAAGACGGTCCCGATATGAGCACCAGCTTCACCCGTTTCCCGTTCCGGTCGCGGTGGGCGATTTCATCGGCTATGTGGGCTATCTTCTTTTCCTGAAGTGCTTCGGACACGTTGATAAGTTCGGTGGCAAATCCTTTCTGGCACGCAATGTTGAAGTCACCTACGGTGGCGATGCCCAGAATCTCGTTCCAGCGGCGGTATTCCTGGAACACTTCGAGCATCTTTTCCTGTTTCACCACTTCTTGCAGGCGGGTAGGGTTCTTCCGGTCGGGTACGCGCAGAAGCAGTCCGTCGTAATATTTCACGATGTCGAACAGGCGGATGTATCCTGTGCTGGGCACGAGGCTTCCGTAGTAGCAATCGGTGGTGTTTCCCAGCCGGTAATAAAAAGTGTATAGCTGGTCGTATGTGCGGAGCAGTTTGGCTTTGTCCGTCATGCCGCGTTGGAGGAACATCTCTGCCGCTTGTTTGGTATGGCATTCGATGCGCTGGAAAGGGATGTCGGCATTGATGATTTCCTGCATCTTCTGCTTGATGCGGATTACGTCGTCCAGTCCGATGGAGCGGTCGAGGTGCAGCTTGCAGTAATATCCTTTCGATACGGGGTGTTCCAGTGAGATGCTTCCTTGCGGGTAGAGTTCTTCTACCGCTTTGACGAGGATGAAGCAAAGCGAGCGGAAGTAAGTGCGCATGCCCGATGCGCTGGTGATGTCGAGAAACTCTACGTCCTTGTTGTAATAGACTCGGAAGTTGAGGTCTTCTACCTTGTTATTGACCTTCGCGCTGACTACACCGTAAGGCATATCCAGTCCGAAATCATTGTAAATCTCCAAAAGGTTGCTTCCTTCGGGGAAATTTCTTGTCTGATTGATGTTTTTACAATATATTTGTAACATGATTGTAACAAGTATTACGTTTGATACGAATTTGCCGTTAATTTACGGAATAAACACCGAAAGCCAATTAACATCTTAACTTAATTATAAATGGAGTATAGTTTTTATGATTTTTTAGCATTGTTAGGCTCGCTTGCCCTCTTCCTGTATGGCATGAAAATCATGAGCGAAGGACTTCAGAAGTTTGCGGGCGACCGTCTTCGGAATATCCTGACAGCAATGACGACCAACCGGGTGACAGGTGTGTTGACCGGTACGCTCATCACCGCATTGGTGCAATCTTCTTCTGCCACGACGGTTATGGTCGTGAGTTTCGTAAATGCGGGTTTGTTGACCTTAACGCAATCCATCAGTGTCATTATGGGAGCCAATATCGGAACTACGGTTACCGCCTGGATTATTTCGGCTTTGGGCTTCAAGGTGGACATTTCCGTCTTTGCCCTTCCGCTCTTGGCTTTTGGCATCCCGCTTCTTTTCTCGCAAAAAAGCTCGCGCAAGTCTATCGGCGAGTTCATCTTTGGTTTTTCTTTCCTGTTCATGGGGCTTGACTTGTTGAAAAAGAATGCTCCCGACCTGAGTCAAAATCCCGATATGCTGGCGTTTGTGCAAAACTATACGGATATGGGATTTTTTTCGGTCATCTTGTTCGTGATTATCGGTACGGTATTGACAATGATTGTGCAGGCATCTTCTGCCACGATGGCGATTACCCTGATTATGTGTGCCAACGGCTGGATTAGTTTCGAGCTGGGGGCTGCATTGGTGTTGGGTGAAAATATCGGGACGACCATTACCGCCAACCTGGCGGCGCTTACCGCTAATACGCAGGCGAGGAGGGCTGCCCTGGCGCACTTGATGTTTAATGTCTTCGGCGTGATTTGGGTGCTGATATTGTTTCAGCCATTTCTGAACATGGTGGGCTGGATTATCGATGACTGGATGCAGGTGAGCGATGCGGGAGGAGCGGCGGTTTCGTTTAAACTCTCGGCGTTCCACACATGCTTTAATGTATGCAATGTATTGATCCTGATATGGTTTGTCAAGCTGATAGAGAAGACGGTATGCAGATTCATCCCGCAGAAGGAGACGGAAGAGGAATACCGCTTGCAGTTCATATCGGGAGGTATGCTTTCTACGGCTGAACTTTCCATCTTGCAGGCACGGAAGGAAATCAATCTTTTCGCCGAGCGCATACGGAGGATGTTCGGGATGGTGCGCGAATTGCTCCATACGGAAGGCGAGAATGATTTCAACAAGCTCTTTGCCCGCATCGAGAAATATGAAGGCATCAGCGACAATATGGAGGTAGAGATAGCGACTTATCTGACCCAAGTGTCTGAAGGGCGGTTAAGCTCGGAAAGTAAGCTGCAAATCCGCGAGATGCTGCGCGAAGTGAGCGAGATAGAAAGCATCGGGGACAGTTGTTACAACCTGGCACGTACGATGAACCACAGGCGGCGCACCAACGTGGAGTTTACCGAAGAACAGTATGGTCATATCGAACAGATGTTCCAGCTGACTGATACTGCCTTGGCGCAAATGATTGAGCTGATAGAGGACACGCATCACGCCGTGGATGTGAACCGCTCGTTCAATCTGGAACACGAAATCAACAATTACCGCGACCAGTTGAAAGACCGCAACGTAGTGGACATCAACGAAAAGGCATACAATTACCAGACGGGCGTGCACTACATGGACCTCATTGCCGAATGTGAGAAACTGGGCGACTATGTGGTGAATGTAGTAGAGGCGCATACCGAGACCAAGGAGAAAAAAGCCTGAGCTTTTATCAAGTTGACTTATGTCAAGAATTTGGCAGGTTTGTACAAATATATATTGTAAAGCATGATAACGTAAGGCGTAAATCTGTACTTTTGTGTCGTAAAACATAAAAACAGACAACTAGCATGCTTAAAAGAGTGAAAAAAATTCTTGTAGCAGGTCTTCTGGAAATGAGAAACAATAACGTGCGTATCTGGGAAGACATGACACGTTGACAGAAGATTAGGATTTTTTTGAATGTAGGTAAAAAGTAAATGAAAATGGAATGAATAGTGGAGGTTGCAGGGCGTAGAGCTTTGCAACCTTTTTTGTTAATGTGTTAATGTGTTAATGAATAATGTGCTAATGTGAGAATACATTATCGCATTGCCACATTAGCACATTAATCATTAGTACGCTGTTTTGTCTGTTTTATTTTCCCAGTCGGTGAAAGCTTTGAGGGCTTCTTCGGGCAAGAGGCGTTCCGACTTCAGACGGCGGTCTTCAGGATTCAGTTCCAGTTCTTTGTAGATGAATGCATCATCGAATCCGATACGGGCGGCATCGTGTTTGTCGTTTCCGTAGTACATGCGGTCGAGGTGTGCCCAATAGATGGCACCCAAGCACATGGGGCAAGGCTCGCACGAGGTATAGATTTCGCATCCGCTCAAGTCGAATGTGCCAAGCTTGCGACATGCGGCACGGATGGCACTTACTTCGGCATGTGCGGTAGGGTCGTGTTCTGGAGTCACACGGTTGGTGCCTGTGGCAATGATTTCTCCGTTGCGTGCGATAACGGCTCCAAACGGGCCTCCTCCTTCGGCTACATTGCGTACCGAAAGCTCTATGGCTTTACGCATCAATTCTTCTTTGGTCATAGGCATTCAGGGTTTAGGGTTTAAGTTGCCCCTAAAGTTAATAAAAAAACGCGGATTAATGTAGTTTTTGCGGATTAATATTTTATCGTAGAAGTACACAAGGTTTTTTATAGTAAAACAAAATTGGTTTGCGAAAAAATCGAACGCAGAGACGCAAAGACGCAGAGGAATAATTTAGAGAGAAGGCAAAGAACACGGAGCTAAATGCCACTCTCTGTGTGCTTTACTCTCTTTAGAAAATAAACTTTGCGCTTCTGCGTCTCTGCGTTCCATTCCATTTTTCGCAATCCTTTTCTGATTGACTATAATTTGCTTCTATGGTATTTTGAGTATAGTTTTCTGTAGTGGATAAAACCTTTCAAAAACGATACAAAAAAAGCGGAGATACACGCTTGTATCTCCGCTTTCGGACTTTATGTTGGACCGGAAATTACATCATTCCGCCCATGCCTCCCATGCCTGCGGCAGGCATTTCAGGTTTTTCTTCTTTCTTTTCTACGATAACACATTCCGTAGTCAGGAACATGCCGGCGATGGAAGCTGCATTTTCCAAAGCCACACGCGTTACCTTAGCGGGGTCAACGACACCTGCGGCATGCAGGTTTTCGTAAACATCGGTACGGGCATTGTAACCGAAGTCACCTTTACCTTCACGTACTTTCTGTACAACTACTGCACCTTCCTTGCCTGCGTTGGCAACAATCTGGCGTAACGGCTCTTCGATGGCACGTTTGATAATTTCGATACCGGTAGTTTCATCGGCATTGTCACCTTTCAAGCCTTCCAAAGCATCGATGGCACGGATGTAAGTCACACCACCGCCCGGAACGATACCTTCTTCGATTGCAGCACGTGTAGCGCACAATGCATCATCCACACGGTCTTTCTTTTCTTTCATTTCCACTTCGCTGGCTGCACCTACATACAATACAGCTACACCACCTGACAATTTGGCAAGACGTTCTTGCAATTTTTCCTTGTCATAGTCGGAAGTAGAGTTCTTGATTTCGGCTTTGATTTGGTTGATACGGTCCAAGATGTTGTCCTTGTCGCCCGCACCGTTCACGATAGTCGTGTTTTCTTTCGTGATGGTAACCTTTTCGCAAGAACCCAGCATATCGATAGTAGCCTGTTCCAGCTTCAAGCCCTTTTCTTCGCTGATGACAACACCACCGGTCAGGATGGCAATATCTTCCAGCATAGCCTTGCGGCGGTCGCCGAAGCCCGGAGCCTTCACGGCGCAAATCTTCAACTGGCCACGCAGACGGTTGACTACCAAAGTGGTCAATGCTTCGCTATCCACATCTTCTGCAATGACCAACAACGGACGTCCGCTTTGTACGGCCGGTTCGAGGATAGGCAAGAAGTCTTTCAGGTTGCTGATTTTCTTATCGTAAATCAAGATGTACGGGCGTTCCATTACGCATTCCATCTTTTCAGTGTCGGTTACGAAGTAGGGTGACAAGTAACCGCGGTCGAACTGCATACCTTCTACTACGCCGATTGTAGTGTCGGTACCTTTGGCTTCCTCGATGGTGATGACACCGTCCTTAGAAACCTTACGCATCGCATCAGCAATCAACTTACCGATGACGGGGTCGTTGTTGGCAGATACGGTAGCTACTTGTTCAATCTTGTCGTAGTTGTCACCTACCGTTTCAGCTTGTGACTTGATGCACTCTACTACTTTGGCAACGGCTTTGTCGATACCACGTTTCAAGTCCATCGGGTTGGCTCCTGCGGTAACGTTCTTCAGTCCCACGCCTACGATAGCCTGAGCCAATACAGTAGCAGTAGTAGTACCGTCACCTGCATCGTCACCAGTCTTCGAAGCTACAGATTTAACCAACTGCGCACCTGTGTTCTGGAACGGGTCAGCCAATTCCACTTCTTTAGCAACAGTTACACCGTCCTTGGTGATTTGCGGAGCACCGAATTTTTTTTCGATGATGACGTTACGTCCTTTCGGACCAAGGGTTACTTTTACGGCATTCGCCAATTCGTCCACGCCCTTCTTCAACTGGTCGCGGGCATCAATATTGAAAAGTATTTCTTTTGCCATGATTCTTCGATATTAATTGTTCATTATTAATTATTAATTAAGTACGGCGAGTACATCGCTCTGGCGCATAATCAGGTATTTCACACCATCATGTTCGATTTCGGTGCCCGAATATTTACCATACAATACTTGGTCGCCTGCCTTCAAGACCATTTCTTCGTCTTTTGTGCCATTGCCAACGGCTACCACTTCACCTTGCAACGGTTTTTCTTTAGCTGTGTCGGGGATGATGATTCCGCCGATTGTTTTTTCTTCTGCAGGTGCCGGAAGAATCAGCACTCTGTCTGCTAACGGTTTAATGTTCATAATGCAATATTGTTTTTTTTGTTGTTATACGTTTTTTATCCGGTTTGCTGATGCAAACCACTTCTTCTTCTACCAAAACCGTGCCAAACCTCTGGACTGACAAGTTGGCAGTCCGGAAGCTGTCAGATTGATGCATAGATGGAGGATTGTAAGTGTAAGAAATTCAGCTTGCGGTTGACGGATTTTTACGGCGATGGCTTGGCTTTTCTTGGTAGTTCGGGCATATTTTGTTATCTTTGCTTGCCGTAAAACGAAAACACAAAATGGAAATCATATACCTTATTATCGGACTTATCATCGGAAGCGTGGCGGGCTGGGGGCTTGCTTCACGGAAGAATGCCGTATTAGCGGCTGAACTGAAGATGCAGGAAGCCCATGCCCGTGAGATGCTTGAGGCCGAACGCCGCCGCTTGGAAGAGAAACTGGTGGAGCAGAGGCGGGAAGTGGAAGAACTGCACAAGCGTTCGGCTTTGGAATTCGAGAGCCTTGCCGATAAGATATTCCGCCAACGTGCCGAAGTGTTCAACCGCCAGAGCGCGGAGAGCTTAGGTGCTTTGTTGAAACCGTTTGGCGATAATTTGAAGGAATTCAAGCACCGGGTAGAGGAAGTATACGACAAAGAATCGAAGCAACGTTTCTCCTTGGAAGACCGTATCAAGGAACTGGTCCGGCTGAATAAACAAATCAGTGATGACGCCAACAATCTGACCCGTGCGCTGAAAGGCGATTCGAAAATGCAAGGCAATTGGGGGGAGATGATATTGGAAACGATACTGGAAAATTCAGGGCTTCACGAAGGGCAGGAATATTTCCGTCAGTCGTTCCTGAAAGATGCCGAGGGCAATGTCTTGCGAAATGAGGAGGGGCAACGCCTTCAGCCCGATGTGCTGGTGACTTATCCAGACAACCGGAGGGTGATTATAGACTCAAAGGTGTCGCTCACGGCGTATGCTTCATACGTGGCGAGTGAAGAACGTGAGGAACAGGAACGGTTTTTGAAAGCTCACTTGGCATCGGTGCGGGCGCACATCGATGAACTGAGCTGTAAAGATTATTCGCGTTACGATGTCGGCGCGCTCGATTTTGTAATGATGTTCATCCCCAATGAACCTGCTTATGTGCTTGCTCTGCAGACCGACCCTGATTTGTGGAATTATGCTTACCGCAAGAAGGTGGTGCTGATGAGTCCTACGAACTTGATAGCTGCACTTCGTCTTGCGCTCGACTTGTGGAAGCGGGAATATCAGGAGAAGAACATTCAGGAAATTGTGCAACGTGGTACTGCACTTTATGAAAAATTAGCTGGTTTCACTGAAACGTTCGAACGTATAGGCGAAACGCTGAAAGCGGCGTCTTCTGCCTATGAAACGGCATTAGGACAACTTTCTGAGGGAAAAGGCAATGTAATCCGCCAAGCGGAAATGTTGAAAGGTTTGGGTATCACGCCAAAGAAGCAGCTGAAGTTTAAAAGTGAGAAGTAGGGGGATTGTACACCACTGATTACACCAGTTTCACAATGATTCTGCATCAATCGTGAAACTGGTGTAATCTGTGGCGTTTTTATGGATATTAAGTGTTTTGTAACACCTTTATCAGTTCGTCGGGAACGACCAAAGACTGTTCGCCTGTAGTCATGTTCTTAAGTGTGAGCTTGCCTTCCTGCATTTCGTTTTCTCCCGCAATCGCCACAAAGGGGATGGCTTTGGCATTGGCATAACTCATCTGTTTTTTCATCTTCGAAGCATCGGGGAAGACTTCAGCGCGGATGCCTGCCTGACGCGCTTTTGCTAAAATGGGAAGCACGTAAGCGGCTTCTGTCGCTCCGAAGTTGACGAATAATACCTGTGTACTTGCCGAAGTCTCTTTGGGATAGAGGTCGAGCTGGTTGAGCACGTCGTAGATACGGTCGGCACCGAATGAAATGCCTACCCCCGATACTCCCGAGAGACCGAACACGCCGGTCAGGTTATCGTATCGTCCACCTCCGCTGATGCTTCCTATCTGTACGTCGAGTGCCTTCACTTCGAAGATGGCTCCCGTGTAGTAGTTCAGCCCGCGCGCCAGAGTGAGGTCGAGTTCCACTTCCGAGCGGATGCCCAATCCTTCAATCGTACTCAGGATAAATAGGCTTTCTTCTATGCCTTTCATTCCAATTTCGCTCGAAGCAAGTGTCTGTTTCAAAGTATCAAGCTTTTCCTGGTTCGTTCCGCTTAACAAGATGATAGGTTGTAGCTTGTCGATGGCTTCCTGCGGGATACCTTTCGATGCCAGTTCGGCATTGACGTTTTCCAGTCCGATTTTGTCCAGTTTGTCGATGGCTACGGTAATATCCACTATCTTGTCCGCCTCGCCGATGATTTCGGCAATACCGCTCAGGATTTTGCGGTTATTGATTTTGATAGCTACACGGATGCCGAATTTGCAGAACACCGTATCGAGCATCTGTATCAGTTCTACCTCATTCAAGAGTGAATCACTTCCCACTACATCGGCGTCGCATTGGTAAAATTCACGGTAACGTCCTTTCTGCGGGCGGTCTGCACGCCATACGGGTTGTATTTGGAAACGCTTGAAAGGGAAGGTGATTTCATCACGGTGCATCACGACGTAGCGTGCGAAAGGAACGGTTAGGTCGTAGCGTAATCCTTTTTCACAAAATTTGCAGGCAAGTTTTGCGGCGTTGCGCGAGAGCAATTCTTCATCGGTCAGTCCCGAAAAATAATCGCCTGAGTTTTGTATCTTAAACAAAAGCTTGTCGCCTTCATCGCCATATTTACCCATCAAGGTTGAAAGAGCCTCCATGGCGGGTGTCTCTATTTGTTGGAATCCGTAGAGACGGAACACTTCGCGGATGGTGTCGAATATGTAGTTGCGTTTCGCCATTTCCACGGGCGAAAAGTCTCTGGTTCCTTTGGGTATGCAGGGTTTTGTTGCCATAATAAAAATCGGTTTAAAGTTTAGTGGTGCAAAAATACGGAAAAAAACGTTACGTTACATATAAAATGTCCTTACTCGCGGCGGTTGGTGAAAATTAGGATATAATATACTAAGGTGGCGAGCGAACCGAGTGCGGCTACTACATATGTGTATGCTGCCGACTTTAAAGCGTCAAATGCTTGCGACTGGTTGTAATTGTTGGTCACCCCTGCACCTCTTAGCCACACCAACGCACGCCGGCTGGCATCAATCTCTACGGGAAGCGTGATGAAACTGAACAAAGTAGTCATGGCGAACAGGCAGATACCAATCAGCATCAGTTGTGGAAATGTGTTGATGAGGAACATGCCTGCCAATAATACCCATTGCACAATGGAAGACGAGAATTGCACTACGGGCACCAGTGCCGAGCGCATCTGAAGCGGAGCATAGGCACGCGCATGTTGCACGGCATGTCCACACTCGTGTGCAGCTACGGCTGCTGCGGCTATGCTGCACGTATTATATACACCTTCGCTCAGGTTGACGGTCTTGTTGGTTGGGTTATAATGGTCGGTGAGCATTCCCGGTGTGCTGGTTACCCGTACATCGTAGATGCCGTTGTCGCGCAACATTTTTTCGGCAATCTCTCGTCCGGTCATTCCGTTGGAGAGCACCATGTGCGAATACTTGTCGAATTTTCTTTTCAGGTTGGCTTGCACCAGATAACTGAGGATGGCAATGCCGATAAATAGAATCCAATACATCATAATCAATTCAATACTTTAAATGGTTTTAAGAAAAACATTACAAATACTTTGCCAAAAGTAAGGAAAAAACAAAGAAAATATTGTCTTGTCAGGCTTTAATTGAGGATTATTAAGAAACTATTTTGAATTCCTGTAAAAATTTTTCTCGTCTTGATGCATCTGTTTTTCGTGTGTTTGGGGACGATTTGGGGCATTCCCGATTCTGTTCATTGCAGAAGTTCGCTATGTTATTTCCTTCATCACAAGGGTCAGAAATACTTCAAAAGTACATTCTGAATTTTCACATGATAAATTTAAGCCAGTATCTAAGGCATTCGGCGTATAAAACTTGATTTTTTGATTTTTTTTGATGATTTATTTGCAGATACAGAAAAAAGCCGTACCTTTGCACTCGCAATCGAGAAATGATTGCAGGCAGGTTTGATTCGCTAGCTCAGCAGGTAGAGCACAACACTTTTAATGTTGGGGTCTTGGGTTCGAGCCCCAAGCGGATCACGAAAAGAAAAGCCAAAAGGCGACAACAAAAAGACAAGTCCTACAAAATCAATATTTTGTGGGACTTTTTTTATTGTCCTTTGGCGACCTTGACCGCCAAAAAGAGGGCATTGACGGACAAAAATTAGTACCCAATTCGTACCCCCGACAAATTTTTCAAAAAAGGGGTACGATTTGTCGGAAATTGGCGGAACACTGTCGGGATTTGGCGACCCTGCATTTATCTCATTATGAGTTAATAAAAGTAGTTTTGTAACTTAAAAAATGAGGTATGAAATCGACATTCCGAGTATTGTTCTTCTTGAAGCGGGACAAGGTAAAAAAGAACGGTAATATGCCTATTATGGCACGTATTACCATTGACGGGAAACTGGCACAGTTCAACACCAAACTTGAAGTCAATCCCAAGAACTGGCAAGCCAAGACGGGAAAGGTGTCCGGACGTGGAGCGGAGTTTACCCGCATGAATGAAATGCTGGACGGTATCAAAGCTACCCTGTACAAGCACTACCAGACCATACTGGAAAGGGACGGTTATGTTACCGCTGAAAAGGTACGCAACACCTTTTTAGGCAAAGAGGAAAAAGCTAAGACCCTCTTGCAAGTGTTCGCACAGCATAACGAGCAGTATGCGCTGAAAGTGGGAAAGACCGCCACACACCGGACATACACCCGGTACGAACTTACAAAGAACCGTCTTGCCGAATATATCCGCACGAACTACCATGTGGAGGACATCAGCTTCCGGGAGATAAACGTGGTGTTCATCGAGGGCTTCTACCTGTTCATCCGTGAGAACTATCCATGTACCCACAACACCGCCATGAAGTTTGTGCAGCGTTTCAGAACCGTTGTGCTGTTCGCCCACAATCTGGGCTTGATAAACTTTAATCCTTTCGGGGCATACAAGTTGAAGTTCGAGTATGTGGAAAGAGGGTATCTCGAACAGGACGAGTTAGACCGCATCTATCAGAAAACATTTGCCAGCAAGCGGCTGGAACAGGTGCGTGATATGTTCATTTTTAGCTGCTACACGGGTTTGTCGTATGTGGATGTGTGCGAGTTGCGGGCAGAGAACATAAAGGTTTCTTTTGACGGCAACCTGTGGATAATCAAGAAAAGGCACAAGACAAACGTAACATCCAATATCCGCCTGTTGGATATTCCCAAAGCCATCTTACAGAAGTATGACGGGAAATTGCCTGACGGCAAAATTCTCCCGATAATCAGCAACCAGAAGATGAACGATTACTTGAAGGAAATTGCAACGGTGTGCGGCATAAACAAGAAAATCACCTATCATGTTGCCCGCCATAGTTTTGCGACCCTCAGTATCAGTTACGGCGTACCCATTGAGAGCGTTTCCAAGATGTTGGGACATACAAACATCAGAACTACACAAATTTACGCTAAAATCATCGACACGAAACTGAGTGCCGACATGGATGTGTTCGCCCAAAGGTTGAATGAAAGGAAAACAAGCGTTTAATCACAATAGAATCTTAAAGTTTATGGATTTGCAGGTCATTCAAAACAAAATCTTTGAAGTCAGGGGTTGCCGGGTGATGCTTGACTTCCATTTGGCGGAACTCTACCAAGTGGAAACACGAGCTTTGAAACAGGCGGTCAAACGTAACATCGGGCGTTTCCCGTCCGACTTTATGTTTGTCCTCTCGAAAGAGGAAGCTAACTTGTTGTTGTCCATAGGGGTGTCACAAAATGTGATACCCCCGGATTATAACTTTGGCGCAGCCTTGCCTATGGCTTTCACCGAACAAGGCGTAGCCATGCTTTCATCCGTCTTGCGCAGCCAGACCGCCATCGAGGTGAACATTTCCATCATGCGGGCATTTGTCCTTATGCGTCAGATGGTCGCAGGGTATGAGGAACTGTTGAAACGCATCGAGGAACTGGAAGCCAGTACCGATGCGCAGTTCAACGACATCTATCAGGCATTGACCCAGCTTTTGAGCCAGTCCCAAGAACAGAAGCAACGCCGCAGAATCGGATTCGTTACCTATGACGAACCGGAAACAGACAGGTAACGATTTTGGTAACGAAATGCTGTTTAATATGCTGTATTTCAATAAGTAGTTTCCATTTATCTTGCGGGCAGTCCACCGGGCTACCCGCTTTTTTTATATCCCTTTCCACCGGCACATTCCCCGAAACACCAGCCGTGCGGGGCATGGCTGACTGTTTTTCGTGAAAAGAGCCTTCGGAACCCCGCACAAGCGTATCGAAAGACGGGCTTCCGACACCCTTGCCTTTCCCGCCCGCTTTGTAAAGTGTTCCCTATCAGATAAAATGGAACAAGAACTTTTATCCCGTTTCCCTTTCGGTAAACCCTCCCCTTACGCTGTCCCCCAGCCGGGAGGTCGTTTTTATCATTTCAATAGGCAAAGGTAGCTACGTGTCCTTACGAGCCGGAAAGGTCAAGCCGTAGGTTCGTGCAAAAAATCTTCCCTGCGACATTCGTTGCGAGGTATTTTTTGCCGAAACCTTGCCCGCTCTGGACACTTCGCAAACCTGCCTATGTGAAACGAAAACGACCGACCCGACCGGAAGACGCATAAAAAAAAGTCGGATTTACGGGAAACAGGAAAAAAGTTCAGTGAAACTTCAACTC
>ERZ779874.1723-NODE-1723-length-20133-cov-45.345403_pt1 | contig 20133 bp, 23 predicted proteins | sample MGYA00511031_ERZ779874 | MGnify/ENA primary metagenome ERZ779874 (study PRJEB29588, sample SAMEA2156850) | human gut metagenome | biome: human gut; feature: human-associated habitat; material: faeces | place: Denmark | collected 2008/2010 ...
CAATCACTTCATTTTTACCCTATCCTCTCCTATCCACTTCGTTCTGTGCCCGGTACATTCAGCCCTTCTATCACCTTGAGTAATATTTCTTTTTCTTCCATTACCTGTCTCTTTTTATTGATGTAAAGATACTAATTATTAATGGATCGGACAATAATGCCGGCACTCTTTTTCAACAAAATAATAGGATAAAACGCAGAATAAAGCAAATTTGAGTATTCTCGCTGACAGTCAGAGAGTTTGACTTTGGATGGAACAAATTGGCATAAGGTCGGGAAAACGGATTTAGGCAGATTGCAGAAATAGATGCACTTCCAAATCATTACCCGACACCTGATGCACATTTAACACTAACAGTCTCTATTTCTGCGTTCTGCGTAGGTTTACATTCTGCCTTTACAACTCCCGTAAACTAATTTTGCACCAAACAAAAAGCAAGGATTATGAGGAGTACATTCAAGACCGTTTTTTATGTAAACGGAAGCAAAGAGAAGAACGGAATTGTCCCCATCATGGGACGGGTTACAATCAACGGGACTATCGCACAGTTCAGTTGCAAACAGAGCATCTCAAAAGAACTTTGGGATGCCAAAGGCAACAGGGCGAAAGGCAAGAGCCGAGAGGCGGTGGCGGTCAATTATGCCCTTGACAACATCAAGGCGCAGATAACGAAGCACTACCAGCGGCTTTCCGACCGTGAGGCGTTTGTCACGGCAGAAATGGTACGCAATGCCTATCAAGGTGTAGGCACGGAGTATGAAACATTGTTGCGTGCCTTTGATAAGGAGAACGAGGCATTCGCCAAACGGGTGGGCAAAGACCGTTCCAAACGCACATATCTGAAATATGTCATTGTCAGGAGATATGTTGCGGAGTTTATCAAGAAGAAATACAAGCGGACGGACATAGCGATGAACGAACTGACCGAGGACTTCATCCGTGACTACTGCCTGTACCTGCGCAACGAAGTCGGGCTGGAACAATCATCCGTGTGTGTATACTCCATACCGTTGAAACACATCGTCACCGCAGCCCACTATAACGGGAAGATAGCGAGAAACCCGTTTGCGATGTACCATCTTGACCCTGACCACAAGGAGCGTGGCTTTCTCACGGAGGATGAAATTCAGGCGTTGAGTGCAATCAAGCTGGACAATCCCAACTTTGCATTGGCAAGAGACCTGTTCCTGTTCGGTTGTTGGACGGGAATCTCGTTCACGGACATCAAGAACCTGACCACCGACAACATCATTGAAATGAATGGTGCATCGTGGATTGTGTCGAAACGCCAAAAGACGGGCGTACCGTTCCAAATCAAGTTGATGGACATCCCGATGCAGATTATCAAGCGGCATGAAGCGTTCAGGACTGACAAGCGGCTGTTCAATATCGGCTCGCTTGACATGGTGAACAAGCGCATCAAGAAAATAGCTAAAAGATGCGGTATAGAAAAGACGGTTTCATTCCATGTGGCAAGACATATCAATTCTTCTTACTCATTGAAAACAAGAAACTTACAAAGATTGTCAGCTTGACAGGTAACGACTTGGAAACCAGCGGGCTTCTATATTCTGCAATGTTCTGCACTAATCAAAAGAACGCTTTCCTCATTTGCAAAGTTAACATTTTTATTTGAAAACAACAAATAACTTATCCACTTAGATTACGTTTTACTTATTCTTTCAAGATAGGTTGACAAACCACGTAATTGAGGTTCTACAGATTTTTTTCCTGTTTGTAATTCCTGCTGCAATCTTGCCTTCTTTTTCTTATAACCAAGTGGGGGAAGAAGCCGATTATTTTGACATATTACTCCTGTTACAATAGGGTTCTTTGTTTTATAATGCGTTTTCTTATGATTTATGGCAAACCCACTTTCTCGAATAAGAGACAAAAATAAAGGTAGTAAACTTTTAAAATCTACTTTGCTGGATAAGGTTATATCATCTACAAACATTGTAAATTTAATATGGTTCTCTTTCGCTAATTGGGCTATCTTTTCACCTGTAGGCTTAAATACCAAATTGGCAATTAGCGTTGAGGTTGGGATTCCTTGTGGAACTTGACGCTTTATTGTGGTCAGCTTTGTTAAAATCCGTGCAATAGTTGGAGTACACCCCTCTCTTAAAAACATTTCAAAAACTTGTTTATGTGAAATCGAAGGGAAAAAAGATTTTAGGTCAGTTGTAAAGATGAATTTATTTCCCTGATGGTAACGTGCATTAAGAATATTATTTTTCCCTTTCACGCCGCCATAAACGTAATTAGGAATTTCTGCTTTTTCTGAAATGAACTTGTATAAACGAGTTTGCACCATTTTTAATAATCCTGTGGAAGAGTTTATTTTACGGAAAGTTGGTTCACCATTTTCTAATTTAGGTTTTCCTGTAATTTTATCAACCTTTTCTCTTTCAAAGGAATAATAAAAACTTTCAAGGTTATCAAGAATATACTCTAGCCGTGTTTGGTCAACACCAAGAATGTATAATAAATATTTATTGCTCGTTATCATATAAAAAAGAAATTAGAGAGCAGACTATAACAATTCAAATAGCGATTTTGCCAATTCCCCGAAAGGTTTGATGGCATTGAACAATTGGACTAATACTTTTAGTAGTTTTGTAAGAACAACCATATTCATTGTCCACTTTTTCACATAGCTTTTCTGTGTCACAGTCCCTGAAGAACAATGGAGGGATTTCTTTTTAGCCTTCCCTCTCTTTGAAGGCTTCTTTTTATTTTTCTTTGTCATAATAGAAAATTTTTAGTTCGGGCAATATCGCCACGTGCTAAAATCAATATGACCAAACTAAAAATTTGCTATAAACATTGTCTCCATTGCTCTCTAGTTTCACGTGCTAAAAAATAATATGCACAAAATCAGAACAGATGATACATAAAGCCATACGATATAGACGGATAAGAGCATACAAGGTCGTTTGCGTTATCGTCTTTCGCGAACTTACATCTCCCCGATTAACCAATCGAATTGGTGCGATTTCTCGCTTTAGATGATTAGCAAAATTTTAGTAAAAAGCCTTCTTCAGTCACTCAAAGAACTAATACTGATGCAAAATTAGCACTATTCTCTCGTATGACCAAAACTATTTCTATGAAAATAGTGGAAGTTGCCGTTTTCATCCATATTTCCATGAAAATCCGATGCAGAATTGATTGCTCAACTCCACAGATAGCAGAATATGCCAATTTACAAAACTGCATCGCAACACCAATTTTCCTGTATTGGTACATTGACAAGTAAACGCATTGTGCCACCGATTTGCATCATCCAAACTCCACCCCTCTAAATCCGCACTCCATTGCTGATACTATTATTTGAAGTTTTGCTGTTGTAAACCAGTACGACAGTGCAACAGCAAAACAATAAACCTGCGCATCATTGGAACTATGTTGTTGCAAACCAGTATAGAATAAATTTTCTGAATATTCGCTTCTGCCCATCATCGTTTTTGCAGACCATTGGTTCGATGCGTTTGCAAACAAGCGAAGAAGTATTTGCCTAAAATTGCATTTCACTATTGGTCTAAGGCGGACTTTGGCTGTAATTGGCACATATTGGCATCGAATTGACGTCATTGTCTGCATTTCGGGAAAGTGAAAATCCGGCTTTCGTGCCCAGCATTCTCAAATATAGTTCAGACTTGCACATCTGCCTTATCCAAGTTCTTCTTTTGGGCAGCTTGGGCATCGGGAAACGATGCTTTGAGAGCCGGAGTAACAGCACAAATTCCAATCCGTTTGCTGTCGGATTTTTGCTTTCACGAGAAAGCAGCAAGGTGTCCTTCGAGTTACCCGAAGGCTTTTCGGTTACTGCCGAAAATGGTAGCAGCAAGGTATGTTTCGAGTAACTCGAAACTTTTCGGGCTACTCCGAAAACCTTGCCGCCGGGTTGCCCTCCGAAGTCGGGCAACCTGTATATATTGAAAAAGAGGATATAGGTTTATACCCCACATCCTCTTTACTTGTTTTTTGAAAAGCAATCTATCCCCTTTTGGTTAGTAAGTGCCATAATTCTCTTGCCCAAAGAACCAATGAGGAAAGAACTACTATTATTACCCAGTCTATCAATTTCATAGGAGTGCAGTTAAAGAAATCATAAAGAACTTCAACTATCACAATCTGACCGATGAAAATAATAGCGACAATAGTAAAGAATTCTTTGCTCATTTTGAGTTGGAAAAAACTTTTTCCTGTCTCAAATGAACGAGTATTGAACATATACCAAAGGTGCGTCCAAACAAAAATTGAGAACAATAGAGTCTGTTCGTAGGGGGACAATCCATTTGCTTCACCGAACTTGCAATGTAATAGGTCTGTCATTTGCGTAATTTCGGTATGTTGGAATATATAAAGGAACACAACAAGCAGCAAGAAGAAAAATCCACCAACACCAAGAATATCTTTCATCATCGGTTTTGTGAGAATGAATGCCTTACGGTCACGAGGCTTGTCTTTCATCACTGATTGTGAAGGTGGCAATGAAGCAAGAGCCATTGCCCCGAATGTATCCATTATTAGGTTTACCCACAGCATTTGTGTTACGGTCAACGGCGATTCTGTTCCCATGAACGCACCCACCAACACAATAAAACATGCAGCTACATTGACAGTGAGTTGGAACAATAAGAAACGCTGGATGTTTTGATAAAGCGAACGCCCCCACATCACAGCACGACAAATACTGCTGAATGAATTGTCTATAATGGTAATGTCCGAGGCTTCTTTGGCTACAGAAGTGCCGTCGCCCATTGACAAGCCCACATGAGCCGCTTTGAGTGCAGGGGCATCATTCGTACCGTCACCTGTCACAGCGACCACTTGATTGTTCCTTTGCAAGGATTCAACCAGACGTTTCTTATCCATAGGACGGGCACGAGCGATAATCTTCAATCCAAGCACTTTCTTATCAAGCTCGTCATCTGAAAGCTTCTCAAACTCAGCTCCTGTTATTATTGCACTGTCATTATCCTTTTTAGTACAAAGTCCGATTTGCCTTCCTATTTCTTTGGCTGTTCCGGGAGTATCTCCTGTTACGATTTTTACATTGATACCTGCGGCCATACACTTTTGTACGGCTGCTGGAACATCCTTACGAACAGGGTCGGCAATGGCAACTATCCCCATGAAAGTAAGGTTTTCAGCAACTACCTTACCATCTGCAATTGCAGCATCGCTGTCATTCAGTATTTGGTATGCGAAACCTAAAGTACGCATTGCGCGATTTTGATAATCGGTCAACTGTTTGTCAATATCAGCGATATTCACATTTTTGTCAATTTGCTTGCAAAGAGAACGGATTATTTCGGGAGCACCTTTGACATAGAGTATTTTCTTTCCGTCAAGTTGAGCGGACTCAACGACAGTCGCCATATATTTCCGTTCTGTAGAAAACGGCAATTCCTCTACAACATTAGCGTCTTCTTTCAGTTTACGATAATCAATGCCGTTTTTTCTTAGCCATAAAAGCAACGCTCCTTCTGTAGGATTGCCCAATACCATAGGCTTGTCAGGATTACTCAAATCCAATGATGCCGTAGAATTAAGAGCAATACTTTCTTTTATTAAACGGCTCGTTTCATCTGTACTCAATGCCTGATTAGACAAACCGTAGAATTGAGTTTCCTCAACGCTCATCTGATTTTGGGTCAGTGTTCCAGTTTTATCCGTGCAAATTACAGTTGTGGCCCCCATCGTTTCACATGCGTGCATCTTGCGTACAAGGTTGTTTGTTTTCAGCATCCTACGCATGCTATATGCAAGGCTCAAGGTTACAGCCATAGGAAGTCCTTCGGGTACAGCAACAACAATTAAAGTGACGGCTATCATTAATGTCTGGAGCACATATGCCGTAATATGCGCCCATTCCATTGAATTGTCTCCCCAAAAGTAAATCAGCAAACGACCGATAACTACTAATGCGGCAAATCCATAGCTTAATTTTGTTATCAGGTCACTTAACCCATCCAATTGCTCATTGAGTGGTGTCTTTACACTGTCATCAATTTGGGCGGCTACGAAAACCTTACCGTTTTCTGTCTTATCTCCCACCGCAGTCACACGGAATATGCCATGCCCTTCCATCACTTTAGTTCCTTTAAGAACGTGATTGGTAGGATACGTCGCTTCCGAGTCAAAGTCTTTTTCATCAACACTCTTATGGCAGATAGGTTCTCCCGTAAGTGTGGATTCATCTACACTCAAACTAACACATTCCAACAACTCACCATCAGCAGGAACTTCTGCACCAGTATTAATGATGACAATATCCCCAACAACCACATCTTTCTTAGGAATTTGAGTTGCATTGCCGTTTCGTATGACTTCAACCAGCTCATCGTCGTTCACTTGGTTTAATATGGCAAACTCTTTGTCCGCCTTTAATTCAAAATAGAAAGCTAATCCAGTAGCAAGTAAAATTGCTACAAAAATGCCAATAGGTTCAAAAAATACGGTGAAGCCTTCACTGAGGCCGAAATACTCGTAAAATGAAATCCCAATGGACAAGACACCGGCTATCATCAGGATGATGATAAGTGGGTCTGTGAACTTCTCCAAAAATTGTTTCCATAACGGTTCTTTCTCTGGTGGAGTAAGGATGTTTACTCCGTACTTTTTACGGCTCTCCAAGACTTCTGCACTCGTCAAGCCAATGTTATGCTTTTTCTGTTGCATATACTGAAAACTTATTGATTAATAATTATTTGCCAAATAGAACTTTAAGTAGAGCTTTCCCCAATTTACGCTCTAATCCAGCTTTGGATGTGGATATCCCTGTTTGACGGGCAAATTTCTGTTTTGCTTGTGTTATGCCCAATGCACGTTTCCAAGAAAAACTTACTCCCGGTATTCTTACGATTTTCTTCTTTGCCATATAATTTTGTTCCGATTTAATCAGTTTGATTGATACAGTCAATGTTTTCACAAAACAACCAATATCATAAGCATAAAAATGATGCAGACAATCAATGGAGTGTCAAGCTGTAAACGCTGTCCTAATTGTATTTTTGGAATAAATCCTAAGACGTTTTGTAATCTTATGAATATTCTTTCTGTTATACCAAAAGCCGTTTGATATTTAGGGAATAGCTGTTGCTTAAAGGGTGCTATTTTCCAATAAAGTATGAGCATTACCAGAAATATGGCGCATAATAATTTCAGTCCGATAATCCAATTACCTCTTGTCAACGTACCTAATAAAATTAATGCAATACCAATTAGCAGAGCGATTGATTTTTTCATTTTGCTTTGTATCTATTGCTTCGTGATTTTATAAATGATTATTATCGTTCCAATTGTTAACAAGTTGAACAACAATGAGTCGTCCTCCCTGTCCTTTGTCAAGCAATATCTGCCTCCCTTCTGTAAGCGGCACATATTCGCCTATAGCGATAGGCTTTTTCTCCGTAACATCCATCATGTCAGGAAGATTGCGATTTATCAGAATCCACTGATTATTGAAGAAATGAAAATCCCCAACAGGCTTCTTGTCAGCTTCAGATGTCCGTTCACTTGGAGATACTAAATTATTTGCGTGCCATTTGTACAGAGTTTGTTTGTCATATACCATCAAACGATAATTTTCTGATATGAATTTGCCATGTGAGGGAGCATAATAAAAATTCAATATCGGCAATTGCCCATGATATGGCTGGCCACAAAACGGGCATTTAGGCTTGGTAGTGTTGTCAAATACAAACCATTTGGCTTCACAATTAGGATTCTGACACGGCTGTACCAAATCAGTTGTCTTGACCAAGGCATCTTCCCATTCCGCTGCACTCGGACGCTTTGACGGGTCGTGCAAACCTTCTACGAAAGCACGGTCAAACAATTTCTTCAGATACGGGCCACAAATGGTATATGGCATCTTTGCCGGGTCGCCTTGTGGTAACTCGGCAGGGGATAGTTGTTGGGCTTTAACCCTGTTGGATTTGTCTGTTGGATTCTCAATAAACAAGGCTTTTGCACCCATAGACAACTCTTCATCACGTCCACTGTCATTAACATCATTCACCTTGCCGCCTCTTAATGGATGCCTATTAAGCAGGTACATATATATCAGGACAGCTAACGCATGACGGTCTGTATAGATACTTGGTAGTTTCCTTTGTTTATCATCTAATGCAAGATGCTTGGTTTCAATGACTTCAGGAGCAATAAAATCTGGCGTACCTATAACCTCAGGAGGGAATTTGCCCGGAACAACTAAACTGTCATCATCAATGATACATGCACTTCCTGTAATCGGGTCAACCAGTATGTTCTTGTAAGACAAATCCGAATGTGCCAATCCTGCTGCGTGAAGCCGTCGGACAGCACGTGCTATCTTGATACACATATGAAGATTGGTCAGCCAATTTCCTTTTTGGTCAGCAGGCAAGAATTTGTTACGCAATTTAGCGGAAGCAAACCACTTTCCCTCTTTTTCTTTGCCTTTGAATGGCCCTGAGGAGAAGAAAAACTTTTTGTCATAAAATGGCATTATGATGCCTGTCTTTCCATTCCATTCTACCATTTTGGTTGGCCAAGCAAACAGGTCCTTCCAATAGTTTCCTTCCGGAGTGTCGAAAATCCGTTGGCGATAAATACCAACAATATTGGTAATGCGCTCCCTGTCATTTGCATTAATTGGTTTGCGATAGAAAGCGACAACATAGGTTTTGTCAGGACTAAAATAAACATCCTTAACCCCACCTTGAGCTTTTATTTCATCATAAAACTCAACGATACTTCCGTCATTTGCTGTCAGAGTTATTTTATTTGCCATTATGCCTTACTTTTAATACAATATTGCAATGGTTCTATCGTCATGGTTTCCCGGTGACCAAAAGTCCAACCAATTCAACAACTGATTTGCAGCGTCCTCATTATCATCCGTTAATTCGACTCCATTCTCTTTAAGATCAGCCCATAATTCATTCCACTTATCATAAGATTTCAAATTAGCGTCGGTTTCAAACTTGGGGTCACTAACGCCATCCGTCATAAGGAATAAAGCTGTAAAGTCCGGAACAATCCGGCAATTCATTCTTTGGTAGAATTTATTGGAATCCGAAAATATCTCAGGCATTGTAAGAAAACGTGTTTGTCCGGCATATTCACCCTCATCAGGCATACCGAGCATCATTGCTGTTTTATCTGCTTGGTTGTAAAGACATATTGCTCCGTCGCCGACCCAGAATGAGGCTACAAACCAACCAAAATCATATTTTTTGCAGATAGCCAGTAACAATGTTGTGGAGTATTCCTTGGTCTTGCGATCTTTTTGTTGAGCCTCTGCAGCTATTGCCTTATGCGCTTTTAAGGCAGCATTACCTACGATTTTGTATATATCCGCACTAATAGCCTTACCTGCCGCTTCCGATTTTTGGTCAAGATGATAGAGATTAATGTCATCATCAAAATTTTCAGAATCAGCCAATTGTTCTTTACAATGTTCAACAGCTATATTGCAAGCTATTCTTGAACCTTCACGGGAATAGGGTGCAGACCCCGCTCCATCGGCCACGGCAATGACATACCAATTTGTTTTTTCGTCATGATATAAACGAAAATCGTCATCACGTGGCTTACCTTCTTGTGCATGTGAACGGCCTCTTTTGCTTGCAGCTACAATATCTTTTTGCGGAGTTCCATCGGAAAGTGCAGCAACTTTTACATATTCTTTTGCTGTATTATCTTTCGGATACTCTATATCTTCAGGTACAGGAATATCTTTCCATAAATCCCTTGGGTCTGGATTGATGATAATTTGTAACATACGTTCCAGATAAGGACGCTCAACAGATAAACCACGATATTTGTATCTTAACGTGACATCAAAAGTTCCGCTTTCCTTGGGAGTTCCACTTATCTTAAAAGACTTGCCATCTTCCTGCTTCTCAATTTTAAGCCCTTGCGCTTCTTCTGTGAGACCGGATAATGTTATGTCGCTCATTTCTTCGCACGGTATTGATACTATTGCATTATACGGCTTTCTGATAGACGCATTAGGTATAACGATAGACAGTTCTTTTACCTTGTTCTCTATCACAACAATTTCATTCATAAGATATTCATTATATTCAGCCCACAGCTTGTTAGCATAATATTTGACGAAGCCGCTCATGCGTTCATCAGATTCTCCATTGCTTAGGAGGTCTATTGCTTTTTCTATGTTCATAATCAACCTCTTCCACGTGTTATATCCAAACCGCCATCACCAATTGTTCCTAATGAGCCTTCCATTCCACACCATGGGCAAGCGGTAGTTTGACCGTCTGAACACATAATGTTGCCACATTCGCATACGACCACGCCGAATTGATTGCCACAACAAGGACAGGTGGGTACTCCTATTAAAGACATGGTGTTTATGTTGCGGTTGGACTTGCCATCGCTTAATTCTTCATAAGCCTTATCGTCAATCGGATAAGCACCCACAAGTTTATAGTCTATTCCTTTTACATCAAGTTGCTCTAATCCGGGTATTTTACCTATCCGCTTGGCATATTTAATAAGATATTTCTTTTTCGTATTCGAACATTTGCCAAGCAGCACGACAAAGTTCTCATCCACGGTGCAGTCTTTGGTCGTATCCACCTTTTCAAGGTCTATTCCCGATGTGGAAGCAAGTTGGATTTCATCAGTTCCCATATCGGTAACAGAAACACTTGTTGACTTGATTGAAGCCGTAACCCATTTGAAAAAGGCCTTGAATGATTGTTCCCCTGTATCGTTCAATCTCAGCACATTATCTGAAATTTTTCCAAGCATTTTAGTATCAGTATTGTCACCGATTGAAATACATACCAAATTCGCTTTTCTCTTATAATGTGCGTTCCATCGGTTGAAAGCTTGCTGTGGATTGTCGGTTGGCATTCCGTCCGTAAAAAGGAAAACGATAGGTTTCCAATCGCCTTTCATTTCAACAGTTGTTTTCTTTACAGACTTGTCAATATCGTTCATCAGACAATCCAAAGCAGAGCCTAACGATGTTCCTCCACCTATAGGGAACTGCGGTGGATAGAACTTGTACAACTCGGTTAAAGGAGACAATACCTTTGCCTTTCCTGCAAAAACGATGACAGACACAAATACTGTTTCAAGAGCATACGGGTCGGTCCTTAGCTCTTGTATGATATTCCTCATGCCTTTCTCTACCTGAGTGATTGGTTCTCCAACCATTGATTCTGAAACATCAATCAGAAAATATATCGGTAATCTTCTCATAAACAATTATATTACTATATTCACTTCCGCAGGTGGTCCCGGCAATTCCAAAGAATCCGTTGTTCCCACGCTTTTTCCTCCTACACCTATAACATCAGAAACCCACACAAAGAATTTCTTAAACGATGTGGCATCCATTGTATCAAGTGTAAACACTTGATCTGTGAGCTTCTTTAGCGGTTCTATTTTTGCTTTGGGACCAGCTGCACAAGCAATTATACTTGCAAAATTTTTATTTTTTACTTTGGGGATGATATTCTCATAAACCTGAATGTCAGAAGGCTTGCCATCTGTTAACACGAAGAGTAATGGACGCCAATCGCCCTTTTGTTCAGGTGTACCCTTTTGAACTTCTACTTCAATTCGATTGCAAAGCATTTCCAATGCCTTTCCAAGAAATGTCGGGCCTGAATCCGGCGTGATGATATTGGGTATCTGTAAGTCAGCAAGTTCAGTCAAAGGCAAAATCTGATTTACTTCCCTGTCAAAAGTTATTATGCTTATGCAAACAGTTTCCAACGCATACGGGTCTTGACGGAGAGTCGCAATCATATCTGACAAACCGACCTTGACACTTTCTATTGGTTCTCCCTTCATAGACCCGCTGGTATCAATCAAAATATATACAGGTAAATGTCTCATTCTTAATAAACTTTATAGCATAAGTGGCACAAAATGTTTCGTGCCACTTTGCTCTGTTTCTTTACACAACGATATTTACTTCCGGAGGTGGAGGTGGTAACTCGCTCATCGATGCAACATCACCGTGGGTATCCTCAACTTTTTGGCTGCCTGTACTGATGCTTGCACTTACCCATTTGAAAAATGCCTTAATCGTTGCGCTGTCAGCCGTATCAAGCTGAACGACATTTTCTGTAATCTGCTTTAACGTGTTCGTGTTAGCACCTTGCCCTGCGGCACAAGCTACAACCATTCCGAATTTTCTTTTCTTGAACTCGTCAAGCCCTTTTTGCAAATCATCTGTAGGCTCACCATCTGTCATAAGAAAGACCAAAGGCTTCCAATCGCCTTTGACTTCTTGTGTGGTTTTGACTATTTCTGTATCAACTTTTTGTGCAAGCAAAGTCAGTGCTTCGCCCAAAGCGGTACATCCGCTTGCTTCAATTTGGGGTTGTTGAAAAGCCGACAATTCTGTGAGAGGTGTTACCTGTTGAGCCGTAGAATTGAAAGTTATGATACTAATATATGCTGTTTCAAGCGCATAAGGGTCTCCTCGTAAAGTTGAAATAAGTGTCTGGACACCATTTTTGACAGCTTCTATCGGTTCCCCGTACATAGAACCGGATGTATCCAATAACAAGTAAACGGGTAATCTTCTCATTGCTTTATTTTGAATATGAAGTTAATATTCTCTTTACTGTTTGCCGAAGGTCGTTTTGGTCATCAAAAGCATCACCAATTGCTGCAAATTTCCAATCACCATTCCGTCGATATAATTTACCCATGATGAGAGCATTCTTTCCTATAAACTGATTTTCTTTTGCAACATCATATTGTGCAAAAACGGACTTTACTTTTTTAGGAGTACCCTCGTACATACGAATAGCAACGTATGGAATTTTTTGGAAGTCTATATTCCTTGGCTGGTATATGTTTAAGAAGAAAAATATCTGGTCAATTGCAGGATTAACTTTTGTAAGGTCAACGGTTATTATCTCATTGTCTAACCCATCGTCACCTCCCTTGTCTCCTTCTGTGTCATCAGGAGTATGGTACATCGATTTATCTGCCGACCAGTCTTTCCCTATGGGAAGTCCTGCGGCTTGAAAAAACTCCTTTTTATATAAAGGGGAATACAGAGTGTCAACAAGTTGTCCTTTACTATCAGTCATAACACAACTTAAATCAACATCTACATCCAGTTCCTCTTTCTTTGTTCCAAAGCCTAAGAAGCCTGTTTTCTCAACAACAATAGCTCCCCAATTACATCCAACGCAAAAGCTGGAAAGTTTTGCGCCATTATCTTTTTCAAGATTAATGCGCTGTCCTTTTTCTAATCGTATTGCCATATTAAAATCAGATTAAGTATATTTTTCAACTAATTCTTCAAGACCGCCATGATGCCCTATACCCGTTGCTTGGATTTTCCATTCGTTATTGCGCCGATATAGCCTGCAAAATTCAACGGAAGCACAAGCTGAAAAATCTTCGGTCAAATCATAGACAAATTCTCCTTGACCTTCTGCCTCTTGTCCTTGTTTATAAAGACGAACATAAGCCCGTTCTACTTGACCGAAATTCTGTTTTCGTTCTTTGTATTTATGAATACTTACGGTTATTATTATTTCCTGAATATCATCTCTCACTTTTGAAAGGTCAATATCCATAGTTTCATCATCGCCACTTTCGGATGTAGAACCATCTTCATCATCAATAGACCCGATAACAGACATTTCAGGGTCAACAGGGCGAGATTGCGCCCTCATTTCATCATTAGATGTCCACGCTGTATACGGATATATTTTACGTGGCTCAACTAATTCACCTCTTTTGCTTCCCTCAAGATATACTTTGAGTCGGTTCTCTGAATTATAAAAGACTAAGTAATCATCCGTTGGAATCTTATGATTAGTATTTACCATAAAAGCTGAAACGTCAAGGTCGAAGTCATAAGATGAAACATCTTCGTTTACGTCCCAACCAAGCCCAACATGAAAAATATTCATATTGAGCACATGGTTCTGTCCCTTTACAAGATTTATAGGCATGATTTATTGATATTTGTTGACCAATGCTTGCAACCCGCCTTTATTGCCGATACCCATAGCTTCGAACTTCCATTCTCCGCCACGGCGATATAAACGTCCAAACTCAACGGCTGTTTCAATAGAGAAATCCTCGTCCAAATCATAGCGAGCTATTTCTTCATTAGTGATTGAATTGTAGATGCGGATGTAAGAGTTTCTCACCTGTCCAAAATTCTGTTTCCTTTCGTCCGCCTTATAAATTGTGGCAACAAATAGAATTTCCTGAATGGAAGGGTCAACTTTTTGCAGGTCAACATTCAATGTTTCATCATCCCCTCCGTCACTATTTCCTCCAGTAGTGTCATCACCTGTAGATTCTACCGCTCCATCTGGAGATTTCGGATTATTGTAGAATATGAAATAATTGTCATTAGGAATTTTCTTGTTGCTTCCCAACATAAATGCAGAGGCATCCAAATCGAAATCAAAACCTGTACCCTCATTTGGGTCCCATCCGAGACCTACGCTAACTTTAGACAGACCTATACCTATCCGCTGTCCTTTTTCCAATGTAATTGCCATAATCGTATTTGCTTAATATTTATTCGCAAAATTAGGCAATAAGCGTCTGATTTACAGAAATCTGCAATATTGTGCTTGATAAGGGGAAGAATCGCCTGCAAAAAGTTGCAAGGTTATAATGCCAATACCCGACTCCAAAAAGCAGAATCCTCGAAACGGCAAATTTGCTTTGCTTGCATATCGTAACATAGACACAATTCCGGAGGAATGGCCACACAGTAATTACCAAAAAGATTTCGTTGTACCAAGTAGTCATCGGCATTGCTTAACAATTCTCTGATTTGGCGAATTTGTTGTTTAATCAGACTTAACATTGGTAACCTGTTTTCCGAAAGATATATTTTCGGAGCACGAGATTTATCGCCACCAAAACCTTCATAAATCATCTCATACTTTAGCTGTATGAGATGCATACGGTGGTCAAACCTTTTTAGAGCCTTGGTATTTTCTGGTTTGCTGAAATTTATTCCACCACTTCCTGATTCCAACAAGAATAAGGCATACAAGGCTTTCTCTCTTCTATGAAGTTTTGATAACTTTATTTCGGCTTCAGGTAAGAGAATATCACCATGAAGCAAATCTATAACAACACTGCTCCTGACACCTTTTCTGTCTGTAAATATGTCAAACACCTGCTTGTAGTAACCGCGATAAACAAATCTTTCCTTACCTTCAAAAGAAGGATTCAATACTCTTGGTTTATACAGTTTCATGAACAGGTCTGTAAAATCCCTTGCTATATTGAGAGCGTCCTTTTCGAGAGTAATCAAAAGAAAGTTTGAGTAGATTTTTCCTTCAACAAGCGAATCATTTATACACAAAAGAATTGATGGTAACGACTCGTCCAAGTCTTTGAGATTCATTTTCCCGACAATACCTTCTTTACAGAAGTCAGAAGTATTTAATGAGGTTAACTGCCGTATCATATCCCCCATCTGTTTCTCTGAAATTTTAGGATACAGAAATGAAAGTAATGACAATAATTTACTTTGTGGCAATGACTTATAATGCTCGCATACCTTTGGAAGATAGACAAAGTTCAAACCTATCAATCGGAACTCATTAGATATTTCCCTATAAGTATCGGAGATTTCTTTATTTGCTTCCTTGTAATATTCCCCTTCAATATAAAGTATCTGTGATTTTTCGGCTAACGCACTATTTGGTAAAACAGTCGAGTATATTTCAGCATGTGTGAAATACTGTTCAGACAGACAAGCTATGATGGCAAGTACAATAAGCCCCTCTTCTCGACTAAAAGCGTTGTCTGACAAGGCTAAATTGTAAAAATCTCCAATAATGTCATGAATTAGACTTGGAGACAAATTCTTTAGAAGGCAAACTGCATCAGACAAAGTCATGGAATCGCCCATAGCTTCATCATCTTTCGTTATGCGGTACTTGTCTTTGATTCCATCCAAGTAATCAATTTCTCGTAAGTCGATAATAGAATCAGCTTTCACAATGTCTGAAACTATCCGCATAATGCCTGCACGTTCATTCTGCTTCATTGCCGAGTCAAAGTGCGGGCTTGATTCCCGGCAAGCCTGCTGTTACACAAAAAGATTTAGACAAAAGAAAAGCGTGGGAATCATGCTTGTTACTCGTCCCACACATAGAGGCTCTGGCATCGCCCTGTTAGTCGAAACGAGCAACGCCGAAGCCCACGCCGATATGTATATAAACGAATATGATGCAAGCAACCGACAAGGTTTGCCTGCATACAAAAATCGGATATAACATACCCATGGACATCTACCGTTGCTTTGAATTTGACTAACAATTCGAAACTGCCAGATTTCTATGTGTCAAGAACAAAGCGTCAAGTAAACGCCTTCACATTTTGTCAGTCCTCAATCCCTTCCCCATAGCCCGCTTCATACACTTTATTGCGTATTCAAGCCCGGCGTGAGCACTTTTCCATGCGCAACCCTTTAATAAGGATTTGCTCTTGAAAAATTGGCGAGGACTTTTGCAAAGATAGCTATTTGTAAACTAAATCAAGAAGGAAATGAAGAAAAGTTCGTAAAATCAATAAAAATAGGCCTCGTTTTGAATTAAGATTTAGTTTTTGCGGATGCCTCTTTTACATTAACGCCATAGGCTTCCACATCAACGCCAAATGCTTCCACGAAAGCACAAGGTGATTGACTTTCGCCAATCATGCCTTTATTTTGTGTTACCAAGTAGAGCGACATTCTCTAAATGTGGATGATAGAGGACAACAAAGTGCCACAAGCTGCCACCTCACCGCATATCCATCGCATTACAGAGAATACCCTTTTACTTTGCAGACAAAACCGAGTATTAACATAAAAAACAGTATCGACAATGGAAGTATTGATTTTTCAGAAAGAGGCTTTTGAGGAAATGGCGGCGAAGTTCAGCCGTTTCACGGAACGGGTGGATGCCATCCTCGCCAAGCAGGGAGGCAAGTCATTGAATGCGTGGATGGACAACCAAGAGGTGTGCCGACAACTTAACATCAGTCCGCGAACCTTACAGACGCTGCGCGACAACGGCACGTTGGCTTATTCGCAAATCAACCACAAGGTGTTTTACAAGCCGGAGGACGTGATGCGCATCGTCAAGCCCGTAGAAAACAGACGAAAAAATCCGGCTACCTAATAGAAAAAATCTATAAGTTTTCTTGTTAAGTTTGGTTATTCATATTTGTCTTGGATGAAGTGCGTCCGCATTCTCGGTTCATATTCCGGCTTGCGAACGCCGTTCTTCCGTCCGCTTTCAATGCACTTTAGCAACCACGCCATATTTTGCCCCAAGATGCGCATGGTCTGCAAGCCTTCCTTGTCCTTGCGCACATCGTCGGGTGTGAAGCCGTGTACCGAGTTCCAGTATTGCGATGCTACGATAGGCATATTCGCAATAGTGAAATATTGATTCAATTGCTCGAAGGTGGCGGAGGCTCCACCACGGCGGCACGATACTACTGATGCGCCGAGCTTGCCCGCCATGCGGTTCTCCGTGGCGAAGAACAGGCGGTTCAGGAACGAAACGAGTTGCCCCGTTGGTGCACTGTAATAAACCGGAGAACCGATGACGATGGCATCAAATTCATCCAGCCGTTTCTGTATCTCTTGCACGAGGTCGTCGCGGAAACAATGTCCTGTATTCATGCAGGCTCCACAGGCGATGCAGCCCGCTATGGGCTTCTTGCCTAAATACAGCAATTCCGTCTCAATGCCGTTTGCCTGCAAGGTGGTTTCCACTTCGTGCAGGGCGGTATAGGTGCAGCCCGTTTGATTCGGGCTGCCATTAATCAACAATACCTTCATACGTTCAGAATTTATGCGCCAGTTCAGCCGCTTGCTTGCAGCCGTCCGTCTTGTTGATGTCACCTTCGTTCAATACTCCGGTAATAAGCACTTCGCCAGCCATCTCCCATTTCAGCAGAGCGGCAGAACGTTCCAGCGGCATACGGATGCCGTCCATTACCGTCACGTCGTTTTCTTCGCAGCAGGCTATCAGTCCGCATTTCTTTCCGGCGATATCCTTTCCGCCCACCACGAATGAAAACAGGCGGTCAATCACACCCTTTATCTGTGCCGGGATGGAATACCAGTAGGTTGGCATGGTGAATACAACAGCATCGGCTTCCATAATGGCAGGTGCGATAAGGTTGAAATCGTCGTCGAACGAACAAGCCTTGCCCGTCTTGAAGCAGGTCTGGCAGGCACGGCAACCGCCTATCTTCATCAGTGCGGCATCAAATCGTCGCACCGTGTGGCCGAGTGTCTCCGCTTCCCTGATAAATGCGTCCGTCATGGCAAAGCTGTTGCCATGCTTGCGTGGACTTCCCGTAATAACTGTTATCTTCATGACGCTTCCTCCTTACTTTTGAATGGTATTCGAATTCTGATTGTACGCCTTCGCCACGCACCGCCACTCGCCGTCCATCTTCATCAGCAGCAGGTAGTCGGTGAAGTCGATACGGCCTCCCCATTTCTCTTCCAGCACGCGCACCACGGCGAGGGTCTCTTCTACGTCCACCACGTCGATGCGTGCCTTGAAGTCATCGCCTGCGCCTACGGTGTCCACATTGTGGTAGAACTGCTCGATGCTGCCGTGCTCCAGCTTCCCGTCCAAGTAGCCGAATAAGACGGCTTCGTCAATAAACAATTCGCGGGCATACTTGCTGTTGCCTTCTGCCACACTTTTCACAAACTTCATGGCAGCTTCTTCCACTGCCTTGTACTCTTCGATATTTGCTCTCATGATGCTAATGTTTAATTGATTATCTTGTTTTGATGCTGCAAAGGTAGGTGATTCCTCCAGTTTGCACAAGTACCGAAAAATTATTCATATACTGAAAAATTATTCGGTATATACCCGTTACGATATATTATCCTTACCTTTGCAGGCGTAACATTCAATAAAGATAAAACCATGTACGAAAGAAAGATACCCGTAGATTTGGACTGTCCCTTGCGGCTGACCATGAGCCTGATTGATTCCAAGTGGAAGTCATGCATCTTGGACGAACTGCGCCACCGTGCCCTGCGTCCCAGTGAATTGCACAAGATATTTCCCGAAGCCACGCCTCGTGTGCTCGACTTGCAACTGAAGGAACTGGTAGAGGACGGGCTCGTATCGAAGACCATCTACCCTGAACTGCCTCCTCGTTCGGAGTATGCTATCACTCCGTTGGGGATGACGCTTATTCCCATCATCGATGCTATGATTGCATGGGGAGAGAAGAATACAGAATTATTTGAAAAGAAATATGGGAAACGGTAATAGAATTTGGTTGCTTTTCACTATCTTTGCGCTAAGACAAGAGTTGTTTGACAGAAATTTACCGCATATTGCAGAATTTGTGACTGTTTCCAAGTCATTACCTCGTTTTTTGAGAAATGCTTATAAGTAGCTTATTTTTAATATATTCCTATTTCAATATCGTTTTTTTCAACAAAAAACAGGTTATACATGGTATTCCTTGCGTTCCGCCCTCAGCCGCCGGAGCCTCTGCTGCGGGTTTTCCTGAATGCCCTCGACCATCATCACCAAGTGCATTTGTTCAAATGCTTACGGATAACCCTCTTTTTTCTACTTTTCTATCAATTCAACGTAGCCGATGTCCGGATGGTGGAAGTAACAAATGCGTTTCCCGCCCAAGACCCCGACAGGAACGGGACTGAACAACCGGTTGTATCCCTGAGCTTCTAATTTCTCGCAAGCCTCATCGAAAGCTTCTGCCTCATAACCCAAATGATAAGGCATGACACCGCCCGCACGAAGCAACTGGGCCTCTAACGAATCGGCTTGCAACTGATGCACCAGTTCGATTACGGCACTCCCTTCTTTCGTCAGATAACAAAGTTCTACACTCAAACTTTCCTCGTAAAGCACTTCTCCCGCCTGATATCCCAACAACGCAAACCGCTTTGCAGAAACATGGATATCGGCAACGGTATAACCCACATGATGTAACTTCATAGATTCAATGTTTTAATGACACTTCTGCCAACACAGTATATATTACTTTCAAAAAAGCATTCCATTTCCTTTTTCCCGCAATTCTTACCGGCTAACAATATTCTTAGAAGCTGTTTTGAATTTATCGTGCGATGATTTGGGATGAGTTTTTGAG
>ERZ779874.1732-NODE-1732-length-20061-cov-2.935869_pt1 | contig 20061 bp, 15 predicted proteins | sample MGYA00511031_ERZ779874 | MGnify/ENA primary metagenome ERZ779874 (study PRJEB29588, sample SAMEA2156850) | human gut metagenome | biome: human gut; feature: human-associated habitat; material: faeces | place: Denmark | collected 2008/2010 ...
TCCAGTACTTTTCTGATCTTGTCAGGAAGTGTCTGCATCTCTGTAATCAGCTCAGTATAGTATTCTTCTGTAATTTCTTCCCTTACCAGTGCAAACTGTACTGCCAGGCAGTAAGCTGCAATAAGTTGGGTGCTGTATGCCTTGGTGGTTGCCACAGAAATCTCCGGTCCCGCCAGTGTATAAAATACATTATCTGCCTCTCTGGCAATGGATGATCCTACTACATTGACGATTGCCAGCGTACGGATTCCTTTGCTCTTGGCCTCACGAAGTGCAGCCAGGCTGTCTGCCGTTTCTCCTGACTGGCTGATGATAATCACCAGCCCGCTTTCCTCCAAAATCGGGTCGCGGTAACGGAATTCGCTCGCCAGATCGACCTCGCAGGGGACGCGAGCCGCCTTTTCAAGGACATAGCGCGCCGCCATGCCGACGTGAAGGAGTGTTACCCCTTCGGCCAGACGCACCACCTGATCGCGGGCGAGGGGTTCGACGCCGGACGCTTCGTCCGCGAGACCACCGCGCGGGGATTCCGCCGTGTGACGCTCCGACCGGTCGGGGCGGGAATCGAGGACGTGTTCATAAAACTGATGCGCCATGCGTGAACCGATCATATCCGTCAGGGAACTGAGCAAGCGGTTCGGCGATTTTACCGCCGTAGACCGCATTTCGTTCGATGTGGCGCGGGGCGAAATCTTCGGATTCCTCGGCGCCAACGGCGCCGGAAAGACCACCGCCATGCGGATGTTGTGCGGATTGAGCTATCCCACGTCGGGAAGCGGTACGGTCGCCGGTTACGACGTGATGCGCGAAGGAGAGCGGATCAAACGCCGCATCGGCTACATGAGCCAGCGCTTCTCGCTCTACGACGACCTCACGGTGCGGGAAAATATCCGGCATGCCAGACCGGAGGCGACGGACGCGGAGATCGAAGCTGCGTGCAGGGCGGCAAATTGTGACGGTTTTATCCGTAAGATGGAAAAGGGCTATGACACGCCGGTCGGGGAACGGGGTGTCAAGCTGTCAGGCGGTCAAAAGCAACGCGTCGCCATTGCACGCGTTTTCCTCAAAAACCCGCCGATCCTGATTTTCGACGAGGCAACCTCAGCGCTCGACAACGAAAGCGAAAAAGTCGTCCAGAAATCTTTGGAACTTCTGGCGAAAGACAGGACAACCTTCGTGATTGCGCACCGGCTGTCCACAATCCGGAATGCAAAGCGGATTCTGGTGCTGACGGAGAATGGAATTGCGGAGGAAGGCACACATAAGGAACTGCTCGCGAAAGGCGGGATTTATGCGCATTTGTATGAGATGCAGTTTTGATGAAAATTTCATTAGTATGACAGAAAGGCAGCGGAAGAGAAACCGCTGCCTTTTTTGACACTTTCTTATTTTCTTCATACTCTATAAAGAACAGAAAATGAAAGAGGAACATGGTATGGATTCATCCCGTATGAATCGCGGCTGCTGCGGTGCGAACAATATGCAGAACCGCCGCGCCGCTTCAAACAATATGGAACTGAAGATGGAACCAAGGAATTTCCCGCGGAAAATGCAGCATGTAGATCATATGATACCTGCAATGGCGTACGTTCCGATGCAGCGGTTTGAACAGATCTATGATCTTTCCGCTGCATTAAAAAATGGAACCTTATTCCCGGAACTCTGTAAACCATTCTGTGGAAAGGGAGGAGGACAGTGCCTATGATGCCGCAGATGCCATCCCGCGAAAAGCTGCTCGCCTGGATTGATCAGGTCAGCTTTGCTGTTGTTGAAATGAACCTTTACCTCGACACCCACCCGGAGGATGAAGATGCACTTGCCTTTTTCCGGGAAAAAGTGGAGATTCGAAAAGAAGCACTGAAACAGTACGCCGAACAGTACGGCCCGCTCACGATCGATACCGCCAACGACCGCATGAGCCGTTCTTTCGAATGGGTTATGCAGCCATGGCCGTGGGAAGTCAACCGGAAAGGAGGGTGCTGACGGATGTGGAATTATGAAAAACGCCTCGAGTATCCTGTAAACATCACGACACCAAACCCAAAAATCGCCCAAATTATCATGAGTCAGTACGGTGGCCCGGATGGAGAGATGGGCGCATCCATGCGGTATCTCTCTCAGCGTTTCACAGCACCGAACCGAATTGTAGCGGGGGTGTTGAATGATGTTGGTACCGAGGAATTAGCTCATCTCGAAATGGTATCCACGATCGTTCATCAGCTTACCTGTAATCTTTCGCTGGAAGAAATTCAGAATTCCGGTTTTGCCAATTACTATGTAGACCACACAACTGGCATCTGGCCGCAGGCGGCCGGCGGAGTTCCGTTTAATTCCTGTGAGTTCCAGTCGAAAGGTGATCCTTTGACAGATTTGTTCGAAGACCTCGCTGCGGAGCAGAAAGCCCGGTCAACGTATGATAACATCCTTCGTTTGGTAAAAGATCCTGAAGTTGCAGATCCGATTCGTTTCCTGCGGGCGCGTGAAGTTGTGCATTTCCAGCGTTTTGGTGAAGCACTGCGTTCTGTACAGGATGAATTGAATTCGAAGAACTTTTATGCGTTTAATCCGTCGTTTGATGCAAAGACTTTCTGTGCGGCACCGCAGCCAGGGGCAGGTCAGGGGAATTGCTGCACAAGATAGTAAATTAAAAATCAAAGAACAGCACACCACTGGAAAATCCCATCTGAAAAACAGGTGGGATTTTTTGGGTTTACAGTAAGAAAATCTTATCCAGTCGTAAATCATTATCCCATCATAATATAGAAAAAAGACTTTCAAAAACAGAACAGTCAGAAAGGATGTTCCATGGAAGCAATGAATTATGTAAAGCCCGAACTCATCGTCGTTGCGTTCGTGCTGTATTTTTTCGGTGTTGCTTTGCGGCAGGCGCAGGCGGTGAAGAATAAGTACATTCCGCTGATCTTAGGCGGCATCAGCATGGTGCTGTGTGCGGTTTGGGTGATGGCGACGAGTGAGATTGAGACGGCGAAGGAGGGGGCGATGGCGGTTTTTACGGCGGTCACGCAGGGGATTCTGGTGGCGGGGCTGAGCAATTATGTGAATCAGATTATCAAGCAGATCCATAAGCCGGAGTGAACGGCGCTTCAAAAAATCTGTGTTATGCCGGAGCAGTCGGAACCGTCAGAAAGGGGAGAATATGAGAATTGATCGGTCGTATCTTGGCAATCAGAATACGTATGCGGAAAACAATCCCAAATGTATCGTAGTCCACAACACCGACAACTTCGCAGCAGGTGCCGATGCGCGGGCACATGCGAGAGCACAGCATGACGGGAATTTCCAGAACATTTCCGCACACTATTACGTCGATGACGGTGACACAGCCTACCAGGCGGCACCGCACAGCCGGGGGTGCTGGCATGTCGGCATTAATTACGGCGGAAAAAATCTGTTTCAGCAGTACGGCAACAAGAACAGCATCGGTGTGGAGATGTGTGTGCAGGCCGGGTATAATTATGAAAAAGCATTTGAGAATACTGCGGCACTGGTGCGGGAGATCATGCGGGAGACGGGGATTCCGCTGGAAAGAGTCTATCGTCATTATGACATCTGCAGCAAATACTGTCCGAGCCAGATCATGAACCGCGGTGACTGGGACCGCATGAAGCGGATGATCGGAAGCGGTGCAGGGAGCACAGGAACGGGAACAGCAGGCAGCGGAACAGGAAAAACGTATGCGCCCGGGATCTATCAGGTGCAGACAGCGGCCCTCAACATCCGTCAGGCACCGGATGCGGACAGCAGGATTGCCGGAACGATCCGGGATCATGGAAGCTACACGGTGACGGAAATCCAGAACACAAGCTGGGGACGGCTTCTCTCAGGGGCAGGCTGGGTCAACTGCCATACAGCGTATTGCCGTTATGCCGGTCCCGCAAAAGAAAAATCGGCAGAGACAGCAAAGTCATCCGGAAAGACAGTCGCAGAGGACGGAATCTGGGGCGAAAATCTGACGCGCCGTCTGCAGGAACTTTTCGGCACACCGCAGGATGGAAAAATCAGCAATCAGCTGGCCGTCAACCGGAAATTCTGTGATGGCATCACAGCCGCCGAGTGGGACAGTACGCCAAAAGGCGGATCGGCCCTTGTAAAAGAAATGCAGAAATGGGCATCGGCCGGCATGGACGGCTATATCGGTCCGCAGACAATCCTCGCCTGGCAGAAAAAACTCGGCACGCCGATCGACGGCACAGTAAGCAGCCCATCCGCCATGGTAAAAAAACTGCAGAAGTGGTGCAACCAGAAATAGAAAAAAGAATACTCAAAGACCCGGTTTTGTGTTATACTGGAAGATAGTTTAAAATGAACAGAAAGAAAAAGAGCTTCAAAAAAGACTCGAAGTGTCAAATGTAAAATACAAAAGAGAAAAAATAAAGGTAATTTTTGCATACAGATTCATCGGGGGGAATTGCGGCTGACAGGAGAGAACAACAGCAGATGAGAAAAAATGCAGTAAAAAATGCAGTAAAAAATGCAGGAATGATACGAATTTATCTGAATATGGCATGGAAACTTTTGCAGAAAAACCTGCTTAGCATCGTGATATTTGAGACGGTCTACCGCCTGTTTTCCAACCAGCTGGTTTCAAGACTCGCCAATGCGGCGATCAACTTTTCCTTAAAACAGCTGGGAACGAGTTATATGACATCGGAAAACTTCAACAAGATCATGCTGCATCCGCTGACCCTTCTGCTGATTTTTGGAATTCTGCTTGTTTTCTTTTTCTGTATGCTGTTTGAAATCTATGCTGTCATGGCGGCTCTGGAGGCCTCCTGGAAACGAAAACGGATTTCCGTTCCTGTCATGATGCTTGCCGGCGGAAGAGGAGCCGCACAGTTTGTGCGCGCCCGCCCGTGGACCTGGTTTTTCTACATGGCAGCGAGCTTCCCGTACCTTTGGCTGCACAGCAGCTACAGCGCCATCCGCAGTATGAAACTGCTTCAGGTTTCCCTGACGAAGATTTTCAATGCCTTCCCGGCATACTGGATCCCGGTGGTGCTGACGATTCTGCTTGTCGCGTTCTCGTTTGTGTTTTCCTACACCATCCCGTTCCGGTGCATGATGACGGAAAAAGAGAAAAATACCCATCTGCGGGTGCGCCAGACACTGGAAAAACGCGTGCTGCGTGAGCTTGGCATCAACGTCTCTTTCCAGGTGATGATTTTTCTGATTACGTGGGTTCTGTATCTGATTTTCGGAACGGCTGTCGTTGCCTATGCAAAGCTGGTGAAAACGCCGTCTACCGTTGTCAGTACCGTCATCGTCTACGGTGACTGGGTCAAATCGACGATGAGCCTGATCGGCGGAGCGTTCGGCCTTGTCGGAAGCATTACGTATCTGTATCTGATTTTTATCCGTTCCTCCCGAAAGGGCTACCAGAAGAGCCGGACAACGAAAAAGCCGAGCTCGAAGCTGGTACGCACCTTCTGTGGTCCGGTAACGGCGGTGGTTCTCACGATCGCCATGCTGGCGGGAGAAACGGTTTATCTTGTATATGCCATGCGCGCAACACGTGCAGAGGCAACGGCTTCCTCCCAGTATATTTCGGTGTCAGCGCACCGGGGCGGAGCCAGAAAAGCACCGGAAAATACGATGAGCGCGATCAAATATGCAGTGGACAGCATGTCGGATTACGCGGAGATCGATGTACAGGAGACGAGTGATGGTGAGATTGTCCTTCTGCACGACACAAATCTGAAGCGGACAACCGGTCTGAATGCCAGCATCTGGACCCTGACCTACGATGAAATCAGCCAGCTCGATGCCGGTGTACGATTCAACAAAAAATTCCGCGGCGAGCAGATTCCGAAGCTGGAAGAAGTCATCGCGTACGCGAAAGGAAAAATCAACCTGAATATCGAAGTAAAATACAACGGCCACAACCAGAATATTGTCAAAAAAGTGGTGAAAATCATCGAGGACAATGACTTTGTGGATCAGTGTGTGCTGACTTCCATGAACTACAATTTCCTCAGGCAGGCAAAGAAAATCAATCCGGATATCAAGACCGGGTATACGATGAAAATGTCGTACGGAGGCCTGGAGGATATGGACGCGGCGGACTTCTTTTCTGTAAAATATACGTACATCACAGAAAGCTTTGTAGAGCATGCGCACAGTCTTGGTAAAGAAGTCTGTGCCTGGACGCTGAATTATCAGGGAGATATGCAGCGGATGGTCAACTGCGGCGTGGACAACATTATCACGGACGATCCGGAGCTGGTGCGTAAGGTTATCCTCGGAACGACCGACCGAAATCCGGGCTTTGTCAGCCTGCTTGGCTATGCACTGAAATAAATGGAGTAAAACAATGGAGGTGGAAACTTCATGGCAGAGAAAGTAAACATGCCATCCCAGAAGAAAGAAAAGAAGAAAAAGAGGAAGAAAAAACTTCCTTCGGATTTTTATGATTATAACCTGCTGGCCTGCACTATTTTGCTGGTCAGCTTCGGACTGATTATGCTGTACAGCGCGAGTGCCTACGAGGCGGCCAGTACATTCAAGGGAAATGATATGTATTATTTCACGCATCAGGCGGGACTTTCTGCTATTGTTCTGATGGGGATTGTGATATTGTCGAAGTTTGTAGATTATCATAGTGTATGGTTCCAGCGGATTGCAGCACTGGTATACTGGGGAAGTCTCCTTCTGATGGCGGCGGTAAGGTTTACGCCGCTTGGTTATGAAGCCTACGGGGCGAGAAGATGGCTCCGGATCGGCGGTGGCAGTCTTCAGCCTGCGGAGATTGGAAAGCTGGGGCTGATTCTGTATTTGCCATACATTATCCTGAAGATGGGAAAAAATATGCGTACCATCCGCGCAAAAGCAATTGTCCTCGGACTTGGCGTGCTGCAGGCGCTGGCTGCGTGGATTCTGACGGACAACCTGAGTACCGCCATTATTCTGGGACTCATCGCCTGCGTCATTTTGTTTCTGGCGGACCCGGAGGTAAAATTTTATGCGCGTATGATTCCGGGCGCGGCGGTAATTGGCGTTTTTGCGATTATCATTTTAAAAAATAATCTGCAGATCTTTGAAAGAATAGGCGGTGACTTCCGGTCGAACCGTATCTATGAATGGCTTTCCGGAGGCAGCTATCAGATTCTGCAGGGACTTTATGCGATTGGATCCGGTGGATTTCTCGGAAAAGGACTTGGCAACAGTACGCAGAAGATTACAACAATTCCGGAAGCACAGAACGATATGATCTTCTCGATCATCTGCGAGGAGCTTGGAATATTTGGCGCGCTTCTTGTATTGCTGCTGTTTGGCTACTTGCTGTACCGTCTGTTTGTGGTTGCACAGAATGCGCCGGACGCGTATGGAATGCTGATGGTGAGCGGCGTTTTTGCACATATTTCCATTCAGGTTATTCTGAACCTGTGTGTCGTTCTGAAACTGATGCCGGCAACGGGAATTACCCTTCCATTTATCAGTTACGGAGGAACATCGGTGCTCTTTATCCTGACGGAAATCGGCATTGCCCTGTGCGTCTCCCGCTTTATTGTGTTCCAGGATGGAAAGAGCGGAGAAGGAGAGGCACAGGCGGAAGAACAGTAAAAGTAGAAAAATCTATTGACAAATGCCGGAATAACAGATACACTTTTTTCGAAAGAAATACTGGCTGCCGGGTAGAGGCAGGAAGGAGCAGAACAATGTTAGAAAAGATAAAAGAAATTTTAGTAGAACAGCTCAACTGTGATGCAGACAGCATCAACGAAGATACCTCTTTTAAAGATGACCTGGGTGCAGATTCCCTGGATCTCTACGAGATGGTTATGGCATTAGAAGACGAGTACGGAATTGAAATCGACACCGACGAACTGACAGACCTTTCTACCGTCGGCGACTTTATGGAATATTTGAAACAGCACGGCGTAGAGGTCTGAAAAAGAGCATTGCCGCTGGCAAAAGTGGAAGGATGGTGCAGCTCGGAAGAAACGCCGGGCTGTTTTCCATTCTAAATAAATGGTGGAAGGGAACAGACAAAAGGATTGTTCCAGAAAAACCAGAAATCAGGAGAAAAGAAAAATGAGCAATGTAAAAACAAGATTTGCACCGAGCCCGACAGGCCGGATGCATGTAGGAAACCTGCGTACTGCCCTGTATGCGTATCTGATCGCAAAACACGATGACGGAACTTTTATGCTCCGTATCGAGGATACCGACCAGGAGCGTTTCCAGGAAGGCGCACTTGATATCATCTACCGTACCTTAAAAGAGACCGGCCTGGTACACGACGAGGGACCGGACAAAGACGGCGGCTGCGGCCCGTACGTACAGAGCGAGCGTAATGCAGCAGGTCTGTACCTGAAATACGCAAAACAGCTGGTAGAGCAGGGTGACGCTTATTACTGCTTCTGTGACGCAGAGCGCCTGAGCCAGTGCAAGCGTAATGTAGGCGGAAAAGAAATCTCAATCTACGACAAACACTGCCTTGGTCTTTCCAAAGAGGAAGTAGAGGCCAATCTGGCAGCCGGCAAACCGTACGTCATCCGTTTTAACATGCCGACCGAAGGAACCACAACCTTCCACGATGAGATCTACGGAGACATCACCGTAAACAACGAGGAGCTGGAAGACCTGATCCTGATCAAATCCGACGGATATCCGACCTACAACTTCGCAAACGTCATCGACGACCATCTGATGGGTGTAACCCACGTTGTCCGCGGTAATGAGTATCTGTCCTCATCCCCGAAATACAACCGTATTTACGAGGCATTCGGCTGGGAAGTTCCGGTTTACGTACACTGTCCGCTGATCACCAACGAGGAGCATCAGAAGCTGTCCAAACGCTGCGGCCATTCTTCTTATGAAGACCTGATCGATCAGGGCTTCTTAAAAGATGCCATTGTCAACTTCGTAGCCCTTCTTGGATGGAGCCCGGAAGGAAACCGCGAGATCTATTCTCTCGAGGAGCTGGTAAAAATCTTCGATTACCACCACATCAGCAAATCTCCGGCCGTTTTCGATATGACAAAACTCCGCTGGATGAACGGCGAGTACATGAAGGCAATGGACGACGAGAAGTTCTATGAGATGGCGCTTCCGTATATCCAGAAGACAGTCCACCGTCCGCTCGATTTTAAGAAAATTGCAGCCATGGTAAAAACAAGAATCGAAGTATTCCCGGATATTGCAGACCTCATCGACTTCTTCGAGGAAGTTCCGGAGTACGACGCTTCGATGTACACTCACAAAAAGATGAAGACAAACGAGGAGACCTCCCTTGCACTTCTTCAGGAAGTAAAACCGCTGCTGGCAGCGCAGGAAGATTTCAGCAATGATGCTCTCTTTGAGATGCTCAGCGCATTCGGAAAAGAAAAAGGATACAAGACCGGTTATATTATGTGGCCAATCCGTACCGCTCTTTCCGGAAAACAGATGACACCGGCCGGCGCAACGGAAATCCTTGAGGTTCTGGGAAAAGAGGAGTCTCTTGCCCGCATCGACAAAGCGATTGAGAAATTATCCAAATGATATATAATAATTCACAGAAAAAAGCGGTGATGCATACCACCGGCCCCATGATGGTCCTTGCCGGACCGGGGTCGGGGAAAACCGCAGTGATTACGGGGCGGACCTGCCAGCTTGTAACGAGCGGCATTTCCGCCTCTCGTATTCTTGTCGTAACATTTACGCGTGCGGCGGCAAAAGAGATGAAGGAGCGGTATTTGAAGGCGATGGGAAAGACGAGTACCCAGGTCACCTTTGGAACGTTCCACGGGGTATTCTACGCGATTCTGCGCCATACGTACCGCATGTCCGGCAACAATATTTTAAGCGAGGAAGAGAAAAAGCGGCTGATGCGCGAGCTGGTCAACCACTATGCCAGAGACCTGGAGGAAGAGGATCTCGAGGAAAATCTGGCGCGCGAAATCAGCACTGTGAAGAACAATCAGATCCCGCTGGAACATTACTATTCCGCCTGTATGCCGCAGGAAAAGTTCCGCGAAATCTATGAGGCGTATGAGAAATGGCGGAAGGAGAACAAAAAACTCGATTTCGACGATCTGATGGTGCAGTGCAAACGTCTCTTTCTGGAGCGGCCGGAGGTCCTCCGCGCCTGGCAGCAGAAATTTCAGTATATCCTGATTGACGAGTTTCAGGACATCAGCCCCGTGCAGTATGAGATTGTGCGGATGCTGGCGCTGCCGGGAAATAACCTCTTTATTGTCGGGGATGACGATCAGTCGATTTATCAGTTCCGCGGGGCCAAGCCGGAGATCATGCTGAATTTTCCGAAAGATTACCCGGGCGCGGCGCAGGTAGTGCTCGATAAAAATTACCGTAGTACGGAATTTATCGTGAAGCGGTCCCAATGCCTGATCCACCACAACAAAAAGCGGTATGAAAAGGCGATTTCCACCAACAACGAGAAAGGCGCTCCGGTTGCAATCCGGGGATATAAGAACCCGCGCGAGGAGATGCGTGCCGTTGCCGAGGAGCTGCGGGAGGCGGAGAAAAACGGCTGTCCGTATGAAGAGATGGCGCTTTTGTTCCGCACGAATCTTGGCTGCCGGACAGCAGTAGAGGAACTGATGGAAGCACAGATCCCGTTCCAGATGCGGGATGCCCTGCCGGATCTCTATGACCACTGGATTGCGAAAGATCTGCTGACGTATCTGAATCTTGCGATGGGAAGCCGGAAGCGCGGCGAGTTTTTAAAGATTGCCAACCGCCCGAACCGTTATCTGTCGCGGGATGCCTTTGAGGAGGCGACTGTTTCGTTCGATGCACTTCTGGAATATTACGAAGAAAAAGACTGGATGTGCCAGCGGATCCGCAAACTGGAGCAGGATATCACGACACTGACGCATTTATCGCCGTTCGGCGCGGTCAATTACATCCGCTATGCGATCGGCTATGAACAGTATGTGAAGGAATATGCTGCATACCGCCATCTGAAAGAGGATGATCTGATTTCCGTTTTGGACGAGCTGCAGGAGGCGGCAAAGAGCCAGAAAAGCATCGAGGGCTGGTTTGCACATATTGAGGAATACCAGCAGAAGATGAAGGAAAAACAGAAGCAGCGCGCAGAGAGTGCGGAAGGAGTTATGGTTTCCACCCTGCACAGCGTCAAGGGACTCGAGTACGACAAGGTCTATCTTCTTGACGTCAACGAGGGCGTAATGCCGTATCAGAAAGCAGTCCTTGCGGAGGCGATCGAGGAGGAGCGGCGGATGTTCTACGTCGGAATGACGCGCGCCCGGAAAGAGCTGACGCTCTGTTATGTGGAGGAACGGTTTGAAAAGAAAGTCGAGCCGTCCCGGTTCCTGGACGAGGTGATCCAGTAAATTTGTACTGTTGTGAAAGATGTTGAAAATAAATTTACTAATTGATAAAATTTTAACAAATAATACATTGACAAAGTTTTAACAATGAAGTATAGTAATACCTGTAAGCGGGAACAATAAGATGACCGCAAAGCGAGGAGGAAAAACATTATGAAAATTTTATTTTACGATACCCAGAGCTACGACAGAGAATCTTTCGACCGAACCAAAGAGCAGTTTCCAGAAATTGAAGTGGAATATTTAAAAACCGGCCTTGCTGCAAGAACCGCTTCCCTGGCAAAGGGCTACGATGCCGTGTGCGCCTTCGTAAACTCCGATGTCGGAACAAAAACCGTAGAAGCACTGCATGAGGCAGGCGTCAAGCTGATCCTGATGCGCTGCGCAGGCTTCAACAACGTAGATTTAAAGACAGCTGCAAAATACGGCATTGATGTACGCCGTGTACCGGGTTACTCCCCGGAGGCTGTAGCTGAGCATGCGATGACACTGGCCATGACGGTAAACCGCCACATGCACAAAGCATATACGAAAGTAAGAGAAAACGACTTCAGCCTGGGCGGACTGATGGGATTTAACTTCTATCAGAAGACCGCCGGAATCGTCGGAACCGGAAAAATCGGTGCGGCTATGGCAAGAATCTGCCGCGGTTTCGGCATGAAAGTCATTGCTTACGATGTGTACCAGAATGAATCCTTAAAAGATTTTGTTACGTACGTAACTCTTGATGAACTGCTGGCACAGAGTGATCTGATCTCCCTGCACTGCCCGCTGATGGACAGCACATACCACATGATCAACCGCGAGAGCATCAAAAAGATGAAAGACGGCGTGATCCTGGTCAATACGTCCCGCGGAGGTCTGGTAAAGACAGACGACCTGATCGAGGGAATCCGTGCAAGAAAATTCTTCGGCGTCGGCCTTGACGTATACGAGGAGGAAACCCCGAACGTATTCGAGGACCGTTCCGATGAGATTCTGGAGCACTCCACCACAGCACGTCTCCTGTCCTTCCCGAACGTTATGATCACTTCACATCAGGGATTCTTCACCGAGGAAGCACTGCGTGCGATTGCAGAGACCACACTGCAGAATGCGCTGGATTTCGAGGCAGGAAAAGAGACCCCGAACATTGTCCGTGCATAATGGAAATCCACTAGAAAACAGTTATCTTATAAGAGAACAAGAGACAACCCATTTTCGGCGGGTTGTCTCTTTTAAATTATGAGAAAATAGTGTATGATGGTAGATAGCAGAAAAAACGGCCAGAGAAAAACACTGGCCGGATACAAAAGGAGAGCAGGATTTTATGGACTGTAAAGAAGCAGAAAAATTAATACAGCCATACGTGCAGGGAAATATGCCGGAGAAAGAGATGGAACCGTTTATTTCCCATATCCGGAAATGCCATACATGCCACGAGGAACTGGAGACATATTTTATTGTGAACCGTGCGATGGCATATTTTGAGGATGACGCGCCCGATTCCTACAATCTGACAGGACTTCTGGAACGCGATCTGGAGAAAAAAGAGGAAGAAGCGAGATACCGCCGGTACAAAGATACGTTTTTCCGGGTGCTGATGCTGATTCTCGTTCTGTTTCTGGTGCTCCTGGCTCTGCACTATTTTGAAGTGATAGAATTACCCTGGCTGAAAGGATTATTATGAGTGATAAAATCGTATTACTGGACGGACACAGTATTCTGAACCGGGCTTTTTACGGCGTACCGGATCTGTCCAATGCAGAAGGACTGCACACGAACGCCGTATATGGATTCCTGAATATTCTGTTTAAAATTCTCGATGAGGAGCAGCCGCAGTATCTTGCCGTGGCGTTTGACCTCCATGCACCGACATTCCGCCACAAAATGTATGATCAGTACAAGGGAACGAGAAAGCCGATGCCGCAGGAACTGCGCGAACAGGTCCCGGTGATCCAGGAAGTGCTCGCAGCAATGGACATTGAGATTGTCACAAAAGAGGGCTATGAGGCGGATGATATCTTAGGAACGCTCGGCCGCAAATGCGAGGCGGAAGGGATGGAAGTTACGATCGTATCCGGAGACCGCGACCTACTGCAGCTTGCAACGGACCACATTCTGATCCGGATTCCAAAGACCGTAAAGCGTGTGACGACGATTGAAAATTACCACACGGCAGAGGTGCTGGAAAAATACAGTCTTCTCCCGAAACAGATCATCGATCTGAAAGCGCTGATGGGCGATACCGCAGACAATATCCCGGGTCTGCCGGGTGTCGGCGAGAAAACCGCGACGAAAATCCTGCTGCAGTACGAGACACTGGAAAATGCGCATGCACATTTCGAGGAGATCAAACCGAACAAGGCAAAAGAGGCGATGCGTGATCATTATGATCTGGCGGAATTAAGCAAAAAACTTGCAACGATTGATACCGATGCGCCGGTGGAGCTCGACCGTGAAAAAGCGGCACTCTCGAATTTTTATACATCAAAAGCGTATGAGATGTTCAAACGTCTGGAGTTTAAAAACCTGCTGGGCCGCTTCGAGGAGACGAATGCAGAACCAGAGGATGCCGTCTTTCTGCGCACCGTAACGGATTTTTCCGAGGCGGAAGAACTCTTTGGAACCATCGCGAAGGAGGAGAAGGCAGGAGCCGCTCTTCTGACAGAAGAAACCCCGAAGGACGGACCGATGGCAGATCGGAGCCGTTCACTTGTCGGTATGGCAGTTGCGTATGGAAGCGGAGAGCCGGATGTTGTTTACTTCCCAGCAGAAGGTTTCCTGACCGGAGATTATTTAAAAGAAAAATTGACTGAGTTGCAGAAGCAGATTCCGGTTTTCTGCGTCATGGACGGAAAAGAATTTCTGAAGGATATGCCGGACGCCGATGAAGCCCATCTGTTTGATGCCGGAATTGCCGCGTATTTATTAAATCCATTGAAATCACAGTATTCGTACGATGATATCGTAAAAGAGTACGTACACCGCTATGTGCCGGCAGTGGAAGAGATCTTCGGCGGAAGCAAGATTCCGGCCGCAGGAAAGATGACGCCGGAACAGCAGGAGTCGTATGCAGGTCATCAGGCGTATGCTGTATTTGCCGCACAGGAAAACATGGAAAAGCTGCTGAAGGAGCAGGGCATGTGGGATCTGTACCGGAATGTGGAGATTCCGCTGGTGTTTACGCTCCGTCAGATGGAAGCGGATGGAATCGCCGCAGAAAAAGAAGCACTTTCCGTTTACGGAGCTGAGCTGGCGGAGCGGATCGGAGAGCTGGAGGCACAGATCTACGAGGAGGCCGGCGAGGAGTTCAACATCAATTCCCCGAAGCAGCTCGGCGTGATTCTGTTTGAAAAGCTGCAGCTTCCGGGCGGCAAAAAGACCAAGACGGGTTATTCCACCGCCGCCGATGTGCTCGAAAAGCTCGCACCGGATCACAAACTCGTTGCCGATATTCTGGAGTACCGCCAGCTTGCCAAACTGAAATCGACGTACGCCGACGGTCTGCAGGCCGTGATCGGGAAAGATGGAAGAATCCATTCGACATTTAACCAGACCATCACCGCGACCGGCCGCATCAGCAGTACCGATCCGAATCTGCAGAACATTCCAGTGCGGATGGAGCTTGGCCGTCTGATTCGGAAAGCCTTCGTGCCAAAGCCTGGCTGTGTCTTTCTGGATGCCGACTATTCCCAGATTGAGCTCCGCGTGCTGGCCCATATGTCGGGCGATGAAAACCTGATCGAGGCGTACCGCGAGGCGGAGGATATCCACCGCATGACGGCATCGAAAGTGTTCCATGTGCCGCTTGAAGAGGTAACACCGCTGCAGAGAAGAAATGCGAAGGCGGTCAACTTCGGTATCGTATACGGCATCAGTTCGTTCGGTCTGGGCCAGGATCTCGGCATCAGCCGGAAAGAGGCAGAGGCCTATATCCAGCAGTATTTCGAGACGTATCCGGGTATCCATGAGTTTTTGAACCGCTGCGTAGAGGATGCCAAAGAGAAAGGCTATTCCGTGACGATGTTCGGACGCAGACGGCCGATGCCGGAGCTGAAATCGAGCAACTTTATGCAGCGGTCATTCGGCGAGCGCGTTGCGATGAATGCGCCGATCCAGGGAACGGCGGCGGATATTATTAAAATAGCGATGATCCGCGTGGCGAAACGGCTGAAAGAGGAGCAGTTAAAGACCAGACTTCTTCTTCAGGTACACGATGAGCTGCTGCTGGAAGTGCCGGAAGACGAGCTCGAAAAGGCAGAACAGATCCTGGAAGAGGAGATGACCGGGGCAGCACATCTGGCTGTCAAACTCGAGATCGATATGCACACAGGAAACAACTGGTACGAGGCGAAATAGCGCACTCATACCAGGAGCGAAAGGATACAAAAGAATGAAAGTTTTTGGAATTACAGGCGGCGTGGGCGCCGGAAAAAGCGAAGTGCTCACGTACCTTGGACAGAATTATGATGCAACGGTGATCCAGGCGGACGAGGCAGGTTACCTTGTGATGCTGCCGGGCGGCGAATGCTATGGAGAGATTGTGAAGCTGTTCGGCAGACAGATCACCACAGAGACCGGCGAACTTGACCGGAAACGGATTGCTGAGATCGTTTTTCAGGACGAAGAAAAGTTAAAAGCCCTGAATGCGATCGTTCATCCGGCGGTAAAACGGTATATCAAAAAAGCCATTGCAGCCGCGGAAAAAGCAGGGACGGAATACGTCTTTGTGGAGGCCGCACTCTTAATTGAAGAAAAATATGATGAAATTTGTGATGAACTGTGGTATATTTATGCGGATGAAGAAGTCCGGAAGGAGCGATTGATCGAAGGACGCGGCTATTCCGAGAAGAAAGTACGCGAAATCATGGCAAATCAGCTTTCCGAGGATGAATTCAGCAGCCACTGCGATTTTGAAATCGACAACAGCGGCGATTTTGAGGAAACAAAAAAACAGTTAGACCATAGGATGAAAAAATATGAAACTTTGTAGTATTGCAAGTGGTTCGAGCGGAAACTGCATTTTCGCGGGAAGCGAGACCACAAGCCTTCTGATCGATGCGGGCATCAGCGGAAAGCGCGTGGAGGCGGGACTGGCTGTTCTCGACCGCAGCGCGAAGGAGCTGGACGGCATTCTCGTGACACATGAGCATTCCGATCATATCCAGGGCCTTGGCGTGCTGGCGCGCCGGTATGGTATTCCGATTTACGCAACGGATGGAACAATTCAGGCGATGCAGCAGACGAAGAGCCTTGGAAAGTTTCCGGAGGGGATTTTTCACACGATTCACGCGGATGACACGTTTACACTGGGAGACATCGCCGTACATCCGTTTACGATCTCCCACGATGCGGCAGAGCCGGTCGGCTACCGCATGGAATCCGGCGGGAAATCGATTGCGATTGCGACGGATCTTGGCGTTTACAGCGATTACACGGTTCAGAATCTGACCGGGCTGGATGCCGTTTTGTTAGAGGCAAATCACGACGAGAACATGCTTGCGGTCGGACCGTACCCGTATCCGTTAAAACAGCGGATCGCCGGGGCAAAAGGCCATTTATCGAACCTGGCGGCAGGCCATCTCCTCTGCGAGATTCTGCACGACAATCTGCAGGAAGTGCTGCTCGGCCATCTGAGCAAGGAAAATAATTATGAGGCACTGGCCTTTGAAACCGTGGCCTGCGAGGTCACAACGGGTGATAATCCGTATCACTCGGGTGATTTTCATCTCGCTGTCGCTAAAAGAAGCGAAGTATCACCGTTAATTGAGGTTTAAATATACATTTTTAGAGCTACATACCATGTTTTTCGCAAGGCCGCCATTACCGGTTTTTCCGGGGCTTTGACATAAAACCAGAAAAAGGAGAATGGAAACATGAAGAAGACAATTATCACTGTCGTAGGCAAGGACACCGTGGGCATTATCGCAAAGGTATGTAATTATCTGGCAGAGAACCAGGTAAACATCGAAGACATTTCTCAGACGATTGTGCAGGGATATTTCAACATGATGATGGTAACGGACGTCTCCAAGAGCGAGAAATCCAACGCAGAGCTTGCAAAAGATCTGGAGGAGCTTGGAAGTTCCATCGGCGTTGTCATCCGCTGCCAGCATGAAGATATTTTCAATATGATGCACCGTATCTAAAGCGAAGGAGAAAAACGACATGATAAATCTGTTTGAAGTAAAGGAAACGAACGAGATGATCGAAAAAGAGAATCTGGACGTTCGTACCATTACCCTTGGAATCAGTCTTATGGACTGTATCGACTCCAATCTTGACAAGCTGAACCGCAAAATCTACGACAAAATCACGACGACTGCCAGAAATCTGGTTTCCGTAGGTGAGGAGATCGAGGGCGAGTTCGGTATTCCGATTGTAAATAAGAGAATTTCCGTTACCCCGATTGCCTTAGTCGGCGCAGCAGCCTGCAGAACGCCGGAGGATTTCGTGACGATTGCACAGACTCTGGACCGTGCGGCAAAAGAAGTCGGCGTCAATTTCCTCGGCGGCTATTCCGCTCTGGTAAGCAAAGGTATGACGACAGCAGATGAGCTTCTGATCCGTTCTATCCCGCAGGCACTTGCTGTGACAGAGCGCGTGTGCAGTTCTGTAAATGTTGGTTCTACAAAGACCGGTATCGATATGGATGCTGTAAAACTGATCGGTGAAATGGTAAAAGAGACAGCAGAGCTTACAAAAGAGGAAGATTCCCTTGGATGCTGCAAGTTCGTAGTATTCTGTAATGCACCGGATGATAACCCGTTTATGGCTGGTGCATTCCACGGCGTTACTGAGGGCGATTGCGTTATCAATGTCGGCGTCAGCGGTCCCGGTGTTGTTAAGAGTGCATTGGAAGAAGTTCGTGGTGAGAACTTTGAGGTTCTTTGTGAAACGATCAAGAAGACAGCATTTAAAGTTACAAGAGTTGGACAGCTTGTTGCAAAGGAAGCATCCGAGCGTCTCGGTGTTCCGTTTGGTATCGTAGATCTGTCACTTGCACCTACACCTGCAATCGGAGACAGTGTCGGTGAGATCCTTGAGGAGATCGGTCTGGAATATGCCGGTGCTCCGGGAACTACAGCAGCACTTGCCTTATTAAATGATCAGGTAAAGAAGGGCGGCGTTATGGCTTCTTCTTATGTTGGTGGTTTAAGTGGTGCATTTATCCCTGTCAGTGAAGATCAGCGTATGATCGATGCTGTATCAGCAGGTGCACTTTCCCTTGAGAAATTAGAGGCAATGACCTGCGTATGTTCAGTTGGACTTGATATGATCGCAATCCCCGGTGATACATCAGCAGCTACCATTTCCGGTATTATAGCAGATGAGATGGCACTCGGTATGATCAACCAGAAGACAACGGCTGTACGTCTGATCCCTGTTATCGGCAAGGGCGTTGGCGATCAGGCTGAATTTGGCGGACTGCTTGGCTATGCGCCGATCATGCCTGTCAACCGGTTTTCATGTGAAAAATTTATTAACCGTGGAGGCAGAATCCCTGCACCTATCCACAGTTTCAAGAACTAATATATATAACGGAGAACAAAATGAGAAAGCTTGCATTATCAGATGAGATTTTAATGAGTATCGAAAAACCTGCCAGATATATCGGAGGGGAATATAACAGTGTCATGAAGGACAAGGAGCAGGTCGATGTCAGATTTTGCATGTGTTTCCCGGATGTGTATGAGATCGGAATGTCCCATCTCGGCATCCAGATTTTATATGACATGTTCAACCGGAGAGAAGATACCTGGTGTGAACGTGTCTATTCTCCGTGGCCGGATCTGCATAAAGTTATGAAAGAACAGCACATTCCGTTATTTGCACTGGAGTCTCAGGATCCTTTAAAAGAGTTTGATTTTCTTGGAATCACTCTTCAGTATGAGATGTGTTATACGAATATTTTACAGGTGCTTGATCTGGCTGAGATACCGATCTGGTCGAAGGACCGGAAAAAAGGGGATCCGATCGTGATCGGAGGAGGCCCCTGTTCTTACAATCCGGAACCGATCGCTGATTTCTTTGATATTTTCTATATCGGAGAGGGCGAGACGGTATACGGAGATCTGATCGAATTATATAAGATCTATAAACATTCCGATATGACAAGAGAAGAATTCCTGATCAAGGTGTCACAGATTCCGGGGCTTTATGTGCCGGCTCTTTATGATGTCACTTATCATGAGGATGGAACGATCGCATCATTTGGACCAAAATACGAAGAGGTTCCAAAGACGATCCTTAAGCAGGTAGTTACGGATATGTCATCTGCTGTCTATCCGGAGAAGCCGGTTGTTTCTTATATGAAGGTTACACAGGACCGTGTTGTATTAGAGATCATGCGTGGCTGTATTCGTGGATGTCGGTTCTGTCAGGCGGGTATGATCTATCGTCCGACCAGACCGAAGGATGTAAACGTACTGAAGCATTATGCAGAGGCTATGTTAGACAATACCGGTCAGGAGGAGATTACCTTCAGTTCGCTTAGTTCCAGTGATTATCAGTCACTTCCTGAGCTTACGGACTGTCTGATCGAGAAGATGGATAACAATCATGTCAATATCTCCCTGCCATCTCTCAGAATCGATGCATTTTCCCTTGATGTTATGCAGAAGATTCAGGATATCAAGAAGAATTCCCTGACATTTGCACCGGAAGCCGGAACACAGCGATTAAGAGATGTTATAAATAAAGGTCTGACGAAAGAGAATATATTAAATGGTTCGTTACAGGCGTTCCTTGGTGGCTGGAA
>ERZ779874.1753-NODE-1753-length-19886-cov-7.739600_pt1 | contig 19886 bp, 27 predicted proteins | sample MGYA00511031_ERZ779874 | MGnify/ENA primary metagenome ERZ779874 (study PRJEB29588, sample SAMEA2156850) | human gut metagenome | biome: human gut; feature: human-associated habitat; material: faeces | place: Denmark | collected 2008/2010 ...
GGCCGCGCAGAAGGCTGCCGCCGAGAAGAAGGCCGCCGCTGCCAAGGCTGCTGCCGAGGCCGCTGAGGCTCCCAAGGCGGAGTAACTCCCTGCAATACGCATCCCCCCGGCGTCAGCCGGGGGGATATTTCTTGCAAAAAAGCAGGCACACTATGTGTGCCTGCTTTTTTTGCGTCTGAGCATTATCCCGCCATAATCTCAAATTTGAGCACGCCCTCCGCCGCGGCGGCACGGGTCATCAGATCATCCAGCTCCTCGGACATATCGCCCGTCTCCGCGGAGATGGTCACGCCGGCGCAGCCGTTGGTGGGGATGGTCTGGTTGATGGTCAGGATGTTGGCGCCGGAATTGGCGAAGATGGACAGGTAGTTGGACAGCACGCCGGGGTTGTCCTTCAGCAGGGCATAAAAGGTGATGATATGCCCCGCGTGCATATTCTGGAAGGGCTGTACGGCATCCTTGTATTTATAGAAGGCGCTGCGGCTGATGCCCACCTGGCGGGCAGCGTCGCCCACGGTGGCGGCCTCGCCTACCTGCAGCATCCGTTTGGCCTCTGCTACCCGGAGAAAGACCTCCGGCAGAGCGTCGGCGGCGACTAAGTAAAATTTCTGTTTCTCCATATTGCTCCTCCTCATGTCCGCCGCTTGCGAACAACTGTATTCATATCATAGCACACCTGCCGGCAGAGCGCAAGAGTCTTTTTGCGCCGTGACGGAAAAGTTGCGCCGCGCCGCCGTTGTCCCGTTGTGCAGTTTGTCGGGGGCGTGGGCGAAAAGCCCTGGGGGACAGGTGGTTTCACGGTTATTCAACAGCGTGTCGCCCGATAAGCGTGTGCAGCAAATGAATATGCACGCAAGTATACACGCATAAGAGTAAAAGCCGCCCGATTATGTCTATTAACTGTGTTTTTGCAACTTTTTACGAGAATTATCAGGTAACATAACGCTGGTGGAAAAAGGTGTGGAAACTGTGCAAAACCCTATACACAAAGGGCTGCGCCCGGTTGCGGCCGGGTTATTTTTTGTGTAAACCAGTCAATATTTCAGGGGACCTAACATTTCTTGCGGAAGCAGCGGGGAATGGGGTGTGTGAGCGCTTGCAAAACGCCTGCCGATACTATATAATGTATAATGAATTGTGATCGGTATACACCGGAGGATAGATATGGCAAAGAAAGCGACTTATGATAATGAAAGTATCTCCAGTCTGAAAGGGGCGGACCGGGTACGGAAGCGGCCCGGCGTCATTTTTGGCTCCGATGGGTTGGAGGGCTGCGAGCACGCGGTATTCGAGATACTGTCCAACGCCATCGACGAGGCCCGGGGCGGCCACGGCAAGCTCATCACCGTGACCCGGTTCGCCGACCGGTCCATCCAGGTGGAGGACCAGGGTCGGGGCTGCCCGGTGGACTGGAACGAAAAAGAGGGACGCTACAACTGGGAGCTGGTGTTCTGCGAGCTGTACGCCGGCGGCAAGTACGACAACGAGAACAGCGAGAACTACGAGTTCTCCCTGGGCCTGAATGGCCTGGGCTCCTGCGCCACTCAGTACGCCTCCCGCTATATGGACGTGACCGTCTGGCGCGACGGAAAGGAGTACCGGCTGCACTTTGAGCGCGGCGAGATCGCGGGCAAGCTGGAGGTCAGCGAACAGACCGGCAATAAAAAGCGTACAGGCACCACCATCCGCTGGCTGCCGGACCTGGACGTGTTTACCGACATCGATATCCCCGTGGACTACTACCGGGACGTGATGCGGCGGCAGGCGGTGGTCAACGCCGGCGTGACCTTCCGGCTGAAAAACGAGACAGCCGCCGGAAAGTTCGAGACGGAGGAGTTCGTCTACGAGCACGGTATCGAGGATTACATCCGGGAGCTGGCGGGTCTGGATGCCCTGACGGAGCCGGTGTACTGGGAGGCGGAGCGCAAGGGCCGGGATCGGCCGGACAAGCCGGAGTACAAGGTGAAGCTCAGTGTGGCGCTGTGCTTCTCCAACAAGACCGCCCTGTGCGAATACTACCACAACTCCAGCTTCCTGGAACACGGCGGCAGCCCGGAGAAGGCCACCCGCTCGGCCATGGTGTCGGCCATCGACAAATACCTGCGGGACAACAACAAGTACGTCAAGGGCGAGGCCAAGATCACCTTCCCGGACGTGCAGGACTGCCTGATCCTGGTCAGCAGCAGCTTTTCCACCCAGACCAGCTACGAAAACCAGACCAAGAAGGCCATCACCAACAAGTTCATCCAGGAGGCCATGACGGAGTTCCTCCGCAGTCGGCTGGAGATATACTTCATCGAGAACCGTGACGCGGCGGAGAAGATCGCCGCTCAGGTGCTCATCAACAAGCGCAGCCGCGAGACGGCGGAGCGCACCCGCATCAACCAGAAGAAAAAGCTTACCGAGAAGATCGACATTGCCAACCGGGTGCAGAAGTTCGTGGACTGCCGCACCAAGGACGTGGAGCGCCGCGAGATCTACATCGTGGAGGGCGACTCCGCCCTGGGCGCCTGCAAGCAGTCCCGCGACGCGGAATTTCAGGGCCTCATGCCCGTCCGCGGCAAGATCCTCAACTGCCTGAAGGCGGACTATCCCCGCATCTTCAAAAGCGACGTCATCACCGACCTGATGAAGGTGCTGGGCTGCGGCGTGGAGGTCAGCGGCAAGGCCGTCAAGGACCTGAACCAGTTTGACCTGAGCAACCTCCGCTGGAGCAAGGTGGTCATCTGCACCGATGGCGACGTGGACGGCTTCCAGATCCGCACGCTGATCCTGACCATGCTCTACCGCCTGTGCCCCACCCTGATCCGGGAGGGCTACGTCTATATCGCCGAGACGCCCCTGTTCGAGATCACCTGCAAAGAGAAGTCCGGCGAGAAGACCTGGTTCGCCTACTCTGAGAAGGAGAAGGCGGATATCCTGAAAAAGCTGGAGGGCAAGAAGGTCAATGTCCAGCGCTCCAAAGGACTGGGCGAGAACGACCCGGAGATGATGTGGATGACCACCATGTCGCCGAAGACGCGGCGGCTCATCCGGGTGCTGCCGGAGGACGCCGAGGAGACGGCCCGGGTATTTGACCTGCTGCTGGGCGATAACCTGTCCGGCAGAAAGGACTATATCGCTGAAAATGGCTATAAGTACCTTGATATGATCGATGTAAGCTGACAAAGGCATATCTCTTGCGCCAATACTTTGTTGCAGCGGCTTGCCATACACAAAGTATGGCTGCGCCCCTGCGCCTTGTCTTGGCGGAAGATCTGACGCCTTTGCCGGTGCTCCGGACATCTGCTCCGTGCAAAGCTATAAAGAAAAGGCCTGCGGCAGCAGGCTTTAGACAGTGAAAGGACACCGTTCCTATGGCAAAAAAGAAAACCGAGGAAAAAGAAATACGGCACGCGGGCGATCCCAACGTGATGGGCCTGCGGGGCGCTGTGGTGGAACAGCCCATCACCGCCACGCTGGACGAGAACTATATGCCCTACGCCATGTCGGTCATCGTCAGCCGCGCCATCCCGGAGATCGACGGCTTCAAGCCCTCCCACCGAAAGCTGCTGTACACCATGTACAAAATGGGCCTGCTGACCGGCAGCCGCACCAAGAGCGCCAATATCGTGGGCCAGACCATGCGCCTGAACCCCCACGGCGACCAGGCCATCTACGAGACCATGGTCCGCCTGGCCAAGGGCAACGAGTCCCTGCTGCATCCCTTTGTGGACAGCAAGGGCAACTTCGGCAAGGTGTACTCCCGGGACATGGCCTATGCCGCCAGCCGGTACACCGAGGCCAAGCTGGCCCCCATCTGCGCCGAGCTGTTCCGCGATCTGGACAGCGACGCCGTGGACTTTGTGGACAACTACGACAACACCACCAAGGAGCCCGCCCTGCTGCCCACCACCTATCCCAATGTGCTGGTGTCCGCCAACCAGGGCATCGCCGTGGGCATGGCCAGCCAGATCTGCGGCTTTAATCTGGGTGAGGTGTGCGATACCACCATCGCCTATCTGAAAAACCCCGCCCACGATATCGCCTCCACGCTGCTGGCACCGGATTTTCCCACCGGCGGCCAGATCATCTGTGACGGCGACGATCTGCGGGCCATTTACAGCACCGGCCGCGGCGGCCTGAAGGTCCGCGCCCGCTGGCGGTACGATAAGAAGGAAAACGTCGTCGAGGTGTACGAGATCCCCTACTCCACCACCATCGAGGCCATTCTGGACAAGGTGGCGGAGCTGGTGAAGGCCGGCAAGGTCAAGGAGATCGCCGATATGCGCGACGAGACGGACCTCAGCGGCCTGAAGCTGGCCATCGACCTGAAGCGTGGCGTGGACCCGGACAAGCTTATGGCCAAGCTGTACCGGCTGACGCCTCTGCAGGATACCGTCAGCTGCAACTTCAACATCCTCATCGCCGGTATGCCCCGCGTGCTGGGCGTGGGCGGAATCCTGGAGGAGTGGACCGCCTGGCGCACCGACTGCGTCAAGCGGCGGGTGTACTTCATCCTGAATAAGAAAAAGGAAAAGCTTCACCTTTTGCAGGGCCTGAAGCGCATCCTGCTGGATATCGACCGGGCCATCCGGATCATCCGTGAGACGGAGGAGGAAGCCGAGGTCATCCCCAACCTGATGATCGGCTTCGGCATCGATCAGGTGCAGGCGGAGTACGTGGCGGAGATCAAGCTGCGGAACATCAACAAGGAGTACATCCTCAAGCGGGTGGCGGAGACCAGCGCCCTGCAGGACGAGATCGAGGACCTGGAGGATACTCTGGCCAAGCCGGGCCGCATCCGCAAGATCATCATCAACGAGCTGGAGGACGTGAAGAAGAAGTACGCCGTGCCCCGGCGGACGGAGATCGTATACAGTCACGAGATGCCGGAGGAGCCGGACGAGGAGCCGGTAGAGGACTACCCCGTCCACCTGTTCCTGAGCCGGGAGGGGTACTTCAAGAAGATCACGCCCCAGTCCCTGCGGATGTCCGGCGAGCAGAAGTTCAAGGAGGGCGACAGCCTGCGGCAGTACTTCGAGGCTGCCAATAGCACGGAGCTGCTGCTGTTCACGGATAAGTGCCAGGTGTACAAGAGCCGTGCCAGTGAGTTCGGCGAGACAAAGGCCTCCGCCCTGGGCGACTACCTGCCCGCCAAGCTGGGCATGGACGCCGGCGAGAATGTGATCTGGCTGTGCCTGCCGGGCGATTACAGCGGCAGCGTGGTGTTTTTCTTTGAGAACGGCCGTGCCGCCCGTGTGGCGCTGAGCGCCTACGCCACGGTGTCCAATCGGCGGAAGCTCACCGGCGCCTACTGCGACAAGTTCCCGTTGGTGTGCGCCGTACACCTGACGGAGGATACGGAGCTGGCGCTGGAGACCAACGAGCCCCGGGCTCTGCTGGTGCACACGGCGCTGCTCTCGCCCAAGACCACCCGTTCTACCCAGGGCGTGCAGGTGATGAACATCAAGCCCAAGTACCGGCTGGAAAAGGTGCTTCCCGCGGCGGAATGCGGCATCGTCAACGGTGCCCGTTACCGGACGCGGACCATCCCCGCGGCGGGTGCGCTCCTGAAGCCGGAGGACAGCGAGGAGAAGCAGCTGGAGCTGCTGTAACGAGACGGAAAGGAGGGCACGGACATGGTAAAGAGATGGTGCGCGGCGCTGCTGTGCGCGCTGCTGGCGGCGTCGCTGACCGGCTGCGGCAGCCTGCTGAATCGGGAGTGGTACGAGGTCAAGGACCACAGCCCTACCTATTACGAGGGCGAGGGCCGGGACGTGCTGCGGGCAGATACCTATCAGGATCTGGTGAACAATATCCTCATCTTCGTGGGCAACCACGCGGAGGAGGGGACCATCTGGCTCTATTACGCCCAGGAGGGCCTGGATGCCGGCGACGCGGCGGAAAAGGCCTGCCGCGAGGTGGAGAAGGACACGCCCATGGGCTCCTATGCGGTGTCCTATATCCAGTACACCGTGGACGATTCCGCCCGGAATTACAGCGAGATCACCGTGACCATCGGCTATAAGAAGACCGAGCAGCAGCTCATCGACATCGTCCATGCCACCAATGTCTCTGCTCTGCACGATCTGCTGACCGAGGCGGCCCAGGCGGGCAAAACGGAGCTGGTGGTGCAGCTGAGCGCCTTTGAAGGACAGTCCTATCAGGTGCAGCAGACGGTGTACCAGGTGCAGAGCGCCATGGGCGGCAGCGGCTGGGTGACGAATTTCTATCCCAACGCCGCCAACGCCGGCGTGGTGGAGATCCTCATGCGGTAGCCCGTGCCGCGACGGCAGCGTTTTTACAAAAAATATGCGAATGTCAAGTATTTTGTGCGAAAAAGATAGAATAAATTTTTAAGAGCTATGCGGCACGGTCGAAAGCGAGCTCGAACGCTTGCGCCGATGACATAAAACCGAGGATTTCCCGAGGGTAGTTGTTGAGCCACGTCTCGACTCGCTTCACCTCTGCCGTCGTTACCTTGTCGAAGTCCGTACCTTTCGGGAACTGCCGCCGTATCATGCGGTTAATGTTCTCGTTTGTGCCACGCTCACAAGAACTGTACGCATGGCAATAATATACCGTCGTCCGCTTTGCATCCTTGCGCCGAGCGCTCCGCTCGATGCCGTCAGCGTCCGCGAACTCGGAGCCATTGTCTACGGTTATTGTCTTGAAAATCTCATAGAACGCCGCGCCATAAATGCGCTCGAGGCGGTCTAATGCCGCGACGACTGTCTCGGCGCGACCGTCCTTTATGCGGATGATGATTTCCCGCCGGGTGACGCGCTCGGAGAGGACAAGCAAACGCGCTTTCGTGCGCTTCTTTCCGACGACGGTATCCATTTCCCAATGTCCCGGCTCCTGCCGCTCGTTAATATATTCCGGCCTCTGCTCTATGCTCGTGCCACTGGATGCCCGAGACTGCTTTTTTCTGATTTTCCGATGCTTCTTTTTCCGGTCGCCCTTTACGGGGAGGTCTTGATTTGTGAGCGTCAGAAAGACACCCTCCTCGACGTACTTGTAGAGCGTTGCACGACAAAAGGTGATACCGAGATATTCGTATTCCTCCCGCTTGAGGAGGGCGCACACAGCCGCCGGAGAATAATTGTCATTTCCGATTTTGTCCTCGATAAACTGCGCGGCGGCGTGATTCTTCCCAATTTTGAGGGGAGCGCCTTTCGCGGCGAGTCCCTCTTGATAGCGAGCCTCGGCCTTTTCCGGACTATATCTTTCCTCAGTCGTATAATCGGAATTGAGGTGCTCATACGTTCCGCGCTTGAGTTCGCGGTAAATGGTGCTGATATGTACGCCCAGCTCCTCGGCGATTTCTTTTTTTGAGTGTCCATGCTTGAGCATGGTTTCGAGCTTAATGCGGCTCGTCCAATTAAGCTGTTTATACGTCCGCTTTCCCATAAAGCCCCCTCCTCAAGATGTAGAAAAGGGCGGGAAAGCCCCGCCCTTTCGTTACTGCGACAAGAAATCCTCTATCGCCTTTTTGATAATCTGCGCTTGCGGAATACCCTCGGCGGCGCACTTTTCACGGAAATCCGCCGCAAGGTCTTTCGGAACTCGAGCCGATATAATGTCATAAACCTTTTCATTATACCGAGTCTTTACCGCTGTCGAGGTCTTAGTTTTTCTTTTTGTCTCTGCCATTTCGCCGCCTCCTTTTGGCATTGATATAAATTGAAATCACAGACAGAGTAATACTTACTCCGCATAAGATGTAGATGATTGTCGTCATGTTCATTTGACATTGAGCGCTTTTCGTGTTATTCTTTGAAAGACGGGGGGAGGATTTCTCCCCCCTGTCCCTCACTCGGTTAGCTTATCTATCAGCAGTAGAATAGCAATCACGAGATTGAGGATTGCGGTAACAAGGTTTAAGTAGCTGTCCGGCTCGGCCTTGTTGCCGCGCTTCTTTTTGTGCTTGCCCAATGCGTTTACCTCCTTTCTGTCTATTATATTATCATACTGCTTGCAGTATGTCAAGCGTTAATTTCAAAAAATGCAAAAATAATCCCCGGCGTGTATGCCGGGGATTTACTCTATTCCGAGGAGCCACAAGGCGGATACGCCGAGAACGCGGGCAAAGACAGGTATCTCATAATCGGGAACAAATCGCGTCCCGATTTCAACGCGACTTATTGAGTCCCGTTCCATCGTTACGCCCTCGACTTGCATTCTCGCGGCGAGTTCGCTTTGTGAGAGCCGGAGCTTGAGCCGCGCCTCACGGATTCGCTCGCCGCTTATATTCTTCTTTCCCTCAAAATCGTATATACGCAAGTTATCGCCTCCGTTGTGTAAATGGTCTGCATTTTTCTTGACTTTAGCACATGCTCGGCGCATAATCGTGTTAAAGGTCAGCACGACCGAAATAATAGGAGGGAGTTACTCATACCATGAAAAAGCATATTGTCCATTGCTTACACTGTGGTCGGCAGTTTGACGCAAACGAGGGAGGCTATTATATTCCGGAATCTCGCCGCTATGTTTGCAAGCATTGTTCCGATAGTCGAAAAAAGGAGCAATCAGAACTCGAAAAGGCTCGTAAAGCCGACGAGCGCAAGGCAGAGGCCGACGAGCGCGAGCGCACTACCGGTATGCGCCAAACAAAAGCCGCTATGCTTGCAAAAATTATTGTCGGCGCTCTGTTCCTCGTCTGCTCTGTCCCCTTTGTTACACAAGGGAACATTTCCTCTTTTGTCTGTGGGCTTGTTGTCGGCGGCGCTCTAATTGCGTGGGGACTTGTTCCGTATCTGAAAGCGAGAAACGGGAGGCGTTGAGTAATGTTTGTCGGCCTCTCGAAGCGCTTAAAGTCTATGGGCGGTTTTCGGCTCGGAGTTGGGCTCCGCCTAACAAAAAGTAATTGTTGGTATTTCCTTTTTGTATTATCACTTGTTGGGTGCTTTTACCTTTGTTGGTATTCTGTGTTGGCTTGTGGGTGGATTCTTTACTTTTTGCTCTACGGTCTTTACAAAATTTATTATCTTATGTTCAAATACGGAGCTATCGGTGCAAAAAGGCTATACGCACTCATAAAGAATGCAACGGCTTACAAAAACCATTAAATCACACTTTCAAACGACAAAAAACGGGCGAGGCATTAAGCCCCGCCCGTTTTTTATGCGTTTTACACTTTTACCTCTGTGATAAAAGCGTTTGAGAGTCCCAGCGCCTTAACTTCCTGCAAAAAGCTCTCCGCGTTTTCTTTTACCGAAAACGCGCCGACTTGCACTCTATACAGGGTTTTTCCGGTCGTCTCCGTTCCGGTATCTTCATCCGCCGGAATGTCTGCCGAGTTTGTGTCCGGCTCTTTATAGGCAACATCGAGCGCGTCACATAAGCCCTCGGCGATTTTCTCGCCGATGCCCTCCGCATTCTCAATAATCCACTTTGCAACCGCCGGAACATCGTGGAAATCGACCTCGATATAGACCGTCGGCGCTTTCGGAGTCCTTACCTCGAAAAGCCCCGGATATTCCTTGATATTTTCGCTCTCGCCCGGAGTAAAAGGAGCCAGCACGTCAAAGACAGCTTTCGCGGCCTTATATCCTGCCGAGTCCTTATCGGAGCTAAAGCAAAAAATCCTCGTTCCGGATGCAACGCCGTTACAACCGTTCGTATGAATGGGGACGTGCAAATTTGCGTTGAATTTGTCAGAGGCGGCGCACCGATTAGCCATTGTGTCATACTGGCCGACCATAACCTCAACGCCCGATCGGAGCAAGGCTTTTCGGCAATACTCCGCAATCCGTCCGCATTGGACGGCCTCGGTAGTGTTGCCGTATGAGTATGTATTCGCCGTTTGATTTGACGGGGACAAATATACCCGCTTAACCATTTTCGGCCTCCTGTTCTTCCTGCTCCTCCGGGATACCCGCCAGAGAAGTCAACAGAGAGAGGATACCAGCCAGCAACGAGGCGCTCGCCACCGTCACCCAATCCACCTCACTAATTACGGCAGTCGTGCCGATAGTTGCAACGGCAGTTTGTGCAACGGTCTTGATGGCTCGCATACCAGCCGCCTTAATCCACTGTTTCCAATTTCTTTTCATTGCGTTTTTCCTTTCCGGGCTTTTGCCCTGTCCATGTGTTTTTCTACGTTCTATTTGATGCCCGTCCGGCTATGTAGCCGGGCGAGAGTCAACAAGTTTTCGGGCGCTTATGGCCTACCGTGCGCCGTATCTTCATCCGGTTTGCCGCCCTCGAGCCGGTCGAGGCGCTTATGTGCGCTTTTGGTCGAGCTTTCGACGGCGGCGAGGCGAGAAACAAGCTCAACATTCGTCCGGCGCTGTTCTTTTTGCTCGGTCTTGATTTCTTCCGTATTGGCTTTTATATAGCCGATTTCCGTTAAAATCGTCCCGGCTTCTTTACCCTCGTTTTTGTTATCCTTTTTCGAGCTACTATGAAATGCGGCATAGCTCAAAATCCCGCCGAGGATAGTCCCGATTATTCCGATAATCGCATTAAAAACGTCCATTCTGTACCTCCGTTATAATTCGATGTAGTCGAGTTTTACGGTCTGCTTACCCGGTAAAACCGGACACCCTCGGACGTGGTAAATCTCCCCGCCGACGACAACGCCCTCGCCCTCGGCCTCTGTGCATACGCTATACAGGCCGGAGGAGGCGAGTTTTACCCATAGGATAGACTTCCGCCGCGCTATAATTTTGCTTTCAAGCTCGACCGTGTAGACCGCCCCGCTCATTTAATAAGTTTCCACCCCGCCGGATACGTCGTCGGGGAGTACGCGTTTCCGTCGATAATGCTCTCATACACGGAGCCATTAAAGAGAACGCGGTCGCCCTTTTTGTATGCGTCGTGAGCGCCGGTCGGCTGTTTCCATTCGTCGCAGCCGGTTGTCGGGTCTACCGTTACGCCGCTCCAAAGGGAGGCGGCGATTGGCGGAGTCCAGTCTCTTTGCGACGTGTGCGCTTGCACACAACGATAGAGCTTTCCGCTATACTGTACTCTCGTCTCGACGGTATTCTGTGCTCTGGCGTATCTTCTGCGAGTACGATACACTCGCACTCCCGAGCGATTTCCGTCCACCGAGCACCCCACTTTCTGGCGGCGGCGGTAATGGCCTCGAGCTTGTTCACGCCGTTTTCTGTAAGCTCCCCGTATCGCTCGTGTCGGACGAGGTATAATTTCATCGTACCGGGAAAGCGCGGGCGGTATCCCGGTGGCGCTGGTCGTCTGCGCTTCATTCGACTACCTCCGGCGCGTCTGCCTCCTCCACGGGCTTATCCGCCGCCGGAGCCGCCTTGTTGTTTGCCGCCCGGATGAAAGCATCCCGAAGCATATTCACGATGGGAGAGGCCGTCGCCGATGCCGCCGGAGCCTCTTTTTTCGGCCTGTCCGGGTCTGCCCGCTCGACGAGGCTACACAAACCCGCCGCCGATACGACCTCGCCAACGAAAGCGCCGACCTCACTACCGGCGAGCGTTTGCGTCCTCGTGCGGACTGTAAAAGCACCGGATTTGAAATTAAAGACGACATATGCCCGTGCATCCTCCGGCGGTTCAATCCTAACCGCCGGGTCTGCGATAACTGCCTCCGGGCTCGGCACAGTGTAACCAGCCTTTTTCAAAATATCGAGCTGTGCCACATCGAGAGCGAACGCCTCAACGCCGAGCGTTTTAGAATAATACTTTTTCATTTATGTAGCCTCCTCGCTTGATTTTGTAGGCAATGCCGCCAGCATACTGGCATACAAAACGCCCTCGCGCACTTCAAAAGAATAGGAAATCGCGCCTCGTGCCTCCAATTCCTCGATTAGAGCCTCCCGCGCCTTTTTCTTTATTTCGGAACTGATAGCCTCCGGCTTGTCCATCGTCAGAGGGTCGCATATAAGGCGACCTGTTACGCGCTGTACCGGCGCAACGTCGGGGGAGAGCAATTCGTCTCGCTTTGTATGGTCGTTCATCGGTGTACCTCCTTAATCGTCTGACTCGCTGATAACGGCTATTTTTGCGAGGGCGGACGTTTGCGCCCACTCCTCGGCAAGAATGCGAGAGCCCCGCTCGAACTCCTGCGCGAGAGCGCTAAAAGCGTCCTCGTTTCTGTCCTTGACTGCGCTCCACATTTCTTTATGGACTTTCTCAATGTCCGTGTGCATCTGCTTTGTGCGCTCGATACTCTCTTTCAGTGCCGCCCACGCCTCGCGGTTGGATGCAAAACCACGCCCGCGCTCCTCCATTGTGCCGGAGACTGCCTCCGCGACGGCGGCTTGCAAATTTCCCATAAGCCGCACTCTTGAACTCGTTTCACCCATTTTTAAGCCTCCTATTTGTAAAATCACTAATAGACATTTGCCGAACTTCCTCTATCAAGCCTCGATTGCTCAGAGCGGACTTTCGTCGCTCATGCCCTCCATAAGCGCCCCCATTTTAAGCGCCTCCTCCAGGCTTATTCTTTGCGGCTCTATGTCGTCGCGGATTGCAAAAATGCGGTGCTTTTGGATATAGGCGGCGAGAAATGCCTCCTTTTCTTTCTCCCAAAGCCTTTTGTAGAAGTCGAAAAGATACTCGATTTCCACCTTTTCGGCGGGAGTGCAGTCCGCGCCGAGTTGAGTTTTGACCTTGCGCCCTGTCGCTGTATAGTAAAGCTCATAGGCGTTGCCGCCTGTAACCTTATAGACTACTTGCCGGAGTATTTTCTTTTGCTCCTTGCCGTGGTACTCGAAATCGTTTCGCTCGCGTATATCCGCGTCGAGCTCGTCCTCTGAAATGTCGTACTTCTCCATCATGTGAGCAAGCAGCTTTTCGGCGTTTTCCGCCTCTCCGCCGACTCCACGCTCGGCAAGTGTGCGGATTTTCTTTAATAATGCCGCTTTATTCATCCTTGTCGCTCCTTTCTAATTTCGGACACCATGCCGGAATGAACGGATTAAACCGCTTTAGACCGACTGTATATCCTCTGCATCTGCCGGGAGCAAAGCACCGATATGAGACGTTTCCTTTTGTCAGCGGCTCCGCTACGACGTATTCGCACCCCTCACAAGTGCGGGTAAAATCAGCGCCTACCATTCCTCGGCCTCCTCTAATAAGAGGTCGTCGAACTCCATTTGACCGGGGAGTACCCCGTCCTCCATCCACCAATGAAAAATGTCGCGGCCTGTCGTACCGGCTCTCCATGTGCCTTGCATTTTCCCTCGGCGTCTCCTCTCCTCGAGCATCTTGTCGAAAGCGCGGATATATGCGTCTTGGTATTTCGGATAGCGCCTAAACTCCTTTTGTCTGCCTTGAGTTCCCGCCATAGGACACCCGACGCACCCGACGCGGGAAAATCCGCACTCGTAAAGCGGATTGACCGGGATTTTTTCGGACTCGATATAGTCCCATACGTCCGCGTCCGTCCAATCAATGATAGGATTGCATACGGCTTTGTGCTGTCTCATGCACGTTTCAAAGAGCCGCCGCCGGTCGTCGTTGTCGTTGTTGAGAATGACTCTTTTCTCCGGGTTAGAGTGTCCGTTCTCGAAAATGCCCCGGTTTTTCTTTCTCGCGGCGCTTTCAGCCCAACGAACGCCCGTCGTTATGTAACGGCCTTGACCGCCGCGCTCTTTGAGAATGGAGCAACAATAACGGACGAGCCGCGTCGGAGGCATGAGCTTTTGCGGAATGAGGCTCCACATAGTCACCCGCTCGCCCTTGTAGCGCGGATAGTTGACCGTGCATTTTACGCCTTTTTCCTCGAGCCGCTTAAACTCGCGGCGGATGAAATAGACCGTTTCCGGCGCGTCTACGGTCGTGTGATTGTGCATAACCTCGAAGTCGATACCGGCCTTTTCTGCGAGCGCCACGCAAACGGAGCTATCTTTTCCGCCGCTGGTCGTCACAATGAGAGGAGCTTTGTAAAAGCGTTCGGACGTGTCCGCCGCCTCACGGAGCCGCATAATGGCATTTTGTTCTAAATCCATATTCATTTATGCCGCCTCCTCTTTCGCCCACGCCTTGAGGACTTCCGTGCAGGAGTTCAGCGGCGAGTTTTTGCAATATTCCTCCGCCGGACATTCCGAGCAAGCTCTCTTTTGAATATCCTTGATAACCTTTTCCGGCTCTATGGAAATAAGCCATTTCTCGAGATTGCTCATTTTGCTACCTCCTCCGCCGGGAGGCCGAGCCACCAAAGCGGGTTATCCCTCTCCGGGCGGCGGCAGTCGTCGCAGTTGTCCGCTTTGCACGAGGCACAGCAGAGCCGGTGAAAAGCGTCGTCCCATGGCGTTTCAATCGCCGGAATTGTACGGAGGAGCGCCGCAAGAGCCGCCGGGCTTTCTGTGATACTCTGAAAAACATTCATGCTCATGCCTCCAAAATCCGCATAATCTCTTTGAGTTCTGCGTTGAGTTCTCTCCAAAATTGTGCATTACCGGCGGCGTGAATGTATTTCGCGGAGCCGTCCTCGTTCTTTTCCTCTGCGAGCTTTTCCCATGTTTCTACCTCACCCTCGCGGGTTTTGGTCGTCATGAGGATATAAATTGATAGTTTGGAGCATTGTTCCGGTGTAAGTGTTTTTCCGTTCATGGTATGAGTAACCTCCATTTCTCATCGAGCCGCTTTCCGACGGCCTCTATTGCGGTACGACTGATTTACGCGAGCCTCTGCCACCTCCGCGCTATACCCCTGCCGAAAGCGAGAGTCCGTTTTCCCGGTCTTGCCTCGCTCGAGCTCGCGGTAGATGGTCGCTTGACATTTTCCGATGCGCTGGGCGATTTCGCCCGGCCTCGCGCCCTTGGCGTACATATCTTCAATAATCCGCCGCTCCTCGAGCTTCAAACACTCGTATTTCATTACCTCGCCTCCGTTTCTGCATAAAAAATAAGTGCGTCGGAGCTGATTAGCTCTTTCGCACTTAATAATAAACGCCACATTTTTACAAAAAATAAAAATGCAGGGTTGACAAGCAGCGTGTTTTCTGCTACAATTCACCTTGCGTTTGCGGGCGTAGCTCATCTGGTAGAGCGCGACCTTGCCAAGGTCGAGGTAGCGAGTTCGAGCCTCGTCGCCCGCTCCAAAAAGAAACACCATCCGTCAGGATGGTGTTTTCTTTTTGGAATGCCGCGGGCAGGCTTGAACTCGCTGCCTCGACCTGCGCGCAGCGCGTTAAATCAAGCGCTATGAGAGCTCCCCGTGCGGGGATTATGCCGAGGAAATAGTTATTCCGAAGTAATCGCTGCAAACCCTGTAGTACAAGGCGTTACCAGCAAAAACTTCGGAATAACATAATCGGCATATATAGAACAATAGGATTAGAGCAGACCAGATAACTTCAAAATCATTTCCTCGTTATCAGCCCAAATCTCATCCGGTACGGGCTTGGTTCCGCGGACAGCATCAGCTTTCTGAATTGCGGCACGTTTCATCTCGGTATCCGCATAAGCATAGATCATTGTTGTCTCAACCTGTGCATGGCCAAGATATTGGGAAAGAAGTACCATGGGCATCCCGGATTGGTATAAGTGCATCGCCCGTGTGTGCCGCATCATGTGCGGATGGATATGTTCAGGAACTTCCTGACAAACCGCCTTTGCCATGCTCCCATACTTCGCAAAGAATGCTGCTACCGTATCGGGAGACATCTTTTGCTGCCTCCCATGGATCACGGTATAGAACAACGGTGCCTCACTGTAGTCATCCTTGTTGGGATGGAATTTGTTCAGATACTGTTTGCAGTGTTGGACTGTTCTGTTCAGCAACGGCACTGTACGGGTTTTTCGTCCCTTACCATGCAAGTACGCAATTGGATGTTTTGCGTCAAGACGCAGGTCACAGACCTTCATATCGAGAAGCTCACTGCATCGGGCAGCGGTATCATACATGAGGATCATGAATACAAGATTCCGCTGGTCTTTCTGCCTGGAAGGATTGGGCTGTTGAAGCAGCGCGGTCAACGCCGGTTCGGTCAGGAATTCAACGATTCGCCCGTGAGCCTCCTTGGAGGGAATATTGCAGGCAGAAAGATACAATGACGTCTGCGTACAATCGATTTGTCCAGCGAAGTCCAGGAAAGACCGCAATGCCATTAAACGCTGGTTGCGGGTAGAGACACTACATCCCCGCGCCTTTTCCAGCCAGGTTAGGAAGTTAAGAATGACGTCCCGGTCAACACGGGAGAAGGTCAGCTCAGCAGCTCCAATCCCTATCTCATCCCTCATATAAGCCACGAAAATATTGAGTGTCTGTCTGTAGGAGAGAATCGTATTTTTACTAAGGCAGCGCTGCTTGGGCAGATAGTCCAGCAGAAAACGCCGGATTGCATCAAAGAAATCACTCATCGTTTCCTACCTCCGGCAAGAATGCCTCGGCAGAAGAAAACGTGAACCCGGACATTTCCTCCAACAAGCCAGGAACTAAATGAATGTAGTAATAGGTGTCCGAGAGTTGCGCATGGCCCATGTACGCACTCAGATAGGGAATCATAACGTTCAGATCTTTGCCCTCGTTCATCCAGTGGTACAGCCTGTGGGTGGCAAAAGTATGACGAAAGTCATAAAGACGCGGGGAACGTCGGCCGGTTCCCGTAACACCTGCTTTCTTCAAAACCAGGCGGAAAGTCTTCTCCAGCCCCCTCTTCCCGTAAAAACCGCCCTCAGAGTTGGGAAAGAACGGCTCGCGTTCCGGCATAGCGGAAGTCACAACGGCATTGCAATCTGAGAGCATCTTCGTCACATCATCCGCCATCATAACAATACGGCTCCTGTGCTGTTTGCTCTCCATAATGTTCAGCCGCCCAATGTCCAAATCCACATCGTCTACATGAAGCCTTCTGGCCTCAGATGGACGCAGACCGCAGCAGTACATCAGCTTTATCATAGCTGGGATCACAAATTGCCGCACCGGGAAACCACCTCTCGGTTTCAAGTGGTCGAAAACATCCCAAATGGCCAGGATTTCGGCCTCGGTGTAGATGTACGGGGCATACGGCGCATCTTTCCTGGCAATGTCTGGCGGCAGAATGTAAGCAGCTTCGCCGTTGCGGTTTAAGTATCTGGCAAACTCCCGCACCGGCATCATACGGTTGCGGAAGGTATTGTTGCCTTCGGTATCCTTTTTCGTGGCCCAAGCTAAGCAAAGCTCCTTGGTCAGTGTATTTTCTTCCGGGAAATGCGTCAGGCAAAAGCGGTCAAAGTCTCGCAGGAGACGGGAGGACTCCAGATAACCAAACCCCAGAGCGTTTTTCTGAGCAATGAAATCCTCGATCTGAGATGCAAAACAACTCTTAAAGGTGTACATCATTTTAGTTCCCTACCTCCTTTCCATGAGAGAGCAGGGGCAATGCACATCGCTTCAGTCCCTGTTCGTCAATGGACAGGTACGGCTTTGCTGAATCAATATGAGTTTGGCCCAGCATCTGTTGGATCAACTCAATTGGCACTTCGTTCTGGAGCAGATTTGTAGCGAAGGTGCGCCGGAAACTGTGAAATCCGCGATACCCGGAATGAATTCCTGCGCCCTTCATGTATTTGGAGACAATTGCACTTCCGGTTCGACTTTTCAAAGCACGGACAGCGCCGACGTGACAGAGGAAAATTTGCGGTAGTGAACTCTTGGGGCGCCCATTTAACAAGTAATCTGCTATAGCGTTGCCTGTTTCCGGTTCAAGAGGAATTACGATTGGTTGTCCTGTTTTGTGCTGAACAACACGAATTTCCCTCGTTCTCCAATTGATGCAGTCAAATGTGAGCCGTATGATGTCGCAAGACCGCAAGCCGCTTTGCACTGCCAAAACCATCATAGCGTAGTCTCTTTTCCCGACCGCAGATGTGATATCTGGCTGAGAAAGTAGACGTTCCAATTCATCATCGGAAAATCCTTCACGAAAGTTCTTCCGAGGGCAAACAAATTCCGGGAGTGTTTTGCAAAAATTATCCGCAGTGATCTCGGCCTCATATAAAAATCGCAGAAAGGTCCGAATGCCAAAAAGAGCAGATCTCATTCCACCAGTGTATCGTCCAAGCATTCTTGTAACGCATGTGGCAATATCCATCATTGCGACAGTTTCAATGGAGACTATTCCATGGTCCTCTAATTCAAGCAAAAATACACGAGCCACACTTGTAACTGTGCTAACGGAACTTTCAGCCCAGTTGCTCTGCGTTGTGACATGCGCACTGAATTTATCCAGAATCGCTTTGTGCTGAGGAATAACTTCGCGCCGTCCCCAATTAGGAATCCTTTCCAGCGTGATTTTCCCTGTCAGGCGGAACTCCTGGAGCATCGCCGCCGCTTTGCGCAAATTCTGATAAGTAGTTCTGCCAACCTCCCCTTGTTCATATTGCAGTCTTCGCTCATCTGTAAGCTGGGATATAAGTTTGTCTGAGTAACTTTCTGTACCAGAATCATAGTGCTTTTTCAAAATGACGGCTAATCCCTCTTCCGTGTAATGGCGAACCGTATTTTCCGAAAGGCCAAGTTGTTCCATACGCTTGTTGACCATCCAGACAAGCACATAAATATTTTCCGATTCGGCAAACTGTTTCGCCGTCGGTGCGTCGTGTTGGATGATTTGCTTTGGACGATTCCATACAGGGTCCCATGGCTGAAGGTCAGGCAAATCAATAGAATTCATTGCAGCACATTGTTTAAGAAGCTCACAACTCCTGCGGACAAGTCCCCATTTCCATTGTGAGATATCTCCTTGGTCCAAAAGCACGCGTTGCTCCAGCAAAAAATTATCGAGCATTTCTGCTGTAGCATATAGTATGCCTTTTGTGTGAAAATGTCGAAGTATGCTGCCAAAGCCTGTATGAGTATAGTCGTATATGCTTCCATCACTCATCCCCGCATTGGTTAACAACTCCAGGGCACGCTGTGCAGTTGCGTCTAATTCAATCAGTTCCATAGGCCCTCCTTATATTTTGTGGTGTCAGACGGTTGTCTGCATGTCCACATTATATAAAATGAGGCCCGCTTTGTTATTCCGAAGTTTTTGCGGAGAATCCTTGTTTTACAAGACTCTATGCAATGACTTCGGAATAACTTTTTCCTCGGCATAATCCTGGCAAGGGCTGCCCCCGCAGATGATGTCTACCGGGAGCAGCAGCCTGCCGTTCAACTTTGTGATGTCGCCCTTATGGGCCATGCCTGGGAAGCGCCGCCCCGTGACTTTCATGGGGAACGGCTCGATCTCGCTTGCCCACCGCGCCGTACCTCTGCCGTGTATGCGCTCCCAGATCAGCGGGAAACCTGCAATGCCATCGAACAAGCTCCCCAGCGTTGCGCCCTCCGGCAAATACCGCGCCATACGCCGCAGCATCCAGTCCCAGAAGGGCAGGGCGATGGAGTTGCCCAGCGCCTTGTACTTCGGGCTGTCCGCGTCCTTGTGTTTCTTGCCCTTCTCATCCGTCCAGTCGCCAATGTCAACCCATCCGTCGGGGTATCCCTGCAAGCGGGTACATTCCAGCGGCGTAAGGCGGCGCACTACCATGTTCTGCACAGGGTACGTCTCCGCGTCCTCCCGGTACGCACAAGGAGCTTTTTCCCGCAGCGCGTGAGCCACGTCCGGTGTTGCCCCGCATACCAGCATATCGTTGTATGCGTCCTGCCCGTTGTAGCTCCCGGCATGAGCGCCGGGGGAAAGCGTCCCTGTCACATCTTGGTATGTCAGCACTGCTTGAGCATCGTGCATGGTGTTCAACGTCTGGCTGACTTCCTCCGCCATAATACTGGCTTCGCAGGCCTGTCCGTTGCCGATACCGTATGTAAGCGGGACTTGGTTTCCGCCTGTTCCCATTCGCGCCTGTAATGCCGGCACTTGCTCTCCGCACTCGCGGATGACATCACAGGCGTGTGTCATGTCCAGCGCCACCGCTGGTGCAACCACAGCGGGCTTATTCCCGCCGCACTCAGCGTTGAGTGTAGGGGACAGCTCCTCCTGATAGCCGATGCTCCGCGCCT
>ERZ779874.1757-NODE-1757-length-19859-cov-10.618208_pt1 | contig 19859 bp, 30 predicted proteins | sample MGYA00511031_ERZ779874 | MGnify/ENA primary metagenome ERZ779874 (study PRJEB29588, sample SAMEA2156850) | human gut metagenome | biome: human gut; feature: human-associated habitat; material: faeces | place: Denmark | collected 2008/2010 ...
ATGCTCATATCGGGGCGGGTCCCAAGGTCTTTCACCCACCTATGAGCAAGCTCATGTGGGTTTATACCTTTTGACCCTGGTATCATTATATAAAAATACATTTTAAAGTAAAATGAATTATTATTCAATATTAAATTATATTCTTTATGCCTTCAGTGAGACGCTTTGCGACCTTTACATTATTCATTGTATACAGGTGTACACCATCGACATCAGATGCAAGAAGCTCAATTATCTGGCTCTGGCAGTATGCCATTCCTGCATCAAAAAGTGCGTCTTTATTATCACCGTATTTGCGTATAAGCTTCCGGAAACGCTCAGGGAACTTAGCACCGCACATTGTTACCATTCTCTGAATCTGTGCCGCATTAATACATGGCATAATACCCGGAACAATAGGCACTTCAATCCTCGCCCTTCTGCAATCACTTACAAACTGAAGAAATGTGTCATTATCAAAGAACAGCTGTGATATAAGAATATCAGCCCCTGCATCAGTCTTAATCTTAAGATTGTTAATATCATCGACACGATTTTCCGTCTCCGGATGTACATCCGGATAACATGCCCCCGCTATACAGAATCTGTCTCCTGTAGTTGCCCTCAGATACTTAATAAGGTCACTGGCATGCGCAAAATCTTCCTTGGCAGGAACATCCGGGTTGCGGTCTCCTCTCAGTGCCAGAATATTCTCTATCCCTTCTGCCGTAAGCTCCCTTACAAATTCGTCTATCTCTGCTCTGTTATAGCAAAGGCACGTAAGATGCACAACAGGCTCTACGTGATACTTTTCTTTTATCTTTCTGGCAAGCTGTATTGTCTTATTATTATTAGAGCTGCCTCCTGCTCCGAACGTAACACTTATGTAATCCGGTCTGCAGTCGCACAAAATCTCAAGCGTTGCGTCAATATTTTTAAAATCTTCCTCTTTTTTAGGTGGAAAAATCTCGAATGAAAGCGACTGTTTCTTATCATGATGTATCTGTGAAATCTTCAAAATGAACTCCATTCCGCAGGCATAATATGCTGTAAAAACCACAATCCAGATTTTATATACGGGCTTGCAGTATATGGCTATCCGTGGTGCCTGCTGCACCAATAGCTACAATAACTATATTATTATACATTTACAACGGCAATCAGGCAACAAAAAAGGTGATAAAAAATCAGGCACCGCCTGCACTGACGATACCTGATTCTTATAGAGAGTCTATTATGATGTTAGCTGTTTTAATCTATTCTGCCTTAACAATTCTTCTCAGTGGCGGAATAATCTGTGCCGCAATGACAGCCTTTACAAGGTCGAGCGGAATAAACGGTACAAATCCCGCAAGGAATGCGGCACTTAAGCTCAGATGATTCTGAAGCATGAGCCACAACATTCCGAGTATGTCTATTATAAGTACTCCTACAATAGCTGCTGCCGTGTAACGGATACGGTTATATTTCTTACCTCTGATGAGTGGAAGTACAACTGCAACAACAAGGAATGTTGCTGTGTATCCGCCATATGGCCCTATTATGTAGCCAAAGCCTGAACCACCCGCTATAAATACAGGTACACCTAAGATTCCAAGGAGCATCCATACAAGTATTACAAGAAATGACTGTTCAAGCGGAAACAGCAGCGCCACAAGCAGAATCACAAAGTTAAGAAGTGTTATATGTGGATTGCTTGGAAGCGGAATCGGTATACTTGCATATGCTGACACGCTGAGTATTGCTGCAAATATAGCCATTGTCACAAGGGACTGCGTGCTGATGGCAGGTTTTTTATTAGTGGTCTTATCCATTTGTTTTACCTCACATATTTTCATGATAGTTCACAGTATACTAACCCGCCATGCAATTGTCAACCTATTATTTGTTTTAGTTAACATTGCAATTGACATACGCTTCTGCGACATCTATAATATGTATGTCTTAGACCGTATGTCTTAGACAGTTAGTCTTAGACAGTTAGTCTTAGACAGTCAGTACCCTTATAATTGACAGATTTGGAGAAATATCAATAAATATGATTAAAGCAGATATGATTAATGAATTAAAAGATAAAGTTATTGACGGATATTCCATAAGCAGGGACGAAGCACTTCTGCTTGCGGATACTCCGGACAGCCGCCTTGATGAGCTGTGCCGCGCTGCCGATGAGATACAGCGTCACTTTTTTGACAATGACTTCGATATGTGTGCCGTCATAAGCGTAAAGGGCGGCCGCTGTTCTGAGAACTGCCGCTATTGTGCACAGTCATCATGTGCCCAGATTCCTGTTCCTGCGCACTCAATGATATCGCCCGATGAGCTCGCTGCCAATGCCCAATTACGTAACATTGACGGAATCAGGCATTACTGTCTTGTTTCAACCGGCAGACGCGTGAGTGACCGTGACATCGACTATATCTGTGAAGGTATCAGCCGCATATGCCGTGATACACATCTTACAGTATGTACCTCTTTTGGTCTTCTTAAGCCGGACCAGCTTCGCAGGCTTAAAGAAGCAGGAGTTGCACGAATCCATAATAATCTTGAGACATCAAGACGTTATTTCCCGACACTCTGCACAAGCCACACCTACGATGAAAAGATTGCAACAATCCGTGCAGCCCGTGAAGCAGGTCTTGAGGTATGCAGCGGTGGAATATTCGGCGTTGGTGAGACGACGGAAGACCGCATTGATATGGCCCTGACGCTGCGTTCGCTTGATGTACAGTCAGTCCCTGTCAACATGCTCGATCCTGTTCCCGGAACACCTTTTGGAGAGACACCGGTTCTTACACGTGATGAAGTACGCCGCATAATCGCAGTCTACCGGTTCATACTGCCAAGACAGTACATACGTCTTGCTGCCGGACGCGATTACCTTAGCGACAGTGGCTTTTCATGTTTTCATTCAGGCTCTAATGCAGCAATTACCGGAGATATGCTCACCGTTAAAGGCATTTCCATAGATGAAGATATCAACACAATAAAAAATATGGGGTACCGCATGTAACCGTCTCATATAATACTACTGCCTGTTATAGTATCTTATACCGCTGTCCGGCTTAAAATATGTCCTTATATAGCCGTCAGCTGATACAACCACAAATTCGTTCGTGCTTTCAATATAATATACATCATCTCCATCTTCAGCTTCTGTCTTGTGAAGTGCCTCTGAATTCAGGACGACTGCCGCTGCTGCACTCTGATACTCTTCCGGACTGGCAAATCCCATCTCCCTGCCATGCTTCTTATAGTGCTCCTCCAAAAGCCTCCGGCTTCTGAAAGTAAGATGCTGCGATATCTTTACATTACCTGCCGCTGTCTGTGATTCGTCACTCTGTGTCAGGGTGCTGCTGACAGCTGATGTATCCGTATTGTCAAGGAGTTCTGCACCGCAGCCCGCTACTGCAAACATCACCAGCAGACCGGCCATAATTAATATCCTGCGTATATGTCTCATATAATATAACCTCTCAATCTATCTGCCCGACATAGCTCCTGTCTGACATTTTAAACATATCTATATCATTTTTCCCGTCACCAAAAGAAATGACTTTTTCACATTCCAATAACTTTTGCAATTGTTTAACCGCATTTGACTTTGATGCTGTTATTGGCATTATTTCCATTTTTTGTATTTATCATAGAATGGCTTTAGTTTACCGGCTCATCAAATTAATTCCTCCTGTGATATCTTAAGGCGTCGGATTCGGCACAATCAACTGAATTTCCCACCAACTCTTCATATTTTAGCTGATAAGCAATAAGTCTGGGTATATATTCCGGAGGAGTTCTTCTTGCTGCTTCCCAGTCCTCTAATGTACGAATAGGAATGCCAGTATGCTCAGAAAACTCTTTGCGTGACATTCCTATACTTTCTCTTAATTCTTTTATCTTCTTAGCTAAATCCATATTACCACCTCGTATTGCGTGTTTTTATAATTATAACACAGAACAATGCAGTACGCAATGCGTGGAATTGGCTTTTTATACATTAAAAATATTTATCTATAATGCAAGGGGTGCAACTATTCGCGGACACCAAGTTTCTACCGGTACTATTCCGGCGCACAACTTATGTTTCTGCAAATTTTTGCACCCCTCTTAAATTTCTATTTTCTATCTACATTTTTCCTGACAAAAACACAGGTACAAAATCTTCAAGGCCACCCTCAAACCCGCTTAAGCCGGGCATTTCTTTGAGAGTAAGCACACAGCCTCCACATGGCTCGACATAACTGCATGAATGTCATATCAAACTTGTCGTTTGCGGAAACATATCCATAAACTATTTAATGTTATTAACGTTAAATAGTGATAGTTCCATTTTCCAATTCTTCCTCGTTATATGACATTTGAAGTTCTTTTCTAAAGAAATTGTACTCTTTAACTATTCTCATCACAATTTCCTTTATTAACCTAAACTCCTCATTGTCTGCAATCTCTTTATCCACACCTAAATTAGTAACTAAACGATAAGAAACAGCAAGTTTCAGCAACTCCGGCGTAGCGAGATGACCATTGCTTTATTTCCATATGAGGTAAACTGCTTACCACAACAAACGCAATTGCGTTCATACTACAATTAACACCGGTCCAAGTGCAGCAGCGACATGCGCAATCGTCATAATTACCTTCTTGGTTCCCTCATCCATAGAGTTAAGCCAATCCACGAATTTCTGTAACCAACTTACGATATTCTTCACCGCTGGCATAAGAAGCTGCCCAAAAGAAATAGCCAGCCCTTCAAGAGCTGACTTCAAAATGGTTAACTGTCCCTGTAAATTATCCAGCTGAGTATCTGCCATCTGTTGGGCTGTGCCACCACTATTCAAAATAGAACTCTGCAAATGTCCTTCTTACCCGTATTGGCAAGAAGGACATTTGCTGCAGCAAGATCCGTCTTATTAAAGATCTTACACTTTTAAGGGCTGTTTGTAGTTTGGTGGTATCTCTGCCGATCTCGACAGTAATACCCATAATTCTGTTAGCCACGGCCGATACCTCCTTCCGTAAAAATGGGCATAAAAAAAACAGATTTCTCCAGACATGAAAAAAGCACCAACCATTTCTGATTGATGCTTTCAAATTATTTTGTTTTTGTAAATATATTTAATTGCGTATCCACATCTCGTCCACCATACATAACACGGATAATCGTAACCACTTGTGTATCATCATCCGGAATATATAGAACAAGATAATTGTCTACTGGCGCTACGCGTAGCCCTCGACTTTTCCATGGTTCCAATTCATATTGTCGATATCTCTTCGGCATATGATCAAGATCCATAATACATGCTTCAAGCCTATCAAGCTGACCACTTGCATTTTCTGGTGCCTGCAGTTCAAAAGCAATGTATTCGAAGATTCCACGAAGGTCTATCTCGGCCTGATCTGAAATCACGATATCATAAATCATAAATTGTAATCCTTGCGGATATCAGCAAAAACAGATTTTGCTGATCTAGTATGACCAGCCTGCATATCCGCATATCCTTTCTCTAGTTCTGCATTCATCTGTGCTTCTGATAATGCACTAACGTCTACAGGACGAGCGGATGGCATTTTCACTTCAAAAGGAAGTCCTCTTTGAAGAATAATTTGTTTGTAAAACATATTTATTGCATTGGATGCAGGAATTCCTAAGGCTGCTAAGATTCTTTCTGCCTGTTCTTTTACATCAGGCTCAATGCGTGCATATAAATTTGCTGATTTTGTTGCCATAGTAAACACTCCTTTCGAGTTTTTTCTAACTATATTATATCTATTTGTCCGGACAAAAGCAATGCAAAATCAGTATTTTACAAATTGTTCATACTCCAAAATCTACCAGTTCATAATATTTCCAACAAAAGGCTTATCCAGAGCAAACTCTAATGTTTAACAATAGTGCCTGAATAAGCCTTTCAAATCAATGATTTATTATTTACTTTTCAGAATCCTTCCGTTCCATCCAGCACACCGTCTCAACATGGCACGATACCTTCTGATTGATGTCAGGCTTTGTGCCCGTTCGCGGAAACATATCATGTTAAAACAGAGAAACATGTCCACACCTTCTGAAACCGCACATTCACAGCTACAAACAGATGCAATCTGTGGCAAAATTAACATCCATATCAAGGTCTTAACCATTAAAGTCTATGGGAACAAATCGGTATAAAGCCTTTTCTATTTGCCATACACTCGCAGGGAGTTGAGTTGCCGAATTTCACCGTCTCAACCTGAAATCTGTTTCTTATTTCTTTGCGTTTTCTTCCAGTTCCAGCATGTACTTATCAAAATCAGACATGAACAATCTATCCTGGATGACACGGTATTTTTCAAATTCTGTCTCGGCATGTAGCTTTGCAATTTCCGCTGTCACCTTGCCTGCATCCTGTAAAATACCGTAATCAAACATTTCAATGAAGCTGTTGAGTCTCTTTTCCCAGTCCTGCATTGTAAGCGGAATATGCCGCAATGTCATGTTTTCCGCAAAATCCAGGTATGCTGTAACCATACGATTCAGCTGCTTCATTTCATCCTGACTCAGATAATTCTTAGCAACCGTAACATCGCTTTTCTTAATCTTTCCTTCCGGTGCATCTGCCCAGCTGGTTAATCCCATATGCTCCTTTGTATGATCGGCTCTTTCCACGATCAGCTCAGCCGCCGTATGCCCATGAACTGCGTAATGCATCTTATTCTGGACGGTCGCGTAGAATCTTCTCGTCGTTGCAGCATTTTTGTCATAGTCAATGGCTGTCGCATACAGGTCAGTGATCTTCTGATAGAACTTTCTTTCGCTGGCACGAATCTCTCGGATGCGCTCTAACTGCTCATCGAAATACTTCTCCGTCAGATACGTTCCACGCTTCAGCCGTTCGTCATCCATGACCCAGCCCTTGATGGTGTAGTCCTTAGCAATCTGGTTTACCCATTTACGAAACTGTACCGCACGCTCGGAATTGACCTTAAAGCCTACGGCAATCACCATTTGAAGGTTATAGTGCTTGGTATCGCGTGTGACCTGACGAGAACCTTCGGTTTGAACTATTCGGAAATTCCGAATAGTTGCGGCCTCTTCCAATTCACTATCCGCGTATATTTTTTTAATATGTTCATTTATCGTCGGTAAACCAACATCATACAATGTAGCCATCATCTTCTGTGTCAGCCATATATTTTCATCCTCATAGCGCATTTCTATGCTGTCCTGCTGATCACCTACTGAGGCAACATAGGTCAGGTACTCCGCTGCGCTTGAGCGGATGGTTATCTCATCTTTTTTCTTTGCCAAATGAAGTGCCTCCTTTAATCATCAAAATGCGTTTTCGCTATTGTGTTTAGCTGCTCAGCTATTTCCGCAAACGGTTGCATTGATTCCAGAGTCCTTCCGCACGGACGTACTGAAGGAAACACTAGATTCCAAGGGAGTGCCGATTGAAAACTCCGAGGTGGAGCTTGCAGCATTTGCGCTCCTGTTCGAGTTTGATGGCGACCAGAAGCACATTCGTCATGTGCTGTATAACTGCTCCGCTTCCCGTCCCGGCATCGAAGGAAAGACGAATGAGGATTCCAAGGAGGTGCAGACGGAGAAGCTGTCTCTGAAGGCGGTACCGCTTGCTAATGGTATGGTGAAAGCAAAGACCGGAAATACCACGGATGCTACCACCTATGCTGATTGGTGCAAGGCGGTATATGTGCCTGCGGCAGAGAGCGATGCAGCAACGCAGTCTGCAGCGAAGCCTGCAAAGGCAGTAAAGGAGTGATTGGATTATGAGTATGATTCAGAAGATTGAGATTGACGGAAAGCAGGTGCCCTTCAAGGTATCTGCCGCCATTCCGCGTATTTATCGCATCAAGTTCCACCGAGATATCTACAAGGATCTCGATGTGCTGGGAAAAGCTGTCGGAAACGGGGATGAGGGTTCCTCCCACCTCGATATGTTCTCCCTTGAGATGTTTGAGAACATCGCCTACATCATGGCAGAGCATGCAGATCCCACCATCCGGACAGCCCGGAGGAATGGCTTGATGAGTTCAGCACCTTCTCCATCTACCAGGTACTTCCGAAGATTATCGAGCTGTGGGGGCTGAATGTCCAGACGGATGTGGAGTCTAAAAAAACTTCACGCAACAGATCGGCCGATGACCACACCCTTGTTTCTGCTTCGCTGCGTACAGCTCGGCATCTCCATCCGAGACCTTGACCTTCTCACGATCGGTATGGTGAATGACATGTACACAGAAAGCAGCAATGATGGGTACAAAGGCTATGCGCAGATCGCTACACAGATGGATTTTGATGCATTTTAGCAGAATTTATGCATCTTATATAATGACAGTGTGTTGACATTAGACGCGCATTTGAGTATACTATACTTGAATGGAGGTGTTCTGTATGGCAACAACTAATTTAAATATTCGTACAGACAAGGCAATCAAGGATCAGGCGGAGGAAATCTTCAATGAGCTTGGTCTGAATATGACAACTGCTGTAAATATGTTCCTGAGAACCGCTATCCGTGAGCATGGTATTCCTTTTGAATTAAAACTGGAAGTACCGAATGATACGACAGCCGCTGCCATTGAGGAAGGCAGAAAAATGATGAAGGATCCTTCTGCTCCGCGTTATTCCAGTATGGATGCGCTTAAGGCAGCTCTCGACGTATGAAATACGACATTCAGTTTACCAATCAGTTTAAAAAGGATTTGAAGCTTGCCAAAAAGCAAAATAAAAATCTTGATAAGCTGTTTGAGGTAATCGATATTCTGGCGAATGGCGGTACGCTGGATGCAAAATACAGGGATCATGACCTTACAGGAAACTATAAAGGCACGCGTGAGTGTCACATCGAACCGGACTGGCTGCTTATTTATGAGATTTGTGGAGATGTTCTTGTTTTGATGCTTTATCGCCTTAGTTCACATTCTGAGCTGTTTAAGAAATAATCCCAAAATCGGAAGTTAACAAAGGAGTACGAATAAATGAAAAAAGCAGCTATTTCTTCCATTATTGCTATTATCTTGGGATACCTTGGCACAGTATTTGGAGCCGAAATAATGAATTGGCCTCAGCTCGGTCCAATTCTTTCAATTGTTGTAATGGGGGCTGCAATCATTACCTCTTTGGAAAATGACAAATAATTGCATGGCAGCTTCCAATTTGTAAATCTCAATAGAATAGCAGTTTATTAGCATCGGTCGGAGAAATCTGATCGGTGCTTTCTTTATGCTCGGCAGAAATGCCGGGCAATTTTTATGCCCATTTTGCAGGGAGGAGGTGCGTTATGGCGGGAAGTAGAATTAAGGGTATCACGGTCGAGATCAGTGGCGATACTACCAAGCTTCATAGTGCCTTAAAGGGTGTCAATTCAGAAATCAAGAATACGCAGAGTCAGCTCAAGGATGTCGAGAAGCTCCTGAAACTGGATCCAGGCAATACCGAGCTACTTGCCCAGAAGCAGAAGCTCCTCTCCAGTGCCGTCAGTGAAACAAAGGAAAGCTCGCTACTCTCAAGACTGCTGCAGAACTGGCAAATCAGGCACTTGCGAATGGTGACATCTCAAAGGAGCAGTATGATGCCCTTCAGAGGGAGATCATCGAAACGGAAGAATATCTCAAAAAGCTGTAAGCGCAGGCCAATCAGTCTGCCACTGCTGTGCAGAAGATTGCTACTGCTGGTGAAAACCTGAAGTCTGCAGGCGATAAGGTTTCCTCCACCGGCGAAAAGCTCCTTCCTGCCTCTGCTGCAGTTACAGCTCTTGGCGTTGCTGCTGTAAAAACAGCCTCCGATTTTGATTCTTCTATGAGCCAGGTAGCCGCCGTGTCTGGTGCAACTGGAGAGGACTTCGACAAGCTCCGCACAAATTCTCGTGAGATGGATGCGAAGACCAAATTCTCTGCATCCGAGACTACGGATGCTATGAACTACACATGGCGGCAGCTCCTCCTCCATAGCCTTCCACCCTGTCATCTTATCTTTTCATAGAAGAAACTATTGATTATATTGGTAACTCACAATCTTTTAGTCAAAATTGCAGCTCCATAACAGTCACAGCAATTTTATATTTTACTTCGATTTCAACTTTTTCTGGTGGATTGGCTAAAAGCCTGTCAATATCCTGTTCCTCAACACCAGCCATTTTTGCTATCGTTAGCTTGGATATGCCATGATAGGAAACAAGCACTTCCAAAAAACCGCTTAATTGCCTATCCTTATCTTCAATCGCTCCAAAATACAGAAATCCTGCTTTACTAAGTATTTTAAGACGCAATGCAGGATCATCTAGCAAACATTCCACATTGCCCATTACTACTCCATCTATTGTTTCTTCAGTTATTTCTAAATATTTTGAAAGAGTATTTTTATTAAAACGATACTCCTCAATTAAAGAAGTCAACATTTCTGAAATATTTTTTGTTTTTATCATATTTGTGCCCTAACACATTGTTTCTTTACTCTATCAACAATTTATCCAGCAACATCTGCCTATTGTTTATAAACATTTCTGTCACTTGATAACTCTCTGTTTCTTCATATTCACATAAATGTATGCTTCCATTATCAAAACAATAGATATCTGCATCTGGTATGCCTAACAGAATAGGCGAATGTGTAACTATAAAAAATTGTGCTCCCTCTTTTGCACATCTATATATTTGTATTAACAATGTAAGCTGTCTCTGAGGTGATAATGCAGCTTCCGGTTCATCAAAAAGATACAGACCATTTGGCTGCAAATTGTTCTGCGCTAACGCGAGAAAACTCTCTCCATGTGACCTTTCATGATATTTAGCAGAAGGATGCGCAAAATCTGCATATTCTTCTTCCTGCGTTGCAACATTATAAAAACTTTCGGCTCTAAGAAAATATCCCCATTTTTCCTTCCGATAGCCTTTTGAAATTCTTATCGCATCACATAATTCTGAATGTGTATCATGCGTAGAAAAAACATAATTCTTTGTTCCACCCTCAGGATTAAAACCATGTGCTACGGCAATTGCCTCCAATAAAGTGGATTTGCCACTGCCATTTTCTCCAACAAAAAAAGTAACCGGTTTGTTGAAATCAAGTTTTTTAACACCCCCAAAAGCCTCAATTCTCTTTAAATAACTATCGTTATCAATTCTATCCCAATCGAATGTTACTCCTTGTATAAATTGATTATTCATTTCATTACCTTTGCTTTATTTTTTTATCTGAATTGTACTGTCTGCCATGAAAAACTGTACGTTTAACTCAGACATAATATCTTTGTGTTGTGTCCGTTTATATGCTAAAATTTCCCGGATATCAGAGAAATGTTGTCAAGTGTGTATGTCAGATTTTATGAAATTGCTTCTATTTTCATAAGAGATCCTTCCATTACTTTTATACCATCTGTTAATTCAATATAGCTGATTACCTTTGTTTCTCAAAAAGAATAGTTTATACTCTTTAGATTTTAGTATCAAGTGCTGCCTGTGCAGGAGATTTCCCTGTCTCCGCAGACTCTCTTGTAACGTCATCGAATGCTCCAGCTTTGATTGGTTTGCCAATTTCCCAGTTAGGATCAGCCCTTTTTGCTGCATCATAGAATACCTGTCTATATATTCTTTCGTACTTTTCAAGGGTGTACCCGGCAGCCAGCCTGTCCTTTTTGGACATTTTGCGATACAAATTGTTATACACATCTGTTCGTTTTGTTGTATCACCATTGCATACACCATTTTCACGCAGAAATTCTTTTTTTGTCAGTTCATACATTTCTTCTTTGCTGCTATCCAGAATTGATATGATCCTTCTTCTCGAATTCTCGTTGTCATCTGTCACCAAAAGTCCTGCCAATCCATTTACAGGATTAATATAATCTCCATCCTTATCATAATGACTCATCAGATTTTTTATTCCCTGAATATTGCCATACATCGCACCATTTCCGGCAGACATCATCTTCTTAACAGCTGCTTTATACTGTTTACTGTTCGTATTAATTCCAGCAGCTTTTAGCTGTGATTGAACAGAACTGCTATTAAGTTGTGACAACTGAAAACTACCTATTGCATTTACTCCTGATGTTCCAAATGATTTCTGAAATAAAAAAGCATAATCCGTTATCCTTGACATAAAACAGCCTCCCTATTTTTTAAACTTTTATCTTTTAACTTATCGGAATACTACTTTTATCTAGAGTAGTAGTAATTTATGAACTCAATGCTGCTACCAGCGATGAATATCTTTCCGTTCTTTTCTTAATATCATCTTCACTAACACCATAATAAAGATACAAATCCTTTGAAATCTTCTCAAATTTTTTCATTACTTTCCTGTTTCCAGAATAGGATATACCAAATATATTCCAAATGTAATCAATCTCCATTTCAAGAACATCATCACCTATTCTTATTTCATATAAATGAAAGTTCATAGGAATGATATCATCTGACATTTCGGCAATCATTTCACCTCGAGCCTTTATTTTATTCAAATATTGTCTGACAGATTCTTCATTAGAAATATCCGGCTTTGGAATATCCTTCATTTCTCCTAAAACTTCCGGCTTATGCTGTAAAATCAAGCTCTCCCTCAAATTTATTCGTTGTTCAATACATTTTCTTTCCGCCACATTAATTTCAACTAAATCATATTTATTCAGTGCATATTGCACCAATTCATTCAGTGTATGTGCACCTGCAACTATTTTTTTCTCTGCTCTTTTGTGTTTATGTTTGTAGATGGCATTTCGTATTTTAACTTTTAGAGATTTTTTCTGTATTTTGCCAGCTATAAAAATACTGGTTGGACCATCGGCACCACCTATTATTGAAACTCCACTTTTACTTTTTTCTATCATAAGTTTTCATGTTTCTCCACAACGACACACTTTATCACATTTTCTGACTGCGAAATACCTTTCATAAAACATCAAGCGAATTATATACTAAATCTGCAAATCAATATTACTTTGTACCAGAGTTTTCCGTTATTATGTAACGATTTTTCAATATCTTCCCTTGATACATTATCCAACAAACTTGCCGAAAACGGCTTCCCTAAATCCCATTCCGGATCTGCTCTTTGACCGTTGCAATAAATGCCTGCCTGTAAGCCGTTTCATACTGTTGTAGTGTATTTCCTGCGGCTAATCAATCTTTCATAGACATCTTTTTATAGAGATTATTATAAACATCGCCTCTTTTTGTCGTATCGCCATTTTGAATTCCATTATTTTGCAGGAATTCCCGCTTGGTCAGCTCATACATTTCTTCACGACTGCTTTCTGGAATAGAGATAATTTTGTGTTTCTGTGCAATATTCTCATCGGTCTGATATTTGAAAATAGCTGATGCATGACATCGGAAAAGTCTGCATCTTCATTTAGGTATTTCAGTGCCAGATTTGTAGCATTCACATTGTTTCCATTCTTCTTTTGTTCTGCATATGTAGCCGCAGCTTTCTTCATAATGCCAGATAGTTTTTCTTCATAATTATCCGGCAAAGACAGTTCAGGTGCTTTCTGTCCACCAAATAATTCATTAATCTTTAACTGGCTTTCACATCCATTTGCTGTAAAGCCCAAGCTGTCTGCAATACGATCAAATGCCTGATTTAAAAATGTCACGTCTTCTCCCTTTGATACCTTATGGTACTGTAGCTTTCCCTCCGCATTGGAACCATCGCATATGTAAATATCCCGACTGTCATCCTCATACGACTTTTGCAAAGCGTTATACTGTCTGGTGTATGCATCCATCCGGATGGAAATCAGGTCATCTAATGTATAATTCCCCTTTGACTGCTTGATTGCATCAAGTGAATTCTGCATATCCTCTCTCATTGCCCAATAGAAATCATCCTCTGGATTCAGTTTCAATTTCGGAAGAATTTCTCTCATCTGCATCATTTCTTCCATATCAATACGTCCCGGCATGCTCTGTACTCTTCCACGTAGTGCCGCCATACCTTCCTTTGACAGTTCCAGACTGTCAATTCTAATTTTCCGCCATTTTAATTCCGGCACCGCATCCTGCATCTGTTTTGATTTTTCTCCATTGTTTACAGTTGACCAATCGAGCAGATTCCATATATCAAAACTGTTTCCTGTATTACTTATTTTTGTCATAACATTATGCTCCCTTACACTTTTATATCAAAGTTCCTATGCCAAAGCATCAAATGCCGAAACTCCATTTTCTGTCACTCCTATAGAAGTTGAAGTACCTAGCAATTCCACCATTTTTCCTGTCAGGTCAGCTACATCTTTTCCATCAATTTTCAGATTATATTGCCGTTCTTCCTGATCCTGTTTTTCGGCACGCTGTTTTTCCAGTCTTTCCTCTGTCTCTTTCTTTTCTGCTTTCCTTTTCTCGAGTCTTTCTTCAAGTTCTTTCCTTGCTTTTTCTGTTCCCGGATCAACCTCATCTTGAGTACACATTACAGAACTCATGCTATCATATCCATTTATAGTAATACTATAACTCAGTATCTTTGCTCCTCTTGCTGCCACATAAGCTCTTGACTGTTCTATTGTTTTTGGTATTAGCGATAAATTATACTCCAACCATTGTTTTGTCTTTTCATCTCCCATAGCCTTTGACAAAAGAGAACTGTTTATATTTACGGAATAATCCCTGCTTCGTAAACAATCGTATTTTTGTGTTAAATAGTTCTTATATTCATGGGCATTCTTATATGTCCTGCCCGTTTTGTTTCCAGCATTTTGTGTATTGCCATAACTATTCGTATATGACGCATATGTTCCTATTCCTGTAACTGCCATATTAACATATCTCCTTTCATTATTCGGAGTCCTTCCAACTATGCCACCTGTTGGATTTTTCTCACCTACATCTATACTTTAAAATCTAATCCACCAAGAGTATCATCCATCTGATCTAAAATACTTGTATCAAATGCATCTCCCGGCTTCCATCCAGGATTATTTTTCTTTACCAGTGTCTCCATTCTTGAAGCATAATCTCCAGCCATTCTGCTCAATGTCCACGAAGCGGAATTTCGCTGTTCAGAAGGAATCGTATTCAAATACTGTTTGATTACATCATGTCTCTTGCTTTCTTCTGGTATATATGCACCATTGCTACTGATAAAATCCTGCTTTACAACCTTTTCTAAATCCGACTTCACCTTATCCGATACAGACACTATCTTTTTCCAATCCTTACCATTGATACAACGGTCTGCCTGTTCCTTTGATAAAAAAGGTACACCATCTTTATTATAGTAATAATTGTTATTTCTATATTGACACCCAGAATCTACGGTCGTAATCCCAGTCTGCTTGTGTGAAGAATTTTTCTGAAAGAAGAATTTGTTTATTAGCAAACTTTGCGAAAATAAATTTTTATTGTTAATATTTACATTCATATTTCACTCTCTCCTATAATACAAAATTGTAGCCACATTACATTTTTAATATGTATAATATACTTTTATTGTTTCAGTGGATGTTGAAACTGTTCCTTTTGTAACAATCCATATTTTCCACTTGCCTGACGGATCAAAACCATTAAAATCATTAATTGTTATTGTTCCACTCTTACTTACTGTTGTATAATTAACATTTCCATTGCCATCTTCTACATATAAATAAAACGAATCACTTCCTGAACTAACCCTACTATACACCTCTATTTTTAAAATCTGAGGATTTGATCCACTTACAGACCCTGATGAAACAGTTGAAATATTTGATGCTGTCCCATATACAGAATTTAATTTTGTTGTTGTCTTAGTCCAATAATTTGTAGCCCTCACTGATACAGTAGAATTTATAGTTATTGTTTCTTCTTCCGGTGCAACTTCTGCTGCCGATACAGGAGTTACAAGAAGAGCTGTGCATAATACGATTCCACTCAAAAAATAAGATATAATTTTCTTCATCGTAAATACCTCCATAATAATATTTCAAAATAATATGGCTACAATTTCTTTCATCAATTTTTAATCACCAGTTTACAACTTTATAAATGGTAGACTTGTTGATGAATCAACCGATTTAAAGCCTTTTTCACAGCATTTGTTTTTATGTGTGTTTCGACATTTTTGACGAAAGTGGCAAAAAATATCTGTCTGCGAATACCCTGGCTTAATTCAAAACGAAATTCCTGTACACTCTTTGTGCGATATTCAGAAAAAGTTTTATCCTGATACGGCAAAAGTTTCATGGCACAATAGCTGATATTGATCAGATTGATCAGCATTTCAATCCCTTTGCAGCTCCGCACCATATAGCTGCAAAAAGACCAGAATGTTTTCTGCTCATAGTAGCTTGTCTCAATATTCCAGCGAAATGAGTACAGAAACAGTGGGATATATTTCATCCAGTCACTGCCGGTCTGATTCAATGGTGCTTTTTCCTGCTATGCACAGAAAATCTGCAGTTCTTCTGGAAAAATCGTACTGAAAACAGGCGTTTTTTACCATGCTCTTTTTCTGTGGCTGTGACATAAGCCAGAACTTCCTGATTGCCAAAGATTCTGGTAAAGACACGGCGGACACCGGTATAGTAATCACCGATTTTTTCACCGGAAAAGGTAAAGTCAGTCTCAACAGAAAGCTGTTTTCCATGTTTAGCCGGACGCCCCCTGCGGCCTGTATGTGCAGGAGCAAGGTCATACATAACAGAATCAATCCTTGCATTACCAATAAGATCCAGGTTCGGATATTCATTGACAATACAGACCAGATTTTGTTTCGTATACCAGCTGTCACAGAGAATAATGACATGTTCCCTGCTTTGAAATTCAGGCATGACTTTACGGATCATGGTGGCAGCAAGTTCCAGTTTGGATTCTTTTTTCTTCCACATACGGTATCCAAGCGGAACGGAAAGATAAGAGATCTTATCCTGATTCCACACAGGTACGCAAAGCATGATACTTACAAAACAGTGTCCATTCAGATAGTTAGAACTGTTTTGTGCAGCATGGTCAAACAGTTTTGAAACGTTTTCTCAAATATTAATCGTCAATAAATTACAATCAGGCATTATTAACATTTGTGTTTGTCATAATCATATCGAATGGCTTGAGTATTTAATTTCCATCAATGTAAACTTATCTTCTTCCAAAGCATTAATCTTTAGCCTTTAAATTTTAACACTCATCAATAACTGCGATAACTGATTTTGATTATGATGAATCATTGTATATTTTTCCTTAAATGATGTGATTGCACCATACATTTTCTCAGTTAAATTTTCTGGGATTTCGTCCTTTCCCTTTGTTTTCTGTTCCCCAATGTAATCTGACGCTAATGCAGACCTTGATGTAATTTTTGAAATTTTATTCATTTCTTCACCGATAATTCCACGGGCATGCTGATTTGTTGTCTCCATTGTCACAAAATCATCCACCGTTTTCTTATATGCTACATCTAAATTGCTTAATTCTTCATCCCGTGTAAGCTTACGAGGTCCATTTTCATCAGCTACATATATTTCTCTGGTTCCATTTTCATAGCCCTTCACAATTTCATCATATAATTCTGCGTATGCTTTAACATAATTATTTGCCTTGTCAGTAATATTTAAGGCACTTTTTCCTGTATCAACATTTTGATTCTGCTGTGCTGCCTTCTTTTGAATTTCATAACTATAATCAATATCACTGATTTTTTTACTCGCTAACAGTTCCTTTCTTTGAACCACATCATCATATTTTTCCTGTCCACTCTGCTGTATACGATTACGATAATACTCCAATCCCTCATTAGAAATCGAAAGCTTCACTGATTGCCCCACTGTATGTTTTTCGTTTGTCTGACTATTTCCTTTCTGTACTTTATCAGTATTTTTTTCCATTATTGAATTCGTATTATTCATGTAATTAAATATTTTCATATTGTCACCTCTTTCAATTATTCAAATATCCCTGATCCAGTTCTTCTTTCGACCAGACTCTTTCATACGTTCCACCAATTTCGTCAAAAACCTTTTGCCATGTAGAAAATTTATGGATTTCCTCCATGCTATCCTTGTTATTCTGAAGCCATTCATACAGCTTTTCATACATAGAACCAGAAAACCGGACACTCCAATTGTTTTTATAATTTTCATTGTCACTGTATGACATTCCATCAGCTCCTATGGATATAATTCCCTGATCTGTCCGTTTTGCCATTCCTCTAATCTCTAAATCAGCCCAGATAAAACCTTCTTCCCGACTCTCAATTAAATTAGGGTATTTGTCAAAATACATCTCCGCTAATTCTTCATACCTCTTCCGATCCGCTTCATTTTGCAGAAGAACCTTGCCACCTCTGCCTTCTTCACCGTCTTTTACTAAATACTGGATGCCGGTACCTGAATGTGTATTTAATGTAAATCCCTGCAAAGTCTCCACATCCAGCGAATCTTTATCCATTACATTCTGCAATGCATCTTTTAATTCATCATCTAATACCAGGGCATCGTAACTCATCGTTCCATGCTCAGAAATCAAAAACTGCTTTCCTGTTGTTTCATCCTGTCTTATTTTTATATCAGAATAGGAAAATGCCCCCAAACGCTCCCCGTCTTTATTGTATATATCAAAACATTCAGCTTCATTATCGGGTACGATTCTATAATTTTCGGATTCGTACTCTGAATATTCCTGTTTCAAAGTATTTATCGTTTTTCCTGACAGTGCCAGATAAGAATCCATCACTGTACTTTTCTTAGCACGATTGATATCCGCTCTACTGCTAATATCCTCCTTATCCACCGTCTGAGCCAAAGTGTCAGCCCACTTATTCTGGTTCCGATTTGGTTTTAGGTTGTTATAACCTGTTGAATAACGGCTCTCCGCTCCTATACTTCCAATCATTTTTTAAATTCCTCCCGGCATTTTATTCTCTTATTTTAGATGCCAGTACGGTATAAAATTCTTTTTCCTGCTGCAGATATGCTGCCCTTTCCTCTGTAACTGCTGCCAACGGATTTTCTATTCTCTCCAATACTTTGTCGATAGCTGCTAAACAACTTTCTTTCGTTTCACCAAAAATATTGTCATCACCACCTGTCAGAAAATCCTGCTCTACAGATAACTGCGTTAATGTACTGGTTACATCCGTCTGAAATGGATTAAAACCAGTTTCTTCCAATGTTTCCTGCCACGCCGCCTTTACACTCTCCGGCACTGTCTGAAGGTAATAATCACTAATATATGCAATCTGCTTTTTGGTCTTTTCATCTGCAAACTGGTAGGTTCTGTTATTCGCTTTTAACTGTTCATATGCCGCCTGCGCATCACTGTTCGCTTCTGACTCATACCAACCATCTTTATTTTTGCTATATTTCATACCATTGACCGTAAAATCTTTGGAAGTGTCTATACCCAGATAAGACATAACATCCGTAATTCCTTCTGTATACCGGGCATATTCCTCCTTTGAATGTGCTACAGTAGTCATTGTCCCACCTGCATTTCGCAGCATGGATGCCAATGCATCTGCCATTCTCTGTGCTTTTACATATGATTGTGTATCATACGGATTATCTCCACCAGAAACCTCTACTCCATGCGCCGTAACCGTAAGCACATGACCTCCATTAACACGGATTCTTTGCCCTTCCGCAATATTAACAGAATTATTCTGTCTGCTAAGTGACGAACTCTTCGCCAATTTTATAGGTGTTTTTAACACTTGAACCAAATCTTCTACCGGATTTAGTAAGTGCTGCGACATCGCCTCATTATAGGTTTCCTTATCTTTAATAGCTGTATTTTTGTAATTAGATGTAAGTCCTCTTGTATTAGGATTAATATAACTTGATATTGACTGCATTGTCTCAATCTCCTTCGTTTATTCTAAATTCTCTTTTCCTTCTATGTCCAAATAACTAAGCCTTATTTATACTTACTATTTGCATTTGGCAAATTAAGATATGTATCCATACTTTTCG
>ERZ779874.1761-NODE-1761-length-19815-cov-45.305516_pt1 | contig 19815 bp, 15 predicted proteins | sample MGYA00511031_ERZ779874 | MGnify/ENA primary metagenome ERZ779874 (study PRJEB29588, sample SAMEA2156850) | human gut metagenome | biome: human gut; feature: human-associated habitat; material: faeces | place: Denmark | collected 2008/2010 ...
TCGCGGTACAACGGTTTTCAAGACCGCCGCAATCGACCACTCTGCCACCTCTCCAGTCTTTGTTGTAGAAGTGCTTCTGTTTTTCAAAAGCGATGCAAAGGTACGGATTATTTTTGAATATGCAAGCGTCTGGATAAAAAAAGTGTGAGAAAAGAAAAGTTTTGCCAAGATTTGCCTATCTTTGCTCCCATTAATCAACTAATAGAGACGAAACTATGAATAAAGCTATTATTACGGTTGTAGGAAAAGACTCGGTAGGCATTATCGCCAAAGTTTGTTCTTACTTGGCAGAGAACGGTATCAACATATTGGATATATCGCAAACTATCGTACAAGAATTTTTTAATATGATGATGATTGTAGATATGTCGCATATCGAAAAACCGTTCGAACAAGTGGTAAATGAACTGACGGAAGTGGGACAGGCATTGGGCGTGCAAGTAAAATGCCAGCGTGAAGAGATTTTCGACAAGATGCATCGGATTTAAAACAGAGCAGGCTTATGATTAACATATCAGAGGTTCTTGAAACCAACAAGATGATCGAGAAAGAAAATCTCGATGTGCGCACCATTACAATGGGCATCAACCTGCTGGAATGTGCGGACAATAATGTAGATGTACTTTGCCAGAAAATCTACGAGAAGATTACACGGCTCGCCAAAGACTTGGTAAAGACAGGAGAAGACATATCGAAAGAATACGGCATCCCTATCGTAAACAAGCGTATTTCGATTACACCGATATCGTTAGTAGGAGGCGCGGCTTGCCATACGACTGCCGACTATGTGAAAATCGCCCGCACGCTGGACCGGGCTGCCGCCGAACTGGGCGTGAACTTCATTGGCGGCTACTCGGCTATCGTGTCGAAAGGGATGACCCGAAGCGATGAATTGCTGATCCGTTCCATCCCCGAAGCGTTGGCTTGCACGGAACGGATTTGCAGCTCGGTCAATGTAGGTTCAACCAAGACGGGCATCAACATGGACGCGGTACGACTGATGGGAGATATCATCAAGGATACGGCACGCCTGACAGCCGACCGTGATTCATTAGGATGCGCCAAATTAGTCGTATTATGTAATGCCCCCGATGATAATCCGTTTATGGCCGGAGCTTTCCACGGCGTATCGGAAGACGATGCCATTATCAATGTAGGCGTAAGCGGTCCGGGAGTAGTGAAGTATGTACTCGAACAAATCCGTGATGCCAACTTTGAAGTATTGTGTGAAACCATCAAGCGCACGGCGTTCAAGATTACCCGCGTAGGACAACTTGTAGCCCAGGAGGCTTCCCGCCGTTTGGGTGTGCCGTTCGGCATTATCGACTTGTCTTTAGCTCCTACTCCGGCCATCGGCGACAGCGTAGCGGATATCTTGAAGGAAATCGGCTTAGAACATCCGGGCGCCCCTGGCACTACCGCTGCATTGGCTTTGCTTAACGACCAAGTGAAAAAAGGCGGCGTGATGGCTTCATCGTATGTAGGCGGGCTGAGCGGAGCGTTTATTCCTGTAAGTGAAGACCAAGGCATGATAGATGCGGTAGAAGCCGGTGCGCTGACCATTGAGAAACTGGAAGCAATGACCTGCGTATGTTCGGTAGGACTGGATATGATTGCCATCCCGGGCGACACATCAGCCGCAACCATTTCGGGAATTATCGCCGATGAATCAGCTATTGGCATGATTAACCAGAAAACAACGGCTGTACGTATCATTCCGGTAGAAGGGAAACAGGTGGGTGAAACAGTTGAATTCGGAGGATTGCTGGGTTATGCTCCCATCATGCCTGTCAACCGCTTCAATTGTGAAGCCTTTGTAAACCGCGGCGGACGCATCCCTGCCCCGATACATAGCTTCAAGAATTAACGCATATGGCGGAGTATTTAGAAGAGCTGAACGAAAGCCAGCGCGAAGCGGTACTTTATATCGACGGGCCTTCACTTGTAATAGCGGGCGCAGGTTCGGGAAAGACACGGGTGCTGACGTATAAGATAGCTTACCTGATGGATCAAGGTTACGAGCCTTGGTCCATCTTGGCGTTGACCTTTACCAATAAAGCGGCACGTGAGATGAAAGAACGCATCGCGCGTCAAGTAGGCATCGACCGGGCGCGTTACTTGTGGATGGGTACGTTTCATTCCGTCTTTTCACGGATTTTACGCACCGAAGCAGATAAGCTAGGATTCTCGTCCGACTTTACGGTTTACGATGCCGCCGACTCGAAAAGTCTGATAAAAGCCATTATCAAAGAAATGGGATTAGACGATAAGACTTACCGTCCGGGAATGGTGCAGAACCGCATCAGCAATGCTAAAAACCAGTTGGTATTGCCCGAAGCATACGCGGCAAGTGCCGAGTTCTATCAGAACGACACAGACGCAAAAGTGCCTGCCGTGCGCGACATATACCGCCGCTATTGGGAACGGTGCAGGCAAAGCGATGCCATGGACTTCGACGATTTATTGCTTTATACCTATTTATTATTCGAACAGCATCCCGATGTACGCGAGAAGTACGCTTCACGTTTCCGTTTTGTGTTGGTAGACGAGTACCAAGACACCAACTACGCCCAACACCGCATCGTGTGGCAACTTACCGAAAAATACCGTCGGGTATGCGTGGTAGGCGATGACGCGCAGAGCATCTATTCGTTCCGGGGAGCCGACATCGATAATATCTTGAAATTTACACAAACCTATGGAGAGGCACGCCTTTTTAAACTGGAACAAAACTATCGTTCGACACAAACCATAGTGAACGCGGCAAACAGCCTGATTGCCAAGAACCGTGACCAAATACGGAAAGCCGTGTTCTCTGAAAAAGAAAAAGGCGAACCGATTCCGGTATTCAGTGCTTACAGCGATGTAGAAGAAGGTGAAATCGTAGCAAACCGGTTAGCACGGATGGTGGCAAGCGGAAGTTATGGTTACGACGACTTTGCCATCCTGTATCGCACCAATGCGCAAAGCCGTATCTTTGAGGAAGCATTACGCAAACGGGGATTACCGTACCGCATTTACGGAGGTTTGTCTTTCTACCAACGGAAAGAGATAAAAGACATTGTAGCTTATTTCCGCTTAGCCGTAAATCCCAACGACGAAGAAGCATTCAAACGTATTATCAATTATCCCGCAAGAGGAATTGGTGATACGACATTGAACAAGATAATCGATGCGGCCACCCATGCCAATGTCAGTTTGTGGACTGTACTGAACGAACCACTGACGTATGGCCTGCAGGTGGCAAAGAACACGGCAACCAAGCTGCAAGGATTCCGCACGCTGATAGCCGGATTTGCCGAAGACGTAACGCGTAAGAGTGCTTACGATTTGGGACAAACCATCGTACGCCAATCGGGCATCATAACCGACGTGTACCGCGACCGCTCGCCCGAGAACCTAAGCCGTCAAGAAAACATTGAAGAGCTTATTAATGGTATGCACGATTTTTGCGCCAGCCGTGAAGAAGAAGGAAACGAACGCGTCTCTCTTTCCGACTACCTGCAAGAGATTTCGTTAATGACCGATTTGGATAGCGAAGAAGGAGAAGGGACAAAAATAACCTTGATGACCATCCATTCGGCAAAAGGACTGGAATTTAAAAATGTATTTGTCGTAGGATTGGAAGAAAACCTCTTCCCCAGCCCGATGGTAACCGAGCATCCCCGACAATTGGAAGAAGAACGACGCTTGTTTTATGTAGCGATTACCCGTGCCGAAGAACATTGCTTCCTGTCGTATGCCAAATCGCGTTTCAAGTACGGGAAGACGGAATTCAGCAGTCCCAGCCGTTTCCTGCATGACATAGACGCACGTTACCTGAAGTTGCCCGAAGGTGAAGCGGTTTTCTCACGCTCCAATATACAGCAACGTACTGACCGGCTTACAATGGAAACTCCGCCGACGCTCCGTCCGAAAGTATCGGCAGAAAAACCTCGGATAGTATCGGTAGCCTCCCCTCGCAACCTACGCAAAGTATCTTCGATTTCATCTGAAGTCAAAGACCCGGGCACCGCTACAGATGCCGGCATCACAATCGGCCAACTGATAGAACACCAACGTTTCGGCATCGGTAAAGTGGTCAACGTAGAAGGTACAGGCGACAACTGCAAAGCAACGGTCGAGTTTCAGAATGCCGGCACCAAGCAGCTTCTGTTGAAGTTCGCCCGATTCAAAATAATAAAATAATTTTTTTCACCACAGAAGGCACAGAGGCACACGTTGCCTTTACCAATGTATTGACTCTGTGTCCTCTGTAATGAAACCAAATGCAAAGATTATGTTAGATGTAACGAAAGTCCCTTCCCCGTGCTATGTGATGGAGGAAGATTTGCTCAGGAAAAACCTGAACCTGATAAAGTCGGTAGCCGGCAAGGCAGGGGTCGAGATTATCCTTGCTTTCAAGGCATTCGCCATGTGGAAATCATTTCCGATATTCCGCGAATACATCAGTCATACCACAGCAAGTTCTGTCTACGAAGCACGACTCGCTTTCGAAGAGTTCGGAAGCCCTGCACACACTTATTCGCCTGCCTATACAGAAGCCGATTTTCCGGAATATCTGAAATACAGCAGCCACATCACGTTCAATTCGCTTTCACAATACGAGCGTTTTTATCCTGCAGCAAAAGCTTCCGCCCGACCTGTTTCGTGCGGCATCCGCGTGAATCCCGAATATTCCGAAGTGGAAGTAGAACTATATAATCCTTGTGCGCCGGGCACACGTTTCGGAGTGACTGCAGACTTGCTTCCCGACCGCCTGCCCGAAGGCATCGAAGGTTTCCACTGCCATTGCCATTGCGAATCAAGCTCGTATGAACTGGAACGCACACTGAAACATATAGAAGAAAAGTTCTCCCCCTGGTTTCCACAACTGAAATGGCTGAACTTAGGCGGCGGACACCTGATGACCCGTAAGGATTACGACATAGAACATCTCGTCGGATTACTGCAAGGATTGCGGTCGCGTTATCCACACTTACGGATTATCTTGGAGCCGGGTTCGGCTTTCGCCTGGCAGACTGGCCCGTTAATAGCTTCAGTAGTCGATATCGTAGAAAGCCGGAGCATCCGTACGGCAATTCTCGATGTCAGTTTTACCTGTCACATGCCCGACTGTCTGGAGATGCCTTATCAGCCGGCCGTGCGTGGAGCAGAATCACTTCCTGCCGATGCCGTAAAGACAGCACGGAAAGAAGAACACATATATCGCTTAGGTGGAAACAGTTGTCTGAGCGGCGACTATATGGGAAGCTGGAAATTCGGCCACGAATTGCAGATAGGCGAACGCATCGTATTCGAAGACATGATTCACTATACGATAGTCAAAACTACCATGTTCAACGGCATCCGCCATCCGTCTATCGCTTTGTGTCATAGCAATGGAGAATTGGAAATCTATCGCACTTTCCGCTATGAGGATTACCGCGACCGGATGTGTTGAGCAACGGGCGGAGTAAAAACATTCATAAAATATGAGAATAGTCAAAATCATATACATGGCCATTTCCTTGCTGCTGGTTTTGCTTTTAGCCTTCAGTGTCGTGAATATGACTGTCAGCCTGAAATACGAAATAGAAGAACGAGCGGCTATGGGCATGGATACGATACCATTGGAATGGGGAAGAAGGTATCTTCTGACCGTAATCGACACATACCGTTTCTTTCTGTATTATGTTTTGCTCAGCATGGCGGTAATCGCAAGCCCTTTTATCGTGAAAAAGCTGAAAGGAAGCAAATAAGAACCATGACGGCATCGGCAGGAGTGTACGAAAAGAAGTGTTTCAAGACATTAAAAATGAAATTGTTCGCATAAAGAGGTATAATAATATTGACTTTCATTTATTTACCGTTCGCCTGATTGGTAAGGACATTATCATAGATATTGGAAAAAGGCGGCTCTGCATCACGCGGAACCGCCTTTTCTGTGAGAATACAACCTTTATTTACCTTTTTCCTATGAAAACTACTTTTATCGTTAATTTTGTGCTAAGTCAACTGCATAATTGGCACGTTTACCCGACGGGTAAACACCGGTCATGAACAATACCTGATCGGGCGACTGTGAAGCCGCTTTCATCACGTCTTCCAAATCCTGTACGGTACGAAGCTGCTTACCATTGGCCTTCAAGATGATAAATCCTTTGCGGATACCGCTGTCTGCCATACGTCCGTCGCTTACACCCGTTACCTGTACACCATATCCTAAGTTGAGCTGGCGTTTCAGTTCGGTAGGCACTTCACGGAAAGCTGCTCCCAACAGTTCCATATCGGCTTTCTTCACTACTTTCGTATTGCCTTGGGCATTCTTCAAAGTAATAGTAAATTCTTGGTCTTTCTTGTCACGGAAGACTTTTACTTTCACTTTATCGCCCGGACGTTTCTTGGCGAGGATACCTTGCAGGGCAGCCATGGTTTCCACTTTTTCACCATCTAAGGAAATGATGACATCGTTTACTTTCAAAATGCCGGCAGCCGAACCTTCGTCTTGTACCTGCACTACCTGTACACCATAACCGATACCCAATTCTTTCTGTTCCTTGCGGATTTCTTCCGGATATTCTTCTCTACCCATATCGCGCCCTCCGATACCCAACAAAGCACGCTGGACGGTTCCGTATTGTTTCAAGTCAGTTACCACCTTGGTCATGATGCTGGTCGGAATAGCGAATCCGTAACCTGAATAGGCTCCGGTTGGAGAAACCAGCATGGCGTTGATACCGACCAGTTCACCTTTGGCGTTGACCAAGGCACCGCCACTGTTACCTTGATTGATAGCAGCATCGGTCTGGATGAAGGATTCCACATCGTTGGCTCCCAATCCACGAGCTTTGGCACTGACCACACCAGCAGTTACCGTAGAACCCAAATTAAACGGATTACCTACAGCCAATACCCATTCACCTACCTTCAGGTTATCTGAGTTTCCTACAGGAATGGCAGGAAAGTCATCGCCTTCGATTTTCACCAAAGCCAAGTCTGTGGTAGGATCGGTACCGATAACCCGTCCTTTCATCTCCCGTCCGTCATGCAATTTGACCGAAATCTCGTCAGCATCATCAATCACATGGTTATTCGTCACGATATATCCGTCTTTCGAAATGATGACACCCGAACCGAATCCCTTTTGTTCGGGAGTCTGGACTTGCTGCTGGCGTCCGCGACCATCACCAAAGAAAAAATCAAAAATATCCGGTTGAGTCTGTATTACCTTCGTTTTACTCCGTTGGACAGCCATGATGTGTACTACCGAGTTCAGCGAACTCTCAGCAGCTTGAGTCAAATCGACCGGTTGCATTTTCGAAGTGTCAAATGCAGCATATTTGGCTGGAGTAGCCGTTTGGAACGCTTCGTAAAAAGAAGCGTTCTTTGTATCTTTAGACTGGAGGATGGCATACGAAGTCACTCCTGCCACACCTGCACTTACAGCAATCAGTGCAACAGCTCCTAAAGCGAATTTAGTTGTCTTTTTCATATCTATAAATCATTTAAATTGTTAATTTCATTATTCGTTTAACATTTCATCTGCTAAAGTAGAACAAAAATCATGCGGTTGTACTCATCGCCTCATCTTTTTTCTCTCTTTTAACAAAGCGGCTTATCTGCTTAACCGCGCTTAACGGGGGTAGCTGACAAATTTGCATTCATTACCAGTCACTTTTACAGTATTACAAGATATTTCTCGCTAAAATGGCAGAGGATATGGTTTATTTGTGTACCTTTGCACACAGAAGCAGTCGGACGGTCTGTCGCTAGTATCTATTGATGCAAGAGGAAAGTCCGGGCAACACAGAGCATCCCACTTCCTAACAGAAAGCTATCCGTGAGGGTAGAGTAACGCAGAAGAAAACAACCGCCGCTCCTACCCGGAGAGGTAAGGGTGAGAAGGTAGGGTAAGAGCCTACCAGCCGCATGGTGATGTGCGGGCTGTGCGTCTTGGGAGTTGTAAGGTCATGTAAACCGGCATTAACGAGGGTTGCTCGCCCCACGTCGGAGGGTAGACCGCTAAAGCCTTTTGGTGACAACTGGCGTAGATAAATGACAGACACCTTATATTATATAAGGCACAGAACCCGGCTTATAGGCCGGCTGCTTTTTTTCATGAAGAATTAAGAATGAAAACTTTGTCATTCTTAATTCTTTATTCTTCACTCTTAATTTAAATGCTATGCGACTTCAATATTGGCTTCAATTTCTGACTGAAGGCATCTGGAGAATCACTGAAGACGAAGTGACACCCGTCAGAAAACGGTTGTATTCGTGCCTGAAAGTCATCTATCTGTCAGTCGATCAGTTTCTGAACGACCGCATTTCGGTACGGGCCTCTGCCCTGACATATAGCACACTGCTGTCTATCATCCCTATCCTTGCCCTTCTGTTTGCCATAGCCCGAGGATTCGGATTCAACGAACTGATGGAACAACAACTGAAAACAGGAATAGCCAACAAACAAAGCGAACTAATCCTGTCGTGGGTTAATTCTTATTTAGAGCATGCCCAAAGCGGTGTCTTCATTGGTGTAGGACTGATTATGTTACTATGGACAGTCTTGATGCTGACCGACAATATCGAACGCAGTTTTAACGCCATTTGGCAAGTAAAGCATCCGCGTACGGTATTCCGTAAAATCACCGATTACTTTTCGATGATGTTATTACTTCCGTTGCTTATTGTCATCTCCAGCGGTTTGACCATCTTTATGACTACATACGTGAAAGACCTGGAAACCTTCATGCTTTTGGGTCCCGTCGTAAAGTTTCTGGTAAGGCTCATCCCGTATGCCCTGATTTGGGGCATGTTAGGCGGACTGTATGTATTTATGCCCAATACGAAAGTCAAGATAAGAAATGCTTGGTTTCCTGCAATCCTGGCAGGTAGTGCGTTTCAGGCATTTCAGTATTTCTATGTCAACAGCCAAATATGGATTTCGAACTACAACGCCATTTACGGAAGTTTTGCCGCCATCCCGATGTTTCTTTTATGGACACAAATATCATGGACCATTGTATTGTTTGGTGCGGAAATGAGTTACATCAGCCAGAATCTTCCTTCTTTCAGCTTCGGAAAAGAGACGGCACATATCAGTCGCCGTTACCACGACTTCTTCTGCACCGTAGTGCTTTCCGCCATCTGCAAGCGATTTGAGCATGAACAAACACCTTATACAGCCGAAGAATTAAGTAAAGAGCACAAAATTCCTATCCGATTGACTAAAAACATTCTATACGAACTGACCGACATTCATCTGATATACGAAACATTCGGAGAAGACAGAGATGCCAATGTCCGTTACCTCCCGGGCATGGATATCAATCAATTGACTGTAGGAGTACTGATGGAAAGATTAGACAGTGCGGGAGCCGAAAATTTCAAGATAGACAAGGAAGATTATTCTACTTCGTGGCAAGCATTGATAGACGCCAAGAAAGAATATATTTACCAAAACGGACGCATCTTGCTAAAAGACCTGTAACCTTTTCAACAATAAAAAACTGTCTTGAATTTATCGTGTGAATGATTCGGAATGAGTTAGGTATTTCCGTTTCTGTGAGGAAGAAGATAAACGGACTATCTTGACGAAGAACGGAAACGGAAAGTGTCCCAAAATCACTCCCCCCACAAGGCACACACGAAAAACAGACAAATCAAGACGGGAAAAACTTTTTTATAGAAATTCAAAACAGCTTCCAATATAAAAAACGCAGATTATCAGAGATTATGAATCACAATTTCTGATAATCTGCGCAAATCTGCGTTTCAAATCCCTTGCATTGCCCAGAATAACCATACACGGGATTTTTCCGCAAACCAATTTTGTCCTACTCTATATTATATGGACTTGTTACCTACCGGAAATGTGGGTGTGCCGAAATAAAAACCAGCTTTATCACACCCACATCAATTTCCTCCGGATTACTTCACCTGATGACGGCAGGGCGACATGATGAATGTAAATTTGTAATCCCCATAGGGCAAACGGTATTTTTCTAAGGGAAGAGCACCCCAACTATTGACACATCCCAATCCCATTTGCGCTTTATCAATGCAAAGGCTGGTCATGCCGGCTTTATCCAACTCACCCGAATGGCGTTGGATTTTCACCCAACCTTCATCCAAATCAGCTATACGGTAAGGCAGCGCCGATGCCGAGAAGGGAGCTTCGGAAACGAATTTCAACCCGTTACCCGCTCTGTTCATGACTTGCCACCAACGCAAATCAGTCTTATTACCACTTTCTTGCGGACGGATATAAGGATAATACTGATCGTCTACCTGCTGGCAATAGATACCTAACGGAGTAGAATGGTTGCGGTCGGAATAGTTTTCCCACGGTCCACGCCCATAGAAAGCAATGGTTTCAAACTGTTCGGGCATCATCAAGTTCATACCGAAACGGAACATGTCAGATACTTTAGCACCCGGAGTAGCTTTAAAAGCCTGCGTTACCTGCACCTCACCTTTATTATTGATAAGATAAGTAAGCGAAAGCGTAGCCGACACGTTTTTCAATTCGTACTCCGCCTGAACTTTCACCATCTCGTTTTCCTGTTCGCTCTGCATCGAAGTCAAGCGGATGCCAGGGTTCTTCCAAGCCACATACTTCTGTTGCAAGTTGGCTCCAAAATCGTTATCAGTCGGAGCGCGCCAGAAATTGGGTTCCAATGCCGTACCCGGTTCGAGGAAATCGATACCATCCACCTGATAGATAGTCAGATATCCGGTATATTTATTGAACTCAATATCGAAATTCTCACCTTTCACCACCAAATAATTGGAGTTTGTATTATCTATTTCAGGCACGACTATCGCTTGGTTCGGTTCCTTCACATTGGCGAATGCCAATACAGGAGCTTCGTAAGCTTTCAAAGTCAACTGGTCGTAAGCAATGGTATGTCCGGCAGGCAAAAGACCTTCCTGGTTCTTCAAGATATACTTCACGTTCAGCAACCATTCGCCTTCATTTCCAATAGTCCCGTATCCCAACTGGATATCCTTAGTCTGGTGTGGAGCTACATCCAGTTTTTCCACCTGACCCGTACGTACAGCCTTACCGTCGTGCAACAATTCCCATTCCATGCGGTATGCCGAAAGGTCACGGAAGAAGTATTCGTTGTACACCTTTACAACTCCTTTCTGTGCATCGGCAAGAGTAGTCCAGATATCCTGATAAAAGTATCTCACCTCGTAAGCATGCGGATTCGGCACACGATCCGGACTAATCAACCCGTTATCGCAGAAGTTGATATCACTTCCGTCAAAGCGGTTGAAGTCACCTCCGTAGGCATAAATAGTCCGTCCGTTCTTTCCGGTCCAGCGGCACGACTGGTCTACAAAGTCCCAGATAAATCCGCCCTGGTATTTGGGATATTTGCGTACCAGATCCCAGTATTCCTTGAATCCACCTTCCGAGTTGCCCATGGCGTGTGCATATTCGCATTGAATCAAAGGTTTTTGTTTACTTTCGTCTTCACTATAGGCGATGCATCCGCTATAATCGTAATACATCGGGCAGAAAATGTCAGTCTTTCCGTCTTGCCGGGCTTGTTCATACTGTACGGCACGGCTGGGATCTTCTGCCTTAATCCAATCGTATGCGGCTTCGAAGTTAGGACCATAACCGGCCTCGTTCCCGAGCGACCAGAAAATAACACTGGGATGATTGAACGAACGTTGCACATTGCGCTGGTTACGCTCCATGTGTGCTTTGGCATACGATTCATTTTTAGCCAGTGTACTTTCGCCGTACCCCATTCCATGCGATTCTATATTCGCCTCAGCCACCATATACAGCCCGTAACGGTCGCACAGTTCATACCAGAACGGGTCATCAGGATAATGGCAAGTGCGCACGGCGTTGATATTCAACTCTTTCATGCGCAACACATCTTGAATCATCCGCTCACGCGATACGTAATAACCGCCATCAGGATCCATCTCGTGACGGTTTGCGCCTTTAAACAAGACCGGCTGGCCGTTTACCAATATCTGAGCGTTCTTCAGTTCTATCTTACGGAAACCTACGTTTACAGGAATGACTTCCGTCGATTGGTCCATCTGTACGTAAAGCGTATAAAGGTAAGGAGTCTCGGCGGTCCACTTATGCGGATTTGCTATTTGCATCGTAACAGTTTCGCCGCGTGTAGTAGCAGATGACACCTCATTGCCCTGCGGGTCTTTCAACTTCAATGTCACTTGTCCGCTTCCTTTCAACTTCACGTCTACAGTAAGTGTAGCATCCTTGTAAGCAGCGTCCAAATCGGGAGTTACACGGACATCTTCAACCCGTTTCTTGTTACGTGCATAGAGATAACAGTGGCGTGCCACTCCGGTATAACGGAAAAAGTCTTGGTCTTCCAGATACGAACCGTCACACCAGCGGAACACCTGAAAAGCGATAAGATTCTTTTCGCCCGGCTTCAAATAGCGGGTCAAGTCGAATTCAGCTTCCAGCTTGCTGTCTTCGCTATAACCTACATACTTGCCGTTCACCCAAATATACATATTCGAGCTGACCGCACCGAAATGGGCTATGATGTCTTTGCCCTTCCACGAAGCAGGCACCATAATCTCTCTGCGGTAAGAACCTACGTGATTCTTTTCCGTTGGCACGTAGGGAGGATTGTTTTTGTATTGGTTTCGCCAGGCATAACCCGTATTGACATAAATGGGGTCACCGTATCCGTTCAGTTCCCATACACCGGGCACTTGCATATCGTCCCATCCTTTGTCGTTGAACCCAATTTTCCAAAAGTCGGTAGGACGCTGGTCGGCATTCGCTACCCAAAAGAATTTCCAACTTCCATCCAAACTCAGGTAATATTCCGACTGTTCTTTACCGTTTTCAATGGCTTGAATAGATTCATAAGCGAAATAGTCAGTGTGCATCGGCGCACGGTTGACTGCATTCACTTCCGGATCTTGCCATTCTTTAAAGGTTTGGGCGTGTCCCGTAAGCAGGGAGAAGCCTAACAACCCCAATACGAATGTTTTTCTCATGCTTTTAATTTTAAGTGTTAATGATGTTATGCATACAAAAATAATTGATATTTCACAACAAAGGACATAGAGGCACACAGAGTCTTTAGTTTTTAACTTTTATTTTCCCTGTGACGCCCTGTGTCCTCTGTGATGAATACGCCGGGGATTATCCCACCAGCTGCATCATACGGCTCAGGTATTTGCCGATGATGTCAAATTCAAGGTTCACCACACTTCCTACATGAAAAGTATGGAAATTGGTATGTTCGTATGTATAAGGGATAATCGCTACTTGAAACGAATCTTGCGTCGGGTTACATACGGTCAGGCTCACTCCGTTTACCGTAACCGACCCTTTATCTACGGTAAAATATCCACGTTTCGCCATTTCAGGCTCAAAATCATACTTAAACGTGAAATACCAGCTTCCGCCGACATCATCGATAGCCGTACATACGGCAGTCTGGTCCACATGTCCTTGCACGATATGGCCGTCCAATCTACCGTTCATCGGCATACTGCGTTCTACGTTCACTTCATCGCCTTCTTTCAACAAACCGATATTCGACCGCTCGATGGTTTCTTTCATGGCAGTCACCGTATAAGTGTTGTCTTTGATACAGACTACAGTCAGGCATACGCCGTTATGCGATATGCTTTGGTCTACTTTCAATTCGTCCACAAACGAACAGGTCAACGTGAGATGCAAGTTTTCTTGCTCTTTCACGACCTTCACTACTTTTGCGCATTCTTCTACTATTCCTGAGAACATAAAACATATTGAGTTTTAAAGTTTTTCTTAAAATCTTTATCTTTCCGGAATCGGCTTACTCCATACGGTTGTCCCTTCCGAATCGATTACCGATATGGTTCCTCCGGCATATTCTTCAATATAACTTCCGCCTTTAGCGAGTATGTCTTCTGCCATGCGGATGGCTTTCTCTTCGCTTTTGATGGCAAATCCCTTGTTGTCGCTCGAACTTTGGTCCGAAAAATAAATATCATACGTTTTCATTTCAGTTTGATGTCTTTTTATCCGTTGCAAATATATGCAGGCTATGAATAGCAAACAAGAAACACAGGATTTTTTTTCATGGGAACCAGTGAAAGAAGCAAGTATACAAAAAAAAGAGAGACCGGAATGTCCAATCTCTCTTCGCGAGCGGAAAACGAGACTCGAACTCGCGACCCCGACCTTGGCAAGGTCGTGCTCTACCAACTGAGCTATTTCCGCAATGAAACCAAAAATAACTAATGCGAGCGGAAAACGAGACTCGAACTCGCGACCCCAACCTTGGCAAGGTTGTGCTCTACCAACTGAGCTATTTCCGCAATATAGTGCCCAGAACAGGACTCGAACCTGCATGCCTCTCGACACACGCACCTGAAACGTGCGCGTCTACCATTCCGCCACCTGGGCTTCGTCACTGAGCGGAAAACGAGACTCGAACTCGCGACCCCAATCTTGGCAAGGTTGTGCTCTACCAACTGAGCTATTTCCGCAAAGCACTGTTTTTGTTTTGCGGTTGCAAAGGTAATGCTTTTTCTTTAATAGCCAAAAAAAGCTCGTACTTTTTTTGAAAAATATCAGCTTTCAGGGCTTGTTGGTTCTCCGTTGGCGGTATATACCTATTATATAATATACTTGATTCTGCCGATTCAGCCATATCCGTGGGCCGTTCCAACTATCTTAAACGGCTCCTGAAGATACCTGCGTTTGCCTACCTGCTTCCCAGATATAGGAAGAACATACCGATAAGCACCAAGGCGAGGTCGACAGCTTTGCTTCGCAGGTTCTTTTCGCGAAACATCATCGCGCCGAACAAGAAAGACACGACCACACTGCCCCGACGCACCATCGACACAATGGAAATCATCGAATCGTCCATACCTAATGCATAGAAATAAACAAAGTCGGCCGCCGACAAGAAGATGGAAATCAGCGGAATGCACCAATCCCAACGGAAAGGTGTGCTTGATTTACGCTTCGGAAGCCACAGGAAAAGCAACACACCTCCCATCATGAAAAGCTGGTAAATGTTATACCATGCCTGCACCACCATGTTATTGAACATCCCCATCAGGTATTTGTCGTACAGTCCGCTTATTGCTCCCAACAACGCCGCCAGCACGACAAACCACACCCAACGGTTGTGTTCGAAATTGATTCCTTCCTTCTTGCCCGACCGGCTCAGCATGAAAAACGAAACGATTGCCAGCATGACTCCAATCCATTGATACAAATTCAACCGTTCGCCGAAAATAAGCATCGCACCCACCAAAGTCATCACAGGACGGGTGGCATTAATCGGTCCCACAATCGTCAGCGGCAAATGTTTCATACCGAAATAGCCAAATGTCCACGACGAAAGCACAATGACCGATTTCAGCAGAATATACTTATGGGTTTCCCATCCGCCTGTTTCGGGCACAAAGAAAACAGAGTCGTGCAAAGCCGAAGGCCAAAAGCGCGAAACCAGAATAAGCGGAATAAAAATAAGACTGGAGAACAACGTGTTCAAAGCCAACACAGGAAGCACCGCATTCCCATTGAGCGACTTTTTCTTAAATACATCATAAAAGCCCAGCAACGCCGCCGAGCAAAACGCTAATAATAACCACATATCAGTTTATTTAGTTTTACGGGGGCAAAGGTACAAAATAATGTGCAAACGCACCCTCAAAGACAGCCGAATAGTTTCGCGATGAATGACCGTACCCCAACATTCATACCTGGAAATACTTGCATATTCAAGCAGATTGGCTTACCTTTGAAAACCATTTTGAGAAATAAGCCAATACACCATGAAACTGCTATCGAACGCTATTTTAGACATACATCCGAAATACGCATTGTTGATTTGCCTCTTTCTGGCTTTCTTTACCGAAAGCCATGCCAGACAAGATACCGTCACCCGCAAACCGATTCACCATCAGATAGGATTCGACATCCGGCCAGGTTATATACTGCCTACCAAAAGTTTTTTCGAAAAAGAGAACGCGCAAGGGAAACCGATACGCAATGTCATTTCCGCCCATCTGAAATGGGCTTTCCGATTCCACGAAGATTCTTATTTAGGCAGACTTTACCCGCACGCCTATCAAGGCATCGGCGTAGCGTACACTTCTTTTTCCAATGCTTCCGAAATAGGAAATCCGGTAAGTGTCTACGTATTCCAGGGGTCGCAGATAGCGCAACTTGCTCCCCGGCTCAGTTTAGACTACGAATGGAATTTCGGCGCGGCGTTCGGCTGGAAGAAATATAACTACATGACCAATCCCTACAACGATGTCGTAGGCTCGAAAATCAATGCTTACCTCAATGTCGGCATCTACCTGAACTGGAAACTGGCTTCACAATGGAAACTGACTGCGGGCATAGAAACCTCTCATTATTCCAACGGGAACAGCAATTACCCCAATGCTGGCGTAAACACCGTAGGCGGACGCATCGGAATAGTGCATACATTCGATGCGGAAGAAAGAATCGCCCAAGCCATCCGGCACGATGAGGTCACCTTGAAAGGCTCCCCCTTCAGCTACGACCTGATTGTGTACGGAGCCACGAAACGCAAAGGCATCATCTGGCCCGATGAAAGATACCTGGTGCCTGGCTCATTCGGGGTTATAGGACTGAATTTCAATCCACTCTACCGGGTAAACCGCTATTTCCGCACCGGTATCTCACTGGATGTACAATACGATGAAAGTGCCAACCTGAAAGACCATTTCGCCGGCGATGACTATACGCTGCAAGATGGAAGAAAGAGGTTTTACCGTCCCCCGTTCCGCGAGCAGTTTGCAGCGGGTCTCTCCCTCCGTGCCGAATTGAGCCTACCTATATTCAGCATCAATTTCGGCATCGGGCACAACCTTATTTATAAAGGAGAAGACATGAAGGGCTTTTACCAGATACTGGCACTGAAAACATTCGTCACCCCTCGCCTGTTTCTGCATACGGGCTACCAACTGAGCAAGTTCAGCGACCCGAATAACCTGATGCTGGGATTGGGATACAGGTTTTAAATCTTCATCCACTTCCCCCGCTCCAACCGAATCAAGAATATAACACCTCTGAAACACAACTCAATACACATGGCAAGCCATACCCCGTTCAGCCCCATGGCAGGAGCCAACCATGCCGCCAACGTCAGGCGCACCGCCCAAATGCTGAAGAAATTCATCAGACAAGGAATCATCGTATTGCCTGCACCTACAAATACACCATAAGCCACAATCGCCGCGGCAAACATCGGTTCGGCAAAAGCTTCGATACGCAAAGCCTGTACACCCAGCTCCAATATCTCCGCATCGGGAGTCATCGTACCGATAATCAACGGAGCCGCGATATACATAATGACTCCCATAACCCCCATGACCGCCATACCCATACCTACCGTAATACGGGCAAAACGACGGGTCAGGTCTTTCCTGCCTGCCCCCATACTCTGACCTACCAACGTAGTCGCCGCATCGGCTATACCGTATCCGGGCATATAGCAAAGGCTTTCCGCCGTAATGGCAAACGAATTAGCCGCGATGGCAAATACCCCCAACGGAGCTACAATAACCGTAGTAAGAATCTGTGCCCCGCAAATCACGGCATGTTCGATACCCATCGGGCCACCAATATGCACCGCTTTGCGCAACACAACCGAAGTAGGACGGAAACGTCCTTGTTCATGCTTCAAGCCCAATTCTTTGGAACGGGTTGTCAAGTACCAAAGCAACAATCCCGCAACAACCAGCTCCGCCAATCCGGTACCTACTGCCGCCCCGGCTACTCCCCATCCGGCTCCAGGCATGAATACCTCCACCCCCAACCACGAAACAGAACGGGAAGGGAAGATAAGAAAAAAATTGAATACGACGTCCAGCAAGCACATCAGGACATTCAGCAGGCTGGGCACACGCATATTCCCGCTGCAACGAAGCATGGCACCCGACAAGAAACACAACTGCATCATCGGCAAAAAAGCCGCATAAATCAAGAAATAAACCGAAGCTTCATGATTGATGACCTCTGCTCCACCCAGCCAGCGAGGCAACGCGCCGCTAATGCCCATACCCACACCTGCAAGCATGACGCTAAAAAACAGTACCGCCACAAACGACTGGCGCAATACCACCCGTGCCTCGGCAAACTTTCCTCCGCCAATGCAATGTGCCACCTGGACGGCAAAACCCGTGGAAGCCGCACTACACAAACCGCTGAACAGCCAGGTTGTAGTAGAAACCAGGCCGATAGAAGCCGAAGCGTTAGCCCCCAGGCTCCCCACCATAGCAGCATCGATATATTGCATCACGATAGAGGACAATTGCGCCACCATCGCCGGTATACTCAACTGAACAGTAAGCAAAAGTTGCTGACGCAAGGTCATCGGACGCCCCTCACGTATCAATACAAGCAAATCGTTTTTTCCAAAATTCATAGGATACAGTTTATTCCGGTACAAAGATACGCCAAAATCGTATACTAAAGTTACCAGAATTACGGATAATCTATGGAATAACCGCCGGATTTCGGCATATTAACGTAATATAATCTGTGAATTAAGCTGTCAGGAGAATATCACGGAAGCCGGGCTAATGGCTGAAAAACATTTCTAAGCGGACAAACGGTGAGAAGTGGATTATCCCCAAATGACACAAGACGGGCGCACCGTCCCAAATGAAACTGCTGGATATCTCCTTGCAGATAATCAAGCGTTACCGGCCATTCCAAGAAAACAACCTCGTATTCCCCAACCTGAACCATTGATCCATTTACAAACCGCTGAAGAAATAAATGGTCATATTAACGGTATTGACACATGACTGATAGCAGGATTCATCAAGGGCACCCATACAGGTTTGATTTGACAAATGAATGCATTGCATTTCCTCAGAGGTTCAGGTTGTCATGCAGGAAGCTATGGGTCAGTCGGTCAAAATCTTTAGCATGAATATACTGGTTGCCGTATGCCCAGAATCTCCGAGTCGACCATCCGACAGCTGAAAACCCCGTCCCTTATACATATCAATGGCCTTACCAAACAAAGGGAATGTTTCTATATACAGGCTGGTATAGCCCGCTTCCTTTGCACGGCGGATAATCAAATCAAGAATCATGCCCCCCAATCCTTTTCCCCGGGCAGCAGACGATAAATAATATTTGACTATTTCGGCACATTTGTCGGGCAAACCTTTGGTGGGATAAAAGCCACAGCCTCCTTGAATCTCTCCTTCGTAATCTATCACCCAATATTCTGCATTTGCATTTTCAACCGACTGACTGATGCAGTCCGTGGCAGGGTCATCATACACCGTACCTGGTACCTGTACGCGACACGCCAAATTCATCAATAACACATCGAATCAGACGAGCCATTTGAGCATTGTCCGTCTCCTTGATCGGACGGATGATAAAACCATCTTTTGTCTCCATATTGTTATCTGTTTATTTCCTATTCCTACAAAAACACTCCTTTGAAAATCAAGTGTGTTGTATCCACCCTTATGCCGTTTTGGGCTTGAAGCAGCTTACTAGCAAGGAAGCTACGGTAAAGGCAACTCCTACTCCAACCACACCTGCCCATCCATAATATTGCCAGGACAGACCGGAAACGAAAGTGCCCGCAGAACCGCCCAAGAAGTAAATGGTCATATAAACGGTATTGACACGATTGATGGCAGATGCGTCAAGGGCGACTACGCTGGTCTGATTCGACAAATGAATGCATTGCATACCGGCATCAATCAACAGGATGGCAACTATCATCCACAGGTAGCTGTCATTCCCTAAAAATGCCAGCAGCCATGCAGCCAATACCACACATCCTCCGGCAATGGAGAAGA
>ERZ779874.1766-NODE-1766-length-19776-cov-18.101719_pt1 | contig 19776 bp, 13 predicted proteins | sample MGYA00511031_ERZ779874 | MGnify/ENA primary metagenome ERZ779874 (study PRJEB29588, sample SAMEA2156850) | human gut metagenome | biome: human gut; feature: human-associated habitat; material: faeces | place: Denmark | collected 2008/2010 ...
AGGCGCAGGCAGCGAAGCGTCCCTGCCAGTAACTTCGCGCGTCCTCAGACGCGCCCCCCAAGCCACTCTTTCCATCACCTATGCTGTGTCGCGCCAGATGGGCACGACCAAATAGCCTGATAACCGCATATCACCGCAACACAAAACGGGCAGGACGCATCACACACGTCCTGCCCGTTCTTCATGTATTACTTCGCCAACTGGTTGACCGCATCGACAACCGCCTGAGAGGTCAGCGTCGCACCTGTCACCGCGTCAATGTCTTCTCCCAGCGTCAGCGGCGCACTCTTGCCGATGAACTGGCTCGTGAACGCTTCATCGGCACACTTGCCGCCCAGCGCATAGAATTCGCCGGAAGCATCCACCGTCAGCGCCGTGATGACATGATTCTTGTCAATTTCCACCGTCACGACCACGCCCTCGTGCCAGCCCTTGACCGTCGCGGTCAGCACCTTCGCGGGCGCTTCCGCATACAGGCTATTCACCGCGTCAACGACCGCCTGAGACGTAATCGTCGCGCTTGCCACCGCGTCAATACCATCGCCCAGCGTCAGCGGCGCGCTCTTGCCAATGAACTGGCTCGTGAACGCTTCCTCCGCGCACTTCTGACCCAGACCCGGCGTCTGCGTGGACGCATCCACCGTCAGGGACGTAATCACACCGTTTTCGTCCGTCACGTTCACCGTGATGTCGTTGCCATCGTAGCCCGCAGCCGTTGCCGTCTTAACTTCCGCAGTCTGCGCAGCGGGTTCTTCCGTCGCGGCAGGGGCTTCCGTCGGTTCTTCCACGGGTTCAGCCGCTGCATACAGGCTGTTCACCGCGTCTACTACCGCCTGAGACGTAATCGTCGCGCTTGCCACCGCGTCAATGCCTTCACCCAGCGTCAGCGGCGCACTCTTGCCGATGAACTGCGCCGTGAACGCTTCTTCTGCGCACTTCTGACCCAGACCCGCCGTCTGCGTGGACGCATCCACCACCAGTGCCGTAATCACACCGTTTTCGTCCGTCACCTGCACCGTGATGTCCGCGCCGCCGAAGCCCGCAATCGTCGCGGTCTTCGCGTTTTCCAGCACCATGGGCGCTTCCGTCGCGGCAGGGGCTTCCGTCGCCACAGGTTCGAGATCCTCCGCCGCCATCGCGGGCGAAGTCAGCGCCGCGTTGATGGCTTCCACTGCCGCCGTCGAGGTGATGGTCGCGCCGGTCAGCCCATCCACATTTTCATTCAGGGTAAACGGGCCGCTCTTGCCGATGAACTGCGCCGTGAACTCTTCGTCCGCGCAGCGCGTGCCGAAGCCGGGCGTCTGCGTGGAAGCGTCGATAACCAGCGCCGCAATCGTGCCATCATCATTCAGCGTCAAACGCGCCGTCACTTCGCCGTTGCCAAAGCCAACAGCCTTGCCCTGATGCACGTCGCCTGTCAGCACAACCACCTTCGCCGGCTTTTCTTCCTTCACGCCAAACGCCAGCACGTCGCCTTCGACGTCCTTGCCCAGCACATGGCTGATGCACTTCAGCACATCATTGGACGCCGCCAGCACCGCCTTGGAGGTGACGGTCGCGCCGGTAATCGCTTCGATGGTGTCGCCGCCGAACGCGCTCAGACCAATGAACGCCTCCGCACGAGCCGGTTCTTTCCAACGTGCGCCGAAGCCGTCCGTCTCGGCAAAGTTCGTGTCGCCAATCTGGCAGCCGACGATTTTGCCATCCATATCAACGCCCAGCGTCACAGCGACATTGCCGCCGTAGCCCTTGGCGGAGGACACCGCGCAGTAGCCGATGGTCTTGCCGTCCTTCTTCGCTTCCACCAGCGATGTAACATTGCAGCCATCCGGAATGCTCATGGTGCTGAAGGAATCCGCCGTCATGACGCTCTGGAACGCCGCGTTCTGCGCCGCTTCCTCATGCTCCTTGATGGGACCCGCCGTAATTGCATTCGTCACCGCCAGCAGCAGCGCCGCCGCCAGCGCAATCAGCGCCAGAATCAGGTACGCCGGAAGCTGTTTCCGAGTTGTCTTGGTTTCACTCATGGTTTATTGCCTCCTCCTGAGAACTATGAAAAAGTGAAATTGAAAGCTGATACTATTTTCAGAGGAAAATAGCGTATCATCGCAGGGACGTATAGCCCCATTGCTTCATCAGGTCGTTCATCATCACCGTGCCGTCGCGCAGAATCATCAGCGCGGGATATCCGTTCTCCTGCGTGAGCTGGAGTGCCTTCTCGCTGCCGAGGACGATGCACGCTGTCGCCAGCGCGTCCGCGTCCATGGAGCTTTCTGCAATGATGGTTGCCGATGCCAAGTCGGAATCGGACGGCAGCCCCGTCCACGGCGAGAGGATATGATGATACCGCACGCCATCGATGGTAAAGCCGCGCTCATAGATGCCGCTGGTCACGACGCTGCGGTCGATGACAGAAACGACGCCGATAGGGCCGCTGGTCACGACGCTGCGGTCGATGACAGGAAAGGCGCCGATAGGGCTGCTGTTGTTGGGATCGTCCGGATCCTGCACGCCGACGCGGTATGCCGATCCATCCGGCTTCGTCCCGACGGCGTAGACATTGCCGCCGAAATTCAACATTGCGCCGCTGCACCGCCCACGCACCAGTGCCGCCACTTGGTCTGCAATGTAGCCCTTGGCGATGCCGCCGAGGTCAATCTGCATCCCGTCAGGCAGCGTAACCGTGTTGTTCTCGCCCAGCGTGAGCTGCTCGTCGTCCACCAGCGGCAGGGCGGCGATTCGCTCCTCATCGGTCGGCATACGGTTCGTGCCGCCGGTGAAGTCCCACTGCGCGGTCAGGGGCGCAATCGTGATGGCGAACGCGCCGCCGGTCAAGCGGTTGAGCTTCTTCGCTTCGCTGAGGACGTTCCACGTTTCCGCATCAACGGTCACGGTCTGCCCATGAGCGTTGTTGATGCGGCTGACGTCGCTGCCCTCCACCGTTTTGGAGAGCATGTTCTCGTAACGCTTGCAAGCCGCCCAGATGTCCTCCATCAGGGTGTCGTCCGCGCCGTAGAGCGTGATGGTCACAACTGTGTCGAAGTAGAAACCCACGCCCGTTGTTTTTTCTGCCGGGTCAACCGTGGCGGCCGCGGCGGGGGGTGTCGTCGGGGTTTCGCCGCCTGCCTGCTGCGCACTGCATCCGCCCAGCAGCAGCGTCAACGCCATCAGCCCCGAAAGCACCGCTGTTTTTTTCATTCCTTCACCACCAATTCCACACTTACCCGATTGGGCAGACAGATAATGAATTGCTGATTGGGGCGCGTCTCCCAGTTGTCCAGCGTCACTTCGCCCATTTGGACGCACAGCTGATTATGGCATGTTGAGGATGCCATCACCGCGCCGCGCTCGCTGATCTCAATCACGTTGACGCTGCCGTCCTCCTGCGTGACGGTCAATGTCTGCTTCTGCCCCAGCGGCACACGGGCGTACTCCGCGCCATCCACCGTCACGACGATTTCGCCATTTTGACCCCCGCTCGGACGCAGCAGCGTTACCGCCGCCAGCAATCCGACGGCAAGTGCGACCATCAGCGCAATGACCCAATAGTTCTTCTTATCCATACTGCTCCTTTATCTTGGCATATGAATACATTGTGAATTATACCACGAACTCCATGCCGCGTCAATGTCAAGTTTTCGCGATTGAAGCATTTCTCGATTCAGTTGACTTTGCTTTCATACTTATATGCTATATGCGCGTGCAGCGCAGGGATTTCGCCTCTGCGGAGGCAAGAATCCTGTTTCAAATTCCTCAATTTTGTGGTATAATGATCCCAGCAGACTTCTGCAAAATGCACGTTAAACCAACGATTAGGAGGATTTTTACCATGGCTAAGGAACTTAAGGGCACGAAAACCGAGCAAAACCTGCTGGAAGCCTTCGCGGGAGAATCTATGGCGCGCAATAAGTACACCTACTTCGCATCGAAGGCGCGCAAGGACGGCTATGTGCAGATTGCCGAACTCTTCGAGGCAACCGCGGCAAACGAGAAGGAACACGCCAAAATGTGGTTCAAGCTGCTGGAGGGCGGCGAAATCAAGGATACCGCAGCGAACCTGCTGCACGCAGCCGAGGGCGAGAACGCCGAGTGGACAGACATGTACGTCCGCATGGCAGAGGAAGCGGACGCCGAGGGTTTCCCGGCGATTGCGCATAAATTCCGCATGGTCGCCGCCATCGAGAAGGCGCATGAGGAACGCTATCGCCGCCTGCTGGCGAACGTGGAAAATGACCTTGTGTTCTCCAAGGACGGCGACGTGATTTGGGAATGCGCGAACTGCGGCCATATCGTTGTGGGCAAGAAAGCGCCGGAAATCTGCCCGGTGTGTGCGCATCCGCAGAGCTACTTCATGGTCAAGGCGGAAAACTACTGATATTCCTGATTCTGATAGCAAGCACCCCTCCTTCGGCAAATCACCGAAAGAGGGGTGCATTTTCGTTCGTAGATCTTTGGGAGCAACACGCGCATACAGTATGCAGATGCGCTCATCTCAATCGCGAAAAGGGTGTCGAGAGGGTCGAAGACCCTTCGCAGGTGCAGGGCAGAGCCCTGCTGGGGTCAAGGGGCAAAGCCCCTTGGGTCTCCCCCGTCCTTTATTTCTGGTCGGGAATCAGAACCGCCTTGATGCGGCGGACGCCGGCGGAAGAGGATTCTTCCTTCTGAATCTTGAACGTGCCCAGATCGCCGGTGTTCTGCGCGTGGGGGCCGCCGCAGATTTCAAAGGAGTAATCGCCCATCTTGTAGGTGCGAACCTTCTCGCCGTACTTGGACTCAAACAGGCCGATTGCGCCCTTCTCCTTCGCTTCCGGCACGGTCATCTCTTCGCACACAACCGGCACTTTCGCCTGAATCGCCTCATTGACCATCTTTTCGACCTGCGCCAGTTCGTCCTTGGTCACCTTGCGGCCGAAGGAGAAGTCGAAGCGCAGACGTTCCGCCGTGATGTTCGAGCCCTTCTGCGCCACTTCGTCGCCGAGCACCTTGCGCAGCGCCGCGTGCAGCAGGTGGGTCGCGGTGTGCAGGCGCGCGGTTTCCTCGCTCGTGTCCGCCAGACCGCCCTTGAACTTCTGCTCAGCGCCCTGATGGCTCAGCTCCTGATGCTTGCGGAACGCTTCCTCAAATCCAGCGGTATCCACCGTCAGATTGCGCTCCTTCGCCAGTTCCACGGTCATCTCAATCGGGAAGCCGTAGGTATCGTAGAGGTGGAACGCCGTTTCGCCGTCGATCTTGCCATCCGCCGCGCGGGACGCCACCTTGTCGAACTCCTTGTTGCCCTGCTTCAGCGTGCGGGCAAAGCGGCCTTCTTCCAGCGTCAGCTGATCGATGACGAACGCCGCGTTGCGCTCCAGCTCCGGATACGCATTCTTGTACTGGTTGATGATAACCTTCGCGATTTCGCAGGTGAAGCCGTCGGGCATACCGAGCTGCATCCCGTAGCGCACCGCGCGGCGAATCAGGCGGCGGAGAATATAGCCCTGATCCGTGTTGGACGGGGACACACCGCGGTCGTCGCCCAGAATAAAGGTGGACGTGCGCATGTGGTCGGCAATGATGCGGAACGCCTTGGTCGTTTCCTCATCTGCGCCGTACTCTTTGCCGGACAGTTCAGCAATCTTTGCCAGAATGTCGGTGAAGGCGTCCGTCTCATAGACGGTCTTCTTGCCCGTCAGCACGCAGATGGTGCGTTCCAGACCCATGCCGGTATCGACGTTCTTCTGCTTCAGCGGAATGAACGTACCGTCCTTCTGCTTGTTGTACTGCATGAACACGTCATTCCAGATTTCCAGATACGCGCCGCAGTGGCAGGCAGGCGAGCAGTTCGGGCCGCAGGGCTTTTTGGTGATGATGAACATCTCGGTATCCGGGCCGCACGGGCCGGTGATGCCCGCCGGGCCCCACCAGTTGTGCTCCTTCGGCAGATAGAACAGGTGGTCATCCTTCACGCCGCAGCTGCGCCAGAGATTGGCGGCTTCCTCGTCGCGGGGGCAGTCCTCGTCGCCCTCAAAGACGGTGAATGCCAGCTTGTCGGGATCCAGACCGAGGTATTTTTCGCTCGTCAGGAACTCCCAGCTCCACGGAATCATTTCCTTCTTGAAATAGTCGCCCAGCGACCAGTTGCCCAGCATCTCAAAGAAGGTCAGGTGGCTGGGGTCGCCCACGTCGTCAATATCACCCGTGCGGATGCACTTCTGCACGTCGGTCAGGCGCGTGCCGGCGGGGTGGGGCGTACCCATCAGGTACGGCACAAGCGGGTGCATACCGGCGGTGGTGAACAGGACGGTCGGGTCATTTTCCGGAATAACGGAGGCGGAGGGAATCCGATGATGTCCCTTGGACTCCATGAACTGCTGGAACATTTCCCGCAGCTGGGCGGATGTAATCTGCTTCATAAAGGCTGCTCCCTTCAAATTCGCACAAAATGGGGTCAATCGCAAGGGCTATTATACCATTCTGTCATGCGATTTGCAAGGGCTTCACGCGGTTTCCTGCGCCATTTGCGCCTTCTGCGCACGAATGACCTTCGTCATCATCCACACGGCGAGGGCAAGCGTCAGCACATCCGCCAGCGGCTGGCAGACTTCCAGCCCGCGCAGCCCCCACACGTTCGGCAGCACCAGCAGCGTCGGAATCAGGAACAAGCCCTGACGCGCCGCCGCCAGAATCGTCGAGCGGATGCCGTAGCCAATCGCCTGCGTGTACATGTTGCTCAGCGTGATAAAGCCCCACGCCCACACGGTCAGAATCTGAACGCGGAAGGTTTCCGTGCCGATGCGGATGACCTCCGGGTCGGAGCGGCGGAACAGCGTGACGACCGGCTCGGCAAAGGCGAAGCCCGCCGCGCCCAGCACCAGCAGCACAATCGTCGTTACCTTGACGCTGAAGGAAAACGCACGGTGCATCCGGTCATATTTTCTCGCGCCGTAATTGAAGCCGCAGACCGGCTGGAAGCCCTGCCCGAAGCCGACGACGGTGGAGTTGACGAAATTCAGGCAGCGGCTGACAATCGCGAACGCCGCAATCGCAGGGTCTCCATAGACCGCCGCGGCATTGTTGAGCAGCGACGTCGACACGCTCATGATGCCCTGCCGCCCCAGCGACGGCAGACCGTTGTTCAGGATTTTGGCGTACATCTGCTTCGTTGGGCGGTAGTTGCGCGGATGAATCGTGATGGCGTCGGCGTGCGTGCCGCACATCACCAGCAGGATGACAAAGCTCGTCAGCTGCGAAATTGCCGTCGCAATCGATGCGCCCGCAATGCCCATGTTGAACACGAAAATCAGCAGCGGGTCAAGGAGCATATTCAGCAAGCCGCCGGAAATGACGCCGACCATGCCATACGTCGCCAAGCCTTGGAAGCGCAGGAGGTTGTTCATTGACAACGACCCCATCATGAACGGCGCGGCGAGGAAAATATACCGTGCGTAGTCCAGCGCATACGGCATAGCGGTCTCCGTCGCGCCAAGCAGGCGCATCAGCGGCTCATTGAACACATTGCCCAGCACCGCAATCAGCACGCCCGCCGCTACTGCGGAAAAGAAGCCGACCGCGCTGTACACTTCCGCCTCCTTGCGCTTGCCCATGCCCAGCAAATGGCTGACGTTCGTACCGCTGCCCATGCCGAACATGAACGCCAGCGCCTGAATCATCGCCATCACGGAAAAGACGATGCCGACGGCGGCGGAGGCGGATGTGCCGCTTGCGGTGGCTTCCGCCGTGCCAATTTGGCTGACGAAATAGGTGTCCGCCATATTATAAATGGAGGTAATCAGCATTGAGCAGATGGTGGGAAGCGCCATTTTCGGGATAATCTTCTCCACCGGCTGCGTCAGGAGCATTTGCTGTCTTTCTTCGGCGCTCATCGCCATAGGATTTGCCCTGCCTTTCTCATTCTCTCTACGCATGGAAGCCCTTTCAGCGCATACCGAATGAAATATTCTGCAAAAATCCCGAAAATCCTTGTTTTTTTCGCCGCACTTGACAAAGAAAGTCAGATGCAGTACCCTTGTATTGGGGAGAGCATCCCCCGAAAGGCAGAAAATCGACATGAAATCGACCGAAGAAATGCTGCAAGCAGCTGTACAGCAGCTGCAAACCGCGGAGCAGGCGCGCCTGACCAGCGAAACCGACCCTGCGCGCCGGCAGCTGCTGCATCTGCTCTATGCGCGGGAAGCCGCCGCGCTGCAATCCATGACACTGGTACGCGCTGAAATCCCCGCCGCCCAAAAGCGGGACTGGAAGCCGCTGATTTTCCCGCTCGCCGCCGCGGTGCTGAATCTGGGTGCGCTGGCGCTCTGGCTGACGCTGCCCAACTGCGTGACGCCGGAAAACAGCGGCTGGATGGGGCGATTCGCGCTGTGCATCGTTGCGCAGTCGGTATCGCTCTGCGCCGCCATCGGGAGCATTGTGAGCGCCATGCGCCGCAAGCCTCCCAAGCCTGTTGTGGTGGCGGATGAGCCTGAGCTTCGCCGTCGCTTGGTGGAAGCAGAAGGGCGAATCGCTTTGGACGCGCAGACCATCGAAGCGCTTTTCGCGCAGGAATCCGTTACCATCATCAGCACAGGCGCGGAAACGGCAGCAGAGCTATATGCCTCGCTGTACGAAATGGCACAGGACGCCCGGCTGGACGGCGACGCAAATCAGGAAAAAGTGCTCTCGTGGCCGCTGTCGAACGCAAAGCGCCTGCTGAACGCGGTCGGCTGCGAAGCGGTGGACTACACGCCGGAAACGGCGATGTTTTACGACGTGATGGACGCGGACATCACCCAGCAGCGCCGCCCCGCGATTGTGCAGAAGGCGGACGGGATTGTGCAGCAGAGGGGACTGTATTTAAGGAAGGGGTAACGCCGTCGCTGCCCCCTTGTCGCGCCCACAGGCGCGAATCCCCCTGCAACAATCAAAATCAAGAAACATGGGTGTGCATTGCGAAGGGGTCAAGGGGGCGACCGCAAAGCCCCCTTGTCGCCTCCGCAGAGGCGATTCCCCCCTGCCACAATCAAAATCAATTCCCTTAGCACCTGTACTAAACAAACAATGCAAAGGAGCGACCACTGCTATGCAAATCCGCAGTTTTTCCTCCCTGATGGAGTCCTACGAGCGCCTCATCGCGCGCCCGAACCCCGCCAATGACCACTTCTATAACGGGCTTTATACCCGCTACCGCTACCCCGTCCTCACCCGCGAGCACATCCCGCCCTTCTGGATGTACGACGCTGACCCCGCGTCGAACCCCTTCATGATGCAGCGCCTCGGCGTCAATGCCACCATGAACAGCGGCGCAATCAAGCTGAACGGCAAGTACTGCCTCGTCGTGCGCGTCGAAGGGATGGATCGCAAGTCCTTCTTCGCCGTCGCGGAATCCGACAAGCCCACTGAGGGCTTCCGCTTCCGGGATTATCCTGTCGTCCTCCCCGATACCTGCGCAGAGGAAACAAACGTCTACGATATGCGCCTGACGCAGCATGAAGACGGCTGGATTTACGGCGTATTCTGCTCCGAAAGCAAAGACCGCACCAGCAGCGATTTGTCCGCGGCGGTTGCGGCGGCGGGCATCGTTCGCACGAAGGACTTGCAGAACTGGGAGCGCCTGCCGAACCTCAAGACGCTCCGTTCGCCGCAGCAGCGCAACGTCGTCCTTCACCCCGAATTTGTGGACGGGCAATATGCTTTCTATACTCGCCCGATGGATGATTTCATCGAGACGGGTTCGGGCGGCGGCATCGGCTTCGGGCTGTGCAAGGATATTGAGCACCCCGTCATTGACGAGGAGAAAATCATCTCCCTGCGCCGCTACCACACCATCACCGAAAGCAAAAACGGCGCGGGCGCAACGCCAATTCGCACCAACAAGGGCTGGATTCACATCGCGCACGGCGTTCGCAACACGGCGGCAGGTCTGCGCTATGTGCTGTACGCCTTCATGACGGCGCTGGATGACCCGTCGCGCGTGATTGCCGAGCCGTCGGGGATGCTGCTTGGCCCGATGGGGCACGAGCGCGTGGGCGACGTGAGCAACGTCGTGTTCTCCAACGGCGCGATTGCGGATGACGACGGCAAGGTGTACATCTACTATGCCTCGTCGGACACGCGCCTGCACGTTGCCGAAACGGACATTGACCGCCTGTGCGACTATCTGCTGCACACGCCCAAAGATCCGCTGCGTTCGCCGGACTGCGTGCGCCAGCGCTGCCTGCTCATCTCGCACAATCTCGCGTTTATGGGAAAGAAGGACGACTAATGGCGATTGAATTCAAACTTGCGCCCCTGTTTGGCAATGGCGCGGTGCTGTGCCGCCGCAAGGAAGTGCGCGTCTGGGGTACGGCGGCGGATGGGCAAACTATCACCGGGCGCGTGACGACGGCGGATGGGCTGATTCTCTCCGAAGGCATCTGCACAGCGCGCGACGGACGCTTCCTCCTGCATCTTCCGCCGATGGAACAGGCGACCGGCTGCACACTGACTGTCACCTGCGGGGCAGAAACGTGCACATCCACCGATATTTCGGTTGGCGAAGTCTACCTCGCGTCCGGGCAGAGCAACATGGAGCTGGAACTGCAAAACGCCGACGAGGGGCAAGATTTAATCGCGGCGCATGACGACCCGCTGGTGCACTACTTCAACGTCCCGAAAAAGAGCGTCTGGGATGACGACGCGATTGCCGCGGAAGCCGCTTCCCGCTGGGAGCGTGTCCGCCCCGGCTATGCGCGGGATATGTCCGCCGTCGCGTACTTCTTCGCCCGCAAACTCGCGCGGACGATTGACTGCCCTATCGGCATTATTGACTGCTACTGGGGCGGTACATCCGTGACCTGCTGGATGGATAAGGAAGCGCTGGAAGCAACCGCCGAGGGGCAGCGCTACATCACCCGCTACCGTGAGCAGGGCGGCGACAAGCCCTTCGACCAGTGGCGGCAGGAGGAAGATGCCTTTTGGGTTGAAATGAACGCATGGAATGCGCATGTTGCTCAGTTGAAGAAGGACAATCCCGGTATCTCGTGGCCGGAAATCAACGAAACCGTCGGCCCCTGCCCTTGGCATCCGCCGGTTGGTCCCGGTTCGCCGTATCGTCCGGGCGGGCTGATTGAAACGATGACAAAGCGCGTCGTTCCCGCGACGCTGACCGGCATTCTGTATTATCAGGGTGAGGATGACACCGCGAAAACCGAGCATTACGACGTGCTGCTGACTGCGATGGTGATGCGCCTGCGTCAGCTTTTCCGCGACGATTCGCTCCCCTTCCTCAACGTGCAACTGCCGATGTGGATTGCCGCCGGCGACGAGGATAAGCACGACTGGGCGCGCCTGCGTCTTGCACAGGCACGCGCGGCGAGCGCCCTCCAGCCCGGCGGTCTGGCGATTCTGCTGGACTGCGGCGAGTTCGACAACATCCACCCGACCGACAAGCGTACCCCCGGTGAGCGCCTGTGCGACGTTGCCCTGCGCGTCGTCTATGGCATGGACGCGCCGGAATCCCCCCGCGCGCTGGGGAAGTATACGCAGGGAGATACGCTCGTTGTCACGCTGAGCGCGCCTGTGCTGCGCCGGGAGACGGGCGAACTGCTGCTGGAGATTGCCGGGGAGGACGGGGCGTATCACCCTGTGCAGTCGGTGACGCTGGATGGGACGGAGATGCGCTTGCGGAGCGTGGCAGTGCTCCACCCGGCGAAGGTAAGGTATGCATATGTGAATTGGGGGAAAGTGTCGCTGTTTGGGCAGAATGGGCTTCCGCTCGCCCCCTTCGCCTTCGAGGGCTAAAAGAGGATAAACACGCGGAAGAAGCAGGAAGAAGAGACCAACTCAATCGCGCGGAGGGGTCAAGGGGGAATTCCCCCTTGCAGGGTCAAGGGACAGCGTCCCTTGTGGGGTTTGGGGCAACGCCCCAACTGTTCTGCGGGCGCTCAACTCAAAGGAAAAAAATCAACAAGGGCGCAGGCAGCGAAGCGTCCCTGCCAGTAACTTCGCGCTCCCGCAGGAGCGCCCCCCAAGCTGCTCTACCAACTACTTGCGCATTGTCGCGCCAAATGGGCGCGACCGAATTGCTTGACTTCCGTTTCTGTCTGCTTTCCCCGAACATCCTCTTCAATCCATCACCAAAAACAGACCAGCACGGCATCACACCATGCTGGTCTGTTCTTTATTCTGCTTACTTTTCCGGCGCTTCCGGGGTGGTCGGCGTGGGCGGCACCGGGGCTTTGCCCTGAATGTACACCGGGTATGCCGCGCTCACCCGCTGACCGTCATTCACCGTCGCGGTGACGAGGACAATTTGTGTTTCCGCGTTTGCGGACACGCGCAGCTTCCCGTCGCCAGAAATCGTCGCAACGCTCGCGGGGCAGTTGACCGCCCACGTCACGCGCTTCACCGTGGCGTTCGCGGGCTGCACCGTCGCCATCAGCCGGAGCGTCGCACCCGCGCGGACGATGCGGTTGCCTGTAACCACCACGCCCGTCGCCGGAATGCCGACCGTCACGCGCAACGACGCGCGCTTGTTCGAGCCGTCGGTCGTGCGGACGGTAATCGTCGCTGTACCCGCCTTCAAGCCGCGCACAACGCCGTTTGCATCCACCGTCGCAACGCGGGTGTTGCTGCTGCGCCAGCGGATGGGCATCTGCGCCGTTTCGGGTGTTGCCGACACATGCAGCTGCACCGACGCGCCAACGTTAATCCAGCTGCTGGCTGCCGTCAAGGTGAGTTTCGTCGTCTTGGGGTAAATGACAAGCGTCCACGTTGCGGAAATTGTGCTGTTCTCCGCGCTGACAGCGTTCACCGTTACCGTCGTGATTTCTGTCACGTTCTTCGTGGTCAGCACGCCGCTGGTCGAAATGGTCGCGACGCTCGCAGGGCAGTTGAGCGAGTAGATAACCTTCTGATTTGCGGCATCCTTGGGCAGAATCGTCGCCTTGATAGTCGTGGACTGCCCGCCGCCGAGTTTTGCCGCGCCGCTGATGGTCAGCGACTTGACCGTTTTCTGTACCTTGACGGTGAACTTCGCGCGGACACCCGTGCCGTCCGTCGCCGTCGCGGTAATCGTCACCGTACCCGCCTTGAGCGCGGTCACAACGCCATTCGCATCCACCGTCGCAATGCGCTTGTTGCTGGTCGACCAAGTAACGCTCTGCGCGGCATCTTCCGGCAAAACGCGCGCCGTCAGCTGAAGCGTCTTGTCCTCGCCGTCCACGTCAATGTAATTTCTCGGCGCGGAAATGGCAACCGTCGTTACCGGGGGCAGAATCTGCACGGTGCGTGTCGCCGTAATCGCGCTGTTCTCCGCGCTGACCGCCGTTACCGTGATGGTCACGGGCGCGGTGAACCCCTTGCCAGCCTTCAAGCGCCCATGCCGGTCAATGGTCGCGATGTCTTTTCCGCAATCCACCGACCAGATAACCTTCTGGTTCGTCGCCGTAGCGGGGGTGATGACGGCGTTCAGCGTGATGGTCTTGCCCTGCGCAACGGCACTTGCGCCGCGGATTTCCAGCGTACCGACCGCACTGCCGACCGTCAGGGTGATTTTCGCCGAGCGGCCCGAACCGTCCGTCGCCTTGGCGGTAATCGTCACCTTGCCGACCTTCTTCGCCGTCACCAGACCGTTTGCATCCACCGTCGCAATGCGCTTGTTGCTGGTCGACCACGTCAGCTGCTGGGAGGCGTCCTCCGGGATGCATTTTGCCGTCAGCTGAAGCGTCGGGGATGCGAGGTCAATCGTCAGGTGCGGCGCGGAAATCGCAAGTCCCGTCGTCACCGGGCGAATCGTGACCGTGTGGGTGGCGCGAATCGCGCTGTTCTGCTTGGACACCGCCGTCACGGTAATGGTCGTAATTCCGCTGACTTTCTTGGTCGTCAGCTTGCCGCTCTGGCTGATGGCGGCGATGCTCTTGTCGCAGTCCACCGACCAGACGACGCCCTTTTCCGTCGCATCCGCCGGCATCATCACCGCCTTGAGCGTGATGGACTTGCCCGCCGCGACGCTGCCTGCGCCCTCGATGGTCAGCCCCGTCACGCCGCTGACGACACGCAGGGTGATGCGGCCCTTGACCTTGCTGCCGTCCTTCGCCGTGGCAGTGATGGTCACTTTGCCGGTCTTGCGCGCCGTCACCAGGCCGCTTGCATCCACCGTCGCAATTTTGCTGCTGCTGCTCGACCATGTGACATCGGCAATCGCGTCCTCCGGGTCGCACGTCGCTTTCAGCTGCAAAGTTTTGCTGCCGCTCAAATCAACATACGTCGTGGGCGCGCTGACGGTGATTTTTTTCACGCCCGGCGCAATGCACAGGCGGAAGTTCGCATAGCGCGACGGGTCGCTTTTCAGCGCCGCCGACACCTGCACATAGTGCGTGTATGCCACACGTTTGGTGGTAATAACGCCGCTTTTGATGGTCGCCAGCGAAGCATCCGCCGGGTACAGCGTCCATTCCAAATCGCTGTTCGGGACGTTTTTTCCGTCGATGGTGACGGAGAACGTCAGCTTCTCGCCGCCGCGAACCGTCTTTGCGCCGGAAATAACGACTTCGCCTTCCGCGGGCGGCGTAGGCAGCGGCGGCGCGGGCGGCAGGTCACTGCCCGTGGTGATATCCGACGGCGTTGTGACCGCCAGCGCTGTATTGCTCCATTGCGGCACAAGCAGCACCGCCAGCGCCAGCATCAGCACCAACGCCGCCTTTTTCATGCTTTGCTTCATGGTTCTTTCCTCCTACCAATTTCCGAAAAAGGGATTCCGCATTCTTCATTGTAGCGCAGAGCGCAGCCCTGCGTCAAGCAAATTTCGCCTGTGGGTGAAGAATTTACAAGTCACCGCCTTGCAAAGGCGTAAATCCCAATCGCCGCGGCAATGGACAGATTCAGCGAATCCACCTTATTGCTGCTTGGAATGCGCACAGGCTGCCCCAGACGGCTGAATTCCGGCGGCAGGCCGCTGCCCTCGTTGCCGAAAATCAGCGTCCATCGGTCAGGAATGTCGCCTAACACATCCGGCAGGGACTTCGACCCGTCGAGCATGAACGGATAGAGCGTGTGTTCCGGGAACTGCGCCTGATACTGCGAAAAATCATCATAGACATGCAGCCGCAGCTGGAAGATGCTGCCCATGCTGGCGCGGACGGTCTTGGGGTCAAACACATCCACGCACGGGCGGATGACGGCAATATCCTGCACATCAAAGCCGAGCGCTGTGCGGAAAATCGTGCCGACATTACCGCTGTCCGACGGGTGATGCAGGACGATATGCGGATTGTCAGGGCGCAGGTCATCCTCGAACTTGCTGAACACCGCCGCCGCGAAGCAGTTATCCTTCCCCGAAATGCGGGAAAGCGCCTTGTCCGCCTCTTCCACACGGATATGGTGCTTTTCCGCTTCCTCGCGAAGCCGCTGTGCGCCCTCGGTTCCGGCGCTTCGGCTATGCAGCAGCACGCGGCGGCAGCTTTCCGGGCGGTGCAGCAGGCATTCCATCGCCGGGAACATCCCCGGTGCGTAGGCATAATCCAGCTCCGCCGAATAGGTTGATAAAGACGGCATAATTGCCCTCCTAATTAGAATAGCGCTTCCACAAAGTCCTTAGCATTGAAGGGCTGCAAGTCGTCGATGCCCTCGCCTACGCCGATGTACCACACCGGCACTTCCAGCTCCTGCCGGATGGCAAGCGCAATGCCGCCCTTCGCCGTGCCGTCGAGTTTGGTCAGGATGATGCCGCCGATTTCGCAGACTTCCTTGAACGCGCGCGCCTGCGCCAGACCGTTCTGACCCGTCGTTGCATCCAGCACGAGCATACAGCGCACATCCGCTTCCGGGAACTCGCGGTCAATCACGCGGCGCATCTTGTTCAGCTCATCCATCAGGTTCTTCTTGTTGTGCAGGCGGCCGGCGGTATCAACAATCAGCAGATCCGCGCCCTGCGCCTTGGCGGACTGGATGCCGTCATAGACGACCGCCGCGGGGTCAGCGCCCTCAGCGTGCTTGACAATCGGCACACGCGCGCGTTCCGCCCAGACGGTCAGCTGGTCAGCCGCCGCCGCACGGAAAGTATCTGCCGCGCAGAGGATAATCCGGCGGCCAATGTTCTGAAAGCGCAGGGCGAGCTTGCCGATGGTGGTCGTTTTGCCCGCGCCGTTCACGCCGACAACGAGCATGACCATCGGCCAGCGCAGCGGCGGACGCGGGATGTCCATCTGCTCAATCATGATATCTTTGAGCATCTGCTTGGCGGTATCGGCGTCCTTGACCTTGTTTTCGCTCACGCGGCGGCGCAGTTCATCCATAATGGCGGTTGTCGCCTTCATGCCGCAGTCGGACATGAGCAGGATATCTTCGAGTTCCTCATAGAAGTCCTCGTCAATCTTCCTCGTTTCTTTCACCAGCGTATCGACGCGCCCCATCAGCGAATCACGCGTCTTGGTCAATCCTTCACGCAGTTTTGCGAACAGTCCCATCGTCATTCCTTCTTTCATATAAGTTATGGGAGACCCCAGAGGCGCTGCCTCTGGACTCCGCAAGGGGCGCTGCCCCTTGACCCTGCAAGGGAGTTCCTCCCTTGACCCTTTCTCGCGATTGAGTTGGTGACACTTGCATACAGTGTCCGCGTGTTTATCCAACGAACCTACGGTTCGGATTGGACGTTCCGGCACAAGCCAAGAAGCATGAAGCCCCAAAAGTTGCGGCGCCGAAGGGGTCAAGGGGGCGACCGCAGACTTCGTCTGTTTCCATTGCCCCCTTGTCGCCTCCGCAGAGGCGAAATCCCCTGCAACAAGAAAATTCAGCTGCAAATAAGCATCCAGTAATGCCGCCCGCCCAAAGGCATTCAAGCATTGCCCTTATGCTTCTCCAAGAACACCATCAGCACCGCCACATCCGCGGGCGACACTCCCGGAATCCGGCTCGCCGCCGCAAGCGACCGCGGACGCTGCTTCATCAGCTTCTGCCGCGCTTCAATCCGAAGCCCGGTCACTTCCTCATACGGCAAATCCTCCGGCAGCAGCGTCTCTTCCATCTGCCGCGCGTGGCGAATCAGCGTCTCCTGTCGCTCCAAATAGCCCTCGTACTTCACCGAGATTTCCGCCTGCTCCTGCGCAGGCTTGCCGAATTGCCTAATCTCCGGCGAAAGCTCCGCCAGCGCTGACAGCGTGATTTCCGGGCGCTTCAGCAGTTCCACTGCGCTTAGCCCATTCTGTGCTTCCGGCTGATGATGCTTCTCCAGCCAGTCGTTCAGCGTGACACCGGGTGTGTACTTCGCCTTGCGGAGTTCGCCCAGCAGCTGCGCGGTTTCCGATGCCTTGCGTTCCGTGCGCTCCATGCGCTCCCGCGTCGCCAGACCCGCCTCGTAGGCGATACGCGTCAGGCGCAAATCCGCATTGTCCTGCCGCAGGGATAAGCGATGCTCGGCGCGGCTCGTCATCATGCGGTACGGCTCGTCCGTGCCTTTCGTCGTCAGGTCGTCGGTCAGCACGCCGATGTACGCCTGATCGCGCGTGAGTACAATCGGCGGCTTGCCCTGCGCCGTCAAAGCGGCATTCATGCCCGCCAGCAAGCCCTGCGCGGCGGCTTCCTCATACCCGGATGTGCCGTTGATCTGCCCCGCAAAAAACAGTCCGCGCACATCCAGACTTTCCAGCGTCGGGCGCAATTGCCGGCTGTCGATGCAGTCGTACTCAATCGCATACGCCAGCCGCGTCAGCTCACACCGCCGCAAACCCGGCACGGAGCGGTACATCTCCCACTGCACATCCTCCGGCAGCGATGTGGACATGCCCTGCACATACCATTCGCGGCTTTGCATTCCTTCCGGCTCAAGGAACACCTGATGGCGCTCCTTGTCGGCAAACTTGACGATTTTATCCTCAATCGACGGACAGTAGCGCGGCCCGATGCCGTGGATTTTGCCGGAATACAGCGGCGCGCGGTGGAGATTTCGGCGGATAATGTCGTGCGTTTCCGGCGTCGTCCATGTCAAATAGCATGCGTAGGTATTGTGCAGCGCGCGGTCGGTCATAAACGAGAACGGCGTCACTGGCTCGTCGCCGGGCTGCGGCGTCATTTCGTCGAAATCAATCGTCCGCACGTCGATGCGCGCGGGCGTCCCCGTCTTGAACCGCCGGAGCGGAAAGCCAATGCGCGTCAAGCTGCCGCTGAGGTTCGGCGCGCTCATCAGCCCCTGCGGCCCGCCCGGCGTGATGCTCTCCCCGATAATAATCTGGCTGCGGAGGTACACGCCGCACGCGACAACCGCGACCTTGCAGGAGATATGCTGTCCCGTTGTTGTCGTCACGCCGGTGACATGCCCGTTCTCGACGTCAATCGCGGCGACTTCTCCCTGCCGGACGGTCAGGTTGTCCTGCGTCATCAGCGCGGTACGCATCCGGTTCTGGTACTGCTGCTTGTCCGCCTGTGCGCGCAGGGCGTGAACCGCCGGGCCTTTGGACATATTGAGCATTCGGCTTTGGAGGAACGTATCGTCGATGGCGCGCCCCATTTCGCCGCCCATTGCGTCCAGTTCACGCACAAGATGCCCCTTTGCGCTGCCGCCGATAACGGGATTGCACGCCATGAGGGCAATCCCGTCCATATTCAGCGTCAGCAGGAGGGTATCAAGCCCCATGCGCGCCCCTGCGAGGGCGGCTTCACAACCCGCGTGTCCGCCGCCGATGACTACCAGATCCTTCATCATACGCCTTCTGCTCCTCGGAAATAGGATTCCAGTATGATTATACCATAGGGAGGGGGAAAAGGAAAGAGGGAGAGTCGAAATTAGGGCGGGAGGAATGCGGATAAACACGCAGAAGGAGCAATGAAAAAGCGAACAGCCTCATCGCGCCGGATAGGCGCAGCTTTCTATCTCCCCATCTCAAGCAAAATCAAGCGAAATCAAATGAAATCAAGCCAATTCAAATGAAATCAAATTTTCTTGCCAATTGCGGCCATCCGTGCTATCATGCGCATATAGCGAACGCAAGTTCCTATATTTCGTGGCGTACCTGCCCGCGCCGCCGTACCCATCACACAAGGAGGAGCGAAATTGACTGACATTACCACTACTCTCACTTATACTGCTGACCTCACCCGTCCCCTGCGCCGCATGAACATCCCCGCGCTGTTCATCACCGATGCGCGCCGGGCGCACCGAATCACCGTCACGGTTCTCCGCGCGGGAAATCCCGTTGACCTTGGCGGCACCGCCGTTTCCGGCACGGTCAAGCACCTGCGCGCCGGCACAACCATCCCTCTTAGCGGCAGCGCGCAGGGCAGCATTGCGTCCGTCACCCTGCCGCCCGCCGCCTACGCCCAGCCCGGCGACATCGAAATCTATGTCACCCTGACCAGCGGCGACGTGCAGAACTGCATTTTCGCCGCAACGGGCTGCGTTTTCCCCTCTTCCACCGACCGCGTGGCGGATGTTCCCGGTTTTTACTCGCTTGCGGCGCTGCAGGAACAGTTTTCGTCGCTGGATGCGCGCCTTCGTGCGCTGGAGGAAATCGGCATCCCCGTCACGACCGCCGACCAGCTTGTTTCTGCTGTTACGCTTGATTCGTGGAAGTTCAACCTGATTTCCACGACGGCGAACACGGCGTATTCCTCGACCGCCGAAGCGTCAGCGGGGTTTGACGACGCAAGCTGGCGGACGGTCAGCGTGCCGCACGACTGGTCTATTGCGCTGGACTTCAATGCGTCCAGCCCCGCGACGTATGAGGGCGGGTATCTGGATGGCGGCGACGCATGGTATCGCACGACCGTCAGCGTGGACAAGCAGAACGGGCGGCGGTATGTGCTGTGCTTTGACGGCGTGTATATGGAATC
>ERZ779874.1779-NODE-1779-length-19690-cov-31.299414_pt1 | contig 19690 bp, 20 predicted proteins | sample MGYA00511031_ERZ779874 | MGnify/ENA primary metagenome ERZ779874 (study PRJEB29588, sample SAMEA2156850) | human gut metagenome | biome: human gut; feature: human-associated habitat; material: faeces | place: Denmark | collected 2008/2010 ...
GCCTCAAAAACTCATCCCAAATCATCGCACGATAAATTCAAAACAGCTTCTTAGGCAAGACCTGCGTGAACGGCACGTTGCGTTGGATGGATTTTGAAGCCCAAGCGGACTGGGACGACGACCGTATCTGGAGCGACATCCGGACGAATCCAACCTCTTCGATTTCCTGGAATGACTGAAACCGGAGCAAACCGTTTCGCTGTAGAGGATGACTTTTTCTGTCGCAACAGATAGTACTCGCAAAAAATGAATATATACTTCATCAGCGGTTGAATATATACTGCAACTGCCCATGAATATATACTTCATCGACTGGTGAAGTATATATCCATGAAAAAAGTAGTACGAATGTCTTCATTTAGCTTGGAATATCACATTGAACATACTTCATACACAGCACTATGATAACCATCCAAAATACCGGCTTCACGTCCAACGTCAGCTTGGCGGCCATGCTGATGGTGCGCACCAAAGAATACATGCTGGACACCTGCAAGAAGCTCGACCTCTATGTCAGTCCGAACCTGAAAAAGGAAGAGACGGCACGCCGCATCGCACAAGAGATTCTCGACAATCCCCTTGCCGTGCTGTGCAGCCTGAGCAAAAGCGAACTGCAATTAGTGGACGAGTTTGTAAAAGCAGGCCCGAACCAATACATCACCAAGAAGATGCGCAAGACGCAATACAAATTGCAGAAATACTCTCTTATACTGACTTACGAGGACTTTGAAGCCAGTGAGTGGAAGATGCTGATGCCCGATAGCGTCCGCGAATCGCTTGCCGTCAGCTTTCCTGCCATCCTGTCGATAGCAGAGAAAACAGGGAAAGCTCCGAAATACAAGGACTTGCGGATGTTGGCGTTTCTGAACTCATTGTAAAAACCGATATAAATCAACATAACTATTATGGATAAGAATATAAAAATAGCCGTAGCCGGAACCGGTTACGTAGGACTTTCCATTGCCACACTCCTGGCACAGCACCACCAGGTAACAGCAGTGGACGTGATACCCGAAAAGGTGGATTTAATCAACCAACGCAAGTCGCCCATCCAGGACGATTACATCGAAAAGTATCTCGCCGAGAAAGACTTAAACTTGACAGCTACCTTGGATGGAGCCCAAGCATACGCTAATGCGGACTTCGTAATCATCGCCGCTCCCACCAACTACGACCCGGTAAAGAACTATTTTGATACCAGCCACGTGGAAGAAGTAATTGAACTGGTAAAGAGTGTCAACCCCCGTGCCATCATGGTCATCAAGAGCACTATCCCTGTGGGCTATACTGAAAGCATCCGTAAGAAAATGCAGTGCGACAACATCATCTTCTCGCCCGAGTTCCTGCGTGAAAGCAAGGCGTTGTACGACAACCTCTATCCCAGCCGCATCATCGTAGGCCGACCCGAAGGCGACACCCGCTTGGACGAAGCCGCCCGCACCTTTGCCGCACTCTTACAGGAAGGAGCCATCAAAGAAAACATCGACACCCTCTTCATGGGTTTGACCGAAGCCGAAGCGGTGAAGCTCTTCGCCAACACCTACCTGGCGTTGCGTGTCAGCTACTTCAACGAATTGGACACGTATGCCGAAATGAAAGGGCTGGACACCCAAGCCATCATCAACGGCGTCTGCCTCGACCCACGCATCGGCACGCATTACAACAATCCTAGCTTTGGTTATGGAGGTTATTGCCTGCCTAAAGATACTAAGCAACTGTTGGCAAACTATGCCGATGTGCCTGAAAACCTCATTCAAGCCATCGTGGAGAGCAACCGTACAAGAAAAGACTTCATTGCCGACCGTGTGCTTCACAAAGCAGGCTATTACGATTATTACAACCGGGGTGATTTCAACCCGTCAGAAGAACGTAAGTGCGTGATTGGTGTTTACCGCCTAACCATGAAATCAAACTCTGATAATTTTCGTCAATCCTCCATACAAGGCGTGATGAAACGGGTAAAAGCCAAAGGTGCAGAGGTTATTATTTATGAGCCGACGTTGGAAGATGGCAGTACCTTCTTCGGCAGCAAGGTGGTAAACGATTTGGAGGCTTTCAAGGCGCAGAGCCAAGCCATTATTGCCAACCGCTATGATGCTTGCTTGGATGATATAAAAGAGAAAGTGTATACACGGGACATATTCAGAAGAGATTAAATATATAAAATATAACAGAACTATAATTAGGTTATAATATGGGAAGGTATGACGTTAGAACTGTAAACCTAAGGGAGTTAATAACACCACTCACCGAAATAGAAAATATTGAGGAAATATACATATTCGGTTCAAGAGCGTACAATACAGGAAGCCTCAGATCTGATATAGACATATTGGTTTATGCACCTGAAGGAGTAAACCTATATGAAATTACCCAAATTATTGAAAATGAAAACGCTTTAGATATTTTTGAGACAACTAATAAATATGAAGCGCGTAGTTTTGTCAATGACAGCAGGTTAAGCCGTGATAACCTGATAAAAACGTTGGATGCACTTTTATTATGGAAACGGAATGATGGATTTAATGAGTATGCACTTTCTCGTTTTATGGCAATAAAAATTCTCCGTGATTATGATTTTAAAAAATCATGCTTGCCTTCCTATAACAAGAGCGAAGAAAAATTTTATGAAAAGTATGGTTATCATGCCGTATTCGTAATCATGTCTTTTGATGATGGTTTATCTCCTATTTATCAAGCTATAGAAAAAACCTTGAAAAAGCATAATATAACTGCTATAAGAGCTGACAAAAAAGAATTTTCTGATGATTTATGGGGAAATGTAAGTACCTATTTGAATTGTTGTCAGACAGCTATTGCTGTTTTTAATAAATTCGATGATGATAAGGATGCTTATAATCCCAACGTGGCTCTGGAAACAGGATATATGATAGCTTTAGACCGTAAGGTATGTTTGTTAAAAGACAGCCATTTAGAAAAGCTTCCAACAGATATTGTTTCTAAATTGTATAAGACCTATGACATTAACGATATTGACAATACTGTGTCTCAACAAATAGAATCATGGTTGATGGATAATTTTGAAAATAGCGACAAGCAACAGTAGATAGAAGAGATTTTTCGATTTTTTATTGTCAATAGTTAGTTCTTTTGATTGTGACAACCACTTCAGAAAATAATAAGCGTATAGCCAAGAATACGCTATTGCTATACGTTCGGATGCTGTTGATTATCATCGTCGGACTTTATACAAGCCGAGTAGTACTCAATACGTTAGGAGTAAGCGATTATGGCATATACAATGTCGTGGGAGGCATTGTGGCAATGCTTGCATTTCTTAATTCAGCAATGGTAGCCGCTTCACAACGGTTTATTTCCTTTGAATTGGGAACAGGTAATATAGAAAAACTGAAAAAAGTATTCTGCACTTCCGTTTCCATACACATTGCCTTAGCTATCATTATATTTCTGATAGCGGAAACCCTTGGATTATGGTTTGTAAATACGCATCTAAATATTCCACCTGAACGAATGGAAGCTGCCAACTGGGTTTACCAATGTTCCATTTTGACCTTGCTATTGACCATAATAAGTGTACCATACAATTCGTGCATTGTAGCTCACGAACACGTGAAAGCATTTGCATACGTCAGTATTGTAGAAGCTGTATTAAAGCTATTGATAGTCTACATATTATTATTAGGCAATTTCGACAAATTGATATTATATGCCATCTTAGTAGCGTGTGTAGCATTCATTATCCGGATTATTTATGGTATTTATTGTAAACAGCATTTTAAAGAATGTACTTATCACTTTGTTTTTGACAAACAATTATTTAAGGAAATGTTTGCTTTTGCTGGTTGGAGTGTCATAGGAAATTTCGGATTTGCCATTAAAGATCAAGGATCCAATGTCATATTAAACCTGTTTTTTGGAACAACAGTTAATGCAGCACGTGGCATAGCATTACAAGTCAATGGAATCATCAGCAATTTTTCAAATAATTTTACAATGGCATTGAATCCCCAAATCACCAAACAATATGCAGCAGGTGATGTGGAAGCGTCTGTAAAATTAGTTTATGCTGGATGTCGGTACTCCTTTTATTTATTGTTACTGGTTGCTGTCCCTGTGATGATTAATATAGATTATCTGTTGCAGTTATGGCTGGGAACAGTCCCAGAATATACTTCTCAGTTCTTGATGCTGGCGTTAGTTGCAGCCTTAATTGATGTCATGGCACGTCCTCTTGTAACGGCATTGCAGGCAACAGGAAGAATAAAATTCTTTCAATTAGTCATTTGTATCGTTGTGTTGTGTGAATTACCTTTAGCTTATGTAATACTCCATTATGGCGGGAAACCTTATTGGGCTATGTACCCGACAATATTTATTACCCTCATCGGATTGTTCGCACGTTTTTTAATTCTAAAAAGAATGATACATGCTTACCGATTACAAATCTTTGTAGTCAAAATTGTAGGTAAGAATTTATTAATCGGTGCCATTTGCTTTTTTATTTCCGACTTCATACAGAGTATTTATGATCAGGATTTCATTAATTTTTTAATAACGAGTTTACTAACATTTTTCTTATCTTGTTCCACTATTTATTTCATTGGATTATCTAGAGAAGAACGAAATAAATTTATAATTTTTATAAGAAATAAAATCAATGTATCCATATAATATAAATTTCAGTAAAGCAAATAAATTTGAAAGTAGGCTCTTACAAATTCTTGCTTTAAGCTCTATAATTTGTGTAATTCCGGCTTTTCAAGAGTTTGTTTCGGCAACTATGTCCGGTCGGATACTCAACATAATATGTATGTGTACTTGCTTATTTTTTTTCTCACAATACAGTTATTTATTGGATAGGATTGGTTGGCTGTATTGCATATCATTAATTATTATTATTCCATTTCATTATGGTATATCTACAGTTGATAATCCAGTTAGAGATTCTATTAGATGGATAAATATTATTCTTTTATTCTATTTGTACAAAGGTAAAAAAATTGATGTAAAATGGTTGATTTATACTGCATTTTTATTTTATTTCATAGAGTGTAGTTTATGTATCATAGAAAAAATTGGAAATTTCTATTTCATTAACTATACTAATGCCAATGCAATGACAGCAACAAATCTTGAGGCAGATGAATATGATTCTGAAATGTTCAGGAGTCGAGGGTTATTACTACATCCTCTTTATAATGCCAATGTTATCTCTATATTTATGGGATTTATATTAGTCTCTAATAAATTTAAAAGGCCCATTCAAATAGCATTACTCTTCTTAGGATTCTTAGCTATATGGGGGTGTAACTCAAGAGCATGCATTGCCATTTGGTTGCTTATTTTATTATATCGTTTTTTCTTATATAACATGAAGATTTTGCATATACTATTAGGGGTGGTATCATTGTATCTCATTGTTCCTTGGCTCATTGATTTTATTCAAGAATCAGGTGTATTTGGACGATTTAATATGGATTTTAGTGATTCTTCTTCTGAAACAAGATTTATAGCTTACACTTTATTTTTCTCATATCCTTGGACAATAGAAGATATAATCATTGGATTAGGAGATTGGATTTATTATCCTCTATCAGAAATAAGTCTAGAAAATGGTTTTTTATTGAATTGGGCATATTGGGGATGGATTATTGGAAGCATCAAATCATTTTCAGAAATTTATTTGACATACAGATGTTTACACCTATATAAGTTGAAAGATAAACTTATTATCATAGCTGCTGTTTGGGGAGTGGCGAGTGCTAATAATAATATGGTAAGTATCTTAATTCTATCATTTTTCTTTTTAGCAAATATAGGTTTTGGCATAAAAGACCATTCTACTGATGTATTTAGGTTTAAATCCACACTCAATTAACAATAAATACTATATCAATATTTAAAATTATTTTATATGAAAGTGCTATATCTTTTACATATATCAGAAATGCACGGTTCTACAATTTCGATATTAAATCTAATAAAAAATTCAAAAGACAAGATAGAACCTATTGTACTAATTCCAAAAGGAAAGAATAAAATCTTAGAATCTTTATTATATAAAAATGGAATCAAATATTATCAATGTTATAGAATTCCTATTAGTGTTGTCCCTAAATTTAATTCACCAGTAAAAAAAACAGCATATTTGATTAAATTGTATATTATAAAGTTACTGTATATTATTAAATTACTGTCTATAATAAGAATAGAAAGACCTACTTTAATCCATACAAATGTAGGTGTAATATATGAAGGATATCGGTTGGCTAAACTATTAAAAATACCTCATATTTGGCATTTGCGTGAATATCAAGACAGAGATTTCAAATGGAATTTTTTATATGGGAAAAAGTATTTTGAACGCATGCTTGAAAAGTCTTATGTTGTATGCATTACAAAAGATATCAAAAAATATTTTAATTTGAATGGACCTAAAGCTGTTACTATATATAATGGAATATACAATAATGATCATATTACAATAGAACCTAAAGAAAAATATTTTTTATGTGCCAGTCGTATTTCTCCTAATAAAGGACAAGAAGATGTAATTAAAGCTTTTGCGTCTTTTTGTAAGAATTCGAGTGCTATAGACTGGAAACTAATTATAGCTGGTGATGGCGAAAAAGAATATATTAATTACTTAAAAAATTTAACAATTCAATTGCGATGTGATTCTAATATTGAATTTATAGGATTTCAATCTCCTGATGATGTATTTCAATTGATGAAAAAAGCAGCTGCACTTGTTGTCGCATCACAAAATGAAGGTTTTGGAAGAATGACTGCAGAAGCATGTTTTGCAGGAACTGCTGTAATAGGGAGATATATAGGTGGTACAAAAGAAATATTAGATACAATAGAAGGGTATTCATTCTTAACAATACTTGAGCTTACTGACAGACTTATTGAAATTAGCCAAATAATAAACACCACCATATATCAAAAAAAAATAGTAAATTCTCAAGACATAGCTCGAAAACTATTTTCTATCGAACAGAATATAACTAACACTTTATATTTTTATAAATTAGCATTACATGAAAAATAAGACTAAAGCTCGTGTTATAGCATTTTATCTGCCTCAATACCATCCGATACCGGAGAATGACAAATATTGGGGAAAAGGATTTACCGAATGGACAAATGTCGCCAAAGCGAAACCGCTGTTCCGTGGTCACTATCAACCGCATATTCCCGCAGATTTAGGATTCTACGATTTGAGATTGCCGGAAGTGCGTGAAGCGCAGGCCGATTTGGCTCGTGATGTAGGGATAGAAGGCTTCTGTTATTACCATTATTGGTTCGGCAACGGCAAGATGCTTTTGCAAAAGCCATTTGAGGAAGTGTTAAAATCGGGCAAGCCGGATTTTCCTTTTTGCTTATGTTGGGCCAATCACGACTGGAGTACCAAGACATGGGTGAAAGGCAATATGGCTGTCAACAACCCCATGATTGCCAAACAAGAATACCTTGGGGAAAAGGACGACATCAAACATTTTGAATATTGTTTGCCTGCGTTCAAAGACCACCGCTATATCCGGATAGAAAACAAACCCGTATTTGTGATTTATGACCCGTTGAATTTTCCGAATGTGAAGGAATTTATGGACAGATGGAACAGTCTGGCTAAAGAAAACGGTTTGGACGGAATTTATTTTATAGGAATAACTACTGGGCGTTTGTCCTCTTATAAATCTATTATTGATTTAGGATTTGATGGAGTTTGTCATAACTGTCGATGGGAAGCGGAAGCTAATGCTACAGGTTCTCGATTCAAACGTAGAGTACAATCTTTATTCGGATGGTATTTAGGACTATCGCTTATGAAATACGACTATAATAAAGTTGTGAAATATTATAATACACCTGAGAACAAAATAGAAAATTGTTATCCCGTTATCACTCCTGGATTTGATAGGACACCACGTGCAGGAAGACGAGCAGGCATATATATAAATTCAACTCCAGATAATTTTAAAAAACATGCACGCGAAATAATAGACTCTATTCAAGAAAAAGATGCAGAGCATCGATTAGTATTTTTAAACGCATGGAATGAATGGGGAGAAGGAAATTACATAGAACCCGATTTAAAATGGGGACATGGGTATTTAGATGCATTGAAATCGGTTATAGAATATAAAGGTTAAAGTGTTATAAAACATGTAAATTAATAAGTGATATATTAAGTTATAAAGTAATAATATGGCGAATGAATACTATACACATGAAACAAATGCTTTAATTCTAGTAGCATTATTGAAGCAATATGGCATTAAAAAAGTAATAGCATCACCTGGGACAGGAAATATGGCTTTCGTCGTAAGCATGCAACATGATAGTTTTTTTGAAATGTACTCATGTGTAGACGAACGTTCTGCTGCTTATATGGCTTGCGGAATGGCTTCTGAATCAGGAGAACCTGTTGTGATTACTTGCACAGAAGCAACAGCGTCAAGAAATTATTTGCCTGGACTTACAGAGGCTTATTATCGTAAACTTCCTATACTAGCAATAATGGCTAGTCGTGGTGAAAATAGAATAGGTGTATATGAACCACAATCAATAGATAATAGAACATTACCTAATGATATTGCAAAACATTGTATACACATTCCTATTTGTAAAAATGCGCAAGATGTCGGATATGTTGAAACACGTATAAACGAAGCCATCTATAATTTATTTACGAAAGGAGGTGGACCAGTTTGCATAACATTGGAATCGTATTCAATGTTTAGTGCTGATTATTCAGTAAAAAAACTACCCACTGTAAGAATTATTAAAAATATTCATTGTGCTCAACAATTACCAACTCTCCCAGAAAAAGGAAGAATAGTCATTTTAGTAGGGGCACATCATAAGTGGAGTAATGAACAAATAAAGACAATTGATTTATTTTGCGAAAAAAATAATGCGGCTGTATTATGTGATTTAACCAGTAATTATACAGGGAAATATCGTGTAAATTATGCATTAGTTGCGGCACAAGAAGGATGTAGCAGAATATTGCCTGAGATTAATCTTTTAATCTATATAGGTACAGTTTGTGGCGATTATTATACAGCTAAAGCTATGTGTGTAGCAAAAGATTGGTGGATGGTAAGTGAAGATGAAACCTATCATGATAGATATAATAATTTATCTACCGTTATCAGTATGAACGAAATAGATTTTTTTGCTCATTATTTAAATAGGGAAACCACAGATATTAGTTTTTATCAAGAATTATCAAAACAGTATCAAGAAATTTTTGACAAACTCCCTGATTTACCGTTTTCTAATATCTGGATAGCACAAATAGCTTCTAAAGAAATTCCTGAAGGATGTGTGATTCACACAGCTATCAATAATTCTTTTCGTTCATGGAATTTCTTTAAATTGCCTCAATCGGTTACAGGAAATTGTAATGTAGGTGGGTTCGGTATTGATGGTGGATTGTCTACATTAATAGGTGCTTCATTATTATATCCTAAGAAAATTTATTTTGGTATTTTGGGGGATCTTGCGTTTTTTTATGATATGAATGTTTTAGGCAATCGACATGTAGGCAATAATCTTCGTTTATTATTAATTAATAATGGTAAAGGACAAGAATTTCGCAATTATCAACACCCTGCATCATTGTTAGGAGATGATGCAGATAAATATGTTGCTGCTGGGGGGCATTTCGGGCAGCAATCGCAATCATTAGTAAAAAATTATGCAGAAAATTTAGGATTTACTTACTATACAGCTTCAAATAAAGAACAATTTTTAGAAGTATATAAAATCTTTTTTAACGACCAGTTATCAAAAAAGCCTATCGTTTTTGAAGTGTTTACTAATCATGTGGAAGAAAATGAGGCTTTGCATCTACTACGCTTTATTGTCAAACCTTTGATTGATACAAAAAAAGTAATCAAAAATGCTTTTGGAGTAAAAGGTGTGAAAATACTTAGAGCTGTAAAAGATTCTCTTGATTCATAAAATAGTTTTATATCAAATATGAAAATATGTACTATAACCTGTCATGATGTCTATAACTTTGGAGCATCCTTACAGGCATATGCTTTGCAGCATTATCTTGAAAGCTTGGGGCATGAAGTGGAAATTATTGACTACAGACCGGCTTATTTATATAAAAAGTATAATTGGAAAATACTTACTAATAGTTATGAAAAATATAGTAAATTATTCATAACTAAATGGATTTTTAGATATGCAAAATGGAGTTATTTAAAACTTTCATCAGGGCGGAAAAAAAGTTTTGATGATTTCACGCTAAAGTATTTGCATTTAACACCTGTTACTTATCACAATTTTAATGAACTAAAAAACAATCCACCAAAAGCGGATATAATTATAGCTGGAAGTGATCAGATTTGGAATCCTTTATCTCCTAATGGACAAGATGCTAGTTATTATATTGATTTTGCTTTACCCAAAACCAAACGAATTTCTTACGCAGCAAGCTTTTCTGTGAATCAGATTTCCAAAGAGCAAAAAAAATTTATTCAAAATTTACTATTAAAGATGGATGCCATTTCTGTACGAGAATATCAAGGACTGGATATTTTAAATGACTTAGGTATTACTAATGGAACAAAAGTTTTAGATCCTATATTTTTGATAAATGCAAAAGAATGGATGCAATTTATGTACAAATATGCTTATAAAAACTATATTCTCATTTATGACTTTGAAGGTAACAGCATCCTAAAAGAAACAGCATTATATTTTAAAAAGAAATATGGATTGAAAATATTCTCTATTAATGATGCTATACCAAGATGGTATGCTGATAAAAATTTCATAAATGTAGGTCCCCAAGATTTTATTGGACTAATCTATGGATGCAGCCTTTTCTTATCAAATTCATTTCATGGGACTGCTTTTTCTGCTTATTTTAATAAACCTTTTTATGTATTTGATTTAATAGGATTTAAATCAAATTCAAGAATGAATAGTTTGTTACGGACACTCTCTTTAGAGAATAGGTTTATAGACTTGAATACAGATATATACAAACTTCACTTGGACTGTGATTTTACGCAAGTAAATGAAATCATTAAAAAAGAAATTTTGAATTCTAAACATTTCTTAACAGAAATATTAAAAGATGCCTAAACAGAAATAGCATGAAAGAAAAACAATGTTTAATCGTTTTAGACTCTTATGAATATAAAGCAAAAGAGTCAGAATATTATTTGTTTCTGCACGATATTATCAATCCACAATTTTTTTATTCAAAATACGAGAATAGAATAACTGAACAATTCCAGAAAACTCCAATTATTGGAGGAATGATAACTCATATTGCTTATTGGATGTTGTCTTTAGGATATGCAATAAAACTATTCAATAAGAAGTATGCAAAAATTAGTAATATCATATTCATAAACCCAATAGTAGGTATTTTCTATTGTTTACTTTCAAGGATTAAATCCGTCAATAAAACCATTATAATAGGTGGATTTTTATTTGAAAATAAAAAGAACAAGATTTATCTTTTACTACGTAAATTATTTGTAAATTTCTCATATAAAAATGTAAGTCAAATATTCGTATATGGAGAGAATGAAGTCAGTTATTACGCCAAAATATTCCCTAAATTACAGGATAAATTTCAATATGTAAAATATGGTAGGGATTTTAATTATGCAGAAAAGAAAGACTTTATATATGACAAGGAATATATAGCAAGTGGTGGTCGAAGCAATCGGGACTTTGAAACATTATGTTCTGCCATGAATATATTAAAAGGGAAAAATGACATTCCAATTTGTTTAATAGCAACTCGTCCAGAAGCTGTTTCTATCAAAATGAAGCAAAGTCCAGTTCATATTAAATATGGAATTACATTAAACCAATTTGGGGCTTTTATTGAACATTCTAAACTGTTTGTCCTTCCGTTACTTAATACTCAACTATCTGCCGGACATATGGTTATGATGGAGGTCCTAGCACATAACAAACCTATTATAGTAACAGATATTCCATCCATTAGAGATTATGTTTCAGAAGAGCAAGTAGTATTTTATAAACCTGAAAATGCTAACGATTTAGCCAATAAAATTCGATATGTATTAGAAAATCTTCATTCTGATGAAATAACAATAAAAATAAAGAATGGTAAGATACTCTATGATACCGAGTTTTCTTTCAAGGCATTATTAAAAAGAATCATACAAAAATCAATGGAACTTAGAAGCTATGAATAACAGTCCATTACTCTCTATCTGCATCCCCTGTTTTGGCAGAGTGGAATATGTAAGAAATACATTGAACAGCATTTTTCAGGGCAATGCGGACGTTAGCCTTGACAAGTATGAAGTGGTGATTTCGGATAATGACCCGAAACAAGCTATAAGTGTGTTGGCTAACGAGTTCAAGGCATATCCAAATTTGCGGTATTTTCATACGGAATGCGAAGGCTTCATGAACTCGTATCATGTACTGACGTATGCGCAAGGGGAGTTTTTGAAATTGCATAACAGCCAAACTTTATTCCATAAAGGAGCGTTGCAAACTATTTTAGAGGAAATAGAAAAACACAGAGACAAGCGTCCGCTGATTTTTTACACCAACGGGTTGTTAGGTAAATTTAAGTCTTCGGAATATAATACATTTGAAAGCTTTATGTATGCCTTATCATATTGGTCATCATGGAGTAACGGTTTTAACATTTGGCGAGAAGACTTCGAACAAATCGGGAATATCAAACTAAACCGTTTGTTTCCGCATACCTCACTATTCTTGACTCAACATCATTCAGAAGGCTATTGCATCAATGACCGATTGCTTTTCGATGTACAACGCATTCCGAAGCGTGGAGGACATAACAAATTCGAAGCTTTCACCATTGAATATCCTTCACTGATAGATCAATGCCAGAAAGAAGGTTTCATCTCAATGAAATGTGAAAAGCACATCTTACATGATATCATGACGGAATTTCTACCTTCTTTAGTTTTTAATAAGTATATCGCACGGATAGAGACATTTGATGCAACAAACTTCCGAAAAAATATCAAAAGGTATTTCCCGAAATATGCGTATGGACTGGTGGTATTCTTATCTATATTCCAACCGGTAAAATTAGTCATTCGGAAAATAAACAACGCCATTCACAAATGAATCTGTTGGTTCGTTTTATATTCTGCCTGTTCTTATTTTGTTTTCCTGAAAATGGAATAGCTAAAAAGCCTTTTGACGGGAATGACTGTCTGGTCGGTGCTTATTATTTTGACGGGTGGTCAGGTTCAAATCATGTAACGGACGAGGATGGGCTATCAACGCACCGACTCACCTTACAAAAAAACTGGTGTGCGAATACAAAGGCAGACAACCCGTTTGGGGCTGGAGGGACGATGACTTGAAAATCATGGAGCGTCAGATCAAATTAGCTTCAAACAACGGAATAGACTTCTTCAGTTTCTGTTGGTATTGGAAAAATGATAACGGGCGTATCGACACCTTGAAAATAAAGAATCACCCGGCTCACACATCCATTGAATTGTTCAAAAAAGCCGGCAACAAACGTAAAATGAGGTTCTCATTGCTGATTGCGAACCATGTTGGTGCAAGAATCAAAACTGAAAAAGATTGGTTGGACGCGGTGGATTTTTGGGTCAGGCATTATTTTAATGATCCGCAATATTTGAAGATAGACGGGAAACCGGTTGTTACAATATTTGTAAGTGAAGAAATGAACTGTTTTATTCCTGCCATGAGACAATATGTAAAAGAACATACGAATTTCCCTGATTTATTCATCATATCCAACAAATATGATAAGCCCGATAGTCATTTTGATATGCTCTCTTGGTACAATATAAGGGAAAGAGAACCTGGGCATTCCGAAGAAAGAGACTACAAGGCACTGATACAGTACGTGGAAAAGTCATGGGCTGCTGTTGATAGTAATTTCTGTATTGCGCCTTGTGTAATGGTCAATTGGGACCGTCGTCCTTGGGAAACAAAGACGGAAGGATTGTATTACACAGGCCGTACACCTGATTTATTCAGGAAGCAATTGGAGGCGGCTTTCCGCTTTGTCTGTAAACGGAACCGACATTACCGGTTGGTGATGATTTATGCATGGAATGAATTGGGAGAAGGTGGTTACTTGGTTCCTACACTTGATGACAATAAAGCCACTTATCTGAAGCAGATAAAAAGGGTAAGAACTCAAAACAGACATATATAAATGGATTATCTTCTTGCTATCAACGACATTAAAACAACAGGGTAAATCACTCCATTCCATAAAAATATAGAACAAAATATTATATTACATGTAAGCGTCCAAAACAGATGTATTGCCTGTCCAGCTAGATGTTCCTACCTTCGCGCTGTCAACATAAAAAGTTTAGCGATATGTACAGCAACGAAGATTTTGAAAGCGCTGGGAGGAGACTCCATGGCGCGTGGCTGACGACTATGCCGATATGAACAGGGACGAATTAATCAAGCTCATCATCTACCAGCGTGAACGCATGGAAGAGGCGGATTTCGCCCGTAAGGAAAGTGACAGGCGCATATCCGAACTGACGGGCAAGATTTCGGAACTCACGGAACTGCTCCGCAAGAGCAACGGAACTGCATCGGCTATGGTTGTGCAGGTGTCCGAACTGATGAGACAGCTCAGGGAAAAGGACAGGAAGATAGCCGAGCTGCAAAGCACGGTAAAGTCCGGGCGTAAGAACCTTTTCGGTTGCAAGTCTCCGAAATGGACGAAGGCAAAAGACAAGGACTATGAAAACCGTCCGACGCCGTGTACGGACGTGAAAGGGGACATTGACAGGACTCCCGAATCACTGCCAGACAACCTTGACGTGGACGTTGAAACAGGAACCGATTAAAAAGCTAACAGTGAAAATCCATTCATAACCGCTTGCTTTTCTCTAAATAAATCCGTTTCTTTGCGTAAGAACAACAAAATGACAATTATGGAAAATCCGTACCAACTAAGTGAACTGGAAATACGAATGGGATTTGCGGTATTATGTGTGGAAGCTACGGCAAAGAAATTAGGATGCTCTTATTGTGAAGTTTATGAAAGGATGAAAAGAACGGGACTATTGCATCAACTTACTACACAGTTGGATATTTTGCATACTCAAAGCAGAGAGTATGTGACAAATGCAATCATAGAGACCTTGAAACGTATCGAAAACCTATCAAAAGAGGCAGACGTATGTTAACCGTTTATCATGGAGCAACCTGCATAATAGAAAAGTCTCTTTGCCATATAGGGCGTGATAATCTTGATTTCGGAAAAGGATTTTATGTTACAAATCTGAAAGAACAGGCAATCTCATGGGCTACACGTTTTGTAAATATAGGATTACCGCAATGGCTGAATGTCTATAATTTAGACATAGAGCAAGTAACCCTGCAATTCCGATGCTTACGGTTTGAAGCATACGATAAGAACTGGCTGGACTTTATCGCCTCCAGCCGAAAAGGATTAAAACCATGGGTAGGATATGATTTTATAGAAGGAGGGTTCGCCGATGATAGAGTCATTAATACAATAGAAGATTATCTAAACGGCGATCTCCCAATTGATTTCGCTTTAAAACGATTGGCACAACACCGTCCCAATAATCAAATCTGCTTATTAAATCAGAAACTGATAGACAATTGCCTGACATTTGTTACGGCTGAACCATTAAATGAATAAAAAATATCAGGAATGTTAAGAGAAACAGTTTTTTGGACAAAAATAGGGCGTATCATTACGCGTCTTTCTGAACGGCTGGACATCACTCCGGAGACCGCTTTCAAATTGTTTTATGAAAGCGAGACTTGCCGCCGTTTGCACAAACCGGAAACGAAACTTTATCTGTTTGGAGATTTGTTCATTGTAGATGAAGTTGTACGTGAATTGCAAAATAAGCAAAACTAAAATCCGCTTAGCAGATAGATGGTAAGCGTCCAAACTGACGTATTGCCCGTTCAGATAGATGTACTTACCTTCGCGCTGTCAACATAAAAAGTGTAGTGATATGTACAGCAGTGAAGATTTTGAAAGGCTCTTCATCCGCTACAAGGGTGAGGCCTACCCGAAGGGAGAGAGCATCCAGACATTCTGCCACAGGAACAATGTCCCTTATAACCTGTTTGAAAAATGGTACAAGGATACACGGCACAAGATAATGGAAGTGGATGTGTCCGGCCGTCCTTCCCCGACAGAAACAGACAAGCCCAAAGAGGAAGGATTTTTGTGCTGCTGGTGCTCAGAAATTATGATACGAATAAAAACATATACTCACTTTATTTTTATTTATCTAAAATTCTTATCTTTGCCTTTCAGAAACCCATAAAGGCAAAAGCGTATGAAATATCCTATCGGCATCCAGAATTTTGAGAAACTACGCCAAGATGGTTATCTTTACATAGACAAGACGGGCCTGGTTTACTCGTTGGTACAAACCAGCAACTGTTATTTCCTGAGCCGTCCGCGCCGATTCGGCAAGAGTCTGCTTATTTCTATTTTGGAAGCCTACTTCTTAGGCAAGAAGGAGTTATTCAAAGGGTTGGCAATAGAAAAACTGGAGCAGAAATGGACGGTGCATCCGGTGCTGCATTTGGATTTGAACATAGAAAAATATGATTCGATAGATAACCTGACGGATATATTGAATGTCAATTTAAAGCTGTGGGAGCAGACATACGGGAGTAATGATGCGGAAACTTCCGTTTCTTTGCGGTTTGCGGGTATCATTCGCCGTGCATATAAACAGACTGGTCGTCGGGTAGTGGTTTTAGTGGATGAATATGACAAACCTTTACTGCAATCTATCGGGAATAAAGCGTTGCAAGAGGAGTTCCGCAATACGTTGAAGCCTTTTTATGGGGTGCTGAAATCATTGGACGGATGCATCCGGTTTGCTTTACTGACAGGAGTTACGAAATTCGGGAAAGTAAGCGTGTTCAGCGACTTGAACAATTTGGACGATATTTCGATGAACAATCAGTATGCGACCCTTTGCGGAATAACCGAAAAAGAAATCCATACTAATATAGAAGAAGGCATTCGGTCGCTGGCTTCTGCCCAAAATCTTTCTTACGAAGAGACTTGCGTTAAGTTGAAAGAAATGTACGACGGTTATCACTTCACTTCCGATTCGGAAGGCGTCTACAATCCGTTCAGCCTGTTTAATGCGCTAAAAAACAAAACTTTTGGTAACTATTGGTTCGAAACGGGTACTCCCACTTACTTGGTGGAGCTACTGAAGCGCAATCGCTATAATTTGAAAGATATGACTGAAACCGTGAGTAGTGCGGATGTACTGAACAGCATATATGGTGATGATGAACCGATACCGGTCATTTATCAAAGCGGTTATCTCACCATCAAAGGGTATAATCCCCGTTTTAAGACTTACCGTTTGGGTTTCCCGAACAAGGAGGTAGAAGAAGGCTTTATGAATTTTCTGATACCTTATTATACTCCTATCAAGAAAGAAAAGACCGCTTTTTCTATCGAAAACTTTGTAGAGGAAATAGAGCGCGGTGACATCGATTCTTTCTTCCGCAGATTACAGAGTTTCTTTGCTGACACACCTTACGAACTGGTGCGTGACCGGGAATTACACTATCAGAATGTGCTCTTCATCGTGTTCAAACTGATTGGACTTTATGTGAAAGCGGAATACCATACCTCGCAAGGGCGTATCGACTTGGCACTTCAGACGGACAAATATATCTATGTAATGGAATTTAAGCTGGAAGGAAGTGCAGAGGAAGCTTTGCGGCAGATTGAAGAGAAGCAATACGCCTTACCTTTTGCATCAGATAAACGTCAGGTTTTTCAAATCGGCATAAATTTCAGCAGCCAAACACGGAATATCGAGAAGTGGTTGGTGAGATAATCCATATTGGAATATCGGTACACCTGAATGGGACACTTACTCTTTGAGCGCACTGCGTGTCATAATAGTGTTTATACCTTTGCACCGTTACCATCAGACGATTTTTATATGGTTGACAGATACCGTCATCCTAACCATTTGTGGATCCGCACCTTTTGGGTTGCGGATAGAGGCTTATTGCATCTGCACAAGCCGAAAGAACATCCGAAAAATTCTATAAAACATACAATCCAATGAAAATTGCATTTATCAGCACCCGTGGCATTCCGAACAACTACGGGGGCTTCGAACAGTTTGCGGAATATATTTCTGTAGGGCTGGCCGAGAGAGGACATGAAGTGACAGTCTATTCTCCGAACTTTCATTCGTATCAGGAAAGCGAGTACAAAGGTGTGAGAATTAAACACATCTACAGCCCGGAGACATGGATGGGAAGTTCGGTAGGCAGTTTCTTTTATGATTTCTCTTCACTGAAGGACGCTTTAAAGAAAGAGGATTTCGACATCATCTATGAAGCCGGTTATACGAGCATCATCCCTGCTTACATCTGGTTTAATGTAAAGAAACGGAAACGCCCGATATTCACGACAAATATGGACGGACTGGAAAACAAACGCTCGAAGTTCAGCCCCATGGTGAGACGGTTTCTTGACTGGGAGGAGAAGATGGCAGTAAAGTACAGCCATTACCTTATAGCCGACAACATGGGCATTCACGATTATTACAAGGAAAAGTATGGCAAGGAAAGCAAGTTTCTGGCATACGGGGCGGATATTCACAATGATTTTAACGAAACATACTTGAAGGAGTTTGGGCTTCGTCCTGAAGAATATTACATTCTCATTGCCCGACTTGAACCGGAAAACAACATCGTAATGGCTATTGAGGGGTATCTTCATTCGAAAGAGAACGGGCACAGACCGCTGATTGTGGTGGGAAAGACAAACACGCCACATGGGAAAGAACTCGTAATGAAATATGGCAATGAACAAAGCGTAAAGTTCGTAGGAGGAATCTACGACTTCAAAAAACTGGACTCGGTGCGTCATTTCTCACGTGCCTATTTTCATGGGCATAGTGTAGGCGGTACCAATCCTTCGCTTCTCGAAGCAATGGCTGCCGGATGTTTTGTTCTTGCCCACGACAATATTTTCAACCGTGCCGTATTGAAAGACAATGCCCTGTATTATCCTTCGGCCGAAAAGGTAACGGAGTTCCTGAACAATATGGATGATATTACTGGTAAATATAAGAAAGTATATACGTCTGCTAATATTGAAGTGATAAGAAACGAATATTCGTGGGAGCACCTCGTTGATGAGCATGAAAAATACTTTTATTGGCTGTTGGAGCAAAACAATAAGTAAGACGCTAATTATAAATAACCATGAAAGGAATCGTATTAGCCGGTGGCAGCGGTACGCGTCTGTACCCTATCACCAAGGGAGTGAGCAAACAGTTGCTTCCTATCTTTGACAAACCGATGATTTACTATCCCATTTCGGTACTGATGTTGGCGGGTATCCGGGAAATCCTGATTATTTCCACGCCTTATGACCTGCCGGGATTCAAACGCCTGCTGGGCGACGGAAGCAATTTCGGAGTACGCTTTGAATATGCCGAACAGCCTTCACCCGACGGTCTGGCGCAGGCTTTCCTTATCGGGGAGGAGTTCATCGGTGATGACTGTGCCTGCCTGGTATTGGGCGACAACATCTTCCACGGGAACGGGTTCAGCGCCATGCTGAAGGAAGCGGTACGCACGGCGGAAGAGGAAGGAAAGGCCACCGTATTCGGCTACTGGGTGAACGACCCGGAACGTTACGGCGTGGCGGAGT
>ERZ779874.1781-NODE-1781-length-19686-cov-3.298049_pt1 | contig 19686 bp, 11 predicted proteins | sample MGYA00511031_ERZ779874 | MGnify/ENA primary metagenome ERZ779874 (study PRJEB29588, sample SAMEA2156850) | human gut metagenome | biome: human gut; feature: human-associated habitat; material: faeces | place: Denmark | collected 2008/2010 ...
TTCAGGCAAAAGAACCTGAAATCGTGAAGGCGACTGCGCAGTATGGCGTAACTATTCATGCCTCCGTTGAAAAGGACAACATATTTGCCTGCCAGTTCCACCCGGAGAAGAGCAGCAAGTACGGTCTGAAAATACTGGAGAATTTTGCGAAGCTTGGGAAGGAGGCATAATTATGTTTACAAAGCGAATTATTCCCTGTCTGGATGTAAATAATGGACGAGTAGTGAAAGGTGTTAATTTCGTAGACCTGAAGGATGCAGGAGATCCTGTGGAAATTGCGAAAGCATACGACGCAGCAGGAGCAGATGAAGTGGTATTTCTTGACATTACAGCCTCCTGTGAACAGCGTGACACAGTAGTAGATATGGTGCGAAAAGTTGCAGCCAACGTATTCATTCCATTTACAGTTGGCGGCGGGATCCGTACTGTAGATGATTTCCGGAAGCTGCTCCGCGAAGGTGCAGACAAGATTTCTGTAAACTCCGCAGCCATTGACCGTCCGGAATTAATCCGTGAGGCAGCAGATAAATTCGGCAGCCAGTGCGTGGTTGTTGCGATCGACGCCAAGAAAAGAGCGGACGGAAGCGGCTGGAACATCTATAAAAACGGCGGCCGGATCGATGTCGGCATCGACGCCGTCGAGTGGGCGAAAAAAGCCGAGAGCCTCGGAGCCGGAGAAATTCTGCTCACCAGCATGGACTGCGACGGAACAAAGGCGGGATACGATATCGAGCTGACAAGAACGATCGCAGAGAGCGTCGGCATCCCGGTCATCGCATCCGGCGGCGCAGGAACGCTGGAGCATTTTTATGATGCCTTAACCGAAGGAAAAGCCGATGCAGCCCTCGCCGCATCCCTGTTCCACTACAAAGAACTGGAAATTCGTGAAGTCAAAGAATATCTGGCAGGCCGTAATGTGCCGGTCCGCCTGTAAAAGGAAGGAGAAAACGATATGCCGCCTCTTAGCGGAAGCTGGGCAAATGCCCTGAAGGGAGAATTCTCCAAAGACTACTATAAAAAACTGTTTCAGACGGTGGGTGCGGAGTATAAAACTCACACCATTTATCCACCGGCTGATGATATTTTCAATGCGTTCCACTTTACCCCGCTCGAGCAGGTAAAAGTGGTCATCCTGGGCCAGGATCCGTACCATGAGCCGGGACAGGCGCACGGGCTCTGCTTTTCTGTAAAACCAGAGGTAAGTATTCCGCCGTCCCTGGTCAACATTTACAAGGAACTTGAGGACGATCTGGGATGCTATATCCCGAACAACGGATATCTCGAAAAATGGGCACGGCAGGGTGTTTTAATGCTGAACACGGTGCTGACTGTACGTGCGCATCAGGCAAATTCCCACAAGGAAATCGGCTGGGAGCAGTTCACCGACGCGGCAATCAAAGTGCTCGCCGAGCAGGACCGCCCGATGGTATTTATACTCTGGGGAAGACCGGCACAGCGCAAAAAAGAGATGATCCACAATCCGAAGCATCTGGTGCTGATGTCCGCTCATCCGAGCCCGCTTTCTGCATACCGCGGATTTTTCGGCAGCCACCCGTTTTCCAGAACGAATGAATATCTGGAGGAAAACGGTCTTGCGCCGATTGACTGGCAGATCGAAAATGTAATCCGGGGAGCGAAAGAATGAGTAAAAAGAAAAATACGTTACTGAGAAATACTTCTATTTTAATGGCCGCAACGATTATCTCGCGTGTGATCGGCCTGCTGTACCGGTCACCGCTCGGCGAAACCATTGGAAATGAGGGACTTGGCTATTACAGTACAGCGAGCAATCTGTACACGATCCTGCTGCTGATCTCGTCCTACAGTATTCCGATGGCAGTGTCGAAAATCGTATCCGAGCGCCTGGCCTTAAAAGAGTACCGCAACGCACACCGCGTCTTCCACGGTGCCCTGATTTATGCGGTAATTGTCGGCGGAATCGCTGCACTGGTGGCATTTTTCGGCGGAAAATTCCTTCTGCCGTATAACCAGCAGAATGCACTCCTTGCCTTACGCGTACTGGCGCCGACCATCTTTTTCTCGGCTGTTCTCGGCGTTCTGCGCGGTTATTTCCAGGCCCACAGCACGATGATGCCGACCTCGATCTCACAGATCATCGAGCAGGTATTCAACGCCGCATTCAGTATTGGCGCCGCCTGGTTCTTCATCCAGCAGTTCGCGACAAACGATACCGAACATGCCAAATTCGGTGCCGCCGGCGGAACCCTCGGAACAGGAGCCGGTGTTCTGGCAGGCCTCTGCTTTATGCTGATCGTTTACGGCGTAAACCGGAAAACAATTCTGCGGAAAGCTGCCAAAGACACACATCACCGTGAAGAATCCTACCGTGAAATTTTCCAGGTCCTTTTCCTGATGGTAACGCCGGTCATCTTTACGACCTTTATTTACAACTGCAACGCTTACCTGGACAACTACCTGTTCTTCACCATCCTCGGATGGCACGGTGAAAACCAGAAAGCACTGAACGCTGCATACGGAGAGTTCTCCAACTACTACGTCACCCTGATCAACGTTCCGCTTGCCATGGCAAGTGCATCTGCATCCGCCATGATGCCGGAGGTGTCCTCCTGCTATGCAACCGGTGACCTTGATGAGGCAAACGACAAAATCCTCGAGACCATCCGCCTGACGATGTTCATCTCCATCCCGGCAGCCGTCGGCCTTGGCGTACTCGCATTCCCGATCACAGGAGTCCTGTTCCCGTCAAGCTCCAGCCTTTCCGGAAAACTGCTGATGATGGGCGCCGTTTCGGTCGTATTCTCGGCCCTGTCCACCATCACCAACAGCGTCCTGCAGTCCATCGGCCAGCAGAAAAAAGCCCTGCATAACGCAGCCATTTCCCTCGGAATGGACCTCATCGTCCTGGCTCTGATCCTCGCAGTCTTCCCGAAGACAAACATCTATGCCGTTGTCTTCGCAGGAATCCTGTTCTCGCTGAGCATGTGCGTATTGAATAACCTTTCGATCCGCAAACACCTGAACTTCCGCAACGAGTTCAAAAACACCTACGTAAAACCATTGATCGCAGCCGCCATCATGGGAGTCGTAACCTGGGTTGTTTACTACGGCCTCTTTGCCATCACCAAACGCCCGTCCATCAGCATGCTGATCGCGATTCTGATCGCCATTGTCGTCTACCTGATCGCCTTCGTCGTCGTAACCGGCACAACCGAAGCCGAAATGCGCCGCATGCCAATGGGAACCAAACTGGTAAAAGTCCTGCGTATTCTGCGGATTTACCGTTAAAAACAACAAAACAAAAGCAAAACGAATCCCCGGCCGGAAAGCCTTGATAACAGCTTTCCGGCCGGGGATTTATTTTGATGTTCAGAAAATATATTATGTAATTTTACGCGTCTTTCTCGCCATTTGGCTCCTGCTTCAGGTTCTTATTCGCAGTAGAAAGCATCAGCTTAATACGATTGAGCTGGTTAACCTCCGAAGCGCCCGGATCGTAGTCAACCGCCACAATATTCGCCTTCGGATACTCCTTGCGGATCGCCTTAATAACACCCTTGCCGACAATATGGTTCGGCAGGCACGCGAACGGCTGGATGCAGACGATATTGTAAACATCGCTGTGGATCAGCTCCATCATCTCGCCGGTCAGGAACCATCCCTCACCAGTCTGGTTGCCGCAGGAGACGATCGGAGAAGCATATTTGGCCAGATCCCGTACGTCAGCCGGCGGATCAAAATGCTCACTCTTCTTGAACTCTGCAACAGCCGCACTCCGTAGCCAGTTGATCAGCTTGATACCCGTATTTCCGAGCATCGAAGAACTCTTCTTGAAGCCAAGGTGCTCCACCTTGAAATTCGTATTGTAGAAGCAGTAGCAGAAGAAATCAATCAGATCCGGCACAACCGGCTCCGCACCTTCACTTTCGAGCAGCTCCGCCAGATGGTTATTCGCCGCCGGAAGGAACTTAACGAGAATCTCGCCGACAATACCAACGCGAGGTTTCTTCTCATCCGTAATCGGAATATGGTCAAAGTCGCGGATCATCGTGCGGCAGATCTGTTTAAAGCGGGTATGGCTTAAATGTTTTGCCGAAACAAAATCAATACAGATCTTCTCCCATTTCTTGTGAATCCGGTCTGTCGTGCCCTTTTTCTGCTCATAAGGACGCATCCGGTAAATACATTTCATCATGATATCGCCGAATTCTGCTGCATAGCAGAGACGAATCGCAAGATCCGGCGTGATCTTGAAGCCCGGATTTTCCTCCAGACCGCTCAAGTTAATCGAGATGACCGGAATCTGCGTCATATCGGCCTTCTCCAGCGCACGGCGGATAAATCCGATGTAGTTCGAAGCACGGCAGGCGCCGGTCTGGCTCATGATGACAGCCACTTTGTTCAGGTCATACTTGCCGGAGAGCAGCGCCTGCATAATCTGTCCGACTACCATCAGAGACGGATAGCAGGCATCGTTGTTGACGTATTTCAGTCCGACATCGACCGCCTCTTTGTTGTCGTTCGGAAGCACTTCCAGATTGTATCCGGCTGCGTTGAACGCCGGCTGCAGAAGCGAGAAGTGGATCGGTGACATCTGCGGGCAGAGGATTGTGTAGTCTTTCCGCATTTCTTTCGTGAAGACCGGTTTCTGGATCGAGGACGGAAGAATCTCGCGTACCGCCTGTTTCCGATCATGTGCACGGAGGGCAGCGAGCAGAGAGCGGACACGGATTCTGGCAGCGCCGAGGTTGTTGACCTCATCGATCTTCAGGCAGGTATAAATCTTGCCGCTTCTGGTCAGAATCTCATAAACCTCATCGGTGGTAACGGCGTCGAGACCGCAGCCGAACGAGTTCAGCTGAATCAGGTCAAGATCGTCGCGTGTCTTTACATAGTTTGCAGCTGCATACAGACGGGTGTGGTACATCCACTGGTCATTGACACGGAGCGGACGCTCGAGCGGTGCCAGATGGGAAACAGAGTCCTCCGTCAGCACGCACAGTCCGTAGGAGTTGATCATATCCGGGATACCGTGATGGATTTCCGGATCGATGTGGTACGGACGGCCGGCAAGCACGATGCCTCTGCGGCCGGTTTCTTTCATATACTGAAGCGTTTCCTCGCCTTTTTTCTGCATATCGCGTCTTGCAGCGCCAAGCTCTTCCCATCCGGCATGAACAGCAGCACGGACTTCATCCTCCGGCAGACCGGAGAACTCTTTGACAAGACCATCGGCAAGCACCTTTTCACTCGTAAACGCAAGGAACGGATTGCGGAACGTAATGGAATCGTCCTGCAGCTCGTCCACGTTGTTTTTGATATTTTCCGCATACGAGGTAACGATCGGGCAGTTGTAGTGGTTGATGGCTTCCGGGAACTCGGTGCGCTCGTACGGGATACACGGGTAGAAGATGAACTTCACACCGTGGCGTAAGAGCCAGGTCACATGGCCGTGCGCCAGTTTGGCCGGATAGCACTCGGATTCACTTGGAATCGACTCAATACCGAGCTCGTAGATCTTGCGGCTCGAGGTCGGAGAGAGTACCACGCGGTATTTCAGCTGCGTAAAGAAGGTGTACCAGAACGGATAATTCTCAAACATATTGAGGACTCTCGGAATGCCGACCTCTCCGCGGATCGCTTCATCCTGCGGCAGCGGCTGGTAGCCGAAGATCCGTTTGTATTTGTATTCGAACAGGTTCGGAATATGATCTTTGTTTTTCTCTTTTCCGATACCGCGCTCGCAGCGGTTTCCGCTGATGTACTGACGGCCGCCGGAGAATTTGTTGATGGTCAGACGGCAGCTGTTCGTACATCCCTTACAGTTTGCCATCGTGGTCGAATATTTCAGCTCGTTGATCTTTTCAATGGAGAGCATCGTGGTCTCCTGATCGGCGGAGTAGCGCTCTCTTGCGATCAGCGCCGCACCGAACGCACCCATGATGCCGGCGATGTCCGGGCGGATGGCTTCGCAGTTGGCGATCCGCTCAAAGCTTCGGAGAACAGCGTCGTTGTAGAACGTACCGCCCTGTACGACGATGTGGCGTCCCAGCTCGGTGGCATCCGAAACTTTAATTACCTTATATAATGCGTTTTTAATAACGGAGCAGGCAAGTCCGGCAGAAATATCGGCGACGGATGCGCCCTCTTTCTGCGCCTGTTTTACCTTGGAATTCATAAATACGGTACAGCGGGTACCAAGATCGATCGGGTGTTTTGCAAACAGCGCCTCATGCGCGAAATCCTGCACGCTGTAGTTCAGGGACTGCGCGAACGTCTCGATGAAGGAACCGCAGCCGGAGGAACATGCCTCGTTCAGCTGTACGCTGTCTACGGTGCCGTTTTTGATCTTGATGCACTTCATATCCTGGCCGCCGATGTCGAGAATACAGTCGACTTCCGGATCGAAGAATGCGGCAGCGTAATAATGGGAAATCGTCTCTACCTCACCCTCATCCAGCATCAGTGCAGCTTTGATGAGCGCCTCGCCGTAACCGGTCGAACAGGACCAGGCGATCTGTGCGGAATCCGGCAGTTTGGAGTAGATCTCCTGGATCGCGCGGATCGATGTGCCGAGCGGATTTCCGTGGTTGTTGCTGTAGAAGGAATAGAGAAGAGCACCGTCTTCGCCGACGAGTGCAGCTTTGGTCGTCGTGGAACCGGCATCAATACCGAGATAACAGTTTCCTTCGTAGGTGGAAAGATCGGCAGTCACGACGTTGTTGACACTCTGGCGCGCCAGAAATTCGTCATACTCGGCCTGATCTTTAAACAGCGGCTCAAGACGGGCAACCTCAAAATCGATAGCAACTTTCTCTTCGAGCCGTTTTTTCAGTGCGAGAAGGGAAATCTCGGTTTTTCCGTCTGCATTCATCGCAGAACCGATGGCTGCAAACAGGTGGGAGTTGTCCGGTACGATTGTATGCTCGTCATCCAGTTTTAAGGTACGGACGAATGCTGTCTTTAATTCCGAGAGGAAGTGCAGCGGGCCGCCGAGAAAGGCAACGTGGCCGCGGATCGGTTTACCGCAGGCAAGACCAGAAATGGTCTGGTTGACAACTGCCTGGAAAATGGAAGCGGAAAGATCCTCTTTTGTTGCACCGTCGTTGATGAGCGGCTGGATATCGGTTTTTGCGAATACACCGCAGCGTGCTGCGATCGGATAAATCGCCTGGTAATGCTTCGCGTATTCGTTGAGTCCGGTTGCATCGGTCTGCAGAAGAGAAGCCATCTGGTCGATGAAAGAACCGGTGCCGCCGGCGCAGATACCGTTCATACGCTGCTCCACATTGCCGCCCTCAAAATAGATGATCTTGGCATCCTCACCGCCGAGCTCGATGGCAACGTCGGTCTGCGGAGCGAGTGCTTTTAACGAAGTGGAAACCGCGATAACTTCCTGCGTGAACGGGATGCCGAGGTGGTTGGCAAGCGCAAGTCCGCCGGAACCGGTGATGACCGGCTGCAGGGTCAGTTCGCCCAGTTTTTCGTGTGCTTCCCCGAGCAGGTTGGCAAGGGTTTCCTGAATGTTTGCAAAATGGCGCTCGTAATCGGCAAAGAGAAGCTGGTTCTCTTCGTCGAGGATCGCAATTTTAACAGTGGTGGAACCGATGTCGATTCCGAGAGTATATTTTTTATCAGTCATGAATCAAACTCCTTTTATAATAAGAAACAATCTCAACACATTATACGACAAAAAATAAGGAAATACAATTGGAAAAAGGGCGATGTCTTACGAAAAAAGTATAAAGTCCTTGTGAAAAATGGAGAAACCAGGAGGGAAAAAGGCAGAAAAAAGAAAATTCAGGCATTGTCAAAAACGGGTTTTGCCTGTATACTAAAAATAGTATGCCCTGCATGAAAAACAGGCGGCAGGGATCATGAGAAAGGATGAAAAGCGTTATGTATAAAATTCTGAAAATGGAAGGAAGAGCGAAGCGCGCCCACATGGAAACCGTGCACGGCAATATCGAGACGCCGGTATTCATGAATGTCGGAACCGCGGCAGCGATCAAGGGAGCTGTTTCCACTGAGGATCTCCAGCAGATCGGCACGCAGGTAGAGCTCTCCAACACGTATCACCTCCACGTGCGTCCGGGCGACGAGGTCGTAAAGAAGATGGGCGGACTCCACAAGTTTATGGTCTGGGATAAACCGATCCTGACCGACTCCGGCGGATTCCAGGTATTCTCTCTTGCAGGCCTTCGGAAAATCAAGGAGGAGGGAGTTTATTTCCACTCCCACGTAGACGGAAGAAAGATCTTTATGGGACCGGAGGAGAGTATGCAGATCCAGTCCAATCTGGCATCCACGATTGCGATGGCCTTCGACGAGTGCCCATCGAGTGTGGCAGACCGCCGTTATGTGCAGAATTCCGTGGACCGTACGGCAAGATGGCTGCAGCGATGCAAGGATAAAATGCAGGAACTGAACCAGAGAGAGGATACCATCAACAAGCACCAGCTGCTGTTTGGTATCAATCAGGGAGCAATCTATGAAGATATCCGTATCGATCATGCAAAACGGATTTCCGAGATGGATCTTGACGGATATGCCGTCGGCGGTCTTGCGGTAGGAGAGACACACGAGGAGATGTATCATATTCTCGATGAAGTGGTTCCGTATCTGCCAAAAGAAAAACCGACATATCTGATGGGTGTCGGAACACCGGCCAATATTCTCGAGGGTGTAGAGCGCGGCGTTGATTTCTTCGACTGTGTATATCCGAGCCGGAACGGACGTCACGGTCACGTTTATACAAATCATGGAAAAATGAATTTGTTCAACCAGAAATACGAATTGGATCCGCGCCCGATCGAGGAAGACTGCCAGTGTCCGGCATGCCGCCATTACAGCAGAGCTTATATCCGTCATCTGCTGAAAGCAAAAGAGATGCTCGGCATGCGTCTCTGTGTTCTGCACAATCTGTATTTCTACAACAATATGATGACAGAAATCCGAAACGCACTCGATGAGGGCAATTTTGCCTCCTACAAACGTGCGAAGCTTGCCGGATTTGAGGAATACGACAAAAAGTAAGCTCTGTTCAAAGCCATGCGAAATGCGAGAAGCCATATTGAGATGTGGCGCAGTGCAATCGAGACGGGGGTCGGAATTGTAATATATGAAATCTTTGGAAAATAGGGAAAATATCCAAAAAAGACTTGCCCATCGGTTCCAGATTGTGTATTATGATAGGTGTGTCTAAAGAACGGGATGTACTCTCGAATAACAGGAGGAAAGAAAATGTTTTTAGCAACAACAACAGCAGCAAACAGCGGTGTGATGAGCACTGGTATGTTAATTATGTGGCTGGTCATCATGTTTGGTATGATGTATTTCTTAATGATCCGTCCGCAGAAGAAAGAACAGAAAAAACTGCAGGCAATGCTGAATGACCTTGCAGTCGGAGATGCAGTCGTAACGACAAGCGGTTTCTACGGCGTAGTCATCGATATCACAGATGACGATGTCATCGTAGAGTTCGGAAACAACAAAAACTGCCGTATCCCGATGCGCAAAACAGCGATCACAGAGGTTGAAAAACCGGAAACAGCAGTCGTTGAAGAGAAAACAGAGAAGAAAAAATAAACATGATCTAGGTATGTAAAAAGCGCAGGTATTCAAAAAAAGGATGAGTACCTGCGTTTTTTTTGCCCATTAGAGATTTTATGGAATTTTCCTGTAGAGTAAAAAGCCTTCCGGACCGGATTGCCCCTGCGGCGAGACCGGGGGAAAAGAGGGAAAAATGCCGCGTAATTTTCTTTTAAACAGCAAAAAAGCAAAAAGATTATTGCGTTTCGTTAGGGATAAAGAAATTTCGTGTTGAAATTACGGCGATAATAGCGTATAATTTAGAAATGCTATAGACGCAGAGAAAATAGAACGGTTTTTCAGCCGAAAGAAAAGAGGGAGAAAGATATGGAATACCGTATTGGATTAATTCACGGTGACGGAATCGGACCGGAAATTGTAGATGAGGCAAAAAAGGTTCTGGACGCCGTCTGCGAGAAATATGGACATAAGTTTGAATATATCAACCTTCTGCTGGGCGGAGCCTCCATCAATGTGCACGGCGTGCCGCTGACAGATGAAACCATAGAAGAAGCCAAAAAATGTGACGCTGTTCTGATGGGCTCCATCGGAGGAGATGCCAAGACCTCCCCATGGTACAAATTAAGCCCGGATAAGCGCCCGGAGGCCGGACTTTTAAAAATCCGGAAATCGTTAGGCCTGTTTGCAAACCTGCGCCCGGCGTACCTGTATCAGGAATTAAAGGATGCCTGCCCGTTAAAAGAAGAAATTATCGGTGAGGGCTTTGACATGCTGATCATGCGTGAACTGACCGGCGGTCTGTATTTCGGAGAGCGCAGCACCGTAGAAGAGAACGGCATCAAAAAAGCAACGGATACCCTGACTTACAGCGAGCCTGAAATCCGCCGTATTGCAATCCGTGCCTTCGACATCGCCAGAAAGAGAAAGAAAAAAGTAACAAGTGTAGATAAAGCAAATGTTCTCGACTCCTCCCGTCTGTGGAGAGCTGTTGTGGAGGATGTTGCAAAAGATTATCCGGACGTTACGTTAGAGCATATGCTGGTTGATAACTGTGCAATGCAGATTGTTCACAATCCGTGCCAGTTTGACGTGGTTCTGACGGAAAACATGTTCGGAGATATCCTTTCCGATGAGGCAAGTATGGTGGCAGGTTCCATCGGAATGCTTTCTTCCGCCAGCCTGAATGAGACAAAATTCGGCCTGTACGAGCCAAGCCACGGCTCCGCACCGGACATCGCAGGAAAAAACATTGCAAACCCGATTGCAACGGTTCTGTCCGCGGCCATGATGCTCCGCTACTCTCTGGATCTCGATAAAGAGGCAGAGGCAGTAGAAAATGCTGTACAGAAAATCTTAAAAGACGGATACCGCACCGTAGACATCATGTCCGAGGGATGCAAAAAAGTATCCACCTCCGAAATGGGAGATCTGCTGGTAAAAGCACTGGAGTGAGGCTGAAAAAGGCTTTTCGTAAGTTGCGAGTCCCAGTTTGTGGGAGATTTTGTCCGAATGAGGGCGACGTAGCGGGCTACGTCAACTGAATGAGGGGAAAATATACCGCAAAGTGGGGCTTGCAGATTGCGGAAATGGTTTTTCAGACACACTCTAGTATAAAACTGTAAGATAAGAAAAGAGGAAAAGATCATGAGAAGTGATGCTGTAAAAAAAGGAATCGCACAGGCACCGCAGCGTTCTCTGATGCGTGCGCTGGGTCTGACCGAAGAAGAGATGAAAAAACCGCTCGTAGGAATCGTAAGCTCCTACAATGAGATTGTACCGGGGCACATGAACCTGGATAAAATTACAGAGGCTGTAAAAATGGGCGTTGCCATGGCAGGCGGAACACCGATCGTGTTCCCGGCCATCGCAGTCTGTGACGGTATCGCCATGGGCCACATCGGAATGAAATATTCCCTCGTTACCCGTGACCTGATCGCCGATTCCACCGAGTGTATGGCAATGGCACATCAGTTTGATGCCCTGGTATGTATCCCGAACTGTGATAAAAACGTACCTGGTCTTCTGATGGCAGCAGCAAGAGTCAATGTTCCGACCGTATTTGTCAGCGGCGGCCCGATGCTTGCCGGCCACGTAAAAGGCGAGAAGAGAAGTCTTTCGAGCATGTTCGAGGCAGTCGGCTCCTACGCTGCCGGAACCATGACAGAGGAAGACGTCTATGATTTCGAGTGCAATGCGTGCCCGACCTGCGGTTCCTGCTCCGGTATGTACACCGCAAACAGCATGAACTGCCTGACCGAGGTTCTCGGTATGGGCTTAAAAGGCAACGGAACGATTCCGGCCGTATACTCCGAGCGTCTGCGCCTGGCAAAGAGAGCCGGTATGCAGGTTATGGAGCTGTTAAAACAGAATATCCGTCCAAGAGACATTATGACAAAAGAAGCATTCTTAAATGCGTTGACCGTCGATATGGCACTTGGATGTTCCACCAACAGTATGCTGCATCTGCCGGCCATCGCGCATGAGGCAGGCGTAGAGCTGAATCCGGAGATGGCAAACGCCATCAGCGAGAAGACCCCGAACCTCTGCCATCTGGCTCCGGCAGGATACCACTACATCGAGGAGCTGAACGAGGCAGGCGGTGTTTATGCCGTTATGAACGAGCTGAACAAACTGGGTCTGCTGCACACTGAGTGCATAACCGCAACCGGAAAGACCGTAGGGGAGAACATCAAAGGATGTGTCAACAAAAATCCTGAGATCATCCGTCCAGTTGAGAATCCATACAGCAAAACAGGCGGTATCGCTGTTCTGAAAGGAAACCTGGCACCGGATACCGCAGTTGTCAAACGTTCTGCTGTTGTTCCGGAGATGCAGGTTCATGAAGGCCCGGCCAGAGTCTTTGACTGCGAGGAGGATGCCATCGAGGCAATCCGCGGCGGCAAGATTGTGGCAGGCGACGTTGTTGTCATCCGTTATGAGGGACCAAAGGGTGGTCCTGGTATGCGTGAAATGCTGAATCCGACTTCTGCCATTGCAGGTATGGGACTTGGTTCTTCCGTAGCCCTGATCACGGACGGCCGTTTTTCCGGCGCATCCCGCGGTGCGTCCATCGGTCATGTAAGCCCGGAGGCAGCAGAGGGCGGTCCGATCGCACTCGTTGAGGAAGGTGATCTGATCCGTATCAATATTCCGGAGCACAAGCTGGAGGTTGTCGTATCGGACGAAGAGCTGGCACGCAGAAAAGCTGCATGGACTCCGAGAGAACCAAAGGTAACGACAGGCTATCTGAAACGCTACGCAAAGATGGTTTCCAGTGCAAATAAGGGAGCTATTCTGGAGTTCTAATTCAGAAAAACTATGAGAAACACGCTCTGCGAGTTTCTCATAGTTATCGCGGCAGTCGCCAAGGTCTCGTGCAAGCACGGACTTTGGCTCGTTGCCCGCGTAAATCATAAAATCATATCAGCCGTCCGAACGCGCTTTTTCTCGGATGGCTGATTTCATAAACAGATTTCATACACAAAGCGAAAACATAAGGAAGGAATCATACAGACATGGAATTAACTGGATCACAGATTGTTATCGAGTGCCTGAAGGAGCAGGGTGTGGATACCGTGTTCGGCTATCCGGGCGGAACCATTTTAAATATCTATGATGAACTTTACCGTCATCCGGAAATCCACCATATCCTGACCTCACACGAGCAGGGTGCTGCGCATGCGGCGGACGGATATGCGCGTGCTACCGGAAAAACAGGCGTCTGCATGGCTACAAGCGGCCCGGGCGCAACGAATCTTGTCACCGGAATTGCAACCGCCTACATGGATTCTACGCCGATGGTAGCGATTACCTGCAACGTAGGAAAGGCACTGCTTGGAAAAGACAGCTTTCAGGAGATTGACATTGCGGGTGTCGCAATGCCGATCACAAAATACAGTGTGATTGTAAAAGATATCACCGTTCTTGCAGATACGCTGCGCCGTGCGTTTACGATCGCAAAGAGCGGAAGACCGGGCCCGGTTCTGGTCGATATTACAAAAGATGTCACAGCGGCAACGTATGAGTACGAGCCGAAGACTCCGGAGAAAATTGAACCGTTTACTGAGAGAATTACAGAAGAAGGCCTGGATCACGTCGTATCCCTGATTCAGGAGTCGAAACGCCCGTATATTTTCGTGGGCGGCGGCAGTATCATCTCCGGCGCGTCCGAGGAAGTGCGCGAACTGGCACACCGCATCCAGGCACCGGTCTGCGACACCCTGATGGGAAAAGGTGCGTTCCCGGGAACGGATGAGCTGTACACCGGCATGCTCGGTATGCACGGAACGAAAACATCGAACTACGGCGTGACAAAGTGCGATCTGCTGATCGTGCTCGGCGCAAGATTCTCCGATCGTGTCACCGGAAACGCTGCAAAATTTGCCAATAACGCAAAAATCGTTCAGATCGATGTGGATGCGGCAGAAATCAACAAGAATGTTGTTGTCGAGTCGAGCATCATCGGAGACGTCAAAGAGGTCTTAAAACGGCTGAATGCGAAGCTGGAGCCGATGCACCATGATGAGTGGATTGCAAAGATCAGGGAAATGAAAGAAAAATACCCGTTAAAGCATGAAGAGGGGCTTACCGGACCGTATGTGATCGAGGAGATCTATAAGGCAACGGACGGACAGGCAATTATCACAACGGATGTCGGCCAGCACCAGATGTGGGCGGCACAGTATTACCGCTATACGAAGCCGAGAACGCTTCTGACATCAGGCGGTCTTGGAACGATGGGCTTTGGTCTTGGAGCAGCGATGGGTGCAAAAATGGGACGCCCGGACAAGGTTGTCATCAACATCGCAGGAGACGGCTGCTTCCGTATGAACATGAACGAGCTGGCAACCCTTTCCAGACATAACATTCCGGTCATTGAGGTTGTTGTCAATAACCACGTGCTCGGTATGGTGCGCCAGTGGCAGACTCTGTTCTACGGAAAGCGGTATTCCAACACGGTTCTGCAGGATCAGGCAGACTTTGTGAAGGTTGCCGAGGCGCTCGGTGTAAAGGGAATCCGTGTGACAAAAAAAGAGGAGATGGGTCCGGCGATCCGTGCAGCAATCGAGAGCGGAAAGCCGGCGCTGATCGATGTGTGGATTGACTGTGATGAGAAGGTATTCCCGATGGTTCCGGCCGGAGCACCGATCGAGGATGTTTTCGATGCGGAGGATCTGGCAAAAAAGGAGCAAGAAAAGGATTGACAGATTTCTGACAAAGAGGTATCATAGTTTCAACGTGGTAAAGCAATACCGTATTACCGCATGAATCGCACAGATGTGATTACAATGGAAACCATCGGTCTACTATCGGTGGGTTCCTTGTCATTCCTGTAAAAAAAGAGAGAAGAGACCGGATTTTTCACCATGAAAATCCGGTCTCTTCTCTCTTTTTTATGTACTGATACCAGGGTCAAAAGATTAAAAACATGAGTAAGTAACCATTTTTCGGAGAAAAATGAGCGGAGTACGAATATTTTGCAGATTACGGGAGCACGAAGTGCGGAGTAATCTGGTGCAGAAAAGAGAAACAGGAGGATGAGAAAAATGAGCAGAGTCTATAATTTTTCCGCAGGACCGGCGGTTCTGCCAGAGGAAGTGTTGAAAGAAGCCCAGGAGGAAATGCTGGATTACCGCGGATGCGGCATGTCCGTCATGGAGATGAGCCACCGTTCCAAAGTATTCCAGAACATCATCGATGAGGCAGAAGCAGATCTTCGTGATCTGATGGGAATCCCGTCAAATTACAAAGTCCTGTTTCTCCAGGGCGGTGCATCGCTGCAGTTTTCCATGATCCCGATGAACCTGATGAAAAACGGTGTCGCAGATTACATCGTAACAGGCCAGTGGGCAAAGAAAGCATACGCAGAAGCACAGAAATACGGAAAGGCAAACAAAATTGCCTCCTCTGAGGATAAAACATTTTCCTATATCCCGGACTGCAGCGATCTTCCGATCAGCCCGGATGCCGATTATGTTTATATCTGTGAAAACAACACCATTTACGGAACCAAATACAAAAAACTGCCGAATACCAAGGGCAAAACCCTGGTGGCAGACGTCTCCTCCTGTTTCCTCTCCGAACCTGTTAATGTCTCCGATTACGGCATCATCTACGGCGGTGTCCAGAAAAACATCGGACCTGCCGGAATGGTCATCTCCATTATCCGCGACGACCTGATCACCGACGATGTCCTGCCGGGAACACCGACCATGATGAAATTCAAGACACACGCAGACGCAGGCTCCCTGTACAACACACCGAACTGCTACTGCATCTACATGTGCGGCAAAGTGTTCAAATGGCTGAAGAAAATGGGCGGACTGGAAGTCATGAAACAGCGCAACGAAGAAAAAGCAAAACTGCTGTATGATTTCCTGGATCAGAGCAAGCTCTTCAAAGGAACCGTTGTACCGGAAGACCGTTCTCTGATGAACGTTCCGTTTATCACCGGAAATGCAGATCTGGATGCCAAATTCGTCAAAGAGTCCAAAGAAGCTGGACTTGAGAACCTGAAAGGTCACCGTACCGTCGGCGGTAGGCGTGCAAGCATCTACAATGCAATGCCGAAAAAAGGCGTAGAAACACTCGTAGCCTTCATGAAAAAGTTCGAGGAGGAAAATCTCTAATGTTTCAGTATCATTGCTTAAATCCGATTGCAGGCGTAGGCCTTGCAAACTTTAATGAAAACTATCAGCAGACCGAGAGCCTGGAGGGAGCCGATGCGGTTCTCGTCAGAAGTGCAGCCATGCACGGTATGGAGTTGCCGAAAAGTCTTCTTGCCGTAGCAAGAGCAGGAGCCGGTGTCAACAACATTCCGCTTGCCGACTGCGCAGAGCAGGGAATCGTTGTATTCAACACACCGGGAGCCAATGCAAATGGCGTCAAAGAGCTGGTGCTTGCCGGCATGCTGCTTGCATCCCGCGATATTGCAGGCGGTATTGAGTGGGTGAAGAGCGACAAAGAAGACGGCGACATTGCAAAGACAGCAGAAAAACAGAAAAAGAAATTTGCCGGCTGTGAGATCAGCGGAAAGAAACTCGGTATCATCGGCCTTGGTGCCATCGGCCAGCTTGTGGCAAATGCAGCCACCCATCTTGGTATGGAAGTATACGGATACGATCCATACATTTCTGTCGATGCAGCATGGAACCTGTCCCGCGACATTCATCACATCCAGAACGTGGAAGATATCTACCGCACCTGCGATTACATCACTATCCATGTGCCGCTGATGGACAGCACAAAGGGCATGATCAACAAAGCAGCAATCGATGAGATGAAAGACGGCGTCGTTCTTCTGAACTATGCAAGAGACCTTCTCGTTGACGAGGATGCTGTTCTCGCGGCTTTAAAGGCCGGAAAAATGAAGAAATATGTGACCGACTTTGCAAATCCGAAGGTAGTCGGTGCAGAGGGAACGATCGTTACCCCGCACCTTGGAGCCTCCACCAAAGAATCCGAGGACAATTGTGCTGTGATGGCAGTCAAGGAAATCCGTGATTTCCTTGAGAACGGAAACATCAAAAACTCCGTCAACTTCCCGAATTGCAGCATGGGTGTATGCACAGGCGCAGGCCGTGTGACGATCTGCCACAAGAATATCCCTGGTATGCTGGGAGCATTCACCACCGTTATGGGTAATGCAGGTGTCAACATCAGCGATATGACAAACAAAGGTAAAGGCGATTACGCTTACACGATGATGGATCTGGAAAGCGAAGCAACCGAGGAGATAGTAAAAGCCCTCGAAGCAGTTGATGGTGTATTAAAGGTTCGTATCATTAAATAAAGAGAATCAAAGAAAATCAAAAAGTTACAGGAAAAGGCGGTGCCCGAAAACAGGGGTACCGCCTTTTCCTGTCAAGAACGGCAGAAGTTACTGCTGTTTGACTTCCTTTGGGTAAAGAACGGCACAAAAAAGAGAACTGCCCTGGGACAGTTCTCTTTGCCTGTAATGTATGGTTACGAAAAAATTTTCAGATCCGTTTCCAGACGGCTCCGCCGCGTACATCGGTAACTTCAATGCCCTGTGCTTTCAGACCGTCACGGATCTTATCTGCTTCCGCAAAGTTTTTGGCTTTCTTTGCTTCATATCGTTTTAAAACGAGCGCATCAATCTCCGGATCTCCCTCGCCGGTAATCTGATAACCGGATGCAGTGGAAGCGGAAGTTGTCTTTGCGGCCTCTTTTCTCTTTGCTTCTGCATGGGAGAGAAGTGCAAGACCGAGCACCTGATCGAAATTGTCGAGAAGAGCCAGCTTCGTTGCGTCGTTCATGTCTGCCTTTAAGACATCATACAGCGTTGTGATGGCAAGCGAAGTATTGAGGTCAGCATCGAGTGCTTTCTGGAATTTTTCTTTTAAAACACTCATGGAAGCTTCATCGACGGATCCGTTCTCCGGATTTAAAGCGGCGATACGGGCGATCAGCTTGTCGTAGGCGATTTTTGCGTTGTCCAGATTCTCCCAGGTGAACACAAGTGCCTTGCGGTAATGGGACTGCAGGCAGAAGAAACGGTAGACGAGCGGATCGTAGCCTTTTTCTTCCAGAAGAGAAACGGTCAGGAACTCACCTTTCGATTTCGACATTTTTCCAGTTGACGTATTCAGGTGATGTACATGGAACCACTGCGGGCACCATGCGTGGCCCAGGTAGCTTTCGGACTGCGCAATCTCGTTGGTGTGGTGCGGGAAGGCATTGTCCACGCCGCCGCAGTGCAGGTCGAGGTATTCGCCGTTGTACTTCATGGAGATGCCAGAGCACTCGATGTGCCAGCCGGGATAGCCGACGCCCCAGGGCGAATCCCATTTGAGCGCCTGATCCTCGAACTTGGACTTGGTGAACCAGAGGACGAAGTCGTTCTTATTCTTCTTGTTCGTGTCCTCCTCCACGCCCTCGCGGACGCCCACGGCGAGGTCCTCCTCGTTGTGGTCGTTGAAGATATAGTAGCGGTCCAGCTTGCTCGTGTCGAAGTAGACGTTGCCGCCGGCGAGGTAGGCGTAGCCGGTGTCAAGCAGCCTGGTGATGATCTTGATATAGTCGTCGATGAGGCCGGTGGCGGGCTGCACGACGTCGGGACGCTTGATGTGGAGCTTTTGGCAGTCGGCAAAGAAGGCGTCGGTATAGAACTGCGCGATCTCCATGACGGACTTGTGCTCGCGCTTGGCGCCCTTGAGCATCTTGTCCTCGCCCTCGTCGGCGTCGCTCGTAAGGTGGCCGACGTCGGTGATGTTCATGACGCGGTTGACGCTGTAGCCTGCGAAGCGGAGGTACTTCTCCAGCACATCCTCCATGATGTAGCTGCGCAGATTGCCGATGTGGGCAAAGTGATAGACGGTCGGGCCGCAGGTGTACATCTCGACGTGGTTCGGGGTATGGGTCTTGAGCTCTTCCTTTTTGTGGGTGGCGGAATTATAGAGGTACATACAGAAACTCCTTTTCAGAGCAAAATTAACTTGGCTTCAGTCCGGCTCGCGGAACACGTCGGCATTTTTGATGAAATACTCAATGCCGGAATAGGCGGTGGTCAGCACGATGACGGCATTGCACAGGGGATCGAACCACGCGTATGCGCCGAAAACGTTGAGCAGCATCGCGCAGAGGCAGACCATGGTCGAGGCCGTTTTGACCTTGCCGGACCACGCCGCGGCGATCACGCGGCCCTGCTCGACGGCAACGAGCCGCATTCCGGAGACCGCGAACTCGCGCAGCAGCACGATGGCCAGACACCAGCCGGGCATCTGCCCGATCTCGACGAGGTAGCACATGGCCGCCATGACGAGCACCTTGTCCGCCAGCGGGTCCATGAATTTGCCGAAATTCGTGACCTGGTTGTAGTGGCGGGCGATGTAGCCGTCCACGAAATCCGTGAGGCACGCGACCACGAACACGCCGAAGGCGGCGCAGCGCGCATAGGGGAAATCCAGATACAGGATCACAAGAAATACGGGGATGAGCGCCACCCGCGCAAGGGTGAGCTTATTGGCAGTCGTCATCTGTGAACAGTCCTTTCAAGGCGCTCGCGCGCCGGTTTGCTATTTTGCCGCGTCCGCGCGGCGTCTTATTCCTCGGCCAGCTCGCCGGTCAACTCGCCGTCCATCGCGCCGGTGATGCGCACGGGCACGAACTCGCCCGCCGCGACGTCGCGCGGGG
>ERZ779874.1793-NODE-1793-length-19590-cov-3.107346_pt1 | contig 19590 bp, 15 predicted proteins | sample MGYA00511031_ERZ779874 | MGnify/ENA primary metagenome ERZ779874 (study PRJEB29588, sample SAMEA2156850) | human gut metagenome | biome: human gut; feature: human-associated habitat; material: faeces | place: Denmark | collected 2008/2010 ...
TTGTCTGAGTTGAATCAAAGAGTGAACCATATCTCATACCAACGATATCTGAAGATACTATCTCATCTTCGTTGTAGCCGAATGACTCTGTCTGAGCAGCCTTCATTGCAGCATTAATCTCTTCCTTAGTTACATTAGCCTTCTTAACTACTGCTGTAAGGATTGTTGTTGAGCCTGTTGGAACAGGAACTCTCTGAGCTGAACCGATAAGCTTACCGTTAAGCTCTGGAATAACAAGACCGATAGCCTTAGCTGCACCTGTTGAGTTAGGAACAATGTTAACTGCAGCTGCACGGCTTCTTCTAAGGTCGCCCTTTCTCTGAGGACCATCAAGTGTCATCTGATCACCTGTGTAAGCATGGATTGTGCACATAATACCTGACTGGATTGGTGCATAACCATTAAGAGCTGCTGCCATAGGAGCAAGACAGTTAGTTGTACATGAAGCTGCTGAAATAACTGTATCCTCTGGCTTTAATGTATTGTGGTTTACGTTGTAAACGATTGTAGGAAGGTCATTTCCTGCTGGAGCTGAAATAACAACCTTTCTGGCACCTGCCTTAATATGAGCTGAAGCCTTCTCCTTAGATGTATAGAAACCTGTACACTCAAGAACAACATCAACACCGATTTCTCCCCAAGGAAGTTCCTCAGCGTTAGCCTTAGCGTAAATCTTAATCTCCTTACCATCAACTGTGATTGAATCTTCGCCTGCCTTAACTGTATCAGCTAATGCATACTTACCCTGTGAAGAATCATACTTAAGAAGGTGTGCAAGCATCTTAGGGCTTGTAAGATCGTTGATTGCAACTACTTCATATCCTTCTGCACCAAACATCTGTCTGAATGCAAGTCTGCCGATACGGCCAAAACCATTGATTGCTACTTTTACTGCCATTGTAATTCCTCCTAGAATATTTAAAAAAATTATTACCCTATTAACTATAGCATTACATATTTTACATAATAAAATCAAAAAATTCAAGACAATTTTTTCTTTTTTGCAATTTTTGATAAATATGCTTGTTTTATTGTATGTTTTGTCGTTTTTTTGTATATTTATCTTATAGTAACGCTATATTTTGTATACAGTATCCCTATATCTCATCCATAACACATTTTACAATGTTATTGGCATGATCCGACACGCGTTCTACATTAGAAAGTATGTCGAGGAACACAACACCATTCTGTGGGATACACTGTCCATTGGAAAGTCTTTGTATGTGCTTGTCTCTCAATTCTTCCTCAAAATTATCAACATCATCCTCAAGCTGACGCACCTTACGTACATATTCCGCACTTCCTGTTGCTCTTGCCTGAAGTGCAGTTCCAAATGAATCCTGAACCATGCTGCATATCTCAACAAGTTCTTTTGTGCCTTCTTCAGAGAACGCAATCTTATGCTCTGTTTTGTACATTGCAATCTCTGCAAGATTCTCTGCATGGTCTGATATTCTCTCCACATCAATTATTGCATGAAACAGGTCATTAACAAGAAGATGCTGGGACTCATTAAGTGCCAGATTATTAACTTTAGCAAGGAATGCCGTAAGTGTCTCTTCGAGATAATCTACTCTTTTTTCGGTTCTGAATACCTTTTGTGCAAGTTCGGTATCATTATTGATAACAGCCTGCATGGAATCACATATATTCTGATATGATATTCTTCCCATCTGGAGGACTTCCTTAAGTGACGTCTCGACTGCAAACGATGGTGACTCAAGAATTCTGTCATCAAGGTGGGTCTGCGGATAATCACTGTCTGTCTGTACATCTGTTGCTGCCTCATCCTCTCCGGGAACAATTACAGCAGAAAGCTTAACAAGTACATTCACAAACATAGACATAATAAGTGTACATGTAATGTTAAAGAATGTATGGAAAAGTGATATTTCAACACTTGTAATATTGTGTGCCGCAATATCAGGTCTTATTGCAAATAATACAAATGCAAGCGTACCAAAAAGTATTGCACCTGCGACATTGAACAGCAGATGGATACATGCTGCCCTCTTTGCCGTCCTGTTAGCTCCCACACAGGAAATAAGTGCCGTCACACATGAACCGATATTCTGTCCGAGTGTAATAAATATTGCTGCATTAGTAGTAACAACTCCATTGAGTGCAAGTGTCTGCAAAATACCGACAGATGCAGATGAACTCTGAAGAATCGCTGTAACAATAACACCAACCATAACACCAAGAAGCGGATTAGATCCAAACACTTCAAATGCCTTTGAAAAAATCGGCAGTTCAGTATAAGGTGATATTGAACCTGACATAAAATCAAGTCCCATAAATAAAAGACCTATACCTACCACTATCTCTCCGGCAAGCTTCTGCTTGTCCTTCTTGGCAAACAGAATAAGGAACGCACCTATACCGACCAGAAACGGTGCGTAAAATGACGGTGAAAATGCTTTTGCCGCACTTCCAAGCTGCCCCATTGATACTATCCATGCAGTTATTGTAGTACCAATATTAGCTCCCATGATAACACCGGCAGCCTGCGTAAGTGTAAGAATACCGGCATTAACAAAACCAACCACCATAACCGTAGTTGCACCACTGCTTTGTATTATTGCAGTAACAAGCGCACCAACAAGAATCGCAATGAATCTGTTACTGGTAAGCAGTCCAAGAAGCTTCTGCATCTTGCCGCCTGCCGTCTTCTGCATTCCATCAGCCATAAGATTCATTCCGTAAAGGAACATCCCTATGCCGCCTGCGAACTCAAACAGATTACCCACATCCGTTAAACTCATAATTCCTCCAGTAGTTGATTTTTAATTATTTTTATCGATAGCATTATATCATTGCCATTCATTTTTGTAAATAAAATGTAAGTTTGGTGTATATATAAAGTATATTCTGACTATATCAATGTCATTGGCTTTTGACCATTGGCTTTTGGCTCCGACCTGCTCCGGCATCACATATATTATCATCATGTATCCTTGACGTATATCAACGCCCATCTTATAATTTTACTGTCTGAAAACACTGTATGGAGGATACACAATGAATATAATAAGTGACAATCATCTTCACTCTTCATTCTCATCTGATTCAAACGCTTCATCGGAATCAATGATTCAAAAAGCTTTAAAACTTGGACTTACATCCATGTGCTTCACGGAGCATAATGACTACGACTACCCTCCCGAGGATGGGAAAATCGTCTTTAAAATTGACTTTGACAGTTACTTTGATACACTGTCCGGGCTGCGTGAAAAATACCGCAGTCAGATTGATATACGGATAGGTATTGAGCAGGGACTTATGGCGAGTGTGGCTTCAAAAGTTGATGCATTCGACTCTGACAGCCGTCTTGATTTTATAATCGGTTCATCGCACCTTGTCAACGGAGACGATCCATATTACTCTGAATTCTGGGAATATTCAGATGTAAAAACAGCCATACTTTCTTACTATGAAAGCATTATCGATAATCTGAACACATGTCATAATTTTGATGTGTACGGCCATATTGATTACATAGCACGTTATATTCCAAAAGACCGTATATCCGAATACAAAGAAAAAGATTTTTATGATATCCTCGATACCATATTGCATACAATAATTACGAATGGCAAAGGTATTGAACTCAACACTGCCGGTCTTCGCTACAGCACCGCACAGACTAACCCATCACCATTTATTCTCAGAAGATATCGTGAACTTGGCGGAGAGATTATTACGGTAGGATCTGATGCCCACGCTCCTGAATATCTTGCATATTCCTTCGACAGAATACCGGTTATTCTCAAAGAAGCAGGCTTCAGATATTATACTGAGTTTCGGGCAAGGAAGCCTGAATTCAAAAAGCTATATTAATCTGCATTTTGTTAATTGTGTGGAATTTAAAAAGGAAAGTATTGAAAACATTACATCTTCAATACTTTCCTATTTTAGTTTTAGAACAATTTCATATGCCTACTTGGCGTAATCAGTCGCTCTTGATTCCCGGATAACATTAACCTTAATCTGACCAGGATATTCCATCTCAGATTCAATCTGCTTTGAAATATCTCTTGCCATAATAACCATATCCGCATCACTAACGACTTCAGGAACTACCATTATTCGAATTTCTCTACCCGCCTGAACAGCAAATGACTTCTCAACTCCCTTATATGAGTTGGCGATATCTTCTAATTGTTTAAGTCTGTTTGAATATGTCTCTAACGTCTCTCTACGAGCGCCCGGTCTTGCTGCTGATATAGCATCAGCTGCCTGTACTATACAGGCGATAAGGCTCTCCGGCTCAACGTCTCCATGATGTGCCTCTACTGCATTAATAACAACTGGTGATTCCTTATACTTCTTACAAAGATCTACACCAATCTGAATATGCGAACCTTCCATCTCATGGTCAACAGCTTTACCGATGTCGTGAAGCAGACCTGCTCTCTTGGCAAGTCTTACATCTGTACCAACTTCGGCAGCTAAAAGTCCTGACAACTGTGAAACTTCAATTGAATGCTTAAGTGCATTCTGACCATAACTTGTTCTGAACTTCATCTTACCTAAGAGCCTTACAAGCTCAGGATGCAGTCCATGCACACCAGTCTCAAGTGTTGCGGCTTCACCTTCCTCACGAATTATCGTCTCAACTTCCTTCTGCGCCTTCTCAACCATCTCCTCAATTCTTGCCGGATGAATACGTCCATCAAGAATGAGCTTTTCCAATGCAATTCTCGCTACTTCTCTACGAATAGGATCAAAGCCTGATAAGACAACAGCTTCCGGTGTATCATCAATAATCAGTTCTACACCTGTAAGCGTCTCAAGAGTACGTATATTACGTCCCTCACGTCCGATAATACGTCCCTTCATCTCATCGTTAGGAAGCTGTACAACTGAAATAGTAGTCTCGGCAACATGGTCAGCAGCACACTTCTGGATAGCTGTTACCACATAATCCTTAGCCTTCTTATCAGCCTCTTCCTTTGCCTTAGTCTCCATTGATTTGATCATTACAGCAGTGTCATGTTTTACTTCTTCTTCAACAGTCTTTAAAAGATATTCTTTTGCTTGTTCGGAGGTCAATCCTGAGATTTTCTCAAGTTCCTGTTGCCTTTTTTGCTCAAGTTCTTCGACCTTCTGTCTTGTCTTGGCAAGTTCTTCTTCCTTGCGGGCAAGATTAAGATCTCTCTTTTCTACAGCTTCAGTCTTCTTATCAAGAGTCTCTTCCTTGGCAAGAACACGCTTCTCATACTTTTGTATCTCAGCACGTCTTTCGCGAACTTCTTTATCAAGTTCATTCTGAACTTTGATCTTTTCTTCCTTCGCTTCAAGCAAGGCTTCCCTTGACTGCGCTTCAGCTGCTTTCTTTGCCTCATCTGCCTTCTTTCTGGCATCATCAAGTAACTTGTTGGCACGCTCGTTCGCACTGCCAATAGTTGCGTTAGTTTTCTTCTCGATTGAAGACTTGGCAATAACCCATGTAATAGGTGCGACTATAACTAATGTGATAATCACAGCAATAAGCACTGGCAAAAAACCTGACACAGGAGCACCTCCTTATTTAGTTTTCATTGTACAAACATACAACAGTTAAATATTATACTTTTTTAGCTGTCATGTCAAGCAGATACGCATACTTTTCAATGTGTAAGTTCATTCATTACATACTGTATATTGTCGTAATCGAATCCCTTACGTGCTAGATATGCTATTGTCTTTGACTTTTCCCCGTATGTCATAGCCGATGTGTCATGGCATCTTTTTTCTATCAGCTTTCTTATAAGATCATTCTGCGCATTACCGTTAGCCGCATAGTATTCGTCACATGCACTGTCTATAACAGTCTGTGCAATCCCCTTGGAGTACAGGTATGCTTCCATCTGGCGCCTGCTTCTCGTATCTGCCTTGCACCAGACATAATTAGACGCATATCTCGCATCATTAACAAATCCATGTTCTTTCATAAACTGAATAGTAATGTTAATTATGTTCTCCGGATATTTTCCGTCAGTCAGCTTGTCAGCCAGCTGCCTCTCAGTAATGTCACGCCTGGTCACAATATGTAATGCACGGTTTCTTGCTCTGTCTTCAAGGATTCTCAGAATATCCGCATACTGTTCCGGTGTTATGCGCACTCCCTCCTCCAACGCAAACTTACGAATCTCCTGATTATACAATGCGAATGACTTCCCATTGTCGCTAAGACGCACAAATCTCTTCTTGCTGCTTATGTCTGTAATTCCGACTATCTCATATCCGTCTTCAGACATTCTTATGCCTCACCATCCGCTGCACCCGTAGCAGTCTTTGCCTTGGCCTGGCTGTCTGCCTTACCGTCAGCCTTACCGTCTGCCTTGGAATTATTCTTAACATCTTCCGCATTAATGCCGATTCCGTGTGCCTGCTTAACCTTAGCTACAACTTCATCCATTACATCAGGATGTTCATCAAGATACTTCTTGGCATTCTCACGTCCCTGTCCGATCTTCTCACCGTTATATGCAAACCATGATCCGCTCTTCTGGATAATATCATCCTTGGCAGCAATATCAATAACATCGCCTGATTTTGATATTCCTTTGCCGAACATTATATCGAACTCTGCTTCCTTGAAAGGCGGCGCTACCTTATTCTTGACAACCTTAACCTTGACATGGTTACCAACAGCCTCATCACCCGACTTAATTGTCGTAATCCTGCGGACATCAAGTCTTACAGATGCGTAGAACTTAAGTGCATTACCTCCTGTCGTAGTCTCAGGATTACCAAACATAACACCGATCTTCTGTCTTATCTGGTTGATAAATATAACTATACAGTTGTTGCTGCTTGCAACAGGCGTAAGCTTACGCATTGCCTGTGACATAAGTCTTGCCTGCTGTCCCATTGTTGCATCACCCATATTGCCATCAATCTCTGCCTTAGGCACAAGAGCTGCGACAGAGTCTACTACAACAATGTCAACTGCTCCCGAACGCACCATTGTCTCTGTAATCTCAAGAGCCTGCTCTCCGCAATCCGGCTGGGATATATACAGATTATCAATATCGACGCCTATATTCTTGGCATATACAGGATCCAGCGCATGCTCTGCATCTATAAATCCGGCAATTCCGCCTCTCTTCTGCACTTCTGCCACCACATGAAGTGCGACAGTAGTCTTACCACTTGATTCAGGTCCGTATATCTCAATAACCCTTCCTCTCGGAAGTCCTCCTACACCGAGTGCAAGGTCAAGTCCAAGTGACCCTGTAGGGACTGTCTCTACATTCATGTTAGCTGATGAATCGCCAAGCTTCATTACAGTTCCCTTGCCAAACTGCTTCTCAATATTATTAATCGCTGCATCAAGCGCCTTAAGCTTATCTTCGTTAGCCATATTACTTATTACCCTCCGTTATATGAAATTATGTTCGGAACATCTGTTTGTTTCTGAATATAAATATATCTGAAATCCAAACAAATGTCAAGTGCTATTTATTCCGTCCGGATTCCAGATATATTGTTGTATATTTCAGTATTTATTTGTCATCCTCGATTATTCTTCTGCGCACCATATCAAGTGCCATCACAACAGCCTGTTCACGTATCTTCTGGCGGTTCCCCCTGAACATGAATTCTTTGACGGTAACCTTGTCCCTGTAATAACATCCTATATATACAAGACCTACAGGCTTGCCTTCAGACGGTTCAGGACCGGCAACACCTGTAACCGATACACCAACTTCGGCATCTGATGCGAGTATAGCTCCCTTCGCCATCTCTTTGGCAGTCTCCTTACTCACAGCACCGTATTTTTTAAGGATTGCTTTGTCCACACTTAATGCCTTACGCTTTGCCTTATTGGAATATGTTACGAATCCCTGTGAAAATACTTCGGAAGCACCGCTCACATTAACAAGCCTTCCCGCAAGGAGTCCGCCCGTACATGATTCTGCCGTCACAATCTTAAGTCCCTTCTTATCAAGCATCTCAACAACAACATCCTCAAGATTGCAATCTGCATCTACAGTATATACATCTTCCCTGAATCTGCTCTTTATCTCCTTGGCAACAGGCTTGACAAGCTCTTTTGCAGCATCTTCGGTGTCTGCACTTGCCGTAATCCTTATCTGCACTTCGCCTGTCTTGGCATATGTCGCAACAGTAGGATTGTCCTGGGCATCTATAAGGTCAATAATCTTCGTCTCCGCCTGGCTCTCTCCAATTTCACACAGCTTTATTGTCCTTGAGAAAATTGCCTTCGGGTTACGGGTCATAAGATATGGCTTAATATCTTTCCTGAACATGACCTCAAGTTCATTAGGCGGTCCCGGAATTAATATGAGCGCTTTGTCACCGCGTTCCATTATAATTCCGGGCGCGGTACCGTTGCGGTTGTCTATTACGATGGCTCCTTCAGGTACCATAGCCTGTTTCCAGTTATTATCAGTTATATTATCCTTATAAATGCTGTTCTTAAGTACATTCCCAATATGTTCCCTTGTGTGGGCATCTTCAACAAGTCCCTTACCCATGACTGATGCAGCAGTCTGCATTGTGATATCATCTTCCGTAGGTCCGAGTCCCCCTGTTATAATTACCGTATCAGCTCTTCCAAGAGCAAGATTAATTGCGTCCGAAAGTCTGTCAGGATTATCACCCACAACCTGCTGGTTGTAGATGGAAAGTCCTATTGAAGCACATCCTGCTGAAAGAAATGCCGCATTGGTATTAACAATACTTCCCATAAGTATCTCAGTTCCTACAGATATCAGTTCAACTGTCATATTTTCTCCAATCCGTGCATACGCACAATAACAGGTCTGTCAGATGCAGGTTACTTATCATCCGACATAACGCCTATGTTCTTGTAAATGTAATCAACGAGTGAGATTACCGTAAGTGCAAGCGCAATATATACAAAAATCCATTCAACTGTATCAGCATATGGGTAATCAAGCTGCAGAATAAGAAGAATAGTCATAATCATCTGAAATGTTGTCTTGAACTTTCCCCAGTAGTTAGCCGCTATAACTACGCCCTTATCAGCTGCAATCAGCCTGAAACCGCTTATTATGAATTCCCTGCTTATGATTATTATTACTATCCACGCAGGGAGATATCCCAGTTCAACAAAAGCTATCAGCGCTGAACATACAAGAAGCTTATCGGCAAGCGGATCCATAAACTTTCCAAAGTTAGTTACAAGATTGTACTTTCTGGCAATCCTGCCATCAAGCATGTCCGTAAGACTTGCAAGTACAAATACTGCTGCCGCAATATATTTTGATGCATCACCTGCACAATCAGTAAGCAGGAATACCAGAAATACCGGAATCATAATGACTCTTAATACTGTAAGTTTATTCGGCAAATTCATAATCAGGCTCTCCTATCAAATCGTAATTATCTGATGCTGTTATCTTTACAGGTATAAAATCCCCTGACATAAGCTGTGCATCAGTATTGACAAATACATATCCGTCCACATTAGGTGCGTCCCTGTATGTCCTGCCCACATATACATCCTCATCAGCAAGCTTTCCCTCTATCATGACCTTAAGTGTTCTTCCAACTACCTCCGCCGAACGGTCGGCTGATATCTCCTGCTGAAGTTCCATTACTGCATCACGCCTTGCTGCCTTGACATCCTCATCAATCTGATTATCAAAGCCTGCTGCCGGTGTATCTTCCTCAGCAGAATATGTGAACGCTCCAAGTCTGTCAAACTCCAGTTCATCAATAAAATCAAGCACTTCTTCATGCTGCTCTTTGGTCTCACCCGGGAATCCCGTAATAAGAGTTGTTCTTAAGCAGATATCCGGTATCTCACTGCGGAGTTTTTTAACAATATCAATAAGATCCTGCTTAGTTGTACGCCTGCCCATTCTCTTAAGAATAGCATCATTGGCATGCTGTATCGGAAGATCAAGATAATGACAGACCTTAGGTTCTGACTTGATTGCCTGAATAAGAGTATCATCAATCTCTTCCGGATAGCAGTACAGAATCCTTATCCACTCTATACCGTCTATTGCCGCAAGCTCATGAAGCAGCCTGTGGAGTGACTTTTCCCCATAGAGGTCTGTTCCGTACAGGCTTGTCTCCTGTGCAACAAGTATAAGCTCCTTAACGCCCTGCTCTGCAAGGTCTTCTGCCTGCTTTATAAGCTCATCCATGGGAACGCTTCTGTATGAGCCCCTCACTTTAGGGATGATGCAGTATGTACAGCACTTGTCACAGCCTTCTGCAATCTTAAGATATTCATAATATCCTCCGGTCGTGACAATCCTTCTGTCATGAGTCTGTGGAAGCCTGTTAATGTCCTCAAAACAATTAATGCCATCTCCCTGCTTATTGACAAGTTCATCCAGTGTGTCAGCAATCTTATCATATGCTGATGTTCCGACTACTGCGTCAACCTCAGGAATCTCATCAATTATCTCCTGTCTGTATCGCTGTGCAAGACACCCGCATGCAATAAGGAATCTGCATCTGCCGTTCTTCTTAAGTTCTGCCATCTCAAGCAGCGTATCAACGCTCTCCTGCTTGGCATCGTGAATAAAACAGCATGTATTAACAACCACCGCATCTGCCTCATTCTCATCATCTGTGAATTCATATCCTCTTGAATGAAGCTGTCCGAGCATCATTTCTGTATCTACAAGATTCTTGTCACAGCCTAGTGACACAAACATTATCTTCATACTAATATACTAATCTCCGTTCCTGCCCATTCTCGTGGCATTCAAAGTTTGTGCGCAAGCACATTACATTGATTATAATTGAAAATATGCAAAAAAACAAGCTTTTCGGTTTTCAATGTACGTCCATTAATTTTGGAAATGTGAATTGAATGATAAAGATGATATATCCAAAAAAGATGGTATGCCTCTTAAGGCACTGTAGAATAATCTGAAAATCTGAAATTCCATCACGGAATAATCATACAATATCATTAAGTCCGTTTTTTTGCAAGCTTATTTTTATTATTCTGGCAACGCACCCATTTACAATTCCCGTTATAACTCCTGTTATAAGCAGCACGGGAAGATAATATGCAATCTTTGCGGTTCCCACGACTACTGCTGCCGCCGCTATCTGTCCTATATTGTGTGCCGTCCCGCCGGCAACGCTTACACCAAGCATGGAAAAACGGCCGGATTTCTTAAGCAGTATCATTACAATGATGCTTAACATTCCACCGCTTATGCTGAATATAAATGCTGCCATATTGCCAAACAATATACTTGTAAGCACTATTCTTAATATATCAACGCAGAACGCGGTGCGGCCTCCTGCCACATACAGGACAACAAGTACCGCTATATTGGCAAGTCCGAGCTTAGCTCCCGGAACACCTATTGATATCGGCAAAAGCATCTCAACATAACTGAATATCATTGCAAGCGCTGTGAATATACCACAGAATGCAACGAGTCTGCTATTTTTTTTCATAACACTTCCTTTTTATACTGCCGCATCTATATCGGCATTATCTCCGGTAATCTCAATAACAGTCCTGTGCGGAAGGCACACTATTGTCTGTCCCGGGTTCTTAATCTTCCCGGTCTTAACGCACACTTTATCCGGACAGTCCGCATCCTCCATCCACACAGTGCTGTCATTTATAATTATCTTATTGTTTCCGCGTTCAGTGCCTAATTCAATAACCTTATTACTGTTAAGCGGATATTCTCCATAGATCTCTCCGTCAACGCGGACCACTACCTTTGCGGATGACTCACCAAAGCTTCTTCCCGGCAGCGCTGTATACATATATATACTTCCTGCCACAAGCAGAACAGCCGTAACAAGAATAATATCATTAACAGTTTTCTTACTCATACACAACCTCATTTTTAAAAATCAAAAAGTGACAGCTGGTTCGTATCGGGAAGGCTTCCCAGAATTCCAAATGAATCCAGAAGGCTCACCGCACTGTCTCCAACCTTGGCACGTGTCTTAAAATCCTCTTTGGAAAGGAACGCACCGTCCCTTGCCGCAATCTCTATGGATTCGGCAGCGACTTCACCAAGTCCGTCTATAGCCTTAAGTGATGGCATTATCTTTCCGTCTATTACCTGAAAGCTTCTTGCCTTAGCCCTGAATATATCTATAGGCATGAATTCAAAACCTCTCGCATAGAATTCCTGTACTATTCTCATATCCGCATATGTCGCTTCTTCGGTAGGCGACAGCGTCTTGGCATTATGTCTTTCTTTATAATCCTTTATATAATACTCAAGCTTGTCCCTGCCCATACACATAAGATTATATGAAAATGCATCAGCTCTTATACTGAAGAATGCGCAGTAGTATGCAAGCGGGTAAAATACCTTACAGTACGCAACACGCCATGCCATCATAACGTATGCAGCGGCGTGCGCCTTAGGGAACATGTATTTGATTTTCTTACATGACCATATATACCAGTCAGGTACGCCTGCTTCTTTCATGATTGGCAGCCACTCATCTTTAAGTCCTTTACCTTTACGGACTGATTCCATTATTGTAAAGGAAAGCTCCTTATCAAGCCCCATGGATATCAGATATGTCATAATATCATCTCGCGTACATATTGCGGTTGAAATTGTCGCCTTGCCTTCCGCAATAAGTGTCTGGGCATTGCCAAGCCATACATCAGTACCATGTGCAAGTCCGGCAATTCTTACAAGATCTGAAAAATGCTGCGGTTTGGCATCAATTAACATCTGCATGGCAAAGTCTGTACCAAACTCAGGTATTCCAAGTGCTCCAAGCTTCGTTCCTCCAATCATGTCCGGTGTAATTCCGAGCGCTGACGTGTCCTTAAATAGTGACATTACCTCAGGACTGTCAAGAGGTATCTCTGTCGGATCAAGTCCCGTAAGATCCTGAAGCATACGAATCATCGTAGGGTCAAGATGTCCAAGGATATCAAGCTTCAGCAGGTTATGGTCGATACTGTGGTAATCGAAATGTGTCGTCGTTATTCCTGAATCCATCTTGTTTGCAGGATGCTGTATCGGTGTAAATGTATGTATCTCCTCACCGATTGGAAGAACAACAATTCCTCCCGGATGCTGTCCCGTTGTACGTCTTATATCAACACAGCCTGCTGCCAGACGCTCTATCTCACAGTTACGCTTGGTTACGTTATGTCCAAGCTTCTCACTCTGTTTCTCAAAATAACCTTTAACATATCCGTAAGCCGTTTTCTCAGCAACCGTACCTATCGTACCTGCCTTGAATGTCTGCCCCTTGCCGAATATAACCTCAGTATAGGCATGTGCCTTACTCTGGTATTCGTTAGAAAAGTTAAGGTCGATATCCGGCTCCTTGTTACCCTTGAAGCCAAGGAATGTTTCAAACGGAATGTCAAATCCTTCCTTACGCAGCTTCTTGCCGCACACAGGGCATATCTTATCAGGCATATCGCAGCCTGCGCCTCCGGCAAATGCTTTGACTTCATCTGAATAGAAATCATTATAGTAGCATTTTGGACACAGATAATGCGGGCTTAACGGATTAACCTCGGTGATACCCGCCATTGTTGCTGCTAATGAAGAACCAACCGAACCTCTTGAACCAACCAGATAACCGTCATCATTAGATTTCCATACAAGCTTCTGTGCAATTATGTACATAACGGAATATCCGTTAGAGATAATTGAGTTCAACTCTCGCTCTAATCGCTCAGTTACTATCTGTGGAAGCTCCGGACCATATATCTCATGAGCTCTATTTTCACAGATTGTACGAAGCATCTGGTCAGAGTTCTCAATGAACGGAGGACATTTATCCGGTCTTACAGGCTCAATCTCCTCACACATATCCATAATCTTATTAGTGTTGGTTACAACAACCTCGTATGCCTTGTCACTTCCGAGATAATCACATTCATGAAGCATTTCTTCAGTAGTATGAAGATACAGCGGTGCCTGATTATCCGCATCATCAAAGCCTTTTCCTGCCATGATAATTCTACGGTACACTTCATCCTCTGGATTTAAGAAATGCACATCGCAGGTCGCCACAACAGGCTTGCCGAATTTGTCCCCAAGTTCTACTATTTTACGGTTCAGATTGCGCAAATCCTCCTCATTCTGAACATAACAGTCTTCCTTCTCAATCATGAACCTGTTATTGCCAATTGGCTGTATCTCAAGATAGTCATAGAAATTAACTATTCGCGCTATCTCTGCTTCTGAACGACCATTTACAAGACTTCTGAAAAGCTCACCTGCCTCACACGCACTTCCTATAATAAGACCTTCCCTGTATTGGTTAACAAGACTCTTCGGTATCTTAGGGAATCTGTTAAAGTACTGCAAATGTGATGCAGAAACAAGTCTGTACAGATTAATCCTTCCCATCTCATTAGAAGCCAGAATTATACAGTGATACTGATGAAGCTTCTTGATGGCGTTCTCATCCATCTTACCTTCTTCATTAAGCTTATCAACATCAGGAATATCCCTGTCGTAAAGCATTTTAATCATCTTGACAAATATGTCTGCAGTCGCAGCAGCATCGTCAACCGCCCTGTGGTGGCTTTCAAGTACAACATTAAGATGCTTTGTAAGCGTATCCAGCTTATAATTATGAAGATTTGGCATAAGAAACTGTGCAAGAAGCACTGTGTCTATAATGGTAGTATCCACATTTATACCAATCTTCTCTGCCTTATTGATTATAAAGCTCGTATCGAATTCCGCATTATGTGCAACCATAACAGCACCCTCGCAGAATTCAAGGAACTTAGGCAGAATCTCCTCTATCTTAGGTGCATTCATAACCATCTGGTCATTAATGTGCGTAAGTGTCTCAATTCTGAACGGAATAGGAATCTCAGGATTAACAAATGTAGAGAATCTGTCTACTATCTCACCATTGCACACCTTGACTGCACCTATCTCTATAATTCTGTCAACTTCCGCAGAAAAGCCCGTTGTCTCAAGGTCGAACACAACATATGTATCGTTAAAGCTCTGTCCTCTCGGATTCGTTACAATCTGCTTGGTATCATCAACGAGATAAGCCTCGACTCCGTATATTATCTTAAAATCAAGTTTCTCACCCTTCTTAGCATAAGAGCCTTTGAGGTCGCTCATCGTATGGAATGCATCTGTAAATGCCTGAACAACACCGTGGTCAGTAATTGCAATTGCCTTATGTCCCCATCTAATTGCCTGTTTGATAATATCAGATACATAAGACACACCATCCATATCACTCATCTTGGTATGGCAGTGCAGCTCAACTCTCTTATGAAGTGCGAGGTCATTACGCACCTGTCTTGTATCAGATCCTTTTCTTATGCCCCACACATTGGCAATTGATATTTCCTGGTCGTACTTGTCAAATGTAGCATTACCCTTAATCTTTAAGAAATTACCCTTCTTGATAACACATGAAAGCTCCGGTACCTGCTCATTTTTTGCAAATACCTTTACTGTAATTGTGTCTGTAAAATCTGTGACATTGAACATAATAATAGTTCTTTCGTTACGGATTTCACGCATTTCAACATTACGGACCATACCAGAGATAATAACATCTCCGATTGCCGTATCTATCTGTTCAATCGGTGTTACATCACCGTCAAAATCTCTTCCATATAAAACATCTTCGTTAGCAGGCTTTCTGCTGTATGTCTTAAGCTCTTCCCTGCCTCTGTTATCGCTTGCAAAAAATGCTGCTCTAGCCGCCTTCTGCTTGGCTGCTGTCTCAGCTTTCTTTGCTGCCTTCTGTTCAGAAGTAAGTTTCTTATCATCCCTGCCGTCGGCATTATCTTCTGCTGCCGCCATCATATTATTCTCAATTTCTTTGACACGAAGATTAATCCTGTATGCATTTTCTCTCTCGTACTGGCTTTCCTTCTTCTTGGCATACTGATACTCAACATCTATCTCAAACCCGAATCTGTTCAGGAATATTTTCTTGAAATAATCTGTAAGTGTATCAGCATACTGATGTGCAAGGAAACTGTCCTCAATCGTGAATACAAGCATATCCTCTTTCTCAAACTCCCACTGGGAATTCTTTAAAAGATTATATTCAAGTGTCCAGTATTTCTCCAGCTCTGCAAGGATACTGTCATAATATATATCCATTACAGTCTGTGGCGTATACTGTGCTGACAAAACATATCTGTCGATAATCCGCACGTCCATGTTGGATATACGGAATATCTGTTTCTTTAATGCATCCTCAACCTTGAATATTATTGGTTTTTCTATTACCCTGTCACTCTTTATATAAACGCGTGCCAGAGAATTGGTCGATGTTTTCGAGACTTTAGTTACTTCAACATTCTCAAAATACACCGCCAGATCCTCTGGCAGCTTCAGCGTCTTAAACACTTCAAAAAATCTGTACATATGTATCACTCATTCCAATTATCAAGTTCATACCTGAGTGTATCAAGAAGTTCCTCTTCTGGAACCTTCTTAATAATCTCTCCATGTTTAATAAGTACTCCGCAGCCGTCACCGCCTGCAATTCCAAGATCAGCTTCCTTTGCTTCTCCCGGTCCGTTAACTACACATCCCATTACAGCAAGCTTCAAGTCAAGGTCATACCCTGAAACCATTTTCTCAACCTTTCCTGCAAGGTCTATAAGATTAATTCTTGTTCTTCCGCATGTAGGGCATGAAACAACCTCTATTCCGCCTTTTCTTAAGCCAAGAGTCTTAAGTATCAGTTTCGCAGCCTCTATTTCCCTTACAGGATCATCTGTAAGAGAAACTCTTATTGTGTCGCCAATTCCCTGATTCAGTATAAGACCAAGTCCGATTGATGACTTAATGCTTCCTGAGAATATTGTTCCAGACTCAGTAATTCCAACATGAAGCGGATGATTAGTCTGTTTTGCAATAAGCTCATGTGCTTTAACACACATCATTACATCAGAAGATTTGATGCTGACAACAAGATTATCATAACCTAAGTCTTCAATAATCTTAACCTTGTCAAGTGCGCTCTCAACGATTCCCTCTGCTGTTACTCCACCATATTTCTCAATAAGGTCTTTCTCAAGTGAACCGCTGTTGACACCAACCCTGATTGGTATATTTCTTTCCCTTGCAACATCAACAACAGCCTTTATCTTGTCTGTTCCGCCGATATTGCCCGGATTAATTCTAATCTTGTCAGCCCCATTCTCCATTGCCATAATAGCCATCTTGTAATCAAAATGTATATCTGCAACGAGAGGTATCTCTATCTGCTTCTTTATCTCTTTGATTGCAAGTGCAGCTTCCTTAGTTGGAACTGTGCATCTGATGATTTCACAACCAGCTTTGGTAAGCTCCTTAATCTGCGCTACTGTTGCAGCAACATCTTCTGTATGTGTATTAGTCATTGACTGGATAAGAATAGGATTGCCACCACCTATAACACATTTTCCTATCTTAACAACTTTAGTATTATCTCTGTACATAACCCCTGTGTCCTTTCTGTATTAGAACAATGCCATTATATCTTTAAACAATACAACAACCATAAGTATGACAAGAAGTATCATACCTATGAAATTAACAATTCCCTCATGCTCTCTCTTAACCGGCTTGCCTCTTAATGCCTCTATTATAAGGAATACAAGTCTGCCTCCGTCAAGTGCCGGAATTGGCAGCAGATTCATTACTCCTAAGTTGGCACTGATAAGTGCTGCAAGATTCATAAGATTAAGGAATACATAAAATGCACCATCTGCCTTACTTTCTTCAACAATCTCACTCATTGTGCTGACAGTTCCAACTGGTCCTAACAATGAATCAAACCCAATCTTTCCTGTAAATAACATTCCAAGACTCTGAATTACAGTCTTGACACTGTATCCGACTTCCTCCACTGAATACTTAAGCGTACCAATAGGAGAAGTCTTTACCCTGTCTCCATATACAACAAAGCCTGTATCATAGCTTTCAACTTCAACCATCTTAGGCTCAACTGTCACATCAACATTTTTTCCATCTCTTGCAACCGTGAATGTGACACTGCTTCCACCACTTGATGTAATGGCTTCTGTCACACTGGAACTGTTCTCCATTGCAGTCCCATCAACTGCTTTGATAACATCATTAGCTTTAAGTCCCGCCTTTTCAGCTGGAGAATCCTTGGTAACTGAACTTATGAGACAATTCTCATTCATCATGATTCCAACCTGATACTTCTGCTGCTTAATATGCTGCGGAGTAACAGTTGTTGTCATCTTTTCACCGTCTCTTGTAAATGTTATGTTAAGAGTCTTATCTGCATTATAAGCCCTATAGAAATAAAAATCCCTGTAAAATGTCACCTTATGTCCATTAACCTTAGTTATGACATCGCCTTCCTGAAGCCCTGCTTCTGTAGCTGGTGAATTATCTTTAATAACGTCAATATCACATGGATCATAGCCAAGACTTCCGACAATAACTACTGCACACACGAAAGCAAGAAGAAAATTAAATACCGGTCCTGCTGCTATAACAGCAATCCTTGCCCAAACCGATTTGCTTGCAAATGACTTTTCCATATCATAACCATTCTCGATAGCAAGCTTTCTTTTCTTAGCTTCTTTTTCTTCATCCGTAAGCTCTTCGTCATTATCTTCTTCTGACTGTATAACACTCATCTCAAGGAACTCATCACCAAGCATCGTACATGCACCGCCAAAAGGAAGTGCTTTAATACAATATTCCGTCTCACCTTTTCTGAAATGTATCAGCTTAGGTCCGAATCCGATTGAGAATTCAACTACCGTTATTCCATTAGCCTTAGCTATTATAAAATGTCCGAATTCATGGACAATAACAATTATACTGAGTACAAGAATCGCCAGAAATACATTAAGAACCAACTTCTACCACCTGCTTTCTATCATGTCTGTTACTATCTTCTGTGTAGAAAGAATCTGCTCTACAGTTGGATTATTAATATAATCCACTTCATTCATGGCGTATTCTATAATATCCGGAATATCCAGATATTTTATCTTTCTGTCTAAAAATCTTGCTACAGCTACTTCATTGGCCGCATTAAGCGCAGTCGGGATATTTCCTCCACGAGCTGCTGCCTCATAAGCAGGAGCTTCTGGCCTACCTGAATCGCCAGATGGAGAAGCATTTTGACCGCACCGTGAACACGGCACCCTGTGTCGTGACGACCTGCAGGTTCGATGCACGGGACGCCGACACGCTGCGCACGTTCGACTCCGACAGGAACAACAAGGACAATCAGGTTCAGGTGACCATGACCATCCTGATCGATCAAACCGGCATTCCCATCGATTACGATCTGTTTCACGGGGAAGCGAGTGAGCCCGAATCCCTGAGCCTGTTCCTGGATCAGATGACGACGAAGTACGGGATCGGGCAGGTTTTCGTGATGGCCGATCGTGATCCCAACAGCGATACCAGTCTTCAGCAGATTCTCGATCTCGGACCGGAATTCGTCATCAATGTCCAACGAGCGGAAGGAAATCCGAAGGCTGACGAGAATCGAATCGATGCAGGCAGCCTCTTCGACAGGCACGGAGAGATGCGCCACCGCCTCCGGCAGACTGAGGAATGGTTCCGCATATCGAAATCGCTTTTGGAAGCGCATTCAGACTTTCACCGGAAGGAATCCCGCATTGAGGCGCACTGTCTGATCAGCTGTCTGGCG
>ERZ779874.1797-NODE-1797-length-19538-cov-45.744547_pt1 | contig 19538 bp, 36 predicted proteins | sample MGYA00511031_ERZ779874 | MGnify/ENA primary metagenome ERZ779874 (study PRJEB29588, sample SAMEA2156850) | human gut metagenome | biome: human gut; feature: human-associated habitat; material: faeces | place: Denmark | collected 2008/2010 ...
TTCGTAAAAGCAAGGAAGTTCATAATGCCCGATGAATATCACATAGATAAACACCGACGAAGAAGATTTATGGTACAAATGCACCGAGTCTTTAAGTCTAAAGGAAAAAAGGAATTCAATGAAAGGTACTCAATCAAACTCTATGGACAACGGCAAGGCATATCTCCCAAGTATACAAGGCAAAAGAGATTACAAATCAATCTTGCTATCCTACAGGATTTACAACAGGCTGAGTCAAGAGGAGAAAAATAAATTCAATCTGTTATTCCTGCAGTATCCTCCATTGGTAAGTTCATTGGCTTTATATTTAAGAAAGAAGATGAACATCCCAATACAAAAGGTACTATTTATCAAAGCACAAAGGGATATGCTTGAAATATTCGATGAGGCATCACTTAAATTTTTAGGGTATTTGCCTAAAGAAAGGTTTATTAAGAAGTCTTTATTATTTCAAGGGTTTGTTCCATTAGAGAGTATTAAACTTAGAAGGTCTTATGCTTATATAATGACAAATAGGATGATAGAAAATAAAATATGGGTCTACCCAATTCGATTATCCGATAACTATAAAACAATGATAAAAGGGAAATACAAATCCTATACCGAAGTATTTGGGAAGGTGGGTATTCCTGGGATAACTAAAATTAAATATAGCAATGAATAATAACGAAGGTTTTAAAATCACAGCACATCAACCAGCAAACCCATTTGCAGGTAAGAAGTTTAAGATAGTCACTTATCAAGGTGACAAGGAACTTGCCTCTCAGGCAATAACCATTGAATCTCAATTAGAATTAAAGACAACTCTAGATGAGATAAAACAATTTAATATTGCTCAGGAGGAATTAGTAAAATCTGGGTATACTCAGAAATCCATACTGGTAAAGAAACTTATAACAGAGTGATATAAATAAATTATTAACCAACTTAAACATTACGAAAATGGCTAAGAAGAAAAAAGAAGTGGAACTGAAAGAAGTTTCCAGAACAGAAATCAATGGTGCAATCATCATTAAGTACGAAGACGGCTCAGTAAAGATTATCCCTGCTCCTATCATGCTTTCTGCCGAAGAAGCAGAAGACCTTTTCGGTTCTGAATCCGATGACGAGGAAGAAGAAGAAGAGGAAGAATCAGACGATGATGATGATGATGATGATTCCGAAGAAGAAGAAGAGGAATCGGATGATGACGATGAGGAAGATGAGGAAGGTGATGATGATGATGATTCCGAAGAAGAAGAAGAAGAGGAAGAACTGACCGGTGAAGAACTTGCCGAAATGGACTTCGAAGAACTTGAGGATGTCTGCGACGACAAAGATCTTGAAACTGACCCAGACGATTACGATGAAGACGAAGTCGAAAAACTCCGTAAAGCAATTGCCAAAGAACTCGGTCTCAAATTGCCGGCAAAGAAAGAAGCCAAAGGTAAGGGCAAGAAAGGGAAAAAGTAATCTGGTAACCGTATTCAAGATTTAAAAGAAGGTAGGGAAATTTCCCTACCTTTACTATCAACTATTAATAAACGTAGAAGTTTACTTATAATAACCATTAACTTATAAAACATTAAAAATTATGGCAACAAAGAAATCAGACTCCAAGAAGAAAGGGGATAAGGAAAAAGACCCCGAAAAAGAAGCTAAACGTAAAGCTCGTCAAGAGGCACTCAAGAATCGGCCGGCTGAACAACGCCCTAACAGCAAGCAAATCGACGTTATTGCCATTAACGACAAATCCAAGGTAATGAACTTTGGTTATGCCGTTAAAAACAAGGAAGGCTATCAGGGTGTAGTGGTTACTTCTGTATTGGTTACGGATGGCAAACCGGTATCAACTTCAGTTTCATTCGTTCCGGGAACTCTTACCGTTAAGTCTAAGAAAGGACATGGCGTTATTTGTTCTCCGAAAAACAAAAAGGCTAAGGAAGAAGAAGAGGAAGAATCAGAAGATTAAACTCTAACTTACTAACTACTATCCCATATGTCTGCTATATAAATTTAGAGTTTAAGTTCATATGAATAACATCTACACTTAGGACGTTGTTCAGCCAAAAGCTCATTGCCTGCGAAGGTAGTGGGCTTTAATTTTTTATACCCATGGAAGAAGAGAAATTAGCAATTCGAAAGAATATTCGAATACTTGCATTGGATAATCTAATAAATACTTATACTGATGTACTAGAAGATAAAGAATTAAACCTGGGACCAGATGAAAGGGAACTTGCCATCAATATAATAAATGAGGCAAGAGAAATGCTATCAGAAGAAACTCAGGAAGTATCTAACCAAGTAATGCAAAGACCCAAATGGAAAAAGACTTAAGATTATTAGTGGGAAACATTAATCAAACTCTCAGAGAATTAGATTATGTTTCGTACCTTAAAAAGGTAGCTCTTAGTAAGGGTAAGAAAGGCGAATACCAATCACATAGGTTGAAGAGTAATTATCTGAAAAGAAAACTCATATCTCTTAAAGGAGCCCTGAATAAAAAACTTCATGGGACTTATATCGTTGCCCAATTTAATTTTATAAGAGGAGAACAAAAAGAAACTTTTGAACAAACTTTTACGGACTTATCTCAGAAAGAGGTAGAAGATATACTTCAACTCGAGGCAGTTTTAAAACAATGCAGTTTAGAAATCCTAGAAATTAAAGAAATCCCAACCAAAATTAGGAAGGTATAACTATGGTATTATGTAAATAGGAAATTCAATTATTCACCTAATATAAATGAAAATGGCTAAGAAAACAGAAAAGAAGAGTAAATCGGAATCCAAGACTCCGGAACTCACAAAGGCTAAGAAAGCTTTGGATGCTTACCTTAAAGAGAACAAGTTGGACCCTACTAAGGATTGGACCAAAGACAAGAAACATGGTAAAAAGGTTACCGAACTTGTAAACAAGCTCAATAAGGAAAGAGACAAAGTTGCTGCTGCCTATCCTGAAGCTGACCAAGAGAACAACAAGAAATTGGTAAAACTCCAGGAAAAAGAGAAGAAGGAAAAAGCTGAGAAGAAGGCTGCCAAAGAGAAAAAGGAAAAGAAAGGAAATGGCGGTAGAACAGCTACCAAATACGATTATCCTCTCATCGATGGCAGAGAAATGACTTCGGCTGAGAAGAAAAAATATCGTATGGAGCAAAGAAAACTTGCTTCAGGTAAGGCTCCCAAGGAGGAAAAGGAAACTAAGAAAAAGAAGGAAGAAAAGGTAAAAGAAAAACCGGCTTCCGATAAGAAAGATAAGAAGGCCAAAGACAAGAAGAAAAAGAAGGCCGCTAAAGAAGAAGATTAATAAGAGCACTTTTTACTTTTACTTACCATATTTTTGAGTATTCGTTAATAATGGTAGAAGGCCTGGCAATATAAAAATTGTTCAGGCCTTTTATTTTCTAATTAAGTCGAAAATGGAACAAGAAGTATATAAACCAAAACTTAGAATCACTACACTATCAGAGAATGGTACCCCATTATCCGATAGGTTGGTAGATGCCTATACCGAGATGAATTCAGGTCCAAAGGTACAGCATAACGGTCCCATAAGAGTAGAAGTAACTCTTACTAATAAACAAGATATTGATAACTTCAAAGAATACTTAGATAGGTTATCTGGTACATTGCCTGCTAAGGCACCTAATGTTGGCAGAGGAAGACCTGCAGGGTCTACAACTAAGGAATTGGAATCACCAAGGGAGGACATTCTTGCAGATGTAGAGAAAATGATTGAAGAGGGTAAAAGCCAACAAGATATCATTAAATATCTTAGGGGATTGGGATTTGTATTTATCCTTACTGAGGACTTTCTATTTCACTTTCCTGGATTTGAGTTCAATAAAAAGGATGTGGGAGAAGCAACCGACAATAAGCAATATCCAAATTCATTCTCTTGGATGGCAAGATGTATCAAACGAGCTAAGGACCCAAAAGCAGATAAATTTGACCCAATGGTAATCTTTGGTTTTAGCATTCTTGGGGGACCCTCGAAAAAGATTATCCCATATCTCTATAAGGAAAGGAAGAAACCATTAAGGGCCCAAGTTGGTAAAAACGTAATCTCCTTCTCTCAGGCAGAATTCACTAAACTTCCCAAGTATATGAGGGAAGATGAACGTATTAAGTTCTCTACAGAGCAAAGACAATTACTTCTCAATCCAGAAAAGAAGCCTTCTAAATTCTTTATGCGATGGGTAGATGATGCTATCTTCCCCGACTCAATCAAGGAAAAGATAGAGGAAATCAAGAACCGCTAACACTTACCTCCGTATTTATTAAAAGAGTATTTTATATAAAATAATTTTAGTATATTTGCATAAAGAAAATTTAATTATGGACAAGGAAACAAAAGACATCGTAAAGCTCATTGCTGGTATTCAGATTGAATCACTCAACTCAATCAAAGAGGACGTTAAAAATGGGAATGATATTGCCCAAGACTTAATCAAAAAACTCCTTCAGATTGAGGATGATGAAATAATTCGAGCACTAGATGAGCACATTGAATTATACATAGAAATTGAGAATACTCCTCAACTGATAAATATGCTAAGTGAATACCAAATGCTGGTATGCTCTCACATATTATTCAGAATGGAAGATGAATGGGTACATACTAATTCTCAGGGAGTACTTGGTACCTGGGCAATCTTCCAAAGGGCAAATCTCAAATTCCACCCAGAACTAACACTTTTAAAATTTTAATATAGACATGGAAAAGAACGAATACTTAGAATCAGTAGAAATGAACACTGGAGTCGAAATGATTCCTTGCGAATCCTCTAACATTGAGGGCTTTGGTTATGACTCAAAGAAAAAACAACTTTGGGTTGCTTTTAAAGGTAATCGAGTTTATCGCTATGATGATGTACCTTATGAAATCTGCAACGGTTTACATCAAGCAGAATCAAAAGGTAAATACCTTGCAAAGAACATTAAAAATAAATTCGAAACTACAGGTTATGAACTCAGAAACTAAATTCATATTGGGCCTGGTAACCTTGGGGGCAGTGATTTACTTTATTGGTGAGAATAAAACTCATCCAGTAGAAGTGAGCACTGCTCCTTCTCGTTTTGAAAGTCCAATAACCAAGTTAATCTCTCTTCAAGATAGCATGGGCATTAAACCAAAAGAAGAGAAGAAGCAATGGTATAAATATAGGGTAGAAATAGAAACGATTCCAGAAAATCAAATCTATAAGATTGAGAAATCTGGATACCAGCAATATGAAGTTTCTAGATTGGGTGAAACTTATTCTTATGTAATCTACGAATTTACCTCAGACAAGGTAATGACTACTCAAGAAGCCTATGACTTCGTAAAGAAATATCCTGAAAGATGTACAAGGGTACCCAATACATCACAAGATAACATTTACGATAAATATAACGAGGATTATGAAGATTACATAAATGACCCAGAGGACGAAATTAACTATCCTCCCGAAATCTTCGACTTCCTAGCCGATTAACCCGAGCAAATAGAAAATAATTTGAATAAAATTTTTCTATTTAAAATAAAGTCCTTATATTTGTATCAGAAAAAGAAATTAATCATTTTACTAACATTTTAAATATAGACATTATGAAAAAGAATGAAACAAAGGTTACTAACCTGGTTGCAACTAAGGTTGCCGAACAACTTGAAGGAATTAAAAATTCTAAGACTGCTAAGGCTTCTGCTCCTAAGGCCAAAAAGACTAAAAAGGAATTGGTACAAGATGCTCAAGAAGCTGCCACTAATTTTGCCAATGCCAAATTGGTAGAACTCTCTCCCAAAACCCAAACTTCCAAAAAGGAACAGGTTGTCAAGGAAGTTAAGGAACAACAAAAACCATCCATCATCGAACAGGTAATTTCTAATCGGGAAGTTAAATACGTATACCCTGCCGATGTAGTTGATACTCTTGCTCGGAAGAAATGGAGACAACAAACTCGAAACGAACTCCATCGATTGGAACTTGCAATGGCTCGTATCAAGGACCAGAACTCCAAGGAATTCAAGGCTGCTGCTAAAGCATACGAGGACTTTAGAAAGAAAGTCCTCAAACCAGAACAAGTTGCATAAACCTTTATTAACCAGGTGCCCGGGATAATTACCTGGGCATCTCAATTCATACAAAATGGATTACACTATCTTCTCTGATAAAGAGATGCTTAAGCAGGACAAAGAATTGGTAGAATTACATAAACGATGTTGTAAGTCCTATCTAATCCAACATTCACTTAAGCACTCCAAGATTAAGAAGTTCTTTATCGTTTACGATTGGTATATAAATACCGATAACGTAAGGAATTTCTTTTTCAGGCCTATAAACCTTTTCATTCAGGCATTGCTTTTAGGGCAACTTGATGAAATATCCGATTACATTAATCCTAACAAAAATGGAAAACGAAAAAAGAAACGAACCAGAAAAGTATAACGTACTTTACTGCAAAGGCAAATATCAGTATAAATCTAAATATCCCCAAATAGAAACTAAACATAAGGTTATCTATGCAGGGCCAGTAGAACCAATGGCACCCATCTGGGATAATGTATCAGATATATTAAGGAAATCTGATAGAATTTGTACTGAATCTCGAAGAGAATTAAAGAAGTTAGAGGAACGTTCACAGAATAACCTTTACTTCAAGAAAAATGGTATTACCCATATAATCGTATACAAATGTTTAGAAAAATAGTTAAAGACCTATATATAGGCAAATCGAAGTTAACCATAGAATGTAACCAAAAGGAAATACCCCAAACTACTCCGGTTCAAGACATATTACAGAATACGGGGTTTACTGGTAATATGCCCGACTATGGTACCTATGGTAATTTCAAGGATGGAAAATTTGAGATTACTCCAATGATGCCTAAGCATTGCTTATTTGTTACCGGAGTACCCAAAGGGGCAATCCTTGATAATTTCCGAGTTAGAAGAACATATTGGTCCTCTTATTATGAGGATGATGTAAGAGGGTACTTATTTCAGATTACAGATGAAAGTATACCTCGTTTAATAATCACAAACTAAATCTATATGGAAGCAATCGATTATGTAAAATTATTTAAGCTCGACCAAGAGAATTATGATTTTAAAAGGGAAGAGTTTATATCCGAATTAGGTAAAGAATTTCTAGATTATTGCCAAACCACTACAATTGGGATAGATAAAAAGACTGGCAATATATACTACTACCGATTTAGGGAAATAGTTAAGAATTTCGAAACTAAATTCTGGGCAATCTCAGAACTTAAAATAGGAGAACCATTAACTCAGAAATTATGGAATGCCTTTTTCGCTACTCAGGTAGTTCCTTTAAGGCAAAGGTTATTCCCAAAGGTTCAGAAATTAATCGAAGAGCAAAAGGGGATAACCAATAACCGTAGTAAACAAGACAAAAAACCTACGAACCATAAAAAGGCAAACTATGGCAAGGGAAATCACAGACCTGCATGGGAATAAATTTAAGGTAGGAGATTATAAACTTTGCCTTAATATCCCCATCACTGGGAAAGGTAATTTAATATTCACCAGGGACCTAATCTCTGGTGAACCTTTTAATTTATCAGTAAGTAAGAAAAAATATAAGGGATATTTCTATAACCTCTCTTTGAATCTGTATGTAAGGTTCGATTTAGAGTATATGGGTTATGATGAAAGTTCCGATATCAGAAAATCTCATTTGTATGTCAGAAAAGGAAAATAAAATGGTAAGATTCCCAAGACCTATGGGGACTACTGCAATGGCATTAGAATATCAGAAGAACCCAAATGATGAACTTCTGATAAAGATACACAACTACATTATTAATCAATGGCTGATGGGTAATGGAGTATTATGTGGTATCACTTATGATATCAATACATTCTCATACCGTATGGGTATAGATATTAACTACATACGGGTATTTATGAGAGATAGGCTATTAAGCTCTAGAATATGGGATAAAGAAAAAGCAGAAGATTTACTTCAAGCGTTAATGGGAGAACAACTAGCATGGGCATTAGAAGACCGTATGGAAATAGCCCATCAGGTTAATATCCTAAGAGAATCTCAGGGAGGGAAATACGTACCGTTTATATCTGCCGAGCTGGGAAAGGCCCTTAAATTAAAGCTTGAATCCTCTACATCTCTGCAATCAATAGTACGTAATCTTACTGGAGGAAGTACTACAAATATCTTTGCCCAATTTAATCAACAGAACAACGTAACACAGCAAAATGCAATCACTGTTGAAGAGGCACGTCAAATCGTATTGGAATCACAAAGGGTATTAGATAAACCAGAAGAGGCTAAACTATTGGAGGATAGGTATGACATTAAGTCTCTACCTGAAGTAGTTGCTACTAAACAAGAAGGAGTAGATACAAGTAAAGAGGGTCTTAACCTTAATAAATCAGAGTTAATGCAAATTACTGATGATTATAAGGGAGCTATGTCTTCATTCTCTAAAGAACATCATGAACTACGTAGAGAAATCGAAATGCGTATAGACCCAGACGAAGAAGACCCAGAGTTATACCAATATGAAGACTTTGAGGAAGAAGAGAAAGAGGACGGCTCATTTGCATCTCAATTCCTCCGAAATAGTAAGCTTCCATAGTTATATCCGGATATTGCATATTTAAAAAGAGAGAATTATATTTGCATATCAATTTTAAAATAGACAAAAATATGGAACTACCAAAGACATCTTACAAAGAGACTCAGGTTAACAAGGTTAATCAGGGTACATACTTTAAATTAAAACCAACTGATACTGCTCCAGTATGGGTAAGAGACCATTATGATAAATCATCTAAGACTTATGCTTGCCATAAGTATGATGACTCAAATCACGAAAAATTTCTCAAGGGAAAAAGGAAAATATACATTGACTTTACATTTTAATCACATGAACTTATTTAGACGAAAGAGATGCTGTAGTGAACTCATTGCTATTAAAAATGGCAACTTAGTATTCAAATTGAGTAATACTCATATCAATGCTGCTTATAATACTTTACAGGCAATAATGAGGAAATCGGGTATATTCGATGAGAATCTATATTTTGACTTGTACCGAGAATATAGAAGACATTATGCTATATACGACGTAGTACCATCGTTGCTAAGGTATAAGCTACCATTGATATTTTCAGGTAGATATCCTAAAAATCTATTCGATAATCAGTTTACCTTTGAGGAATTGATACCTAATGCTTTGGTATATCATAACTTACCAGAAAATTTCAGATTACCCGAAAGCTTAGAGAAAATCCTTTTAGAAGTCAAGAAAAGGGTATCTGCTTATATAGACCAAGATGGCATATCAGACCAGGGTTATAGGGATTTGGTTCGAACAAATTTCGTAAAACAATGGGATGTATTTAGAAAGGACCCATCTCTTATAGATTGCTATATGGATGCTCAATTGGGCATGCTATATATGTGGGCTAGAGTAGAAAATAAAACAATAGTAAAGAACATAATCGAAAGAACTCTTGAGCTAGTTCAAGAGTTCTTATCTAAAAATGACGAATATGGAAAATAAAGAAAAGTTTGCCTTCAGAAATGTAAACATGTCTCAAGGTGTAGAGGTAGAATTTATTAAATTGCTTACCTCATTAGAGACTAAAAGTGATGAAGATATTATTAAAGCTTTTAAAGCTCAATTATCTTCTGGAGTATTAACTTGTCATGCAGAAATGTTATCTAGAACACCAAATCAGATAATATTTCAAACATCTCAATTCAGTAAACCCTATAACTTTTACAAAAACTGGGAATTATGGGTATTCTCTAATATCCTGGGTGTATGGACTCTAAATAGGTTTAGGATATGATTACAATGAAAAACCTCCAAGTAGAGGATATAAAAGATGAATGGTTATATAATGCCTTAACACAGGGCATCAAGGAATGTATAACTGCTCCAGTCCTAACTTTGGACCCAACAAAACCAGAACCCATTAAGAGGGCAGAAATGATATTAGAGAATTTCTCTCAGGAGGATTCTCCAGTAGTAGCTACTGTAATTGCTCCAGGCAATTTCATACAGATGATATTACCGAAACATGAGATACTTCTATCGGTAATGTTTATCTATAAAGAGAGAAATACCTATGTACAACTCATAATACAAAAACTTGCTTATGAACGAGAAAAGATTACCACCAAGACTAATGGTTCTGTTAGTAGTACTGAAGGGTGAAAAGGTATATAAAGTACCAATTAGGTCAGAGATAGAATTAGACCATCTAAAGGATTTCAATACACTAAGAAGAATCCTTACTCCTTTAGTACAACTATATCATGGAGTAGGTTTTGATACTAGACTTACTTACGATGAATTCAGTATCTTCATTAATGACCTACAACATTTGGGATATGAACGGTTAGATGAATATTCCTCAGGTATACAAGAATTGGTAGAAGCAAAACCCATCACTGAAAATGACCAGGATATTAGGGAAATACGGAATGGGTTACTTACCTCTCTTAAATCTCAGGAGTTATCAGAGGTATTAGCTACTAAAATAAAGCAAGCCATACATGAAGTATTTGAAAACGAAAAGAAGAAAGGTGGACTAATGAACAAGGAACCCTCTTTAGAACCTATGGAGAGTTCAATTATAAGAGAGGCTCTATATTTGCTAACTCCCCAATTACCTTAATAATTGAAAGGCAGTCTAATCCACTGCCTTTCTTAGCGTATACACATCCTCAGCCTCCTTAAAAATAAAATAGATATATTTTTCTATAAAAATAAAAATGCTTATATTTGCATATCATTTTAAAAATAGACAAAAATATGAAAACGAACTCAGTAACTTACAATCAAGCAGACGAACTAACTAAGGTAGTTCGCAATTTCTTAGAAAAGAAATCTACATTTGAACTTGACTCCGATGAAAAGGGTCATCTCTTAAATCTTCTAATGGGACTCTTAATCAAACTAGAGGATGATTACAAACTCAATTGCTTGGATATTAATCAGGTACAAATCTATGATACTACCTATTATTCTTTCATTTTCGAATCAATCATAACTGCCGATACTAATCCCTATAAGGGGCAATTAGCATCTGCTGCAGTTCAATTCATGAATGAATTTACCGATAACGATGGGAGGTTCATATCATTCAATCAACTCGATAGAAACAACTGGATTTTCCAACTTAATTTCTCAATCGCATGACAAAGTATAACGTTAGTCCATTAGTTGCCCGGGAGATAGAATTCTACACGGGCACTATCTTTGGTGGTAGCTGGTGCCGATACTTTATTTCAATCACTTTACACCAATGCTATATAGAAGCAACATGGAAAACCCGTCCTAAAAATGATCTAGACGGGAACAAAGAAATCTTTAACTCTTTACAGGAGTATCTAGATTGGTTTGCTAATCTTAAGAAAATTTACGGAAGGAGAATATCCCGTAAACAAATGGTATATGCTGCATACGATGAAACAACACGTACCTTCAGTTACAAACCCTACGAGAATTGGGCTACCAGACGTTCTAAGGAGAAATTAAATAAGCCCAAGGAACCAATACTGGCCGATGAATTATACTAATCCCCCAATCAGTTAATATACCTCAGGGAGTTCAGAAACACTAACATCTGGGCTCCCTTAATTATTGCATATTTAAAATATTATTTCTATATTTGCATAAGAGAAAAATAAATATAATTATTAACCGACCTTGAACGGGGTCACAAAACTTATTTCTTATGACAACTATTAACGAAATCTCAAATCACATTATGGGTTACTTTGATGGAACTCTTGATGCTTTTGGTTACACTGCTCAATCAGTTAACGAAATCTCAAATCCGGATGAATCATACATGGGAACTCTCAATCTCCAATTCCGGGAGTATCCTATAAACGATGACGAAAAGGTAGAAACCTACTGCAGAGAATCCGATGCTTTTGAACAATACGTGATAGAATTCATTAATTCTCATTGGGATGAACATCACCCATTAAAAGAACTTAACCCTAATCACCATTACATGTCAAACTTATATGGAGATACTATCCAGGTACATTTCAATGATGAATCCCTTTTCATTATCATTACTATGACAGGGCAATATTAACAAAACCCTCTGGGAGGCACTCAAAACACCTCCCAGAACCTCCCTATTTATAAAAATAAAAGTAGTTATAAAAACAAGTTTAGAAATAATTTTGTATATTTGCAATGAGAAATATTTCTCAAATAATTTTAATATAGACACGTTATGAAAGAATTAAAAAATTTAGAGGCCATCCGGGAACTGCTTGCTTCCCACCCCATTTATACTTATGATTACTCAGATGGTCTTCTCATTAACAAGGAAGATACCAATATCCAGGTTTACTCAATCGACTTAGAGGATGAACCTTTTGCTGCTTATATCTCAGGATATATCATCACATATGCTTCAGAGGAAGTTCTCTTCGAAAATCTCCGGGAAAACATTATTTCTCACATGGACTTAACAAAGGGTGCTGATGACCAATATTATGATGATTCACCCTCACAGGTAGAGGCTATCCTATTCGGAGTTCTTCAATTAACCCCAGAACATCAGGATTATATCATAACCGGACTCAAAAAACATCTCCGGGAATTTATCCAAGACGAAGAACAAGATGAGGACATGATATCCCAATATACCAACATTTATAATGCTATCGAAAAATGGGAATCAGACCACAGGGAAACAGAAATCTTCCAACAACTTGCAGTATCAGAATTATTTAACCAACTAAATAAATAATCACTATGGTAAACTTATATAAATTACTCAACGTACTGGAACAGGGCATGTCTCTGTTCCAACTTAATAAATGGAAAACCGAAGGACTTTGGTACCCAATTACCCAATATAAAAAGGAATCAGACGAAATCCAGGTAGTAACTAATTTATTTATTGCTGACCAAGAACAGTATCATATCCAACTATCAGGTAATTATCCAGAAGAATTCGATGACTGGAATAACTTTCTAGAGGAAAACCAATGGAAAATCTACCCATTACTTGCAAACATAATGCAGGTCTTCTTGCCCACAGGGAACTATCAGATTATGTATACTCTATATCCACAAGGATTCATATCAGTAATTGCTAAGCCCCATGATAAGTAAAGAACTCAAATCACAATTAAGTATTCTCAAGGAAACTAACCCAGAATATATTCAAACCCTAAAGGATGCCGTAACGGCATCCTATAAGGCAGAACTTCAGGCAATCAAACCCAGTTCTACCGAAGAAGAGGAACAACTCAATATCGAACTCAAGGACATAGTATTAAAAATACTATTTGGGCCTTTCTATAACTATTTCGTATCAGAATACGTAGTATCAGATACTATATGGGAAGAACAGGATAAACTAATCGAGGACTTATATTATTACTTAAAATCATGACACCGTATATTCAACAACAACTTAAAAAGCTATGCGATAATCCAAATTGGTATGACGATATGCTCATCTCATGGGATAAAAACCCAAGAAATCAAAGGGAAGCTATTTATAACTACCTTTCTCATGTACAACTAAATGGGTTACTAGAAAACACTCAGATAGTTTTTACATTCATAGATGGCGACATGAAACCAGCTTTCTATTTCGAAATTCCCAGAGATACCAATCGATATCTTATATTGGGTGTACTTGATGATGTAGGCTGTCTTCATTGCTGCCTATTAGGCCAACCAAAACAAATGTTTAACCCTCAACTCAATTAACATCATGAAACCAACAATAACAGTAAACCAATACCCAATCGGATGGGAATGGCTAGACAGAGTACCTCTAGAGGACTTTAACTGACTCATAGACATATTTGCTACGATGACCGATAATACAGATACTTATGACTTTGTATTTTATGAAGATTCAGAAACCTTACCAGGACATCTGAAGAGGATATGCTCAGTAGACAAGATATCCTTAGCTAACTTCCTAAACGAAGACCAAGGCTATAAATCAGGTATATCAATGTACGGTCACTACATAGCATGTAAATGCTTAGACATATCCTCAGAAAGGGAATACATGAATCAGTATACCGATATAAGAATCCTAACCAATGAGATAGAGCCATGCTAACAAAAGGGAAATTCCTGGTATCTTTCGAGGTACCAGGTCACACTAAAGAATATACAGAGGGATTCACAGAGGAAATGATAATCCCATACAGAACTGAGGAACTTAACCCATACCTAAGGTACCCCAACCAAGAGATAAACAACAATCACCTCCACTCCGAACACATAAGATTACAGATAAGAGAAATATTACAAATCCCACTAAGCGATATAACCATAATCGATATAATATCACTACCATGAACACTATCTATCACATAATCCGAATAATCCTATCCGTAGGAACCATTCTAACCCTCATACGTAATGAGAAAATATACCAAGCCCACAAGCATACCCACCCAACAAACAAAATAAGGTATATCATCTCACAGCTAATAATCCTAACCCTATACACCTCATCACTAATCCTGGTATCCTACACATATAGGATTATACTAAGGTACATATAATAATACTAAAAAATTATGAATCCTACTCATCGTAACGATCTGGCTTCTAATCCTAAATGAAGAAGCCTACCTAACAAAGAAATTCATCTACAGAATGAATGTAATCATAATCCTTTTAGTATATGCCTTCATACAGGTATACCTAATCGAATAAATACCCACAAGGTACCTGGAATAAATACCGGGTACCTCCCACACTACCCAACACAAAAATAAAACAAAATCATACTAACGCTAACTAAGGTATATAATATAATATAATACCTATCCCCTCTATAACCTATATACCATCTACTAATATAATAATACCTAATACATATATCAAGGTACCTCGCCGGGGGTTTTGGGGATTTAGGCAAACAAGGCAAGTGATAACCCCTCTACTATACAAAGCCACTCAACTCACTATATAGCCACTATACCATATAGCTCTACTACACACTTTAAAGGCAAACTCAAAAAGGCCTAAAAAGGCAAATAAATCCGACCATTAATGGCCCCTAATCCTCATTTGCCAAGAGCCCCTTTATACAGCTTATTATATATATAATATATTAGTTATGGGTAGGGGATTAGGCAAATAGGATTAAGGTTTTAAGGCTAAATGGTAAATAGGATTTAAGGCCTTCAAGGGGCATATTTAGGTAATATTCCTAGTAAGTATGTAAGTAATTTGCTTAGTATTTATATTAGCATTAACTTTTGTATTCTAGGACAATTTTGTGATTTAGGGGTACCTAGATTACCGAGAGCCATTAGGTATTATATAATATTAGTTATAGGTAGGGAAGGTAAATGGCAATCTCCATTCATGGCCCCGAGGATTTAGGTAAATATAATTCAAGGCCCTTAATAACCTACGAAGGCAATCAAGGATATTGCATATATAATATATTATATTTATATTTGCAGTAAGAAAATAAAATAATAATCACTTAAAACCCATTACCCATGAACACAGAAGAATTATCAAACCGATTAACACAAATCGTACAAGGCATTACTAATACTCACCCTATTAGGATTAAGGCTACTATCGAGGTTTTCCTTGAAGAATTTGACCCAATTTATCGAATTCGAGATTTGGGACAAAAATGATGGTCCTATACCCGGTATAAAACTTTTCAAGGATTTCAACATTTACCTTGAACGAGAATATTGCGAATACTAACCAATTAACCCAGAGCCTAACTAAGGTATCTGGGTTTTTACTTACGCTAACTTAGTAAGCCCTTATAGGCTATCCTAATCTCTATAGGCTTACCATAGTCCCTATATGGCCTTATTGAATTAGGACCTAATAGGTTTATAGAGGGCAATAATAGGGATATAGCTAATCGGCCTTAATTCTTTATCACCTTAGTCCATTAATGGCCTTCAATATACAGGTATATAATACACTCTCAAGAGGACAGGCATAAGCCATATAGGATTATCCATATACATATCATATATGCCCACTACAAGGCGTGTGAAGATTACCCTTGTGAACCCCCAAAATTAAGTGCAAATATTAAGTGCACAATATTTTCTATTTTATGAATTTTTCACAAAAATAATTTTGAAAATAAAATTATTCATTTTCTCAAAAATTTTTCTTGAAAATGTTTGTAGATTAAAATAAAGTTCGTATCTTTGCAATGTGAGAAAAACAAAGCGATATTTGAATGAATTTTTAATTAAAACTTTTTAAGAAAATTATTTTCTAAAAATTTTGTAGATTAAAAAATAGTTCTTATATTTGCAATATAGAAATGAAACAAATATACCTTATTAGAATAGTTAAAAAAGTCTTGAAAGTCTATTTGAAAAGGTAATAAAAATAATTAATAATAAAACTTTCAAGCATTTTATTATGAAAAATCAAATTAACAAAGTGAATGTAGAAAAAGCAAGTGCAAACGCAAAAGCAAATAGTTTAATTGCTTTAGACGTATTGAAAAGCGTTAAAGAAAAAAATGCAGGTCTTTTCAAAACTTCTTTAGGGACAAAAACAGAAATTTACAAAAAAGAACTTTTTGAGGGTGCAAACGAAAAGCAAATCAAATCGTTACGCAAAAAGTTCAGAAACGTAACTTTCAATTTTCTTTCAACGATTGCAACAACAAATGCAGATAAAAAACTAATTGAGGGATTTATAGACTTTTATAAGCAAGTCTATGTTTTAAACGATTTTTCTTTTTCTTCAATTGCAAGCGAAAATACTAAAGAAGAAAAGAAAGAGATATTAATAAAAGGTCTCGAAATCGTGAAAAAATCAATGAAGTAAAACAAAATCAGATAAGGAGTAAAATTTTACTCCTTATCATAAAAATAAAATTATTATGTTATTAATTTTGTTTGTTATCTTATTAGCTATTTTTGTTAGTGCTTTATATGTAGTTTATATTCTTTTAAAAACAAATCATAGAATAATATCTACTATTATTGACGTACAAACTTTTCAATTAATTAATGTAGAGCAATTTCTATTGATTGAACAAATAAGCATGAACTATTTAAATGAAGTTGAATATACAATTTATAAAAAATTTTCTTTTAAAACTTTTTTATTATACTTATGTTATTGTTTAGACGAACAATTTGAAGAAAATTTAAACAATCATTTAGTAAATAATTAAGAAAGCGCAAAGGGACAAATAAAAAATGTTTGTCCCTTACTTTTTATTTTTAAATGTTAAATTTAAGGGAACCGTACGCCCCATTTAGTACCAGGAAATTTTAGGCTTTCGCTATAAGAGGTACCTTGAAGGCAAATTACATATTTTAGTACCACAACTTTCGAAGCTTTCGCATTAAGGGCATGCCAAGATATCCCACACCACACATGCCCACATAACACACAGAGAAACCCGAGAATAAAACATCCCTGGCTCTCATCCACCTTATCCCTCTGGTAGATTACAATATCAAAGTTCTTTCTATAAACCAAAAACTTATAAAGATATGGAAGAAAAAACATTATTCAAACTAGCACGTGCAATTACTGATACAGGTACAGATACTATATCTTCAAAAGGTGGTACTGTAACCTACCGTATCACTTCCCTCAAAAGGAAATTGGTAAATGGCAAAGTAGTTTTAACCTCTACACCCTCTTGTTCTTTGGGCTCAGCCTCCGTAAGATGGGCTACTTGGGTAGGAGTTACCGTTGGAGAGGGTTACTTAGATGTAAAAATTAACTATTCGGAAAATACTGGGTCCTCAAGGTCTACTACTCTGATATTTGACCAGGATGGATCTGGTAACAAAATCAATCTAACAGTAACTCAGGAACCTAACTTCACCTATACTTACTTCTTGAGAGTATTAAATGCAAGTAGTACTATCGGAGCTAATATAGGTGATATTACTACGATTGAGGTTCAATCTTATATGACTCGAAGTGATGGAGAGAAAATGGCCAAATCACCTTCAGTAGGAGCCACTCCCTCCTTTGCAAGTAAGGTTACAGTTAAAAAAATTGAGTCTGCTACGGCAGGTGATCATTGGTACCAGATTATAGTTGAAGCAACTGCAGTAAACATCTCTTCAGAAAGGTCCGAAATTCTACTAGTAACTTGTGGTGACCAACGTAAAGAAGTGATTATACGGCAGCAAGCTGCCGAACAGGATATCACCCTTACTATCCATTGGCCTCTGAATACTGATTCAGCAGCTTTCTTCAAAAAAGGACAAATACCTCAATCTGGTAGTACCGCTCAAGTTTATTTTATTTTCTTACTAGTAGATGATATCTCGGTCCATAAGTATAAAAAATCCCAAGGTATAAGAGTAAATTTACAAGATGGTAATACTGAAATGGCTTACCCCGGTGATTATATATCGGCTTATAAGTTTACTAACCAAGCTTGGCAATTAATAGCTGATTTCATGTTGCCTTCATCAGACCAATCAATCACTTTATAAATTTCAAGGACATGGAAAAGAAAAATGTAGTATCATTCCGTAGGGGGGAGGGAGATCACCACCCTTGATTTAGAATTTGCAGGGACAGGAGAAACTACTGCAGTAATGGTTGAATCTCTAACCTACAAGTATATCAATGGTAATTTAGCTCAAGAATATACAGCTAATTGGAAAGTGGAATCTCAGAATTTACCTTCAGGTAGTACCCTTGAGACTTCTGAGGTTCCTTCCCAATTAACCATTACAGTACCGGCTAATAATACCTCTTCTACTCGAAGTGGTAAGATAGTACTTCTCCAACCTGCATCCGGTAAGAGGATTACCCTTAATTATTCTCAACCTACCAGTATACAAAACAATGGTATCATTATATATGTTTACTCAGACCCCTCAACTCAAGGTAAAGGTGTAATCCAAGTACCACAAAATACCTGGGCTGATAATGGTGGTGATACTGCAATCTATACTCTTTATCTGAAGGGTAGTGAAATAAAAGCAGGCTCTACTTTCTATTTTCAATGTAGGTTTTATGCCATTAATGGTTGGGAAGGTTTATTAGTGGACCCAGAATATAACAAGGCTCTAAACTATAAGATAGATACTGTACAACCTTCTTGGAATCCCTCTGGAACAATTCAATCAGGAACAATCTATCTTTATAAGGGTAATCTATCTCCATCTGATTTCTCAGGAGGTATACTTATAGAACTTACCTTAGGAACAGAAATAAATGGGTATGTTAAGAAAGCTATGATTAGAGTCAAGGTCAATTAGTCAAAGCCATAATCATTGCAATTACCCAAAATATAAGTGAGATGGTATATGCAAGAGAATATCTATGCCAAGGGTACCAGCAGGTAATACTAGAATCTACTTTTAATATTTGCGGATGTTCTTCTTCGAATTTCTTATCTTCTTCTCTAGAGGCATACTTATGCAATATAAATAAGGGAAGGAATATAACGAATAAGAATATAACAATGGGAAAGCAGAGTAGGAGTATTACCTCCCACCCTTGCATTGATGACCCAGCATAATTACCATCTCTATCAAAAAAGTATCTCATAGTAATTTGTATTTTATGTATCTGATTAATAGGTAAAT
>ERZ779874.1798-NODE-1798-length-19538-cov-39.457938_pt1 | contig 19538 bp, 19 predicted proteins | sample MGYA00511031_ERZ779874 | MGnify/ENA primary metagenome ERZ779874 (study PRJEB29588, sample SAMEA2156850) | human gut metagenome | biome: human gut; feature: human-associated habitat; material: faeces | place: Denmark | collected 2008/2010 ...
CTACCGACCTGGAAGATATCTTCATCGCCCACATCGCAGGTATGGACGTGATGGCCCGCGCATTGCTGAGTGCAGCCAAATTGCTGGAAGAATCTCCTTACAAGAAGATGCTGGCCGACCGCTACGCGTCGTTCGATTCTGGCAAAGGCAAAGAATTTGAAGAAGGCAAGCTGACCCTGGAAGACGTTGTGGCATACGCCAAGACGGTAGGCGAGCCGAAACAGACCAGCGGCAAGCAAGAATTGTATGAAGCAATCCTGAACATGTATTGCTAATTAAATGAAGAATGAAGGACGGAGGATGAGGAAGCGGCAGGCATCTGCTTATTCTTCATTCTTCATTCTTCATTCTTTTTGTCCTTCATCCTTTACCTTATTTGTTTTTAATATCATGGATTACGCTGAAAAAGGAAGTAAAACTTATCTTTTTACGATTGTGCTTGTAGCCGTATTGGGAGGGCTTCTCTTCGGATACGATACGGCGGTCATTTCCGGTGCTGAAAAGGGCTTGCAGGCGTTTTTTTTAGGGGCGGATGATTTTGTGTATACGGACGGGTGGCACGGCTTTACCTGTGCCAGCGCGTTGATAGGCTGTATCATCGGTAGTGCCGTTTCGGGCTATATGGCGTCGAACTGGGGGCGCAAGAATTCGCTTATCTTTGCCGGCGTCATGTTCTTCATTTCGGCTATGGGCTCGATGGTACCTGAATTCTTGTTTTTCGAGCATGGGGTGCCGACTTATCCGTTGCTTATCGCTTTTAATATTTATCGTGTCATAGGAGGAGTAGGGGTAGGGCTTGCTTCGGCTATCTGCCCGATGTATATCGCCGAGGTGGCTCCGTCTAATATCCGCGGCACGCTGGTATCGTGGAACCAGTTTGCCATTATCTTCGGCCAGCTGGTGGTTTACATGGTGAACTTCTTCATCCTGGGCGACCATACCAATCCGGTCATCGAGTCTATCGGGCAAGGCATCAATGCCGTGGCTCCGGGTAGCGACCCGTGGACGATTTCTACCGGATGGCGTTACATGTTCGGTAGCGAGGCGGTGCCGGCCGGGCTTTTCGCCTTGTTGATTTGTTTCGTACCCGAAACTCCCCGTTACCTGGTCATGGCAGGACAGGACAATAAGGCGCTGGCGGTGCTTTGTAAAATCAATGGCAAGGCGGAGGGCGCCAATATCTTGGACGAAATCAAGAACACCATTACCGAGAAGACCGAGAAGGTGTTTACTTACGGGGTGCTCGTCATTTTTGTAGGCATCATGCTGAGTGTGTTCCAGCAGGCCGTAGGCATCAATGCGGTGCTTTATTACGCGCCGCGTATCTTTGGCGATATGGGGATGGAAAACCCGATGATGCAGACCATCATCATGGGCGTCGTCAATATCCTGTTTACGCTTATCGCTATCTTTACGGTAGAAAAGTGGGGACGCAAGCCGTTGCTTGTCACGGGGTCCGCCGGTATGGCGGTAGGGGCTTTCGGCGTGGCAGTGACTTTCGGCCATGCAGGCCTGGAGCTGGTCACCATGCTCAGCATCATGGTTTACAGCGCTTCGTTCATGATGTCGTGGGGGCCTATCTGCTGGGTGCTTATTTCCGAGATTTTCCCCAACACCATCCGTGGCGCGGCGGTGGCTATCGCCGTGGCTTTCCAGTGGATATTCAACTGGATTGTAAGTGCCTCGTTCGTACCGATGTTTAACATGCAGACAAGTGCCGACCCCAATTTCGGCCATTGGTTTACGTACGGGCTATACGGTGTCATCTGCGTGCTTGCCGCTTTGTTCGTATGGCGGTTGGTACCCGAGACCAAGGGAAAGACCTTGGAAGACATGAGCAATCTTTGGAAGAACCGGAAGTGATTTTTCGCTTTTGGCGATACACCGGTTCATGCCCCGCTAAACGGATGCATTGGATGGGGTAAAATAAAATGGGTTCGCGAAAAAAACCGGACGCGGGGACGCAAAGGTGTGGAGGACTGTCTTAGGGAAGGCAAAAGTAAGCTCCACGCTTTCGCGTCTCCGCGTTTGTGTCCACAGGATCCGTATGGGAAACTGTTTTTGGGGGCAATGCATTTCCGATGGGCTATGGAATCAAACAATCTTTAAAGGTCTTGTGTTAAAAAAAAAGAAAGCCCGGCATTTTTTTTCTTTATTTGTATTAAAGCATTTGTATTTATCGTAAATTAGCCACGTATAAAAATATATAAAAACAAATGTTGTCCCTAATAAGTAGTCTGGTGATATGGGCAATAATCGCTTTGATCATCTCAAGTGTATTGGTGTTGTTGCTGTTGGCCGTGGTACATGCGTTGTATCCGGGGTATTTGCAAAATGCTTTGTTGGTTACTTCTGCATGGGTGATACCTTTATTCATCGTGTTATTAATCCAGTCTTTTTTGTGTTGTGGGGCTATTTCATTCAAAGGGGAATTGGCCGCGATAGGACAAAACGCCCAAGAAGTAATGGGCGGGCCGGGCGATGACGTTAGTGGAGATGCTGGTTTTTATTTGGATAGGGCCGAAAAACTGTTGGATGAAAACTTCCCGATGGCAAGTGGCAAGCTCAAAGAATCACTCCGGCAGGGCATGGAGGCGGCGGATTCTTTTGTTTCCGCTATCCTCATGGCGCTTGACGGGTATATTTTCCGGAGAATCGCATGGGGGATAGGTATGCTTGTTGTGGTAGGCGGCATTCTTTTTTTTAATGCGGGCAAAGACCGGAGGCAAAGAGAATACCTGCGCCGGAGAAGCATGATGGATTTGTGATAAATGATATAAAATTAAAAATGATATTATTATGGAGTTTAAAGAAAACCACATTCTTATAGGTTTGGGCGGAACAGGAGGCAAGGTGCTGAAAGCTTTCCGTAAGCGGCTGTTCCAAGAGTATACGGCAGAAGCACGTGCCCGTCTCCCGTTGGGCTACGTGTATGTTGATTCATCGAAAGAGATGATGCAACCCAATGACATTACGTTCCGAGTATTAGGGCAGGACGCCTCGTTTGACGAGAGTGAGTTCGTGTTTATCAGGGGCGTGAATTTGCAAAGTGTGTTCAGCAACCCCAGCGGGTTCCCCGGCTTGAAAGGCTTTATCGGCGACCCCGAAGTGATGCAGAAGACCATCGGCAATGTGGAGGCGGCCGCAGGCCAGAAACGCCGGGCAGGGCGTATCTTGTTTGGCAGTTCGGTGCAGAGTTACCTGAACACGCTGAAAAACCAGTATGTGAAAGTGAAAGGGATTAACAATACCAGCAAGCTGAATATCCATATTTTTACAGGCCTTGCCGGCGGGACAGGGTCGGGCGCTATCATTGATGTGCTGGCGCAGACACGTTACAAATACCCGGACTCGAAAATCATTCTTTACGCGATGGTCCCTGAACACACTCCTCCCGGTACCTGTGACGCAGGGCGTTATCATGCCAACGGGTATGCCGCTTTGATGGAGCTGAACGCTTTAATCGTGAAGAAATACCTTCCTTGCGATGTGACGGCTTTTGCGGAACGGGTGCCTTTGGAAGGGATTTCCCAAGTTGTGGACAACTGCATCTTGTACAGTGATGAGAACGAAAACACGATGACCATTGATCCGCACAAGCAGCTCCCCATGTTGGTTTCCGATTTCGCTTTTAACCGTATCTTTTTGGAACAGAACGATAATACGGAAGAGTTCCTCCGGAGTTATTCGCTTGAAAACATCGAGCCTTTCCAATATGAAAATAGCGAGACGGCAAAAGAAGGGGTGGTCGATAACGTGCGCAGCAAGCGGTTCAGTTCGTTCGGTATAAAGCGGGTCATCATACCGGAAGAGGAAATCATCGAATATTTCACTTATTCGTTCGGGCGGCAGGCGTTGCTCCAAATGCGTTTTAACAATTGGAACGATGATATGGGATTCCGTGACACTCCTGCCAATATGGATTTCTATTCGTTTGTGGCGGAAGCTAAAAACCTGGAGCGTTGGCGGATGACGGACAAGCACCTGATGTTGGATGTCCCTGTGCTTGAATCGGACCAAAAGAAATGGAATGGATTCAAGGATTACTGGGGCGGGGTGATTCCGGTTTGGACGGAAGAAGCCAGCAGGCAGAGGATGCCGTTGAATGAATTGGAGCGTTTCTGTTCGGAAGGTTATGAGAAATTCTTCCGCAAAGTGGGTGTAAGGAATTTCTTTGAGGGCAAGACACAGGCGAAGGAAGACCATGCCGATGAAATCTCTTCCTTAATCGAACAGTATATGTTCGGTCAATGGAGTACGGGCGACTTGTCGCTGTATAATTTGTGCCAGTTGATAGATTGCATTATCAAAGCGGTTGATTTGAAGAGGAAAGACTTTGAAGGACGGATTACCACGTGGAACCAGTCGATAGAACAATTGGAGAAAACCAAAGCTATGAACCAGTTGGAATGGTCGAATAAAGGTTTTATAGGAGGTTTGTTGTCAAAAAACAGGTTGATTCAGGCGCATTCTACCATCATGCAGCAACTTTATCTGAAAAAGACGGAAGTGGAAGGCATGCATTTCGCCGTGGCCATGTTGGCCGTGCTGCAGAACAAACTCCATGCTTTGCGTACCCGCGTCGAACGTTTCGTGAATACCATCAACGAAGCGTTGAAAAACGCGGAAAAGCAGATTGGAAGCCGTTGCCAGGATAAGGCAGGCATATCTAATTTCCAGGAGGCCATTATCCGTTTTTATGATAACGGTGGGGTGATGAAGTTTACGAAAGATGTGATGAAAGACCACGACCGCCAGAAAGGGATAGCGGACGAGTTCCGCCAAGAAGTGCTGAAGCAGATAGGGAACGAACATACGTTTGCCCGTGCGAACGCGGTCATTTCTTCTGACATGATTTCGAACCTGCTGGATACGGTAGTACGCCGGAAGGCTATATCCATTCACGATGAAGTATTGGTAGAGGACAATGAGAAGTTGATAAACCGGAACATAATGGAACAGTTGCAGGAACGGTATCATTCGGATGACGAGTTGAAGCAATTCGCTAAAAAGGTCATCGAGCAGAGCGGGGTGTTCCTGACATTCAACCAGACGGAGATCAACCGTGCGGTAAAGAATAACCCGATTCCTCTGCCGGGCATGAACATTGACCGCAAAATCGTGTTGGTTAATTTGCCTAAGGTGGAAGGGAATGAAATGGTACAACAGTTTGCCATGAAATTGAAGAACGCGCTGGTGAGTGCCGTGACCGGAGGTGTGGAAGTGAAAGTAGATATGAATGGCACGCGGAAGAACGAAATGACCATTGCAAGCATTACTTATTGTTTCCCGATACGTGTATTGAAAGAATTGCCTTACTTGAAAGGGAAATACGATTATTTAGTGAATAACCCGAACGAATCACGGCAGAACCGTACCGTATTGCATACGGAAGGTACAGGCGAGGATTTCCCCGATTTGTTCGTCAAGCAAGAAATGCTGCCTTCAGACATACGGAAAAAGTACACGCCTTACCTGATTACCGCCTATGCGCTTGGCGTCATCCAGTATGCAGACCGGCAGGATGGTACAGGGCTAAGTGCTTTCGGGACGGTAGAAGAAGATGAATTGGGGTTGGAGATATTGAACCCGTATGCCGACAAGTTCACGGAGATACCTTATAGCCCGAAATTCACGGAAGAGTTTGGTGAGGAACTGGCCGGGAAACTCCATGCGGCACTCAAGACGGAATATTTGCATGTGGAGAAGCGCAAGGAGCTGGTGGCGGCAATCCAAAAACTGATAAAGGAAATTATCTTGCCCGAATGCGGGGGGAACCAGGGAGCGGAGAACTTTTTGTTCTTCAAGGATGCCGCATTAAAAGCGATAGGATTGGTTAAATAATAAAAAAACATACAGATATGGGTAATCAAAAAACTTTGGTAAGAAAAGGCCGGTGCCTGAACATCGGCAATTGCAATAAGGCGAATAAACATGAAATCATAGAGGTGAATGTCGGCGAAGATTTCGTTTGCCCTGAATGTGGCGGGGAGTTGGTAGAAGTGAAACATCCCTTTCCTGTGGTACCTATCATCGCGGGAGGCATAGTGGTCGTGCTTCTATTGGTCCTGTTGGTTTGGAAACCGTGGTCGGAGGATCTCCCGAAGCCGGTTGGTACTGAACCGACGGGAGCCGTTGAAGATTCCGTCAAGACTTCCGGAGTGGATGAGGAAAGCGTTGATACGTTGGCCATGGAAGCGGATTCGGCAAAAATAATAACGGAAGAAGGTGAAGACATAACCCCGGTAGACCCGGAATTCACAGGGACAGGTACCTTGAAATTTGAATACGGCGTTTATGTAGGGCATATCGTAGAAGGAAAGGCACAAGGAGCCGGAACGTTGACCTATACGAAACGCCATCGCATTAGCGCGACCGATTCGCAAGGACGTATGGCTGAACCGGGCGATTATGTAACCGGTGATTTTGAGGACAATGCGGTAAAGACGGTAAGATGGTATGGGAAAGACAAGAAAATGAAAGGTGCTATCTTAGCCGGTTCTAACGGATTGTAAACAATATGCCATGTTTGGTTTGCGGGTTATAAGGGTATGGGGAGTTTTATGGATGATGGCTCTTCCTGCCATGGCTCAGACAGGGGAAGATACGGGACAGTTGGTGCTTTTGCAACGTGTCTTGCAAGAGTGCCAGCTGACCGTCCCCGGTGACTCGATACCTGTTCCCGGATGTTCTTTGCAGACTTTCCATGCTGCATGGGATGGGAAAGGCTTGACGGATGGAGGGGTGAATCTTTTCCCGGAAGGGATGGAATACGCCTATACGCGTGATGTATATGATTTCATCGAACGTTTTTTCTTGTTGTTCGCCCTGTCTTCGGAAGAAGGGAAAAAGACTTTGTTGCGTCAAGACGGGCTGGGATTGCGTGTCAATGGAGCAGATTACGGGTCAAGCGCCGTTCATTGGTGCAGTATATTGCAAGCGGTGGGAGGCGGGGCTCCATTTTCTTTGGGCGCGGATTCTGCCGTTTACCATGCATCGTGGAAGGGTTTGGGGCTTGGCGTGGATTTTGTATTTCCGAAACGGTATGACCTGATTTTAGGAAAAGACAAAAAGCGGCTTACGGAAGCTTTTCCCGCTTTGTTAAAGGCTTACACTTATGATACGCTTGCAGGCGCGGGGCCTGATTTCCCCGAATCCTATTATCAGGCTACGACCGCTCAAAACGTGTTCTTTGACGCTGACGGCACTTTCCTGATAGCTCAAATGAAAAGCGGGGCTTATGTGCGGAAAAAGTTGGAAGGCGGGCTTGAATATGTGTTCGATGCCCATTACCCAGAAGAATCTATGTTGAATGTTTTTTCGTGGGGGTTCCGGATGCGTTCTTCCTTGTATGCCGGCTTGACCGTGAAAGGTTATAAATTCCATTTCATGGATGACGTTTCTATAGACCGGCTCACGGCTTTTATGAACGGTATGGGGTGTAAAGCGTATGTGGGTATTGAATCTGTCTCAAGCAAAGGCATTACGGGGACTGTCGTTTATTTCAATCTTGATTTGATGTACGAGCATTTGTTGTATTTCAAGTTCCCGTTTGCAGCTTTTATGTCCGGATCGGAGAAGATAGAATTGACGCTTTACCCTTATATCCCGTTGAATAATGTGGGCACATTGTATGACGATGCTTCTATGGAATAATTGTGATATAATTAAGAGGAGTGGATGATGAATAGACTTATAATGATTGTGCTGGTGTTTGTTTTTCTCCCGTATGGTTTATCAGCGCAAGTGGCTTATATGGAGGAAAAAGCGAAAGTGAACAAGATAAAACGCAGTTCGCAGTACTTGTACGGAGAAGGAGTCGCCGCTACTGTAGATGAGGCTACCCGTCAGGCTGAGCAGGATTTAAGGAATGCGATACTTGCGGAAATGGAAGGGAATGAAGAGCTGCAGGATGCTGATAAAGTGCTTGTCAACTCGATTAAGAAACATTCTGAGAAAATTCAATTGAAACGCGGGGCCATGGAGCGGGTGTTCTTATATGTGGAGAAGAAGAATTTATTTTCGGCCGCGCATGTGGTGGCGCTGGATATTTCGGCACCTGCTTCTCCTGGCGTAGGGCAACCTGCGGATGGATTGCAGGCGGGAGAAGAAAAAATTTCCGCTCCTCCGGTGTTTAATCCTGTGGCAAAAGAGAAGGAGGATGTCATGGTGCCTTCTTCGGCGTTGGAAAGCATTCTCGCCGAAAAGAGTGTAAAGAATTTAGAGGCATTGATGCGTAGCCTGAAAGATGAACACAAGTTAATGTGGGGCAATGTACGTTCAACCGTAAATCCTAAGTGGTATGTAATAGTCTATTCGGGAGATGAAGTGAAGGCCATACTCGGTCGGGAAACAAACGGTGTACGTATGGATTTGTTGTCTAACCGGTCGGACGCCTTGGAGAATTATGTGTCCGATTCGAAAGTTTGGTTTGTATTGTATGAATAATAAAGAGAATAAATGAAATAGAAATGAAAAAGTTTTTTGCATTGTTGGCAGGCTTGTTTTGCCTGGTCGGGGCACAAGCCCAGTATGAAACGACCTTGGAAGTGGTAGCGGCTCCGAGTGCAGCCGTTAAAGCGGCGATGGAACGTAACGGGTCTCTTTTGTTGACAGAGTTAAATAACGCTCAAGGAGAAAACCGCAGCTTGTCGCTCGAAGGTATTGACATCACCGAACAGGCGGCCGAGTCGTTGATGATTATGTGGGAAGTTTGCCCTTTCCGGTGTGATGAATTGGATATTTATGAACGGTGTCTTCATTTAGGTAATAATCAGGCACTTCAGGTACGTAATATTCCAGTTATCATGGAGCCTCGCGCGGGGGAACGTTTCGAGGAAGATGAATATCAGGAAATAGTGTTGAACTTTGACAATAGCGGAAAAATCATTAATTTGTGTTTTGCATTGAACCAGACCATTTATACGCAGGTGATGCGCAGCAACCTGGAAGTAACCGACCTGCGCCGCCGTTCGTTGGTGCTTGACTTTGTAGAACAATTCCGTACGGCATATAATCGGAAAGATATGGCGTTTTTAGAAGACATATTTAGTGATGACGCCTTGATCATTACGGGCACAGTGCGTAAACGGGTGAATAATGACGGCGTTGGTTTTGCATCGGGCGTGACATATAAAGTGCAGGATAAGAAGACCTATTTAAGCAATTTGTCCAATGTGTTCCGTTCGAATAATCGCATCAATGTGGTGTTTGAGGATGTAAAGGTGATGAAGCATCGTCAGAAAGATTATATATATGGTGTCAAGCTGGTTCAACATTGGAACGCTGACCGGTATAGCGATAAGGGGTATTTGTTTTTGTTGTGGGATTTCAAGGACGAGTCGAATCCGAAAATTCATGTGCGTACTTGGCAGCCTTATGATGCGACTCCGAAAAATGAAGTGTTTGGTTTGCAGTCATTTAATACAAGTAAATTATGAGAAAAGCGGTAATTGATGATTTTATGCACGTGGGCGTAGTGTTGGCGTTGTTGTTTTCGGCCATCTCTTTATCGGCTCAGGATATCCGGATAACCCGCCAGGCGGATCGTCCTTTTGAAGAGGTTTCGATGGCGAAGTTGGAGTTTGTATCGAATAGTGACAAGCTGGAGTTCAATGAAAACACGGGGGTGGAAATGTCGCGTTCGGAGATGCGGAACGGGAAATACGTATATTCGGCCGTGGTAGATGTGGCTGATGGAGGCGGATTGAATTTCCAAATCTGGCAACGGGGCAGTGTGGATAAGAAGGAATTGGAAGTGGTGTTGGACGAGCGGACATGGGTGACGTTTGATATAGAAGTGACCGAACTTCCGTTGGTTATACAGAATATAGAAATAACTTCGCCTCACATGGCACACGCACAGGCGGAAACGGCTTTGGTTTCGGTGTTATGCAATGAAGAATCATTGCAGGTGGAAGTCTATGCCGGCCAGGAAAAAGCTTCTAATGTGACTTCGGATGCGCCAGTGGCGAAGGGGGATGGTTCGTTCGAGTTTTTGCAAACGGTTAAATTGTCGGGGGTTTCGCCTGATGTAGAGTATGTGTTGCATTTGTCGGTAGGGAATAGTCCGGAAGTCAAGGCTTTTTCCATAGGGCAATTGGCGCAAAAAGACGGGGTGGAAGTAGCGGTAAGCGTGGTACAGGAATCTTCTTGTTTCCGGCATAATATGAGTATTGCGGAAAATTATTTCATTAATGGGTTATATAGGGAAGCTTATTTCGCTTACAAAGATGCGTTGGAGTGTGAGGATAAGGAAGAGGAGGAAGACATCCAGAAAAAAATAAAGAATGCCTTGATTTTGGCCAATGCAAAAACGAGAGTGATGGAGCATATCGAGAAAGCCGACGGATTTCGCGGTGAAGGACGGATGGATAGTTGTATGTCTTATTATCAGGATGCGTACAAATACGCGGCTGCTATTTTAAAGATGAATGCCAATGATTCTTATTGCATCCGTTTTAACCGTGATTATGCTTCTTTGAGAAAGGAATTGCCGAGGGTGGTTTCGGGTACTGTGGTCGATCAAGGAAAGATTGGGCTGGACAAGAAGAATTTGCCCTTGGCGAATGTGCATGTGGTGATGTATGAGCATGAGGTGGAGATGGAGAAAATCAAGGGAGTCATGGTGCCCCAACCTGGTGATGTCATCCGGATGGAGACTTTGGCCAAGACCGATGCAACGGGACGTTTTGAGGTGTTTGTCCCCCGGAATACATCGGATAGGATTTATGTATTATATTTCGTGTTCGATGAGAGCGAGACAGGGCTGAAACGTGTCCCCGAAATAGAATATATTCCCAATGACAAGGATATACAGCGTGGGCTGGTTGTGCGTTTCATAGCTAAAAACGGAATCAACAGGAATTGATTTTTTATTCATCTAAAATTATATGTATTATGAAAAACAATTACGTGAAATTAGTCTTGATGGCACTTGTTGCCATGATGTGTTTTGTTCCTGTTATAGAGGCTAAAAACGCCCCGAAAAAGAAAAAAGAGAAAAAGAAATTTGAGTGGGTGATGCCGGAAAAGATGACAGGAATCGAAGACTTCGATAAGTATCTTTTGACGTGTGATACGTTATGGAACCGGATAACCACTTATCGTGACTCTATCCATTTTTTCCGGATCGATACGGTTTTGGTTCAGGATCAAGGCATGGCTTATTATGACGTGCAGATTCGGGACGAAGAAGGGAACAAACGTAGCTGGGCGCAGTCTATCCAGCAAGGGTTGGATATGATTTTCACCGGGACGGATATTGTTCTTGACGCTGCTAATATTACGTTGATGACGGCTACGGCCACTCTCTCCTTGACGGAAAATCCGTTATTGGCTTTTTCGTATGGAAAATACTTGAAAGCAGGCCCGAAAATCGTCGGATTGGCTTATAATGAGGTGAAAGAGATAGTAAACCGTACGAAAGAGCAGATGAGGACAATGAAAGAAATCCACAAAAGCAAAGTGGACAAGTCGACGGATACGGATATATTAATACCGGCGGGTGACTCCGTGAATTTGGAAGAATGTACGGAGTTGAGTTCAATGGATATAGGAAACCAGCCCGCGCAAGATGTTCCGGATGCGCTGGATGATCCGTCCTTACTGGAAAACCTGGAAGTAAAAGAGCCTGAAGAATGACGGCGGATACCGGTGGCATAAATAAAAAAACTCCCGCCAGTTTGGAAAAAACTGGCGGGTTTTGTGTTTTATAGCAAGCCGGGTGGATAAAATATCCTGTAAAGTTGTTTGTTTGTAATAAAAATACATATATTTGCAATATGGAATAATAATTGTCACAGTATGAATTCGAAAAATAATCATGTAGTCATTATGGCGGGAGGAGTAGGCAGCCGTTTTTGGCCGATGAGCACTACTGATTTTCCCAAGCAGTTTATTGATGTATTAGGGTGTGGGAAGACATTGCTTCAACTGACGGTGGAGCGTTTCCAGGAGGTATGCCAGCCTGGCAATATGTGGATTGTTACTTCCGAAGCCTATGCCGGTCTGGTGAAAGAACAGTTGCCGGAGATGGATGCGGAACATATCTTGCTGGAACCATGCCGCAGAAACACGGCACCGTGTATCGCATACGTAAGCTGGAAAATCAAGGCGAAGAACCCGAAGGCGAATATAGTGGTTACTCCGAGCGACCATATTGTCATGAATCAACGCGAATTTGTGCGGGTGGTCAATTCAGCCTTGAAATTTACGGAAGATTCGGACGCCATCGTTACGTTAGGGATGCAGGCTACCCGTCCGGAGACAGGATATGGCTACATCGAGGGCGACCTTTCGATGGCGTGTCCTTCCAACCAGGAAATCTACCGGGTAGACGCCTTCAAGGAAAAGCCCGATCTGGAGACGGCCAAACGTTACCTGCAACGTAAGAATTATTTCTGGAATGCCGGTATCTTCGTTTGGAATGTCAGCACGATAGTCAATGCGTTGCGCGTATACCAGCCTGTGATGTCGAAAATCTTTGAAGGGTTGTTGCCTTATTATTATACCGATAAGGAGCAGGAGATGATTAATGAGCTTTTCCCTACCTGCGAGAACATATCTATCGACTATGCCATCATGGAGAAGGCGGACGAGATTTATGTGTTCCCGGCTTCGTTTGGCTGGAGCGATTTGGGCACATGGGGGTCGTTGCACGATAATATGCGGAAAGACGCGCACAATAACGTCTGCATCGGCGAAAACATTCACTTGCACGAGAGCCGTAACTGCATAGTGCATACAACGGAAGAAAAGAAGGTGGTGGTTCAGGGTTTGGACGGTTACATCGTCGCCGAGAAAAACAACCGTTTGCTGATTTGCCGTTTGAGCGAAGAGCAGCGCATCAAGGATTTTGCAAACGAATGATAGACAAATGAAGAATGAAGAACAGACAGGGGATGGTTAGATGGAACATCCGCTTGTGTTCTTCATTCTTCATGCTTGATTCCTTATTTCAAAGCGGCAAGTGCTGCTTCATAATTCGGTTCTTGTGTGATTTCGGGTACGAGTTCGGTATAAACCACTTTTCCTTCGGGGTTGATGATGACTACTGCCCGTGCCAGCAATCCGCACAACGGACCGTCGGTCATCAGTACGCCATATTTTTCTCCGAAATCGGATGTATAGCGATAGTCGGAGAGCGATACCACGTTTTCAATGCCCTCGGCGGCGCAGAAGCGTCCTTGCGCGAAAGGCAAGTCTTTGGATATGGCGAGCACGACGGTGTCTTTCATCTGAGCCGCCAATTGGTTGAACTTGCGTACGGATGCCGCGCATACACCGGTGTCCATGCTGGGGAAAATGTTCAGCAAGGCGTATTTCCCTTTCACGTCCGCCAAGGTAAAGCTGCTTAAATCACCTTTTACTAAAGAAAAGTCGGGAGCTTGCGCCCCGGTTTGTACGAATTCGCCCGCTAATGTGACGGGTGTTCCTTGAAATGCTGTTTTTGCCATAATGATACGTCTTTAATGGGTTAAACTTCTATGTAAAGTTAACAAAACCGAGGCATACAGGTTTGTTTTTCGCTGTACTTTTTTGCATTTTTAAGAAACTGTCTTTTTGGGCATATCCGATTTCCGCCTTGGACTTTTCGCTTTTTGATTTGCTCATTATCAGAATTTTCACTTATTTTGCGTCCGATTTTATCGGGATAATAAAAAAAGTTACAATGGAACGTAAAATGAAAGATTATGCCATGCTTTCGCTGAAAGGGATATGCATGGGGGCAGCCGATGTCGTTCCCGGAGTGTCGGGAGGCACGATTGCCTTTATCGTAGGAATCTACGATGAATTGATTGATTCTATCAAGAGCATCAACCGCGCGAGCCTGAAGATGTTGTTTACCGGTAAGTGGAAGACATTCTGGCGGATGATAAACGGGAATTTCTTGTTTTTCCTGCTGGCGGGCATCGCCATCAGTGTCTTTTCGCTGGCCAAGCTGATTACGTGGCTTCTGGTCGCTTATCCGATACTGGTATGGGCTTTTTTCTTCGGGCTGGTGCTTGCTTCCACCTGGTTCGTAGGCAAGGACATCAAAGAATGGAACTGGAAAACCATTACGGGATTCATCCTCGGGGCGGCGGTGGCTTATTACATTACGGTGGCTACTCCTGCCGAGACGCCTTCCAATCTGTTGTTCATTTTCTTGTGTGGGGCGATAGCCATCTGCGCCATGATTCTGCCGGGCATTTCGGGCAGTTTCATCTTGGTGTTGCTGGGCAAATATTTCTTCGTGATGGAAGCGGTGAAAACATTTGACCTGAAGATTATCATGGTCTTTGCCGCGGGCGCATTCTTGGGCATTACAAGCTTTTCCCGCGTGCTTTCGTATGCGTTGAAACATTTCCGCAACATCACGCTGGCGGTGCTTACGGGTTTCATGCTGGGTTCGCTCAACAAGGTGTGGCCATGGAAAAAAACGGTAGAGACCTTTGTAGATAGTCACGGTGTGGTCAAACCGCTGATAGAAGTGAACGCCGTGCCCGACCAGTACATCGCCGAAGCCGTGGTGCTGGCCATTGTAGGGTTCGTTTTGGTTTACGTGCTCGAAAAACTTTCTTCCAGTAAAAATGCCGCTTGACCCCCGGCGCGGAGGCGTGAAAGGAATCAATGCTTTCGCGCCTCTGTGTCCGGTTCCGCGGGCTAATCATCTTTCTACAAGTTATAGTCTACGCAGGCGCGGTCTTGCTTGTATCCTTTCAGCAGTCCTGCCGCAGCCTGATGGTCGGGATGGGCGGAATACGCCTTCACGTCTTCCAGCGTGTCGAATTCGCTATCCAGGCAGATCTCCCATTGCTCGTCGGGGTTCGCGTTCAGTCCTACGAAGATGTGGCGGATGAAAGGAATGCGGGCGGGCAGTGCCTCGATGGCTTCTTTGAAACGGCGCATGACGGCTTCTCTCTCGGCTTGTGTAAGCTCTTCGCGCAGCTTAAATAAAACAATGTGTTTCACCATAATTCGTTTGAGTTTATATGTTTTTTATCCGGATGCAAATGTAGCGAAACATTTTCAAAATCCGACAGGTTAAAATAGATTAAAGTTCGCCAGACTAACCGTTTTATATTCAGCAAAGGTTACTTGCAGGTAATTTTCGGAGGGAAAAGTGCCTTCTTGTCTGTTTGCCGTACCCGTGCTATATTTGCATTGTCTTCAATAAGACAGATGTTTAACTCTTAAAAAAGAAACGTATGAAACAGATGGAAAAGATGGTGGAAGCCGCGAATTTTACGGCAGCCAATGTTGGCAAATTGAATGAATTGGGCGATTATGTATTGGCTTTGGGACCCGACGTGAAGATTCCCGGAAAAGTGTTTGGCGGCACTATGGTGGGAGCGACCGGAAGCGAGTTTTCGTTCCAGTCTTTCTTGCCGGGCACAGAAACCGGCTTCTTGCATACACATAAAGAGCACGAAGAACTGTATTTCTTTTTAAGCGGAAAAGGCGAGTTTCAGGTTGATGGCCAGGTGTTTCCCGTACAGGAAGGGAGCGTGGTGCGGGTGGCTCCCGCAGGACGACGTTCGGTGCGCAATAACGGCACGGAACCGTTGGTGATGCTTTGTGTGCAATACAAGGGAAATACGTTTACTGCGGCCGATGCCGCCGACGGGAATATCTTGGACGAACCCGTCATGTGGTAAGAAGACCGAATCTTTCCGGTACCCTGTCTTGACGCATAGGGGAAAGTGATATCCTCGCTTCAACTTGAAAAAACAAGCTTGAGCGAGGGTTTTCTCTAAATGGAAAGCTACTTTCTTTTTCGCAAACCGGTTTCTTGTTTTTTTATTTTTTCGATTGTTGTTCCTGATACTTTTTGTGAAGCGAATATATATTCTCTTGATACACAGAAAGAAGAATAAATGTCGTGCGGAAGGATATAGGTGGCGGCAAGTTTCATGTCGTTATGGATGGAGAATTTCAAGATTGTGTTTATTTTATAATCATTGTGTGAGTCCCGCGATGAGCATAATGTATAGATACAGTCGTTTGCCAAATAAGCATCGTGTATATAAGTGTAAACCGATTTTTCGTTTGCGGAAAGTTTGCTGGCTTCTTTCATCGCTTCGTTTATGACAGGGACGGATGATATGTCAAAAGTCTTGATATGTTTTCCATCGATTGTATATTGGTCAATATAAGGATAACAATCCGATACCGAGAAAATTCCTTTCCCTTCGTCATAAAGGATGTGCTTCTTGTTGGATATGATGGTTTTGAATGGAGTGTTTTCTTGTACAACCCTTCCTTTCGGGATTTGCTTTTCCGGGTGATGTCTGTCGATTATCAGGAAGCTTGTCGAGTCGGTAGTTGCGGATAGGAAGATGGATGAATCATTGAGGCTGAACCGGTTTTCGTTTGCGTTTGAAAGCGGGAAGCTACCGCAAAATGTTCCCTGATGGAATTTTTTCATTGATTTTGTACCAAAATCAACGGCATATACCGTATCGTTTAAAACGTTGAAAGTAAATGGCCATGTTGTTTCATAGGGGGCTTCACCGTGGTGGCTGACATATTCCATCGTTTTCAGGTCATCACTTAACGATACAATGTCTCCTCGTTTTTTATCCAACACATAAATTTGCTTCCCGTCATGCAGCATGCAGCTTATGTCTGAGAAAAAGCTGGAGTCCGGATATGCTTCTATTTGGCTTTCTACCTGGCAAAAAATCTCCTTGTCCGCTTTTTTCAGGTTTTGGCAGGATGCCAGATATAAAGTGATGATGCTGAAGAATAATGTCTTGTTCATGGCTTTAGCAATATGTTTTATGCCCATCACATTCAACATAAGCCCCTTTTGACCAGTCAAGTCCTCGGCTACAGACTTTGCCGGTACAAGAAATAGACCCGCCTAATGGCAGACCGCAATCTACTGTAACTGTACACGAATAATTTTCTTCACCATCCTCTTCACTTTGGGCCAATGCTTCTATATTGGCTAATGTCAAATGATTTACCGTGCCATATTTGTTCTGCATACGGTGAACATTGTATCCTATGATAACAAGGACAATAGTAAGAGCAATAAGATTTATTTTTCTCATATTCTTTTTGTTTTAGTGCTTCTTTTTGTTTTTTGTGATTATTCTTATGTCCATTCTAATTTTATGCAAACTTATGAAAAAAAAATCGTTCTTGCAATTTCGGTGCACAAAATGTGCTGAAAAAAACGTTTTGGGGAGTGCGGATAGGAAGAAAATGCGTATATTTGTGCAAATTATCCACATCTAAAACCAAGACAAGCATGATTATTATCGGAATAGCTGGAGGGACAGGCTCCGGAAAGACTACAGTGGTGAAGAGTATCGTCGATAGCCTGCCGGCGGACGAAGTGGCGTTGCTCCCGCTCGATTCGTATTACAAGGACAGCGGCCATGTGCCGGTGGAGGAGCGCCAGAACATCAATTTCGACCATCCGGACGCGTTCGACTGGGACTTGCTCTCTGCCCAGGTGGAGACGCTCAGGCAGGGGAAGGCCATCGAGCAGCCGGTGTATTCGTACCTGACGTGCACACGCCAGCGCGAGACCGTCCACATCGAGCCGCACAAGGTGGTGATTATCGAGGGGATTTTGGCATTGAGCGACCGCAGGTTGTGCGAGCAGATGGACTTGAAGGTGTTTGTCGATGCCGAGGCGGACGAGCGGCTGATAAGGGTTATCCAGCGTGATGTAGTAGAGCGCGGACGAACCGCCGAGGCGGTGATGGAACGCTATATGAGGGTACTGAAACCCATGCACGAGGAGTTTATCGAACCTGCCAAACGCTATGCCGACATCATTATCCCGCAAGGCGGGCACAACAAGAAGGCGATAGAGATATTGAAGATGTACATCGAAAAAATCATCGGACGATGAAGCCGTTCGTTTTCTTCTGGCTGGTTTGTGTCGTGGTTTTGCTGGCTTCCTGTACGGGGAAGCGGAACGCGGCGGATGGCGAGGCGGACATCGACTTGCCCGGCATCCGCGAGCGGGGCGAACTGACGGTGCTTACCGCCAATAGTTCTACTTCGTACTTCAACTACCGGGGCGAGCCGATGGGATTCCAGTACGAACTGGCCCAGCAATTTGCCCGCTCGCTGGGCTTGAAGATGAAGCTGAAGGTGGTGAACAATACCGCCGAAATGGTGCGCTGCCTGCTCCGGGGAGAGGGCGATCTGATAGCTTACAATCTGGACATAACGCCCGCATGGAAAGATAGCCTGATTTATTGCGGCGAAGAGAACATCACGCACCAGGTGATTGTGCAACGCAAGGGGAAGGAAGCCTTGGGTGATGTGACCCAACTGATAGACAAGGACATCTATGTCAGTCCGGGGAAATATTACGACCGGCTGGTGCATCTGGACGAGGAGCTGGGCGGGGGCATCCGTATCCATTTGGTTGAGGCCGATAGTGTGTCGGCAGAAGACTTGATTACGTGGGTGGCAGAGGGAAAAATAGACTATACGGTGGCTACGGACGAGGTGGCAAAAATCAACCGCACGTATTATCCCAACTTGAATATCGGACTGGTCATCAGTTTCGACCAGCGTGCTTCGTGGGCAGTAAGGAAAACAGCACCCTTGCTTGCCCAGGCCGCCGACAAGTGGCATCGTGAGAACATCAATTCGCCGGAGTTCCAAGCGAGTGCGCGTCGCTATTTTGAATTGGACAAACAGCCCTCGCACGGTTTTATCCTTTCGGTGAAAGACGGGAAAATCTCGCATTACGACGATTTGTTCCGCAAGTATGCCAAGGAAATCGGGTGGGATTGGCGGTTGCTGGCTTCGCTGGCATACGCCGAATCGAATTTCAATCCGGACGTGGTGTCGTGGGCCGGCGCACGCGGGCTGATGCAACTGATGCCAGCTACAGCCCGTGCCATGGGCATCCCGAAAGGAAAGGAGCAAGACCCCGAAGAAAGCATCAAGGGAGGCGTGAAATACATCGCCCGGCTCCAGGAGTTGTTCCGCAACGTTCCCGATGAGGATGAGCGGGTGAAGTTCGTACTGGCCGCCTACAATGCCGGAGCCGGACACGTCACCGACGCCATGGCACTGGCAAAGAAGTATGGCAGGAATCCTTACCGGTGGGAACACCACGTAGACCACTATATCTTGTTGAAAAGCAATGAGGAGTATTACCAGGATCCTGTCTGCAAGAATGGCTATTTCCGGGGAACGGAAACCTATAATTTTGTGCGCGACGTCATCGGCCGTGCCGAAATGTATCAGGCGAAAATCAAGCAGTGAGCCGGGGACATGTAATCAGATACAACTCTGCAACAATAAAGATATGGAATAATCCTGGATTATGCAAGCGTTCCGGAGTGCGCAGCTATATATTCCTTCATGTCCGCACTTAGTTGGAATGGCTTATGCATATATATGCGTTTTGTGCTGCTTATAGTTGCGTCAGGGCGAGAAGTTGGCGAAAACTTACACTTACAATCCTTACAATTATACTTGAACCAAGCACCTGTATCAAATCCATTGCCGTGTGGGAAAAATAAGAAGCTGTTTTGAATTTATCGTGCGATGATTTGGGATGAGTTTTTGAG
>ERZ779874.1799-NODE-1799-length-19507-cov-35.293646_pt1 | contig 19507 bp, 13 predicted proteins | sample MGYA00511031_ERZ779874 | MGnify/ENA primary metagenome ERZ779874 (study PRJEB29588, sample SAMEA2156850) | human gut metagenome | biome: human gut; feature: human-associated habitat; material: faeces | place: Denmark | collected 2008/2010 ...
ATACGGCATCGCCGGAAAGGTACAGACTGCCGAGCCGGTAGAGCGGAGCTTTTACATCCGCCAATGATTTGCGCCCTCGGATGCTTGGATTTACGGAATAATGATTAACTTTGCGAGGAGAAACGGAAAAGGGTATGGGAAACTTTGCGAAACAACAAGAGGAACACAAGGAAGCCAAGGAGCGGGAGAAGCTGAGTAGGGAAACCCTCGGTAAGTTCTTCTATGATTTGGCGAAGATTGCTTTCACGGCATTGGTCGTGGGGAGTATCGTGTCGGTGGTGACTGAACAGAAGAAGTTTGAGCATTGGATATTGATAGCTATAGGTTCATTGGTTACGTATATATTTTCTATAATAGGTTATAAGATTATAAAATCATAATTGTATGGAAGCATTAATCATATTGTTTTCAGTAATGGCTGTATTTGGTATAGGATTTCTTATCTGGCTAAACACCAAATCAGGCAAGAAATGGCTGTCGGAGCTTTAGCTTTTTGCAGGAAAGAGACAGAGGAAAAGGGGATGTCGGGAAGTATCGGCATCCTTTTTTGTTGCCAGTCGGTTGAGTAAAGGTGCAGGCTTGTCCGTATATAGAGGAAAAACACAAAAAGAAAAAGTATGAAAAGAAAAGTTTTGACGATGTGGGCGGCTTTCCTTGCGGGGTGGGGAAGCATGAGTTTTGCCCAGTCGGTATACCCCGGACAATACGAAGAGAAGTTCAATGTGAAGACGTGCGTGCCGATGGCTGCCGAGTGTTTCGATCTGCAGGACGTGCGCCTGCTTCCCAGCCGCTTCCGTGAGAATATGGAGCGCGATTCGGCATGGATGGTTTCTATCGCGACCGACCGCCTGCTGCATAGCTTCCGCACTACGGCGGGAGTGTACGCCGGGCGCGAAGGAGGCTATATGACGGTGAAGAAGCTGGGAGGCTGGGAGTCACTTGACTGCGAACTACGCGGACACACTACGGGACACCTGCTTTCTGCCTACGCACTGATGTATGCGGCTACCGGAAGCGAAGTGTTCCGCTTGAAGGGAGATAGCCTGGTGAGCGGGCTTGCCGAGGTGCAGCAGGCGCAAGGCAACGGATATCTGAGCGCCTTTCCCGAAGAACTGATAAACCGGAACATACGGGCTACGAGTGTGTGGGCACCCTGGTATACCTTGCATAAGATTTTTTCGGGACTGATAGACCAATACGTGTATGCCGGTAACCGGCAGGCATTGGACATCGTGAAGCGCATGGGCGACTGGGCATACACCAAGCTGAAGCCGCTCTCCGAGGAGACCCGCCGCAAGATGATACGCAACGAGTTCGGCGGCATCAATGAGTCGTTCTACAACCTATATGCCCTCACCGGCGACGAGCGTTACCGTTGGCTTGCTTGCTTTTTTTATCACAACGAAGTCATCGACCCCTTGAAAGAAGGGCGCGACGAGTTGGGTACCAAGCACACCAACACGTTTATCCCCAAGGTGCTGGCGGAAGCACGCCGCTACGAGTTGGAAGGAAATGCCGGGAGTAAGGAACTGAGCACGTTCTTCTGGGATACGATGCTCCGCCGCCACACTTTTGCGCCCGGATGCAGCAGCGACAAGGAACATTATTTCGACCCGGCGCAGTTCTCGAAACACATTTCGGGCTATACGGGCGAGACTTGCTGCACGTATAATATGCTCAAGTTGAGCCGGCACCTGTTCTGTTGGGATGCCTCGCCGCAGGTGGCAGACTACTACGAGCGTGCCCTCTACAATCATATCTTGGGGCAGCAGGACCCGCAGACGGGAATGGTAGCCTACTTCCTGCCGCTGCTATCGGGAGCGCACAAGGTGTACAGCACGCCCGAAAATTCCTTCTGGTGCTGCGTGGGGAGCGGTTTCGAGAGCCATGCCAAGTATGCCGAGAGCATCTATTATCATGACGGAGAAGGATTGTTCGTCAACCTCTTCATCCCTTCGGTGCTGGACTGGAAAGAGAAAGGGATGAAGGTGCGTCAGGAGACACGCTTCCCTGCCAGCGAGACCACCGTACTCACGCTTTCAATGGCAGAGCCGGTGCGCACTACGTTCCGCCTGCGCTATCCTTCATGGAGCAGAGATGTGCAAGTCCGTGTTAATGGCAAGCGGGTGAAAGTACGCCAGCAGCCCGGTTCGTATATCGCGATAGAACGGGAGTGGAAGGATGGTGACCGCATCGAAGCGACCTATCCGATGCACCTGACGTTGGAGTCCGCGCCTGATAATCCTCACCGCGCCGCCCTGCTCTACGGCCCGGTGGTGCTTGCCGGAGCTTTGGGTACGGAAGGAATGTTGCCGCCTGCCCCCGATTCGGACCCGTCGAAGTATAACGACTATTACACCTACGATTACCATATCCCCGAAGGGTTGCCCACCGGCTTGATATGGGATGCCGGACATCCCGAAAACTGCGTGCAGCGGATTTCGGAGGACGGTTTGCGCTTCCGCACGGCAGACGGCGTGACGGTGTTGCCCCTTTACGATGTGCACCGCCAGCGCTACGTGGTGTATTGGGACATAAAAGAATAGGTAAACGTATAAATGAAGCGGCACGATGAAGAAACGCAGATTCACGCAGATTTTCGCAGATTATAAATTTCAATGTGAATCAAATCTGCGTGAATCTGCGAAAATCTGCGTTTCAAAACAATTCGTCCTACTGGCACCTTCGAAGTGATGCAAAATGGAATTTAGAGGTCTGAAACAGGCTTTGCACCACTTGCAAAATGGTTTTCAGAGGTCTAAATCGGCTTTCGAAGTGATGCAAAATGGATTTTAGAGGTCTAAAACAGACTTTGCAAGTGGTGCAAAGTCAAATTCAGAGGTCTGAAATGGATTTTGCACGTCTGCAAAGCCTGTTTCAGACCTCTGAATTGCATTTTACACGTTTTTCAAGGTGCCGGAAAGCTTACTTTACGGTCACTTGCAGCGGGTGGCGCACTTGTTTTGCATAGGCTTTCAGGTAATCGGTCCACGATTCATCCGTGTCGAAGCCGTATTTGCTCCAGCCCGAACCCCAGTAATAGGTGAAGGTGTCGCCGGGACTGTAGGTGCAGATTCCTAATACGTGTCCCAACGCATCGCCCGCGGGCTTGTCGAAGAGCTGCACTTTGGTCTGCACCGTCGTATCGGGGAATACGGCACCTACGTAGACGATGCCGTTGTCCGATTGAGGTTCGGTGGTAGGGTCGGCGTAGGCGATATATCCCTCCTGTGCGTTGTGGGCATAGCCTTCGGCATTGGCGGCATGGAGCACGATTCCTCCTGCCACGGGTGTGGGTTGGCTCAGGTTGGCATACGTCACAGTAGTCTGGTTCAGCTGCGAGCCTTTGTCGAGCCGGATGATGCGGGTTTCCACTACGTCCGTGTCGTTTCCTATCGTCAGCGGGTTGAAGGTAAGTTTCACGGTGAAGCGCAACGGGCCGTTGTCCAGAATTTCATATTCTTTATAACAATACGGATAGACGATGGCAGAGTCGGGCATCAGTGCCGAGGTGCCTCCGCCCAGTGTGGGGCCTACGGCATAGCAGTCCATTCCGTTGCCGTGGTCTACGTGGTAGGAGATTTGACGTACCAGTTCGTCGGCTTCCTGTTTTTTGCCAGCCTTGCGCAGGGCGTTGATTTTTGCCCAGGCCGCGGTGTCCAGTTCCATTGCGTAGCGGTCTTCCACTACCAGGCGGCCGGTGTTCTTGGTGAACACGTCGTAGCCGTATGCCTGTTCGCCTTTCTGTTGCAGGGCGGGTCCGTAGGCACGGTAGGCGGCGCGGTCATTTTCCCAGGCTATGTCGTCCAGACGTTCGGGGTAATGCCTTCCGTATGCTACGGTGTCGGTTTCAGCCGGTGTCCCTTGCCGGATGGTATATGCTTCGGTTCCTTTTGCCGATACCGATACGGGGAATATCAGTTTTCCGTCGTGGGTAAGCTGGTAAGGGATTTCCTGGGCTTGTGCGTTGCAGACGATGACGTGTGCCGTGTCGGGCAGGTCCAGCGATTGGAACACTTGTGCGGCGGGCACTTCTATCATTTCGCCCGTGCGTTCGGCATCGAGCGGGTTGGTTACGGTCACGGTGACCGTTTGGGGATTTCCGCATCCCCACAGGCAGGCTCCCAGAGCCGTTGCCGTCAGAAGTACAATCTTGTTCATAGGTTTTTTATATTAAGTAGGTTTGTTTCTTTGGGGGCAAAGGTATGGATTTCTTGCGTTTAGCCAACAGATTTGCAGAAAAATTCGTTCGGATGAAAAATAATTGCATTTTGGTTGAGTGGTTTTGCCTGTTCGTTCGTATTCCTTGACAAAAAGACTAAATTCGTATGAAACATTTTGTAGCAGGAATAATGATGTGTGTGGCGGGCGTTTCGATGTACGCTGCCGCACCGGAGAAATTGGAAGTGAAGTCCCCTGACGGGACGCAGCAGGTCGAGTTCTACGTGTCGCGTTCGGCTTCGGGGGCGAATGTGCTTTGTTATCAAGTGTATTATAAAGGTGAAAAGGTGATTGGTCCGTCGCGTGCAGGACTGGAGTTGGACAACCGGGTATGGGAGATGGCGTTGGGCAAGCGCAGCCTTCCCCAGCCCGACTGCTGGATGGATACGATGGAGGCTGACTCGGTGTCGTACGGGAGTTGTGACGAGACATGGCATCCGCTGTATGGCGAACGGGGCACGGTGCGCGACCGCCACAATAGCGGTACGCTGTACCTGTCGCACAAGGACGGTTCGGGTTACCGGATGAACATCGAGGTACGTGCGTATGATGAGGGCATCGCCTTCCGCTATTTCTTCCCTGAGCATCCGCAGGCCATCTTCCATAAGGTCGTGGGTGACTTGACAGAATATACGCTGCCCGAAGGCACGAAGGCATGGGCGGAGCAGTGGGCGCAGGCTCCGTTCGAGCACGTGGATGTGAATGCGCTCAAACAGCCGGTGGAGCGTGCATTGACGCTGGAACTTCCCGGCGGAACGTGGATGGCATTGGCTGATGCCGATGTAGACGACTGGTGCCTGACCAAGTTCCTTGCCTCTCAGGAGAAGCCGAATACCTTGACGTCGGTGATGTACAGTCCGGTGGATGCCGTGACCTACTTTGCTTCGCCGTGGAAAGTGATTATGGTGGCGGACAAGCCCGGTGAATTGCTGGAGCATAACGATATCATCCAAAATCTGAACCCGCCGTGCGAGATAGCCGATGTCTCGTGGATAAAGCCCGGCAAGATTATGCGCGAGACCACGCTTACCACGGCTGGGGCAATGGAGACAATTGATTTTTGCGCGGCGCACAAGATTCCTTATATGTTGTTCGACTGGCAATGGTATATGCCCTGTACTTCATTCGACGGAGATGCCACGCAGGTGGTGTCCAAACTCGACTTGCCCAAGGTGATAACATACGGGAAGAAGAAAGGTGTAGGGGTATGGCTCTACGTCAACCAGCACGCCTTGCAGAAGCAGATGCGTGAGCTGTTCCCGCTGCTGCGCAAATGGGGCGTAGTGGGTGTGAAGTCGGGTTTTGTGCAATATGCTTCCCACCGTTGGGCGGTATGGTTGCACGACATGGTGCGCTATGCTGCCGAGGACCGGCTGATGATAAATATCCACGACGAGTTCCGTCCGTCGGGTTTCAGTCGTACCTATCCCAACTTGCTGACGCAGGAAGGCATCCATGGCAACGAGGAGTTTCCCGATGCCACGCATAATACCATTCTGCCTTTTACCCGTATGATAAACGGGGCGGCAGACTATACCATCTGTTATTACGACAAGCGTCTGAAAACCACCCACGCTCATCAATTGGCTGCATCGCTGGTATTTTACAGCCCGTTGCAGACACTGTTCTGGTATGATAAGCCTTCGTTCTATGGAGGCGAACCCGAAATAACGTGGTTCGAGCAGTTGCAGACGGTGTTTGATGACACGAAAGTCTTGGGAGGAGAGCCGGGCAAGTATGTGAGCATAGCCCGCCGCAGCGGAAAGACTTGGTTCGTAGGGCTGTTGGGTAACAACGAAGCTTCTTTCCGGCAGATTGACTTGTCTTTTCTTGATGAAGGGCAGACATACATTGCCTATGTGTATGCCGATGGTGGAGAAGAGACGGGCACACGTACGCAAGTGAAATGTTCCGAATGGTTGGTCGATGGCAAACAGGCGTTGCGCTTTGCCTTGAAGCCACGCGGAGGGGCGGCGGTTCGCCTGGTTCCCGTGTCGGACCAGGATGATAGAAAAGTGGAATCTTATCAAGGACAATTATTATAACATACAATAGAAGGAAAATATGAAAACAAGAAATTGGTTGATTGGAATCGGGTTAGTTTGTCTGACGGCTTGTGCAGATACAAAATCTGGCGATGTGTCCGGGCGGTTTGATGCAGACGAAGCATTGGCATATTGTGATGCTCAGGTGCGCCGCACGTTAGACGAGCTGGCTCAACGCGATGGGGGAGTAGATTATACGATGATGCCCCGGAACATAGCCGACAGTGCCTCGCATTGGTACTGCAGCAAAGTGACAAAGGATGAGTGGTGTGCCGGCTTCTGGCCTGGTATCCTGTGGTATGATTATGAGTATACGAACGACCCTGCCATCCGGCAGGAGGCAGAGAAGTTTACCGCTTCGTTAGAATATCTCACCTATGAGCCTGCATACGACCACGATTTGGGATTCCTGATGTTTTGCAGTTATGGGAATGGCTACCGTCTGACACGTAATGAATCTTATCGGCAAGCTATCTTGCGCAGTGCCGAAGCCCTTTCGGCATTGTTCAATCCGAAGGTGGGTACCATGCTTTCGTGGCCCCGTAATGTAGCCATGTTTGGTGGGCATAATACCATAATGGACAATATGATAAACCTGGAGATGTTGTTTTGGGCGGCAAAGAACGGAGGCGATAAAAAGCTGTATGATATGGCAGTGTCCCACGCCGATACCACGATGAAATATCATTTCCGTCCCGACTATACATCGTATCACGTGGCTGTATATGATACCTTGACGGGCGAGTTTGTCAAGGGAGTCACCCATCAGGGATATGACGATAACAGCATGTGGGCACGTGGACAGGCATGGGCTATTTATGGCTATACGGTGGTATATCGCGAAACGAAAGAGCCGCGTTTCCTCGATTTCGTGCAAAAGGTGGCAGACGTGTATCTGGAACATTTGCCCGATGATTATGTTCCTTATTGGGATTTTAATGACCCTGCCATTCCATACGCGCCCCGCGATGCTTCGGCTGCCTGTGTAGTAGCTTCGGCATTGCTTGAATTATCCGGATATGTATCACCGGAAAAGGGGCAGGAATACAAGAAGGCTGCAGTCTGTATGCTGGAAAGCCTGAGTTCGGACAAATACCGTAGCGGGAAAAGCAAGCCGGCTTTCCTGTTGCATTCCACCGGAAATTATCCGAGTCATTCCGAAATCGATGCAGCCATCATTTATGCCGATTATTATTACATTGAAGCATTGATGAGGCTGAAGCAGATGAAACTGTAGGCAGGTGGGTGATTATTTTTGCCGGATAGTTTGATTATGGCTTAAAAAGTATATCTTTGCGGTAAATGATAAAACAATTCACCACAGAGAGGACACTGGGGAATATCTGTTTGCTGTTATCCGATTTTACGATGTACGATTTCATGTCGGAATAGTAAATTGTCAACTCGTAAATAGAAAAGACTCTGTGTGCCTTCTGTGGTGAATTTTATATATTATTCTTTTAAAGAATATCCTCATTTTGCCAAATTGGCTGTTTGCGGATTCATTGGAAAATATTCCATCTTCTGCCTCTGAAACAGTTTTCTCAGGTTGTAAACCGTTTTGCTTCTTCCATCACTTCATCGATACACTTCAATAGGTTGTCGGCATGTGTGCGCGTTTCTTCGCTCCAGGTGGTATCTCCACGGTGTGTTTCCAACCATAGTAACGAAGGGAGTGCATGCCGGGCTTCTATCATTGTGAAAGTGGGCAGCATTTTATGGGCAATTTCACCCAACTGGCGTACGGTGCCGTTTTCCAGTATTTGTAGGATGTGTTCGCGGTTTTTCTGTGTTTCGGCAAGAAAGGTGTTCATAATTTGGCGGGCAGCCTCGGGATCATCTTCCGAGAAAGCAGTCAGAGGGTTGAAATTGAACCGTTTTTCTATAGATGTGTCGGGCAATTGTTTGGTCGGAACCGGAGTGGTTTGCCAGTCGGTATGCAGCGTGTGCTGGCATATCTTCAGCAGTTCCTGTTGGTTGAAAGGTTTGTAAAGACATCCTGCAAATCCTTGCGTGTGGAAGTCCGTTTCACTCATGTCGCTTCGTGCGGTGATGGCGATAACGGGCACGGTGTGTGCTTGTGGTGTGTCTTGCTTACGTATCTCCTTCAGCAATTCGAAACCGTTCATGACTGGCATCTGGATATCGGTCAGGATGAGGTCGACAGGTTCCGACTGTAGCAGGCGGAACAATTCTTCGGGACGGGTACAGCAGTGTATGAAAGGGATTTGGCTTGCCGGAAGGTGTGCGAAAAGGTTGCGGAACATAGCTTCGGTGAGATTCAGCTGGATACGATCGTCGTCGATAAGCAGGATGTGTGCCTGCCTGTCGGCATGTAGTCTGATGGGGTCGGTCGTTTCCGGACGTATTGTCTGGGCTAGGGGAAGGGGAAACGATATGTGGAACACGCTGCCCTTTCCGGGGCTGCTCTGGATGTGGATGTCTCCCTTCAGCAGTTCCACCAGTTTGCGTGTAATGGACAGGCCTAGTCCGAAACCTTCCTGCCCTTGTGCGCTGCGCAGGCGGGTGAATTCATGGAATATGCGTGCCTGTTCTTCGGAAGTCATACCGCATCCAGTATCTTTCACACTGAACTGGAAAGAGTTATTTCTATAGCTGATGCTTAGGGTAATAGAACCTTTTTCTGTGAATTTCAGCGCGTTCGACAGCAGGTTTTCTGCTATTTGCCGGATACGGAAGGGGTCACCTTCCAGGTTCAGGGATGGAGTTACATGTTCATCGAATATGAAAGCAAGTTGTTTTTTTTCGGCAATAGGTAAAAAGCTGTGGTAAATATTATCGAACAGTTCGTGAGGATTGAAGCTGACAGGATGCAGGTCCATTTTGCCTGCTTCCAGCCGGTGGTAATCGAGCAAGGATGTGACAAGGTCGAGCAGGTGGCGTGCCGAGTTTTGCATATTGTGCAGGTAGAACAGCTGGCGCCGGTCGTTCACCAGGCGGATGAGCAGGTCTATGTATCCGATAATGGAACCGGCGGGTGCCTTGATGTCGTGTGTAATGGTGAGCATCAGTTTTTCGCGTGCCAGAAGGAGGTTTTCGGCATATTGCTTCGATTTTTCCAGTTCGTGACGATAGTGGTTGCTTCGGGTGATGTCGCGCCAGATGATGATGAAAAACACCAGTGCCAACAGTACGGCAAGGATGGCTATGGTAGCCATTGTATGCGCGGCTTGCTGGCGGATGTCGTGTTCGTGCATTACGCGGCGCTCCATGGCTGCCTGTTCATCGGCTTCAATGGTATCCAGTAATTGGTTTACCCGTTTGCTTAGCATGTTTCCGGCTATGCGGAGCTGGTTGATGCGTACGTCAAGGGTGCGTTGTTGTTCTTGCCGGCTTTGGAACACCTTGTGTTGAATGGTGGTGAGCATACTGGCGATGGTATCGACAGGATTGTATGCTTCATCGATGGTATCGGTATATACCTCTTGCACAACGTTGTTCACCTGGGTAGAGTCGGGCTTTCCCGGAGCAAAGAGGTCGGCTAGCCGGCGGAAGAATTTCTTGGGTTTATGATGGATGGTGTAGGTATTGCGGTGTGTTACGATACGGCGCTGCACATGTGTGCCGCTCAGGATAGAGTCTTGTTGCAGAATGAGGCTGTCTATCTGCTGGCGGTAAAGTTCATCGGTAGGGCTTTCGCGTATTACTTCCAGTACGCGCAACATGTTCCATTCTTTTTGTTTCAGAAGTAAGCTTACGGTGTCCAGACGTGCTTGCTGGAGGGTGTCGGTCAGTAGGTTGCGGAGTGAGTCGATGAGTACGCCGGTTTCTTTCATTGTTTTTCTGTAGCGCGGATATTCGTCCAGGCTGCCTGCGCGCAGTGTCTGTCCGATAATCTCGGCATCGTAGAGCTTGGTTACTATCTGATGGGTTGTTTTCCGGCGTGCACTGATGGTTTCCTCAATGCCTGTAGGGGCAGTAAGTAAGTTCATTTGGCGGTAGATGTAGCCGATAGCACCGAAAAGCAGGGCGGTCAGCAGGATAAATCCGAATGCTATTTTAGTGGAAGTGGAAAACATTTTTGTAATTAACAATTATCAATTAATAATTAACAATTAGCAATTAACATCAAGTTGTAGTCAGGTGCCGATACCCTTTTGCACCGGTTTCATCAGCAAGACTCTAGGCTTTTAACTCCTGATTCACATCGCTTACAATTAATAACGGGTATTGCCCAGTGTCTTTACTTTATATCGGAAGCGGAGGTAGTACATGATTCCTGCACTGGTGAGTCCAAACGGGAATGCCATCCAGATACCCGTGATGCCCCAATTGAGGGTAAATCCGAAGATATAGCCAAGGGGGAGTGAGATGACAAAGTAGGCAATGAAAGAGAACAGCATCATTGGACGTACATCGGCTATCCCTCGCAGGGCATTGGCGAAGTTGATTTGAAGTCCGTCGCCGAACTGGTAGAGCAGGAATGGCACAATGACTTGTGCCACCATCAGGCTGACAGAGGCATCATCGGTAAACCATCCGCCGATATGGTGACGTAGCAGATAGATGGGTACGGAGGTACAGATTATCATTACCAGAATGATATGGAAACCTGTATTAGCCGTACGGTTCACGTTGTAAAAATCACGTTGCCCCAAGAAATTGCTGATGCGTACTGATACGGCTGCTCCCATGCCATAATACATCATAAAGCAGATTTGCGACACGGCTATCATTACTTGGTAAGTGGCAAGTTCGGTACTTCCCAGCCAGCCCACCATAATGGCACTGAGGCTGAAAGAGGCCGTTTCCATACCCATCTGTGCAGCAATGGGCCATCCCAGCCGGTTGAGCAGAGTGAAGTCGGCCCGATTGATCTTGCCTGTGGAGAAACCTTTGCGGAAATGCCGGTAGCGGTTGGTGAAGAAAAACAAAACCACGTATGCCACTACCATCAGGATGCGGGAGATGAGGGTGGAAAGTCCGGCACCGGTCAGTCCCATTTCAGGAAGCCCCAGTTTGCCATAGATGAGAATATAGTTGCCGATGATGTTCAGCAGGTTTCCGCCCAGCAGGATCCACATTGACACTTTCGTGTCGGTGATACCATCGGAGAATTGTTTGAAGGCATTGAACCACAGCACGAACGGTAATGAGACGAACAGCACCATAAAGTACGGACGCATATAGGGAATCAGTTCATCGGGTTGCCCCAGCCGGTCAAGATTGAGGTAGAGTGCCAGTAGCAGGGCACATACCAGTGCCGCCAGCACGGTATTTGCCAGCAGGCTGTTTTTTAGCACTTGTCCAGTCTCGAATGTTTTTTTTTCTCCGAAAAGCCGTCCCACCACCGGTGTTAGTCCGTAAGCAAACCCGGTGCTGAAGATGATGGCAAGATTGAACATATTATTGACAAAACTGGCGGCGGCAAGCTCTACCGAGCTATGGTGTCCCACCATAATTGTGTCGGCAAAGCCCAGCACAATGACGCCTATCTGTCCGATAACGATGGGAAGCCCTAAGCCAAGCAGGGCACGGTAGTGTGTGTTCATGTGTTTTTTGCTTTATAATAAAGAATGCTGCAATTTTCGGGCACGAATGTTTTCCGGGCAGTTTCCTGTACTTGTCCGGTGGTGATGGCCCGGTACTTGTCTACTTCGCAGTTGATGTCTTCTGCCTTGCCTATCAGTTCGAAATAAGCCAGGTTGGTGGCTACGTTCAGGTAATTCAGGTTGTTGAATATCTGTTCGCTTTCGTAGCGGTTTTTCACTTTTTCCAGCTCAGCTTCAGAGACGGATGGCGTTTTCAGTTTGTCCAGTTCTTCCCACACGGCTTTTTCGGCTTCTTCCAGAGATATGCCTGCGGCAGGCTTGCCGGTAATGTGCAGCAATCCTTCGTCAAGGCTTCCTGATATGTAGGCATCAATGGATGCGAAAAGTTTCTTTTCCTGTACCAGGTTTTGGATAAAACGCGATGACCTGCCGTTCGACAAGAGGTCGGTGATGAGGTCGTACACGTAATATTCGGGTTGGAACCGGTTGCATATATGGAATGCCATATATAGGGCATCGATAGGTACTTTGCGCGTTACGGTAAGCCGGCGGACGGAGGTTTGCTTCCGTTCGGTGGGTAGGTGGCGTTCGGGTATTTCGCGTGCCGGTATGGGACCGAACCATTTTTGTGCCAGACGCACGGTGTCTTCAAACGGGATGTGTCCTGTTACGGATAAGATGGCATTGTTGGGCGCATAAAAACGGTAGAAAAAGTCTTTCACTTCTTCCAGTGTGGCATTGGCGATATGGCTGATTTCTTTCCCGATGGTGGGCCAGCGGTAAGGATGATCCTGATAAGCCATTTCGCGAAGCAGGTGTGAGGCATCTCCATAAGGCTGGTTCAGGTTGCGCTGTTTGAATTCTTCTATTACCACTTGCCGTTGCACTTCCAGGCTTTGAGGACTGAAGTCTAGGCTCAGCATACGGTCGCTCTCCAGCCAAAAGCCGGTCTCTACGTTCTGGTAGGGGAGTGTAATGTAGTAGTTGGTGATGTCGGTATTGGTCCAGGCGTTGTTTTCGCCTCCGGCATTTTGTACGGGAGTGTCGTAGTCGGGGATGTTTGCTGAACCTCCGAACATCAGGTGTTCGAACAGATGTGCGAATCCTGTATGGTCTGGGTCTTCGTCACGCGACCCTACATTGTACAGGATATTGAGCGCTACCATTTGGGTGGAGCGGTTTTCGTTATGCACAATACGCAGTCCGTTTTCCAATGTATAATGGTTTACCTTTATCATATAAGTGAAGAATTAAGAATGAAGAATGAAGAACCGCTTCGCCCGCATGGAAAATTCTTCATTCCTCATTCTTCATTAATTAATAATGCTTGCTTTGGTGATACGGATGTTTTCCGTCGGGCGGTCTGCCTTGTTGGTTTTGGCTGCCTCAATTCGTGCCACGGCATCCATTCCTTCCACTACTTCACCGAATACGGTATAGTCGCCATCCAAATGGGGTGCTCCGCCTTCTGTTGTGTAAATCTTGATTTGTTCGGGGGTGAATCTGCGGATACCTTCTTGCAGTTGTTGTGCCTTGGCTTGTGCTTCCAAGGTGTCTTGAAGGGCAAGCAGGCCAGCCATATCGTTAGCCTTGCGCATCTTGTAGATTTCCTTCATGTGCTTGCGGGCGAGGTTCTGGAAGATGGTGTCCAGACGTCCTTGGTTGATGTTTTTTTCCATTTGGATAAGCTGGTCTTCACTGAACACGTTACCTGTCACGATATAAAATTGGCATCCCGATGAGGCGCGTTCAGGATTGACGTTGTCGGGCTGGCGTGCGGCAGCCAGTGCACCACGCTTGTGGTAGCGTGTGTCGACAAATTCGGCCGGTATAGTGTAACCCACGTCTCCGCTTCCCAATGAAGCCGTATCGTTGGCGGTTTTGCTGGTGGGGTCTCCTGCCTGAATCATGAAGTTTTTGATAACGCGGTGGAATAGTGTGCCGTCATACACGCCCTCTTTCACCAGCTTGATGAAATTGTCGCGGTGTTTCGGGGTTTCATTGTATAGCTTTACGGTAATGTCGCCCATTGTGGTTTCCAGGCATACCAAAGTTTCGTCTCCGTTTGTCATAAATTTGTTCGTTTTGCGATTGCCCGTGCAGGCGATGCTGCAGGCTATCAGGGTTAATAAAAAGATTGCTTTTCTCATAATTCGAGGTGTTTGCTGTGCAAAGGTACGAAAAGGCATCCAGTTTTTGGGAAAATTGGATGCAGAAATTTGTTGTTATCCTTTGCGCGATATGAAATTATGCATTTGGATTGATGCTATATTGGACACAACCCACACTGCATGTGGGGAAAAACGCTCACTTGCCTGTTACGTATGACAGATGTCATATATGGATAATACAAATTTGTAAGATTCTACACTGGCAGGATAAAGAAAACATTTTTTAGAGAAAAGATACGCATTTCTGGATAACAAAAGCCCCCGACCGCTCTTTGCAGCCGGGGGCTTTTAAATGCAAGTTTAACTTAACTATTATCTGTGAGTAATCATTGAATATCTTATTTTACTTCTCCGGTTCCACTGGCAAAGTTCAGGTAAATCTTTTGACCAGATTTTCCGGTTACGGAATATTCTGCTCCCATATCGGTCCATCCGTTGTTGACAGCATTATTCTCACGATAGAAGATGTCTGTTCCATCTTTCAAGGTGAACTCCAATCTCCACCAATCGGTGTTGGCTTGGATACACATACGCACTTCGCCGGTTGCACCAAGAACAGGTGATTCGAAATTACCTTCTTTGGTATCTGGAACGGTGAACTTCCATTCGTCTGTATAACCCCATGAATCTTTTGCTGTTGCTCCGAATACATAAACATTGGGTTCATAGAAAGTCATGGTGAATGCATAGTCGTCGCCATTGACAGCTGCCTGGATATAGAGGATATACCATCCGGCTTTGCTTACTTGAATGTTACCGTCAGTTGGTGCCTCGGATACTCCGGCTCCTGCATTGTCTTTGATTGTCAAACGGCTATCGGTATAACCGATGTATTCGTTTACCATCGTGCCAAACTTAAATACGGCATTCGCATCGAAGTATACCATCGACCAGAATTCGCCAGCCATGCCATTAACCGCTACCATTGGCTTCCATTCGCTCCAGTCTCCGGCACCGATTGACGAACCTATCAGATACATAGTGGTAGGCGGTTCAAGCGCATTTACCACTTCGCCCAGCTTCACTTGGTTGACAGCGATTGTGTTTGAAGTGGAAAGCCCTCTTCCGCTTCCCGTGATTTCCGCTTTCACGCGTATATATGCCGTAACGGTAGCTCCAGTCGGGTTTTCGTCAGGATGCAAGGTCTGGTATTGACTGGCTAAAGCCGAGTTCAGCTGATCCGGACGCAATGCTATCGAAGCAGTATTATATGTTGTACCCAGGGTCGAATAGTTTGCATCCGCCTCCTCTGTTTCATCAATAAAGTCTTGTTGCAAACTGACTTGTACGCTATACGTCGTGGCTGCTGAAAATCCGTATTCGGGAGGAGTCAGTGTCAATCGTATCGTGTCGTTAGCGCCTAAGTCATACATTTTGTCATCCGGGGTATTCAGTACAAAACTTTCCGGTTCGTATAAAGTCGGGTTATCGTCTCTATCCGTTTCGCAGGCAGAGAAGAGCATCAATCCCATTCCTGCCATACAGAGTATGTTGGTTATTCTTTTCATGGCTTTCATTATTTAAATAGTTCATTAATACCCTTCATTCTGTGTCATGTTCGGGTTGTTGTTGATGTCTGTTTCCGGAATCGGGAATACATTGTAGATATCGCTTACCGAACGTCCTTCTTTTACACCGCCTTTCCAATCCCAAAGATATTTGTCGGTAGTGAAACAATCAAAACGTACCAAGTCTGAACGGCGGCGTCCTTCCAGATAGAATTCGCGTGCCCATTCGTCTAAGATATACATTTCGTCGATATCACTTGCTACAGGCTGAGTAGTGCAGCCACGGTGACTTCTTAACGTCACGATATCTTGCAAAGCCGCATTGGTATCCCCTAACCGGTAGTTAGCTTCCGCACGTGTCAGGTAAGCTTCTGCCAGACGTAACAAAGGAATATCGGTATCCGGATATTCAGTGTGGCTGGTTGCTGCTCCATCGGAACAGATGTTCTGCCATTTTACGATAGAAAGACCGCTTTGGAAACTATTGATGGCACTGGGGTCCATGGTACGCCGTCCGCCACCTGCACCGGCATAGAACATAGCGCGGTCGTCTCCAGCAGCTGCGACAATATCTACGGTACGCACACCGTATTGTGCGTCCCATGCATCAATGGCTGCATCATTGGGCAGGTCGGCTTGTGCCGGAACATCTACGTCTTCCGGAATCATCGGAACGTCTTTGTTCGGGAAGAACTTATACACCAATGCGTTGCGGGCAATGATACAAGACCATCCGTTGGTGGTTCCCATATAAGGCATACCTCCTGTACGGGTTCCGCATACCAAATACGTAGAACCTCCGTAATTACGGGTTTTCATACCGTCCTGACGGATAGGAAGAATGATTTCTTGCATCGCTTCCTGATTCCGGTCATTGTCTGCCATGAACATCAGGCGGTAGTCATCGCAAAGTTGGTAAGCCCCCGAATTGATAACTTTATCGGCATACGTCTTGGCATTTTCATAATCTGCTGTACCTGTATAGACCTCTGCATTCAGGTAGAGACGGGCGCGGAGCAACCAGTTGGCAGCTTTGTCCGCACGTCCGAAGGGCGCTTGCCCCGGTTCGTACATATCGGCTTCGGCTTCTGCCAGTTCGTTCTGGATATAGTCATACAATTCTTTACCGCCTTTTTCTACAGGCAGGTCATTGTCGAAATGTTCTTTAAACGGAGCTTTGCCGAACAAATCAATAAAGTACCAATAGTGCAGGGCACGCAGGAAGCGCACTTCAGCACGTTGGCGGAGCGACTCGGCATCGGTATATCCCTCCGTCTGGTCAAGGAAGAAGTTCATTTGGGTAATGTCGTATCCCAAACGCACATAAACCCATTCGGTACGCTGGCTGGAAGAGTTCCATGACAATCCGGTAAACTGAGGGATGTCCACATTATCCTGCCATACCCAAATGCATTCGTCTGTCGAGAGTTCGTTGCAGTTGAATACGGTACGGTAAAAGCCAGATTCACCTTCATCTTGTCCGTCAAGGTCAGGACTTCCCGCAAGGCCTTTCTGACCGGTCAGTCCTAACATGGCATATTGTTTTACAAACGCTCCTTCTTTATCGAAACTGGAAGAGCTTTGCGGGTCAATGGAGCTGATGTCAAGATCGTTGATGCATGACACGCTTCCCAGTGTAGTAGCAGCAAGCAGTGCTGCCGACAATATAGGTTTGAAATATCTTGTTTTCATATATCAATCAATTGTTTTCAAGGTTTAGAATTGTAAAGTTAATCCCAGCAAGAAAGTCATTGCACGCGGATAAGGACTTCCGTCAATACCGCTCTGCACTTCAGGGTCAAGTCCATCGTATGCAGTGATGATGAACGGATTCTGGCAAGTAGCGTAGATACGTCCGCCGATACCCTTGTATGCCTGGCTCTTGAAGAGTTCCTGGAACGAGTAACCCAATGTGATGTTGTCGCAACGGAGGAATGAAGCGTTACGTACAAAATAATCACTCATGTAATAGTCACCTTGTCCGGTAAAGCCTAATGTAATCGCTTCTTTGGTGGTGTTGCTATAAGCCGTGTTCGAGAAAAGACCCGACTGGCTGGTATTGGCTTTGTTTGCCAAGAAGTCATAATACACATAGTTGTTCAGGCTGACACGGAGCGCAAAGCTGAAGTCCCAGTTTTTGTAGGTCATCTTCGAAGTGAGACCCATCAGGAAGTCAGCAGCCGGTTTCTTGTAAATATACTTATCGGCAGCATTGATGATACCGTCATTGTTACGGTCGACGAACATGTTTTCGATAGGTTTGCCGTTTTCATCGTACACTTGTTGATATACATAGAACGAATTAGCCGGATAGCCTACTTTGTTCACTTGTACTTTGTTGCCGTTTCCCCGGCTGATTTGGTCACCTGTTTCCACGTAATAGTTGGAGTCATCCCCGCCGGTCAGCTTGGTAATTTCATTGTGGTTCCACGTAAAGTTATAAGTCAAGTCCCATAAGAAATCTTTTGTTGAGATAGCTTTAGCGTTAATGGAAAATTCCATACCATAATTCTTTAATGAACCGATGTTTTGCAACATTTGGGCATTGAAATTGGTTCCTACCGGAATCTTGACACTATTCAGCAAGTCATCGGTCTTGCGGTAGTATCCATCGATGTTACCCACGATACGTCCGTTCAGGAATCCAAAATCCAATCCGGCATTGTACGTAGTGGTTTGTTCCCATTTCAAGTTCGTGTTGAACGCATTCGGACGGGAAGAATGATAGTATTCGTCTCCGAACGGGTATTGTGCATAGTCATCGCTCACGATATACAAAGGCATATAAGCGAAGTCGGCGGTTACGTCTTGCTGACCGGTAATACCCCAGCCCAAACGAAGTTTCAAGTCAGAAAGGAAGTTCACGTCTTTCAAGAAGTTTTCTTCTTTCAGTTTCCAACCCAATGCCAACGAAGGGAACTTACCCCAACGGTTTCCATCGGCAAAGCGTGAAGAACCATCGAAACGCATGGTGAAGGTAAGCAAATAACGGTTTTTGTATGAATAGTTCAAACGTCCGAAGTAAGATACCAAGGTGTTGCGGGTTGCGTATGCGGTTTGACTACGTTCTGTTACGTCTTGTGCCACTCCGGCATAACTGTCCCAACCTTGCGCTTCGGAATATCCGTTGCGGTGAAAGTGTTGCTCTTCACCACCAGCCATCACATCAATCATGTGGTCACCCACTTCCTTAATGTATTGCGCGTATACGTTATAAGAAAGGTTATACTTATATTCGGTAGCAAGCTCGTTTTTTCCGTAGTAGTTGTATGAGAACGAATAGGGAGACCATATAGTTGTTTGAGTTCCCTCTGCATATTCACCGCCGATGCTTGCATGCAAACGGAGGTCGGGCAGGAAATGGAATTTGTAATCCACCTCCACGTTTCCTACGAAGTCGTTGCTGTTTGCCGTATCGTCTTTCTGCTCCAATGCAGCCAAGGGGTTTCCCGGAGTGTTCTTGTTTGTTGTATACTTCCAATCGGGGTCAGAGAAAGCTGAAGTAGCCTGCATATTCTGGTAATATCCTCCTGAAGTTCTGTACATCGGATCATCGCTATATACCGGACGGGTAGGATCCATAGCCATAGCTCCGCCAATACCTTCCGCATAACTGTTCTTTCCGTTCATATACTTGGCGTTCACATTTACTTTCAAATGGTCGTCGAAGAACGAAGGAGCTAAATTGACCGATGCGGTGAAGCGTTGGAAATCGGAAGTCTTCACAATACCATTGTTCTTGTTAAAGCCTAACGATACACGGTAAGGCAGATTCTTGAATCCACCGTTGATAGAAACATTATGTTCGGTGCTGACTGCGGTACGGAACACTTGGTCTTGCCAGTCGGTGTTGGCATCGCCCAGTTCGGCAGGCAAATTGTCGCCCCACAATTGGTGCACATAGTCGCGGAACTCATCGCCGGTCAATACATCATAACGCTTTTGGGTGGTAGCTACCGATACTGAACCGCTATAGCTTACACGCGGAGCCTGACCGCTCTTTCCTTTCTTGGTAGTGATAATGATGACACCGTTTGATGCACGCGAAC